>FSXL01000740.1_pt1 | contig 16749 bp, 16 predicted proteins | sample 1638241 | NCBI WGS metagenome assembly FSXL01 (sample SAMEA3914788, study PRJEB12502) | metagenome | biome: forest; material: soil | place: Canada | collected 2011-07-03 | depth 0.1 m | reverse complement strand
TCCACCTGTCGCCCGCATCACTGAGACCCTGCTGCGCGCTCCTCGATCAGCTGCCGCACCGTGGTGATCTCGATCAGAGGTGCGTAGAGCGCCATCACATCCAGCGCGCGCTGATGGTCGGCGTCGCTGATGCCGGCACAAGCATCCGATACGACTCGGACGCGAACACCCTCGTCGACCGCGGCGAGCGCGGTTGAGAGCACGCAGCAGTCGGTCGAGACTCCGGCCAGTACCATCTCACCCGATGCCCGAGTCGCCTCGGCGAGCTCAGGACCCCATTTTCCGAAGGTGGTCTTGTCCACGGTGAAGCCGCCGGCGGCGGCATTGCCTGCGGCGGCAGCGCTAGCGGCTGCGGTACCTGTGGCCATACCGACTGCGGATGCGACTTCGAACTCAGGCATCATGTCGTACAGGGAGGCGTTGGCCGGGTCCAGCGCGAACGGCCATTGCTCGTAGTACGGAATCCAAGCACCCTGAGGTACCGCCGGCGCGAGAAAGCGCGTGAAGACGACACGATCTCGGAAGGCGCCGAGGAGCGATTCGACTCCGGTGGCTGCCTCGACGAATCGTGGCGCGAACCACGGGCTGTTCTGCTCTCCGAATATGCGCTGCATGTCGATGACGACGAATGGAACGTCGTGCGAGTCCGAGCTGGCCGGGCTCACCGCGCGTCTCCTTCGGATGCTCCGGATGCCGCGTCAGACATTCCGCTCGCACTCGCCGGCACGGTCATCGTCGCGCTCGCGGGCCCTTCATCGCCAGAGGCTGTCAGCGACTCCTGCCTGCGCACCGAACCGCGACCGAAGATCATCGTCCCGGCATAGCCGATCACGAGAGCCGCGAGCACTCCCAGATTCGCAAAAGCCCACGCTCCCGTCTTGCCACCCAGCCCGAACGGCTCGAGTAGGAAGCCTTGCCAGCTCAGCCAGCCCGCGTAGCTGTTGGTGACGAGACCCCAACCGACGACCGTCCCGATCACGATGAGGAGGATCGCAGATCCGCGGAAGCTTCCGTAGCGCCCACGCGAGGTGTACAGGTCCTTCTCCGCGTAATTCGTGCGCCGCAGGCTGAGATCGGCGATGAAGATCCCGCACCAGGCCGCAATCGGAACGCCGAGCGTGATCAAGAACCCTTGGAAGGGGTTGATGAAGTTGCCCGCGAAGAAGACGACGTAGATCGATCCGGCGATCATGAGAACACCGTCCACGCCTGCCGCCGCATACCGCGGCACGCGTAATCCCGCAGTCAGCAGCGCAAGCCCCGACGAGTAGATGTCGAGGACCGCCCCACCGACGAGGCCGAGCACCGCTACCACGGTGAACGGGATCAGGAACCAGGTCGGGAGAATCGTTGCGAGGGCGCCGATGGGATCGGCTCCGATCGCTGTGCTCAGGTGCTTGGACGAACCGGCCAGAAGAATACCGAAGAAAAGGAGAATCGCGGGGGCCAAAGAGGATCCGAACGTCGTCCAGAACACGACGCCGCCGCTCGACGCTTTTCTCGGCAGGTAGCGCGAATAGTCGGCGGCTGCGTTGACCCAGCCGAGACCGAACCCGGTGAGCATGAAGACGAATCCGCCGATCACCGCCGGAAGGGCACCGTTGGGCAGTGCGGCAATGGCGCTGAAGTTGATGTGTCCGAGCACCAGCACGATGTACACGACGGTCAGGACGCCGGTCACGATGGTGATGATCATCTGCATCCGCATGATCAAGTTGAAGCCGACCACCCCGCCCACGATGATGAGTCCGGCGACGACGATCAGTGCCACCACCTTCGTCACCGCCCCGCCCTGCCAGCCGAGGCGGTTGAAGATGGTGGCGGTTGCGAGGACCGCGAGGGAGGTCAGAACGGTTTCCCAGCCCACGGTGAGAATCCAGGAGAGGACGGCCGGAATCCGGTTGCCGTTGAACCCGAATGCGGCACGGCTCAGGACCATCGTCGGCGCGGACCCGCGCTTGCCCGCCAGTGCGATGAAACCGCAGAGCACGAAAGAGATCGCGATCCCGGCGATGCCGACGAGTGTCGCCTGCCAGAAGGAGATTCCGAATCCTAGGAGGAACGACCCATAGCTGATGCCGAATACCGAGACGTTTGCTCCGAACCATGGCCAGAACAAGTCGCGGGGGTTCCCTTTGCGTTCGCTCTCGTCGATGGTATTCAGCGCGTTGAGCTCGATCTGAAGGCTGCTCGCCTTCGGACTCGCGTCCGGCCTGTCTTCGTTGATTGCTGTCATGGCCATCCCCAATGTGTGGCAATTACATGTGTGGCCATTACCGGATAGCGCGTGGCGATCACCGGTACTGAACCTGTTTAGACCTGATCAAAAAGCATTGACGTCAAATTAGCCCGCGCAATTCTGCGTGTCAACCAAATTCTCTTGCACCGGCTGATTTCTGTTTCGACAACCATCGTTCTGTTTTCAACGACCACCGGTATCAACCGCTTCTGTTGCGGACGATATTCCGCCGCCGGCGCATGCCGGATTACTTGTCCGGGGGCCCACGTCAGCGCTTCCTCGGAGCGCATGTCGATGGCAGAGGGCGGGGGTAGGCTCGCAGCCAGCGCTATGAGCGGCGGGACGACGGCCGCGACTCGACGACGAGAGGATTCGCATCGTGGCAGGGACGACGCCCGCGTTCGGCAATTTCCAGAATGAGATCTATTTCGCCGCCCTCAAAGGGGTTGTGCCTGACCTGCCGATGGATTTTGCCGCACTCGAGGCGCGGGCCAAGGAGGCGTTATCGCCGTCGTTGTTGGCCTATGTCGCTGGTGGAGCAGGCGACGAACGAACCCAACGCGCGAATGTCGAAGCGTTCGACCAGTGGGGTCTCATCCCCAGAATGCTGGTCGGGGCGACGGAACGTGACCTGACCGTGAACTTCTTGGGCACGACCTGGCCGGCGCCTGTTTTCTTGTCGCCGGTCGGCGTGATCGGGTTGTGTGCGCAGGACGGCCATGGGGATGTGGCCGTTGCGCAGGCTGCAGCCGCGACCGGCATACCGATGGTGGCCTCGACCTTGTCTGAAGATCCACTCGAGACGGTGGCGGAGAATCTGGGTGAGACTCCCGGATTCTTCCAGTTGTACACGCCCACCGATCGAGAGTTGGCGGCGAGCCTCGTCGATCGGGCCGAAGCTGCGGGCTTCAAAGGTATCGTCGTGACCTTGGATACGTGGATCACCGGGTGGCGGCCCCGCGACCTGAGCACAGGAAACTTCCCGCAACTACGGGGAAAGTGTCTCGCGAACTATACGAGTGACCCCGTTTTCCGCCGACTGCTGGGTCGCAACCCGCAGGACGATCCGGCGGCGGCCGTGCTTCTCTGGACACAGCTTTTCGGCAATCCACTCACCTGGAACGATCTCTCCTGGCTGAGGTCGCTCACCACACTCCCGATCATCCTCAAGGGCATCTGCGATCCCGATGACGCCCGCCGGGCCGCCGATTCTGGTGTGGACGGAATCTATTGCTCCAACCACGGCGGTCGCCAGGCCAACGGCGGTTTGCCGGCACTGGATTGCCTTTCCGGGGTCGTCGAAGCGTCAGCGGGTCTCCCGGTCCTTTTCGATTCAGGGGTGCGGTCGGGCGCCGACATCGTGAAAGCATTGGCTCTGGGCGCGACAGCGGTCGGAATCGGTCGCCCTTACATCTACGGACTCAGTCTCGGCGGCACGAAAGGTGTCGCCCATGTCTTGCGAACCCTGCTGGCCGAAATGGATCTGATCATGGCCGTCGACGGGTATCCGAGACTTTCCGACCTCACCTCGGATCGCCTCCGTCGCGTATCAGCGGGGTGAGCCGCCGGCGACCTCGTAAGACCAGAGTTCGCTGCTGACGGCGACCGGTTTCTGCGGATTCTCCTGGTCCGCTACCGCAGCATGACTCGCACCGGACGGACGTTCCGCAGCATCGGCATGCACCGCACCGCCGGCGTGCCCTGCCCCGCCACCGTGCCCGGCGTGATGTCCGCCTGAGTGCTCACCACCGCCATGCCCCGCGACGTCGCCGTGCTCGCCACCGCCGGAATGCCCGGCGCCACGATGCCCCGCACCGAATGAGGGCGAATTGACCCAGGCCTGGAACGCTTCCTCGTCTGCCCACCTGGTGACCACGAGCCACGTCGTCCGGTCATCGACCGGCTTGAGCAGTTCGAATCCCTCGAAACCAGGCTGATCATCGACGGCACCAGCACGGGCCGCAAACCGCCTCGCGAGCTCATCGCCACTGTCGGCGGGCACGGTTATCGCATTGATTTTGATGACGGTCATCAGTCCTCTTCCTCGGGTCGAACGCCTGGAACTCCTCCATGCTTGCAGGCTCCTCTGCAAGTTTCATGGTGACGGCGAGTGCGGTGAAAAGTGCGAGTCAAACCCCCTATCGTGGAGGAAACTTCTCGGGGATCGAAGTCGCGCACCGAGCCGGCACATCCGAGAGAAACCGCATCACAGAACTATGCCGACGCCCCCACCGCAACCAGCCGCTTCGCGCCCCTCACCGCTCCGTCGGCACATCGCCGGGCTGGACGGGCTGCGCGCAATCGCGGTCGCCGCAGTCATCGCCTATCACTTCCTTCCGGGCCTGCTGCCCGGCGGGTTCGCCGGAGTGGACGTCTTCTTCGTCGTCAGCGGTTTTCTCATCACGACGCTCCTGCTGGACGAGCGCGAAGCCAACGGCCGCATTTCCCTCGGGTCCTTCTGGCAACGGCGTGCGCGTCGCCTTCTTCCAGCGCTCGTCGTCCTGATCCTGGTGTGCTGCACTTTCGTTCTCACCGTCCGCGGCGATCTCCTCGTCCGCCTCGGCCGACAAGTCGTCGGGGCTCTGACGTTCAGCAGCAATTGGCTTTTCATTGCGCAGAACTCCAATTATTTCGGGCAAGGCGCGCCACAACTGTTCCGCAATTTGTGGTCGCTCGCGGTCGAGGAACAGTTCTACGTGCTCTGGCCCCTCGCACTGATCGCGCTGGTCCTGATCCGCTCGAGCGGGCTACGGTTCGCCGTGATTCTCTCGCTGGCCACTGTCTCGGCGATCGAGATGGCGGCGCTCTACAGCCCAGCCAATCCGAGCCGCGTCTATTACGGTTCCGACACGCACTCCTTCGGGCTCATGATCGGAGCCGCCCTGGCCATCCTCGTCCGATGGGAGAAACCCCTCAACGTCGACTACGGGGAGACGGGGTGGCAACACTTCTGCCGCAAGAATGCGGGTTGGATCGGCTTCCTGTCCTTGGGTGGACTCCTCGCCTCTCTGTGGTTCGTGTCCGACACGTCCGCGATCACCTACCGGGGCGGTCTGCTGCTGGTGAGCGTCCTCACCGCCGCTGTGATTTGGGCCGCCACGCGGCGCAAAGCGCTTCTCGGACGCGCCCTCGATGTCGCACCCCTGAAGGCGGTCGGCAAACGCTCGTACGGACTCTACCTGTGGCACTGGCCGGTCCTGGTGCTCATCCAGGCGGCGATACCGGGTTGGACCACTCACACCGCCGGGCAGTGGATGATCGCCGCGCTCGCCCTGTCCATCACCATTCCAGTCGCCGAGCTCTCCTACCGTTACGTCGAGACGCCGATACGCCGCAATGGACTACGCGCCCTTCGAATGCCCGGCCCGATGTTCAGAGCTCGCTCGCGTGGCGCGGTCGTCGGAGCGGCGATCGCGGGTGTGCTCGTGCTGACGGCCGGAGTCTCGACGGCGACCGCGATCGCCAGCAGCACGACGCAGACGACAGCGCAGCGCTATATCGAAAGAGGCGAGCGCGCCATCGCCGACGCCGAGCACGCGAATCGAGGCCATGCGACGGGGAACGGCCGCGAAACGCACCCGGACCGCCGGAACACCGCGAGCCCGGCACCCACACCGCCGGCATCGCCGCTTCCGTCTGTTACCCCGTCGGCAAGCGCCACCGCACAACCCGCTGGCGACGGCGGACCGTCGGCGTCGACGGTGCCCCTGACTCTCCTTGCACCTCAGTCCGGCGCGCAGATCACGGCAATCGGAGATTCGGTGATGCTCGCCTCGGCGCCGGAGCTTGAAGCCGAATTCCCTGGCATCGCGATAAACGCTGTCGTCTCCCGCCAGGCTCGTGAGGCGCCCGGGATCATCCAGTCGCTCGCCGCGCAAGGACAGCTACGCCAGACCCTTGTCATCGGACTCGGGACGAACGGCTTCCTCGGCACGGGAACCCTCCAGGCCATCCGGACCGCGGCGGGCCCGAGCCGCAACATCGTCTTCGTCAATATCTTTGCCAACCGCGAGTGGCAGGCCGAGGTCGATACCGACCTTGCGTCATATGTCTCGAGCGACCCGCACGCCGCGCTTGCGGATTGGCACGACGCGATCGCAGCCCACACCGACCTACTCGCTCCAGACCAGATCCATCCAGGATCGGCCGGCGGAGCGATCTATGCGAATTGCGTAGCGCTGGCCCTCGCCAAATTCGGCGGTTGACCACTTCGCCGCGGAGGTTGACCCCTTCGCTATTGGCGCGAGCACGATGGGTCCAAATCGGCAGCCAGATGCTTTGAAACCAGCAGCCAGATTGTGTGACCGGCTGCGCGATTGACGCGAGCAGCGACCTCGATCAAATTGGTCTCGCTACCATCCCATGCTCTACAGCCTGCAAGATACGCTCCGGCCCACAAATCATAAAACTTCTACCTGAGAATCTCTCACTAAACTGCTACGCTGTGGCTGGGAGAAACATCCAGGCTGATCGTGTGGGGGCGGAGCAGACGCCGAGATGGAGGAACACCTATGTCCGTCCGAGAGTTCATGTATGACCGGGCCAACCTGATCCTGCTCGTCGGCCCTCTGGCAGACGATGTCGTACGAGCGTTGCCGGCGGCCATCGCCGACCATATCCTCAGTTCGGAGGGTAGCGAGCTACGGCGCCGACACACCGATGGACAGCGTTGGAGCCATCCGAGCAGCCGCGCGGTGACAGCGCTGCTGCCCGACGTCCTGATGATGGATGAGCCCGGTCTCGACCCCGCCGAAATCGCGGTGCGCGTCGCCGAAGCGGGCTACCGCGGTCTTCCGATCAGCGTTTACATGTCAGGAGCGCACGCCGCGTTCATGCTCCCCCACGATCTGTTCGACGGGATCGCAGCCTGGAAGCATATCAACGCGATTTTCACTCGCGCGACTGGTGCACAGCCGAAACCACCGCGCGGGCGACCCCTGCGATTCCCCGTGGCCGCAACGCTCCGCAACCAAAACCTCGTATCCGCCTCGCGCGTGAAAGAGATCCAGCGGCTCCGGAAGGCGAGCGAAGAGGCGGCGGCGACCGGCCCGCAATTCCCCGATGGGATCGTGATCGACCGATTGCGCCGGCTATCCGGGCTCAGCTACGTTCGCCTCTCCCACGACGACCTTCAGCGTTTCAAGGCGTCGTGGTCGGGCGTGCCAGGCGGCGCTCGACTGTATTTCCGGCTTGCCGAACTCGTCGTGCGAGCGTTGGAGGCTGCGGCACCACCAGACCTGGATTTCCCGCTCCGGATGATGGTTGACGTGCGCAGATACGCGCCTCACGGAGCGCGGATCACGGGACCATTCGCATCCGACATCCCCCTCGGCACGCTGAGGACAGGAGACAATTCGGCCGCAGCGCTCGCTGAACGCGTGGACCGATTCGTCGACGCGAAGGTGCCGCTCACGGGTTTCACCCTCGACCTGGCGTACCTCTCCACGCGACGGCTCCGCCACCCGTTCCGTTCGCCCGAGCGCCGAACCCGGATTCATCAGGCTCCGATAATGCTGTCGATACTTCCGTGCCAGATGCCGGCAAAATCGTGGGCGTCCGAGGGCGACCGACTGTGCGCGGGCCTCGGCATGCACCCGGACTACGTCGCGACCCCTTACGTGCAGATCTGCAGAATGAACGACGGGGTGCATGTCACGCTCTGGGACGAACTGGGTTGTTTCGACAAGGGTGCCTTCGAATCCGTGATCCGAGGAGCGATGAGCGACGACGACAATGCACCGCGACAGGCATCGGCCGCCGAACGCGGTTCCAAGGAAGGCTTGGGAGACGGCCCGAAAGTAGACCTGGGAGACGGCCCGAAAGTAGACCTGGGAGACGGCCCGAAAGATGTCCCGGAACGCGGCTCGTCGAACCCGGTGCTGGTTCCGGAGCGCGTGTGATCGCGAACAGGAACGGCGCGACTTAGATCGCGGCATGAACTATTTTCCGTCGTCACCACGTGAAGGCGGCCTCCGTCGCCGTGTGAACTTGGTTTCTTCGTTGAATGAACTTGTTGCGACGACCGTCGCGAGCCAACGACCGATCACACTCGGCGCCAACACGTCGCCGGCTGGTACCGCTGCTTGGAAGAGCCTGCCGAGCTGGGCGGTCGTCGGAACCGAGGACAAGGTCATCCCGCCCGCGACGTTGCGCTCGATGGCCGAGCGCGCAGGAGCGACGATCACCGAGGTCGCCGCTTCGCACGTGTCATTGGTCTCGCAACCGCAGGCCTCGCTCGACGCGATACTCGCGGCGGTCGCCGCAGTCGGGGAATGAGGACTGCCGGCAGCCGCGGTCGGGGAATGAGGATCGCCGGCCGCCGCGGTCGGGGAATGAGGATCGCCGGCCGCCAGTCCAAGATCATCTGAACTCGCGCTGTTCCGGGCGGCTGGGTTCAGGCCGTGACCGCCACGCGACGACGGTGGATCCCCAGGACGACGAAGGCTCCCACGCCGAAGACGATCGCGAAACCGATCATCGCCGCGGGCAGGCCGACCCCTGCGACAAGGATGCTGAACAACACCGCCGGAACGCCCATCCCCAGGTAGACGATCGCGAAGTAGAGCGCGAGCACCCCTGCACGCGAGCGCGGTTGCGCACTCGACACGGCCATGGTCAAACCTGCCTTGAAAAGCAGTCCGCCGCCGCCACCGGCGAGTGCTGCGGCGACCAAGAACATCCACAGCGACGGAACGAACAGTGTCACGGTCGTAAGCACGAGTCCGATCGCGAGCAGGGTCGACCCGAGGGCGATGACGAAGCGCAGGGGACGCGCACCCAATGCAAGCTGGGAGACGGCAGATGCCGCGAACACCGCGAAGGGCGACGCTGAAGCGATCAATGGCGCGTGCAGACCGAGCACCTCGCCTGTGATGATCGCGCCGACTGCGGAGAACAGACCGAATACCGCGAACGCGATGAGGCCGGACGCCGCGCCGATGATGAAGACATGGCTCTGGCCTGGCCGGAAGGCGATGCGACGGACCCGCTCCCTAGCTGCTCGCTCACGGTCCACCGTTTCCGGGCTCATCCCGGTGAGGATCGCGAACACGAGCATCGCGGCACCGAGCAGGGCGAACGGCGTGACAAGCGGCGCTGGAACGAATTGCGCGAGCACACCGCCGACCACTGGGCCCATTGCGAGCCCACCGAGGTTCGCCGCTGTGGCGATCAGTGCCGGACGTGCCGAACCGCGACGATCCGGATGCGCCTCGTAATAGAGGTCGGAGAGGTAGGCGGTGGCGGTCGACGCCATCAGGCCGATCCCGATGCCGTTGACGAAACGCCCCACCAAGAGGCCCGGCAATGTTTGCCAAACGACGACGATGAGCACGCCGGCCAGGCCGACGAGGAGCGCGGGCACGATGATCCTGCGTCGTCCGAGGCGATCGGACAAATGGCCGAACGTCATGAAGCTCGCCGCAGCCCCGACCACCATGGTGGCGAAGGCGATCGTGACGACCGTCGTACCGAATCCGTCGTGGGCCTCGAACAATGGCCAGAGAGCCGTGGGGGTCGTGCCGAAAGCCATGAGCACGAAGAATGCGATGGTGACGAACCAGAATGCACGACCGTGGGCGCCGGGTGAATAGGTCCGCGGGGTCAAGGTGCGGACAGCCTCAATTTGTGTGGTCATGATGACGAAAACACTGTGGGCGCGGCACCGCTTCCCGCTCCCCAGCATGTGATTCAGCTAGTTACCATCTCTTTTTGAGATAGTGCGACATGGAGATTCGCCAGCTTCGCCACTTTCTCGCGTTGGCATCCGAAGGCAATTTCACGCGCGCAGCGGTTCGCGAGACCATCGTGCAGTCCGGGCTCTCGTCGTCCATCGGCGCACTCGAACGCGATCTCGGCGTCCTGTTGTATGTACGCAATACGCGGCCGGTCCGTCTCACGGCGGAAGGCGAGGCGCTCCTCCCGTTCGCCAGGCGCACACTCGATGCAGCGGACGCCGCCAGCCAGGCAGTGCACGAAGTCCACGGCGCACTCAGCGGAAAGCTGGGGATCGGAACGGTGCAGGCGCGAGGCCCCGCCTACCCGTTGAGCAACTGGCTCGGCGAATTCGCGGTCCAGTACCCGGGACTCGATATCTTCATCCAGCAATTGCCCGCGACCGACATGATCAACATGCTTCTGGCCGGCCAACTCGACTGCGTGATCGGTCCCACGAGAGATCGCACGATGGCCGGCCTCGATATCACCTCCATCGCATCCGAGTCGCTCCAGCTGGCGTGTGTGCCCAGCCATCCGCTCGCCGGCAAGACCGTCGAACTCGCGGCTCTCGCCGATGAGCGCTTCGTCGAGACGCTTCCGGGATGGGCGACTCGAGCGCACACGGATGCCGCTTTCGCTGCCGCGGGAGTCGAACGCCGAATCGCGTGCGAGGTCGGCGAATGGGGCATGGTGACAGACCTGGTGAGGGCCGGCCTCGGGATCGCATTCATTCCCGACGTGCTGTTGAAGGCCGAAGACCACCTCGCGACGATCGAAGTCTCCGATGTCTCATTGGCCCGCACCATCGACCTCATCCTGCCGACGGGCCACGCCGCGAGTCCCGCCGCGCGACGCTTCGCCGATTTCGTGCGGCAGCGTCTGGTCGCGGCAGGCCGCTAGCTGAGCGAACCCGCCGAATCGCGCTCCGCCTCGCTACCGGATCCCGGCTGCGGATCGCGGCATCAGCCAGGACCGGTACGCCGCGAGCATCCGGACCCCACGCACAGATCCGTACGGCTGATCAGATCCGCACTGCTGATCAGATCCGTGCTGCTGATCAGCGATGGGCGCGCCGCCTGCGACGCGTTCGGGAATTCGCAACTGCGAGCAGAACGCCACCTGCCGCCAGAATCGCGACGCCGAGGATGGCAGGCACGATCGCGACGTCTTGCCCCGTGTCGGCCAGTTCGGCCGCCGGGACCGCGCTGGCAGACGGGGTCGGCGCGGGCGGGGTCGGCGGAGTCGGCGGGTCCGGAATCTGCTTGAGGACATCGATGAGCGAAGAATTTCCGCCGAATGACCCGACGTACATCGTCTGAGTCTGGGGGTTGAAAGCGATGTTGTCCGCTCCCTCGCCCGGGATCGAGACCGAATCGACGATGGCGCCTGTCGTTCCATTGAGAACCCAGACCTCACCCGGTCCGTTCGCCGCGGTCGTGCCCGCCACGTAAACGAGATGGTTGATCGGGTCGACCGCGATGTCACGCAACAGACCGGTACCGGTCGGCAGCGGAATCGGCGAACCGATGCCCGCGTTGGTCGCCGTGTCGATGATGCTGACGCTGTTGGTCCCGTCGTTCGTCACATAGGCACGGTGCAGCACCGGATCGATCGCGATCGCGCTCGGCTCGGCGAGCCCGCTCGCATAGATCCCGGTGACGACGGAGTTGGTCTGCGTGTTCAGGACGAGGATGTAGTTGTTGGCCTGCATGGGGACGAAAATCTCGTTCTCTGCCGGATCGATCGCCGGCGACTCCGCCGTGTTATCGATCGGGACGGCTGACGTGATCGCGTTGGTCGCGCCGTCGACGACGTAGATCTGGCCCTGTGGCAACCACAGATTGTCGTTGCCGTCGGTCACATAGACGGTGTTCGTGGCCTGGTCCGCGACAGCACCCCACGGCATGGAGTTGGTGCGGGTGATCGTGTTGGTGATCGTGTTCGTAGCGCCATCGATGACCGAGATCGAACTCGACCCGAAGTTCGGCACATAGAGCGTGTCGGTCGACTCGTTGATCGCGATGGTGCCGTTGGCCGGCGCGAGCCCGAGATTGTCCACCTCGCCCGACTTCGTGTTCGTCGCACCGTCGATCACTATCAGCTTGCTGATGTCGGGGGTGGTCCCGGATTGCGGAACGAAATCTGCCGAATACACGGTGTTCGTGGATTCGTTGATAGCGATCGTTCCTATGTTGTCGACAGGGATCGAAGAGACTATCCCCCAATGAGTTCCTGTCGAGGGGCTGGCTGCAGCGCGCTCGGGCGCAACGGAAAACGTTCCGGCCAGTGCGAGAACGCCGACCGCCACGAGAACCACGCCCGTCGATCGCAGAATCGGCCTTGATTGATCGTGCTCCACCGAAACCGTCATGCTGCCTTCCAGATATTGATTCGCAATCCACCGAAATTGCTGCGCAAAGTGATTTCGTCGCGCGCGGAAATCAGATTATGGACATCAGATTATTGGTTTCGACAGGATCGGCGCCACTGGTTTTCCGTGACTCTTTGAGAGCCGATCCACACGCGGCCGGATTGCGGCAAATCCCGGCCGCGTCGTAACACAGCGCATTCGGCTCGGGTTGATACGAATTCGGGTTCATTCGAACTCGGGTTCATCCGATCTCGGGTTCATCCGAACTCAGGTTGATCGGAATACGTGCCCGTGACGGTGCGCTGTAGCTACCATGACATCAATTGCGATCATCGGCGGAACCGGGTATTCGGGCGAGAACATCGCTCGCGAAGCGACCAAGAGAGGGCTCGCGGTGACCGCGGTCTCCCGCCACGCACCATCGAGCACGCTGCCGGGCGTCACGTACCACCAGGGCGATATCACCGATCAAGAACTCGTCTCAGCCCTCGCCCGCGACCATGATGTTGTGGTCGTTGCGATCCACGCGGTCGATGGAGACAACCGGCCAGTGCTGCCGGGGATCGTGCCTGCCGTCGCGAACGCGGCTGTCGCAGGGCATGCGCGACTGGGCTTCGTCGGCGGAGCGGGCTCATCCCTGGTCGCTCCCGATGGTCCACGACTCGCCGACACGGAGGGGTTCCCTGAGCAGTTCAAACCTGAGGCACTCGCGCACGGCGACGTCCTCGACTGGCTGCGCTCCGACGCGCCCGCCGAGTTGGAGTGGTTCTATGTCAGTCCAGCGGCGGAGTATGGCTCATACGCTCCCGGTGTCGTCACGGGAAGCTACCGCACCGACGACGACCTGCTCATTTCCGCGTCAGACGGCTCGTCAAAGATTTCGGGACCGGACTTCGCTCTCGCGTTCGTTGACGAGATCGAAACTCCCTCGCACCACAACAGGCGCTTTACGACGGGGCAGTGAGCCGCACGCGCCGACTCCGGCGACGAATGACTCCGGCAGCGAGTATCGAGCCGCTAGCAGGGGCGCCACTTGAGGGAAGGTTGAGCGGAGGGGTTCCGGTTCCGCGAAAGGCTCGTATCGTGGCACCCGAGCGACGGGAGAAGTCATGACAGTGAAACTCAATCGAGCAGCCTTCAATCACGCGAAGCATCTGATAGGCGAAGGCCAAGACACGCACGACACACGGGACGACTGGTCCGAGCACGCACCGTCGACGGATCGCCAGAACCAGTTCATCAAAGACAACGGTTGGGCGGAATATGCTCTCTGGCACCTCGGTATCGACGAGGACAAGGGCGAGCACACCAAAGGACGGTACAGCTTCCCGTATGGCGACTTTCGCAAGGTCCATCGCTGCGCAGTCATCTCACTAGAATCTCGAGCCGCCCAGAATGACCATGACGACATCGCCCGAGCAACGAAGGACCTGCTTGAACGCATCGACGAGCAATGAACTCGGCGAGCAATGAATTCAGGACTGAGTAGGTCCGCCAGGATCGAGACCGCATCCCCGACTCAGGCGAGTTGCGATTCGACGTGCGCAAGCGCGGCGTCGACAGCGACCTCAAGCGGGCGTATGTCGCGATTCAGCTTGGCGAGCAGCAGTCCGCCCTGCAACGCAGCGAGAAGAATCGTCGCCAATTCCTCGGGGTCTGCGTCGGCCCGCAGTGTTCCGTTCGCGTGCATCGCCTTGAGTCCCGTTTGGAGCCCAGCCGACCAGCGCTCGAAGCTGTGAGCGAGTTGCAGGCGAAATGCCTCATCGCTGTCTGCGAGCTGACCGGCGAGGGACCCGATCGGGCACCCTCCTCGGAGATTGCGCCTGCGCTGTTGATCGACGGCCTGATCGCGCCACGCGCGCAGTGCCGCCATTGTGCTGAGCTGGCCGAACAGCCGTTCTTGGGGTTCGATCACGGCGTCGGTCTGGAAGTCGATGACGGCACGCACCAAGGCCGTCTTGTCCGTGAAGTGTTGGTAGATCTGGGAATTGCTCACGCCGGCCCTCGCGCGAACCTCTTCGATCTTGGTATCGGCGACCCCGTTCGCGAACATCAGCTCGGCGGCCGAAGAGACGATCCGCTGCCGGGTCGCCAGTCCTTTCGGTGTGATCGTTCCAGTCTTGATCGGCATGGGTCGAGTGTACGAGTTTTGGCATTGCCATGCCATTTTTCATCGGCCAGTCTGAATGACGTGAAGGACGTCCGGCCGGCGTCTCCCCGCCTGAAAACGTTCCAGTGAAAGGTCAAGTCATGTACATCCCCACCCCAGTCATTCCTGATGAGTTCGCCGGTCGGCGCGCCCTGGTCACCGGCGGATCCCGAGGGATCGGTGCCGCAACCGCCCAACGTCTACTGGACGGAGGCGCGATAGTCGTCACCAGTGCCCGCACACCCAGCGAGGACACTCCGACGGGGGCCACGTTCATCCGCGGCGACGTGAGCTCTGAGGCCGGCGCGCAACAACTCGTCGAGCAGGCCGTGCAAGCTCTCGGTGGCCTCGACATTCTGATCAACGCTGCGGGCGCATCCCGCGTCCACATGGGAGGTCCGGCCACCATTCCAGACGCCGAATGGCAGGATTCGCTCGACATCAATTTCTTGTCGGCGGTCCGCGTGATCGCCGCCGCACTGCCGGCCTTGACGGAGGCCGGCGTCGACGCCGGAGCGTCGATCGTGAACATCAGCACCGGAGTCGCCAAGGTGCCGCAGGCGCCGCTTCTGCACTACGGCGCCGCCAAGGCCGCTCTCGCTCTGTACACCAAGGGCCTGGCGCGAGCACTCGCGCCGAAGGGAATACGCGTCAACCTCGTCACCCCCGGCCCCGTCGAGACCCCGGGTGGCACCGAGGTCATGCAGACCATCGCCGACGCGATGGGCGCCCCCCTCGCCGCGATGGCCAAGAGCATTCCCCTCGGGCGTTTCGGCGATCCGCGCGATATCGCCGAGACAATCGCCTTCCTCGCGTCGGATCGCGCGCAGTGGATCACCGGCGCCGACATCGACGCCAACGGCGGCCAATAGATTCAGCCCCAAGCGGCGCGCCTGCATATCGAGTCACATGGCATACGGTGGTGCGAGTGCTAGACCGCTGAGTTCCGGACCGCAAAGTGCCGGACCGCCGGGTGCTTGACCGCTAAGGGGTATCCATGGTGACTGACGTCGAACGGTTGCTCGCGCTTCGGCGGATGAAGCGTCTTGCGACGGCGCTGCTGGTGCTGTCAGCTCTGGTTTTCGCTGTCGCATTCGCGCTTCAGGATACCCATCCGTGGCTCGCTTATGTTCGCGCAGCTGCGGAGGGCGCGATGGTCGGCGCAATCGCCGACTGGTTCGCCGTTACCGCTCTCTTTCGATACCCGCTGGGTCTGCGCATTCCACACACCGCGATCATTCCGAACCGGAAGGATGAGATCGGCGCGAGCCTCGGCGGTTTCATCGAAGAGAACTTTCTATCGGAGGAGGTCATTCGCGGCAAGCTGGCGACATTCAGCGTCTCCGGCACGCTCGGCGGGTGGATCGCTGAACCCAGAAATGCCGAGCGGGTCAGCGCCGAGGCTTCCACCGCCGCGGTCGGGTTGATGCGGTTCCTCAGCGACGACGACGTGAAGAACGCCATCGAGAAGATGGCCCGTCAGTACCTTTTCGAACCGAAGTGGGGTCCGTCGCTTGGCGCCATGGGGACGCAACTCCTCGTCGAAGGCAGGCAGGGTCCCGTCATCGATGCTGCGATCGACGGAATCGAGGCGTGGCTCACGGACCATCCGGATGCCCTCGGTGACCTGGTTTCCAAACGTCTCCCCAGCTGGGTACCCGGCTTCGTCGGCAGCATCGTGGATGACCGTGCCTACCGTGAGCTGCTGACGCTCCTCGCTTCGGTGCGTGCCGATTCTGATCATCCGCTCCGCCTCGCAATCGGTGAGAATCTTGCCGACCTGGCGGACAGGTTGCAACACGATCCCGCGATGATCGAACGAGTCGAGACCGTCAAGAGCGAGTTCTTGGCGAGCCAGCGTCTGCGCGACTTCGCCGGGGACCTCTGGGACTCCATGAAGCTGAGCCTGCTGGCCGCACTCGGCGAGCCGACCAGTGAGCTGCGCCGTGGTGCGGCGTCGTTCCTTTCGGATGTCGGAACCAGGCTGATCGAGGACCACGTACTGTCCGTCAAAGTCGATGTCTGGATCGCCGACGCGGCCAGCTATCTGGTCATGGCCTATCGACACGACCTCGCGTCGGTCATCACAGACACGATCGAACGATGGGACCCGAGCGAGACGACCGAGAAGATCGAGACACAGGTGGGCAGGGACCTTCAGTTCATTCGAATAAACGGAACTGTAGTCGGCGCGATCGCCGGTGCTGCTATTTTCGCCGTCGCCACGGGGATTCACGCTCTTTTTTGAAGAACCCGGCGACCCGGAAGAACCCG
>FSXL01000695.1_pt1 | contig 17093 bp, 13 predicted proteins | sample 1638241 | NCBI WGS metagenome assembly FSXL01 (sample SAMEA3914788, study PRJEB12502) | metagenome | biome: forest; material: soil | place: Canada | collected 2011-07-03 | depth 0.1 m | reverse complement strand
GGAGCCGCCCAAGGGAATCGAACCCTTGACCTTCTCATTACGAGTGAGATGCTCTGCCGACTGAGCTAGGGCGGCGTGACTTGCGATCCGCGGATCTCAGTTCACGAGTAGCTAGCCTACCGGATCAGCGGGTGTGTCTCGTAACCGCGAAAGCATGGATCGATTGTTTCCGGGTTCGTTGTCAGACGGGCTGGAGCTCGCGAAGCGCTTCGGCAGCGAGGGTTGCCCGGAGTTCTCCGAACGAGTCACGAAGGCGGTCCGCGAGTGGACCGGCTCCCCCTCCGTCGGCCCAGCATGACCATGCGTGGCGCATGGCGGCGAAGCCGATGAATGTGATGAGCCGTGCGCGCTGGTGGATGTTTTCGACTTGAGGCCTTGCAGCCGATTTGCCGTCGACATGTTCTGCACCGGTGTCTGCAGTTGCAACGTCACTGCCGCGGCCTGCTTTTCGGGAGTCGGCTTCGAGGCGCCGTTCGACGACATCGCAGAGTTCGCGCTCGAATTGGTGCATGCTCGCCATTCGAAGAGCGAAAAGCTCGGGGTTGCGGGTCAGTAGTTGGCGCCGGAGCTCGTGGAGACTGTGCGCACTCGGGTTGTCTTCATCGTCGTCATCGCCGTTTGAACCGACCTCTTCGCTGTTGTCGACGGTAGCGACGAGGAGTTCTTGGAGTCCGGTCAGCACGGATTGTTCCGGGCCGGCATCGACGAACGCGTCGATGAGCCCGGTATCTGGAATCTCCGGCACTTCGCCGATGATCGCGGATTCTTTGGACGGGAAGTAGTTGAAGAATGTGCGCGGCGACACGTTGGCGGCGTGACTTATCTCGTCGATGGTGACGCGGTCGAAACCACGTTCGGTCGCGAGCTCGAGCGCGGCGTGCTGGATGGCGCGTCGAGTCGCCCTTCGCTTGCGTTCACGCAAGCCCAGTTCTTCTTCGACGGCAGACATAAGTCAATTATCGCGATGCAGGAGCGAACGCATCAACACATCGGGTCTTTCTTTGGAACTGTGCCTTTGACGAAGAAGCTGTCGACGGTGTCGTTCACGCAGGAATTGCCCTTGTTGTAGGCCGTATGTCCTTGGCCTTTGTATGTCACCAGATGGCCGCTGTCGAGTTGCTTGGAGAGGCTCTTCGCCCACACGTACGGCGTCGCGGGGTCGTTGGTCGTGCCGACGACGAGGATCGGTGCAGCACCTTCGGCGTGGATCGGCCCGCGTGTGACGGTGGATTTGTAAGGCCACGCTGCGCACTGGATGTCGCCGTATCCCATGTAGGGTCCGAACACCGGCGCCGCTTTCGTGAGCGCGGCCTGCTGCGCTTGCATGTGGGCGGGGTCGGCGTCGTACGTGTAGTCGAGGCAGTTGATGGCTGTGAACGCCTCGGTCGAGTTGTCCGTGTACGTACCGCTGCTCGTCCGGTCGTTGTACGCGTCTGCGAGCTCGAACGCGAACGACGCACTTCCTTTCATGACGTCGGTGAACAGGTCTGTGAGGTCAGGCCAGGCGGACGCGTCGTAGAGGGGGAAGATGATCGCGGTGACGAGGGTGTCTGCCCCGAGCAGACGGCCGTCCGAGTTCCTGATCGGATTCGCTGCGGCGCTGGCCAGCAGTTGTTCGATCGTCGTAAGTGCGCCTTGGACGCTGCTGCCTTTGAATGGACATTTGCTCGTGCCCAAACAGTATTTGAGGTACGCGGTGAGCGCGCTCTGGAAGCCTTCCGCCTGCACCTTGGTGACTTCGAAGTTGCTGGCCTCAGGATCGAGCGCTCCGTCGAGGACGAGTCGTCCGGTGTTGTGCGGATAAAGCCCGGCGTAGACGGTGCCCAGATACGTCCCGTAGGAGTAGCCCAGGTAGTTCAGCTTCTTGTCCCCGACGAGCGCTCGAAGAAGATCGAGGTCGTGCGCAGCAGTGACGGTGTCGACGTGCGCGAGCAACGGGCCGGTGTTCTCCTGGCAGGCTTGCGCGAAAGCCGTCGCCTGTTGGGTGCTGGCCGCGATCCATTGAGGGGACCCGATCGCGCCCGGCGTGATGTCGTAAAGGTACTGGTCCATTTGCGCCGCGTCGTAGCATTTCACTGCACTCGACGCTCCGACGCCGGGCGGATCGAATCCGATGATGTTGTAGTTCTTCTGGAGCGTGCTGTCGACCGCATAGGTGGAGGAGTCTTTGATGAAGTCGACTCCTGAACCACCTGGACCGCCGGGGTTCACGAAAAGTGAGCCGAGTGCCTTGCCGGTGGCCGGCTTGCGGATCATGGCCAGGTGGATCTTGCCTTCGGATGGGTTCGCCCAGTCGAGCGGAGCCTGCGCCGTGGTGCATTGCATCCCTTGGGCGCAGGGCTTCCACACCAGATCCTGACGGTAGAAGGGCTGCAGCGCCGCTGACACGTCGGCGGGTGCCGGTGACGATGTCGTCGTGGTCTGGCTTTTGGGAATGAACGTTGTCACGCAGCCGCTCAGAACGAGGGCCAGGCTCGCTGCGATCGCAAGCGCTGACGCGCCGGCGGCGAATCGTTTCCGACGCGGCTGGCGTGTGTTCACGAAGGGATCTCCTTTCGGGCGGCGGATCACCCGCGCGCCAGGGGAACGAGCATGGCTTCCAGGGCGAGTGCGGGGGCGACGTTGCCATCGATCCTGCGCCGCGCGGTCGCGATCGCGTCCAGTGAGGCGATGGTAGCTGCCGGGGTCGAGTGGGTGCTGAGAACGTCCAGTTGGCTGGACCGTTCCCGGTTCACCAGCTCGCTGGGACTGCCGAGTTGCCGCATCAGAACGTCTCGATACAGTGAGAGCAGGTCGACGAGGATACGGTCGATCCCGTCTCGCAGGCTCCGCGTGGCTCGTCGTTTCTGGTCTTCTTCGAGCGCTCTGAGCTGGGCGCGCACGGAGGGTGGTGGCGTGGCTCCCGGCTCGACGCCTAGCGATCGCAGTGCGCGGTCCCGTTCTTCTTGGTCTTGTTCTTCGACGATCGCTTTCGCGTCGTCCGCGGCGATCTGAAGCAGGCGGCCGGCCGCATTGACGGCGTCGGCAACGGTGCGGATACCGAGCACGAGGTCGAGCGTTTCGTCTCTGCGTGCCCGCGCATCGGAGCTCGTGGCAAGGCGCCGGGCCATGCCGATGTGACTTTGCGCCTGGCGGGCCGCTTGCTCGGCAAGAGCGGCGTCGACTCCGTCGCGCCGGATCAGCAGTTCGGCGACGTCCGCGACCCCGGGCACGCGGAGCCGGACCGCGCGGACGCGGGATCGAATGGTCGGGATGAGGTCGGCCTCGCTGGGTGCGCAGAGGATCCAGATGGTTCGCGGCGGTGGTTCCTCGAGGGACTTGAGCAGCACGTTGGAGGTACGTTCGGTCATCCTGTCGGCGTCTTCGATGATCATCACGCGGTAACGGGACACGGAGGGCGAGAAGTTCGATCCGGCAACCAGTTCGCGGACTTCGTCGATGGAGATGATGACACGTTCTGTGCTGAGGACGGACATGTCGGGGTGCGTCCGAGCGTCGACCTGGCGGCGTGTGATGCGGTCGCCGTCCGGGGTGCCGGGGCTCAGGAGCGCAGTGGCGAAGGCGAAGGCCAGATTTGACCGACCCGAGCCAGGGGGTCCGGTGATGAGCCAAGCGTGGGTCATCGCGGCGCCGGGGTTTTCCGCAGCTTGGCGGAATGTCGCGATCGCCTCGTCTTGGCCGGTCAGCTCATCCCACACGGTCATCGGGCCAGACTAGTCGCGTCCACCGTCATTGTGATCGGAGCGGCCGGTTCGCCCATCAGAGGTACGTCTCCACACGTTCCCGGATTCTCGCGGCGATCTGGTCGGGCTCGTCTGCGGCGTCCACGACGAGGAAACGTCCTGGTTCACTGGCGGCCAGTTCGAGGAACGCGTGACGCACCCGCGCGTGGAACTCGGTCGCTTCGGCTTCGAGCCTGTCGTAGCGCGTGCGGGCTCCGACGAGCCGATGCCTCGCGACGGTCTCGTCCAGGTCTAGCAGGATCGTCAGGTCGGGAAGCAAGCCTTCTGCCGCCCACAGTGAGAGGCCACGGATCTGATCGGGGTCGAGTACCCGTCCGGCGCCTTGATAGGCGACCGATGAGTCGAGGTAGCGATCTTGGATGATTATTTCGCCGCGGGCGAGCGCAGGTCGTACGAGTGTGGCGATGTGGTGCGCACGGTCGGCCGCGTACAGGAGCGCTTCGGCCCGCGGCGACACGTCTCCGTGATGGTGAAGGACGATTTCGCGAATCTCGACCCCGACGGGAGTCCCGCCCGGCTCGCGCGTTCGAACGACCTGGTAGCCACGCTTGAGCAGCCAGTCGTGGAGCAGTGTCGCCTGGGTACTCTTCCCTACGCCGTCGCCACCTTCGAGGGTGATGAAGAGCCCGCGGCGAGCAGTCTCTTCGGCCGGCTCGTCTGGGTTCGGTTCGCTCGTCACTTCGTAGTGGTCTTCTTCTTCGTGGTCGTGGTCTTCGCAGCGGTCTTGGCTTTGGAGGCTGAAGCAGTCTTCACTGTCTTGCGGGCCGTACCGGTTTTCGGTTTGGCCGGGCCTTTCGCTCGTTTGTCCGCGAGGAGCTGTTTGGCACGGTCGAAGTCGACGTCATCGATCGATTCGCCCTTCGGGATGGTCGCGTTGGTGACACCGTCTGTCACGTACGGCCCGAACCGGCCGTCCTTGACCCTGATCGGTTTGCCGCTGACCGGGTCCGCGTCGAATTCCTTGAGTGCGCTCGAGGCCCTTCGGGCGCCGTACTTGGGCTGCGCGAAGAGCTCGAGTGCGCCGGCAAGGTCGATGGCGAAGATCTCGTCTTCCGATGTCAGAGAACGGGTGTCGGTCCCTTTTTTCAAGTAGGGACCGTAACGGCCGTTCTGGGCCTGGATCTCGTCGCCGCTGTCCGGATCGGCGCCGACGACACGCGGCAGGCCGAGTAGCCTCACCGCCGTGTCGAGGTCGATCGTCGCCGGGTCCATCGATTTGAAGAGAGAGGCTGTGCGCGGCTTGGCGGCGGCGCTCTTGGCGCTCGTCTTCTTCGCGGGCTTTTTGGCTGGGGTGGACGCATCGTCTGAAGTCGCGACTGCCTTCTCGGCAACCGCTTCGGCTTCGGCGTCCACCTCGGTGACATAGGGTCCGAACCGGCCGTCTTTCGCGACGATCGTCTTTCCGTTTTCCGGGTTGGTCCCGAGAACGCGGTCGGTGTTGACGGGCGCGGCTGCCAGCTCGTGGGCCTTCTCGATCGTCAGTTCGTCAGGTGCGAGCTCTTGCGGAATATTGACCCGCCGCGGGGTCGCTTCCGGATCGGCTCCCGCTTCTACGATCTCGAGATACGGACCGTATTTGCCGATCCGAAGGGTGATGTCGTCGGCGATCCTGATGCTGTTGATGGTGCGCGCATCGATTTCGCCCATATTGTCGATGATCTGGCGAAGTCCTCGATGCTTCTCACTCCCGAAGTAGAAGCTGTTCAGCCAGTCGAGGCGCCCTGCTGCGCCGTCGGCGATCCGGTCGAGGTCGTCTTCCATCTCGGCGGTGAAATCGTATTCGACGAGTTCTCGGAAGAAGTCTTCGAGTAGCCGCACCACAGAGAATGCGATCCAGTTGGGAACGAGGGCTTGCCCGCGCGGGGTCACGTATCCCCGGTCGATGATCGTGGAGATGATCGAAGCGTACGTCGACGGACGACCGATGCCGAGCTCTTCGAGTGTCTTGACCAGGCTTGCCTCGGTGTAGCGCGGCGGCGGGGTGGTCTCATGCCCTCTCGGCTCGACGCCGAGTACCGCAAGATCCTGGCCGACCTCCAGGGACGGCAGCTTCGCCTCGGCGGGCTCGGCTTGAGCATTGCGCTCTTCGTCGCGCCCTTCCTCGTAGGCATTCAAGAATCCGCGGAAGGTGATCACGGTGCCGCTGACGGTGAACTCGGCATTCGAGCCCTCGAGGCCACCGTCGACAACGCTTGAGACAAGGGTGACGGTTGCGGTCTGGCCTTTTGCGTCCGCCATCTGCGACGCGACGGTGCGCTTCCAGATCAGGTCGTACAACTTGAAGTCGTTGCCGCTGATTGCCGACGCGACTTCCGACGGCGTCCGGAACGTCTCGCCGGACGGTCTGATGGCTTCGTGCGCTTCCTGGGCGTTCTTGTTCTTGCCCGTGTAGACCCGCGGCTTCGCCGGCACCGTCTCGGCACCATAGAGCGTCGTAGCCTGGGCTCGCGCCGCTTTCACCGCCTGCTGCGACAGTGACGGGGAATCCGTACGCATATAAGTGATGTAGCCGTTCTCGTAGAGCGACTGCGCCACACTCATCGTCTGCCGGGCGGAGAACCGCAACTTCCGTGCGGCTTCCTGTTGCAGGGTCGATGTCGTGAAGGGAGCGGCAGGACGCCGCGAATAAGGCTTGGACTCGACCTTGGTCACTTTGGTGACGGTCGTGGGCCTCTCGATGGCCTCAGCCAGGGCACGCGCCGTGCTCTCGTCGAGAGCCTTGGCCGAACCGCTGAGTCGCCCATCGTCGCCGAAGTCACGTCCCGTCGCGACGCGCTCTCCGTCGAGGCGGACCAATCGCGCCTCGAATGCATCACGTGGCGCCTCCCCCGCCGCCGGCACTGCCGTCGCCAGGCTCGCGCTCAGATCCCAGTAAGCCGCAGAGACGAAGGCGAGGCGTTCGCGTTCGCGATCGACGACAAGTCGCGTCGCTGCGGACTGCACCCGGCCTGCCGAGAGGCCCGGGCCGACTTTCCGCCACAACACGGGCGAGACTTCGTACCCGTAGAGGCGATCGAGAATACGGCGCGTCTCCTGAGCATCGACAAGCGCCGTGTCGATGTCTCGGGTCGTCTCACGAGCCCGCTCGATTGCCTCCCGGGTGATCTCGTGGAACACCATCCGGTGAACCGGCACCCTTGGCTTGAGTACCTCGACGAGATGCCAGGCGATCGCTTCGCCTTCTCGATCTTCATCAGTTGCGAGGAGGAGTTCGTCCGCGTCCTTCAGTGCACGTTTGAGGTCCGCGACGGTTTTCTTCTTCTGATCCGAGACGACATAATACGGCTCGAAGTCGTTCTCGACGTCGACGGAGAACTTCCCGAGCGAGCCTTTTTTGAGTTCAGGCGGCAGGTTTTTAGGCTCGATGAGGTCACGAATGTGACCGACCGACGCCATAACCTCATAGCCGTCCCCGAGATACTGGGCGATCGACTTCACTTTGGTCGGCGACTCGACGATGACCAGCTTTTTCGACTCTGGCACCTGACTCCTCTTTTGGTATTACAGATCGCGGTCGACGCAGAGTGATTGCCTGATGACGATTCCCCCCGGATGCGCCGTTGCAGCCGCCGAGCTGCGCCGCCCATCAGGCACACCATACACACTCTGGGGGCCCGAATGCCTAATCTTGTGGGTCATCTGACAGCTTTGCCCCATCGTGAGCCAGGTCGCTCGGACCCGCGCGCGCTCTGGCCACTGCTGCCATTCCGAGGTAGTAGAAGCGGACTTCGACTTCGACCGTGAGTCCGCTCACCGTGCATTCACCGAGTTCGGCTCGGACCAACCGTGCCGCTTCCGCGGCCGACTCGCAGGGATACCCGGCGACGTATCCCGAGACGGTATCGGCACCCGCCAAAGCGGCGGCATCCGCAGCAGCCGAGACGCGTCGATTCGCGATGTACGCGCCCGATGCGCCGATCGCCATCGCAGCAACGGCCACCAAGACTGCACATGCCCCGACGATGAGAATCGAAGCGGAGCCTTCGTCTGTCCGCTCGCCCTGAAGCGAGATGGTTCGCGCACGCGATCTCACATCACAGCCCTCCTGCCAAAGCGCATGACTTCGCCGTGACTGTCACGCCCGCACTTCGAAATGGAGCGAAGGCGGCGGGGGCGCTCGCGCTGACGCAGACGAACCGGCCCTCGACCTCCGTCGCCACGCTTCCCGAACCAATCGCCTCGCGCACTCCGCTCAGAGCCGGACCGGGATCCTCTCCCCGAGCCAGCAAGCGCGCCGCTGAAGTCACTTTGTCTGCCAGCCGGAGTTGTTGCGCCGCGGTCGCGAGTGCGCCAAGGCTCAAAGAAAGGACGATGAGAAGAGCAGGCATGACGCAGGCGAGTTCAGCGGTTACGCTTCCCCTTTCAGAAGTCCGCGGAAAGCGCGCGCCGCACCAGCTCGGTGAGGACACCTCGAACCTCGTCTCCGCGGAGGATGACAACCAGCAAACCCGCGAAGCCGACTGCGGCCATCGTCGCCACCGCATATTCAGCCGTCGCCGCCCCGTCTTCCCTCCGAAGCCGAGAGCCAAGCCCGCGGAGCGTCGAGCGAAGGGTCTTGTGACGCGCGACGAGTCTCGGCGCACTTCGCGCGACGAGTCCAGAATCACGAACGCCAGCTGTCTGGGATTGAATATCCAAGGGAACCTCCTGATAAATCGGTAAATAGATTGGAATCCGTACAAGCTCATCCTCGCGAGCTTGCCTACCCCCCCTGCCGGCCGTCATCGGTTCAGTGCACAGCTCTTAGAGCGCCGAAACGGTGGAGGAAAGGACCGCGATCACTACGGGCATCACGCCGAGCACCAGGAAGGCCGGAAGAAAGCACAGCGCCAAAGGGATCATCAGCCGCACGGCGAGCACAGCGGATGCGGCTTGGCCATCAAGCCGTGCCCGGCGACGCAGCATTGACGCCTCGCTCCGCAGCAGGTCTGCGGCCGGTGCACCCGCCGCGCTTGCGAGGGCGACGACAGAGGCAACGGATGCGGCGTCCGCTTCCGTCTCCGACAATCGGTAACGATCGATCTGAGCCTGAACGATCGCGCGGGCCCGATCGACGGAGCTTCCGCCCGATAACGCGATGATCATCAAATCGATTGCGACCCCCGGCGCCGCGACCCGCGGCTGAGCACGCGCGATGAGAGCCTGATTCCATCGCGCTCCAGCCGACATCAGCGCGCCGCCCACGGCAATGCAGACCCATCCCGGAACGGTTCGGAAGAGCGTTCCCAGCGTGTCGAAGCCCATCAAGGCGCCGAAGAACACACCGACCAACGGAAGGAACGTCACCAACCGCGCGGTCGCACGCGGTCCGGCCCGAGCGGCTTCCATTTCTCGTTGCGTCTGTCCTATCGCTCGGAAGGCCTCTGCCATCTCACGCAGGCTCGCGGCGAGCGGTGACCCGCATTCCGCCGCGACCGCCCACGACGCCGCGACGGCTCGCCATGCCTCCGCGGCGCGAGGTTCGGCGCCGTCACAAGCGTGGGCGATCGCCGCGCCGACGCTTCGCCCGTCCAGAGCCGCTTCCGCCGCACGTGCGACCACTAGATTCGCCGTGCGCTCGCCAACGTGAACCCAGGCAGTGCGCGGAGCCACGCCGGCACCGATCAGCACGGCTAGCCGCTCTATGACCGATGCGATCTCCTCGATCGAATCCGCAGGCGAGATCGATCGCCGTCTGATCATTGCCTGAGAGGATGGACGCCGAGCCGCTCGTGCGCGTCGAGAAAGAAACGCCCGACCTCGGCCAACCGCCTTCGTCCGCCCCGGTGTTCGACGTGAAGCACGATGCCGATTGCGCTCACGGCCTGACGGGCGACGGCGAGCGGGGTCATCCCGGCCAGCGCACCGAGCGCCTCGAGCCGCGCCGGGACGTCGGCGAGCGCGTTCGCATGCAATGTGCCGGCACCCCCGTCATGGCCGGTGTTGAGTGCAGAAAGCAGCTCTCGCAGCTCGCTCCCCCGGCACTCTCCGACCACGAGGCGGTCCGGGCGCATGCGGAGGGCCTCCCGGACGAGTCGCTCCATACCGATTGCGCCGGCGCCCTCCAGGTTCGCCTGACGTGCCTCGAGCGATACGAAGTGAGGGTGCGGCACCTGCAGTTCCGCGACGTCCTCGATCGCGACGATTCTTTCGGAATCCGACGCCTCGGCGAGAAGAGCGGAAAGGAGTGTGGTCTTACCGGATCCTGCAGCTCCCGTAATAAGGAGGTTAGAGCGATTCCGCACGGCGTGACTGAGGAATTCGTTCTGACCGGAATCGACTGCGCCATTGGACGCCAGTTCTGCCAACGATATTCGATTCCTGCGCGGCACTCGAATGGACAGCAAGGTACCCTCCGGCGAAATGGGCGGAAGCACCGCATGCACGCGGATCCCCCGATGGAGACGCACATCCACGCACGGAGATGTCTCGTCGATGTGGCGACCACCGAGCGCGATCAGACGGACTGCGAGCTCCCTCACCGTGCGTTCATCCGCGGCCCATTCGATTACGCGTTCAAGACCGTCGCCCCGGCTCACCCACAGGCCGGCCGCACCGTTGACGAGCACATCGGTGATCTCCGCTGCCGTGACATAGGGCGCCAGAGGACCGAAATCGGCGGGGTCCATCTCGGCCTGAAGATCCGAGTCGACGGACGTGCCCTCGTCGTGCAGCTCACTCCGGCGTGGCACGAATGGTTCGAATCGCTCTGGCTGCGTTTCAATCGGAATCATGCCGCAAACCTAGATACGGAGAGCGACGGGAACCCGCGATCGGAACAGGCCTGTTCTGTTCAATTCGGACATCAGAAGTGTGGAGGAAAGGGTGCGCTTCACCGGGCCCGACCCGCGCAGATCTCGCGAAAAGGAGCGATCACCAGGTTAAAAGAGGGGGGCGGCACCTATTGGGGGGAACAGGTGCCGCCTCAGTGATGTCAGATTGGGGGAATCGTGAACACCACACGCCAGAATTAATTCATTCGGCCGCGACAAGTTTACCTGCTGGGCGTCGATATGCAAGCGGGTTTTTTCGCGGCCATTTATGTGCCTGTAAGGTCTATACGAGTCCCCCTCATGACCGCTCAGCATGGCTAAGGAGCGCAATTCCACCATGAGCAACACCATCGACAATCTCCTCCACGAGAATCGTGTGTTCCCGCCGTCACCGGAGTTCGCGGCCGACGCGATCGCGCGACCCGAGCTCTATGAGGAGGCTGCGAGCGATCGCCTGGAATTCTGGGCGACGCAGGCGCGGAACCTTTTGCATTGGCACACGCCCTTCACGCGAACCCTCGATTGGACGGACCCGCCATTCGCCAAGTGGTTCGATGACGGAACGTTGAACGCATCTTTCAACTGCCTCGACCGTCACGTCTTGGCAGGCAACGGCGAGCGCGTCGCGATCCACTGGGAGGGCGAGCCCGGAGACACACGGACGCTCACATACGCTCAGCTGACCGACGAGGTCAAGCGCGCGGCAAACCTGCTGACAAGCCTTGGTATCCGTGAAGGCGATCGCGTGGCAATCTATCTGCCGGTGATTCCCGAAGCGGTCATCGCGATGTTGGCCGTCGCTCGCATCGGCGCGGTCCATTCCGTCGTCTTCGGCGGATTCAGCGCCGAGAGCCTCCGCTCACGCATCGACGATGCCGACGCGAAACTGGTCATCACGGCCGACGGTGGCTGGCGCAAGGGCAAGGTCTCGGCGCTGAAGCCGGCCGTCGATGCGGCGCTCGAACTCGGCGAGCACACGGTCAAGCACGTCCTCGTAGTCCGGCGAGGAGGCAACGAGGTCGCCTGGACGCCTGGGCGCGACCTGTGGTGGCACGAAGAGATTGCTCAGGTCGATTCCGAGCACACGGCGAAAGCCTTCCCGGCGGAGCACCCGCTGTTCATCCTCTACACGAGCGGAACCACCGGCAAGCCGAAAGGCATCCTCCACACCACGGGCGGGTACCTCACCCACGTCGCATACACGCACAAGAATGTCTTCGACCTCCACCCCGAAACCGATGTGTTCTGGTGCACGGCCGATGTCGGCTGGATCACCGGGCACAGCTATGTCGTCTACGGGCCGCTCGCGAACGGTGCAACACAGTTGCTCTACGAGGGCACGCCGGACACCCCGCACTCGGGACGCTGGTGGGAACTGATCCAGAAATACCAGGTCAGCATCTTCTACACGGCACCCACTGCGATCCGCTCCGCCATGAAGTCGGGACGACAGATCCCCCAGAAGTTCGACCTTTCCAGCCTCCGCGTGCTGGGCAGCGTTGGCGAGCCGATCAACCCGGAGGCCTGGATGTGGTACCGAGAGGTCATCGGCAGCGGGAAGACGCCGATCGTCGACACATGGTGGCAGACGGAGACGGGCGGCATCATGGTCTCGCCTCTTCCCGGTGTGACCGCGACCAAACCGGGCAGCGCGCAACGGCCGCTTCCAGGCATCACGGTCGATGTCATCGACGAGAACGGCACCGAAGTCGGCAACGGCAACGGCGGACTGCTCGTCGTCACCCAGCCTTGGCCGGGCATGCTGCGAGGGATCTGGGGAGACAGGGACCGGTTCATCGAGACCTACTGGGAGAAGTTCGCGACCGTGCCGGACGGCCCCTATTATTTCGCCGGAGACGGCGCGCGCCTCGACGAAGAAGGCGATGTCTGGCTGCTCGGACGGGTCGACGACGTGATGAATGTCTCCGGACACCGGCTTTCGACCGCCGAGATCGAATCTTCGCTCGTCGCTCATCCTCTCGTTGCCGAGTCCGCCGTGGTCGGTGCCTCCGACGAGACGACCGGACAGGCGGTCGTCGCATTCGTGATCATCAAGGAAAGCCAGCTCGAGACGGCTCAGAACGAGGACGCGGCCTCCATTCTGCGGGCGCACGTCGCCCAGCAGATCGGGGCGATCGCGCGGCCTCGTCAGATCTTCATCGTCAGCGAACTGCCCAAGACCCGATCGGGCAAGATCATGCGCCGGTTGCTGCGTGACCTCGCCGAGGGCCGTGAGGTCGGCGATACCACGACGCTCGCAGACACCTCGGTGATGACGAACATCCAAGACACGGTTTCCTGAGCGGGCCGGCCCGGCCACGCGCGAACGAGTCGATGGGCACCAACAAGTGAGCCTGGCTCGGGCAAGTCGGCCAGGCGCGAACGGGTTGGGCGGTCGGGCCGGACAAAACAGGCCGACCCCACGCGCATTCAGTCGATGGCGAGGATCAATTCGACCTCGACTGGAGAATCGAGCGGCAAGACCGCGACGCCGACCGCGGAGCGCGCATGCACTCCCGCGTCGCCGAAGATCTCTCCCAGGACCAAGGAAGCACCGTTGATGACCGCAGCCTGACTGATGAAGCCCGGCTCGGATGCGACGAATCCCGTGACCTTGACCACGCGTGAAATACGGTCCAAGGATCCGAGCACGGCCTTGGCCGCCGCCAGGCCGTTCAGGGCACAGATGCGCGCGAAATCGCGTGCGTCGTCCTCGGGAACCAATCCGTGGCCGTCGCCCACCTTGCCCGTCTCGGGAAGCACTCCCGACACGAAGGGCAACTGTCCGGACACATAGACGTGAGACCCGTCCACCACGGCGGGAACGTACGCGGCAACGGGTGCAGCGACCTCCGGGAGGACGATCCCAAGTTCAGCGAGCCTGTCTTCGATCGTAGGCATCAGTTCTCTCCTTCATCGGGGATCGGTCTTTTCAGGTACGCCACCAGCCCGCCTTCCGGACCGGGAACGACCTGAACGAGCTCCCACCCGTCCGATCCCCAGTTGTTCAAGATCGCCGCGGTGTTATGAATCACCAGCGGTGTCGTCAAATATTCCCAGCGGGGCATGGGACTCCTCGTCAAGCTGTGCAGGGTTTATCAGGAAGCTTTCCTAGGGTTGATTCTATGACCGCCCCAAAAAACTCGCCTAGAGGCGTCTTCGGAGCGATCGGAGCCTTTCTCAGCCTGAGTACGGTCGCCGGCGTTCTCGCCGCCGTCGGAGCGACACCGACCATCGCCGCCACAGGAATCCTCGCGCGCAACACGATCGGCATCTTCGACTCGCTTCCCGAATACCTGACCGTCGACCGGCTCGCGCAGCCGACCAACATCTACGCGAAAGGCGAGGACGGCGGCGATGTGCTGCTCGCCACGTTCTACGCGCAGAACCGGCAGCCGGTGACCTACGACCAGATCGCTCGCAGCGTCAAAGATGCGACGATCGCGGCCGAAGACGTCCGCTTCTACCGCCACGGCGGCGTCGACCTCGAAGGCACCGCACGCGGAATCCTGTCGACCGTTAAGGGCGACCTCCAAGGCGGGTCCTCGATCACGCAGCAATACGTGAAGAACGTCCTCCTTCAGAAGTGCGAGGCGATGGGCGTCAAGACCGAGGCCGATCAGAAGGAATACGAGACGTGCGTCGAAGACGCCACAGGTACGAGCATCGAGCGGAAGCTCCGCGAGATGCGATACGCGATCGGGATCGAGAAGAAGTACAGCAAGGATCAGATCCTCGCCGGGTACCTGAACATCGCCGGCTTCGGTGGAAGCGTGTATGGCATCCAATCGGCGGCCCACTACTACTTCGGCGTGGACGCCGGCGACCTCACGGCCGCCCAGGCGGCCAGTCTCGTCGCGATCGTCAACAATCCGGCCAAGCTGAAGCTCGACGATCCAGGGAGCGCCAGCAACGGCGCCGAGAACGGATACGCCGCAAACAAAGTGCGTCGAGACCACATCCTCAACACGATGCTCGAGGAGGGATTCCTGACCGCGGCGCAGCACGCCGAAGCCATCGCGACGCCGATCGAACCTCGGATCACTCCTACCGCTCGCGGTTGTCAGACCGCGGGCGACGCGGCATTCTTCTGCGACTACGTGCAGAAGGTAGCGCTCAACGACCCAGCCTTCGGCGCCGATGCCGACACACGAGCAGCCAACTTCTACCGCGGCGGATACAAGATCTATTCGACCCTCGACCTGAGCCTGCAGAGCACAGCCCAGGACGCGGTGCGCAGCCGGATCCCGGCGACATACGATCGCGCCGCACTCGGCGGGGCAGCGGTCGGGGTCCAGCCGGGCACCGGGCGTGTGCTCTTCATGACCCAGAGCAAGGACTACAGCCAAGATCCGAGCATCCTGGGCTCCGATCCGCGTTACACGGCGATCAACTGGAACACCGATCGCCAGCACGGCGGCTCGAACGGATTCCAGGTCGGGTCCACTTATAAGGTGTTCACGCTCGCCGAATGGCTCAGCGAAGGAAAATCGCTGAACGACACCGTCGACGCGAACGTGAGAACTTTCAATCAGGCGTCGTTCACGAACTCGTGCGGCGCGTCCGTCGGGTCATACCGTCCGACCAACGATGTCGCCGGCCAGGGTGGACGGCGAAGCGTCCTCAACGCGACGGTGAACTCCATCAATACCGCATACGTCTCGATGGCGTATCAACTCGACCTGTGCAAGATCAAGGACCGTGCGACATCCTTCGGCGTGCACTCCGCCGACGGTTCCCCGCTCAACGCGACGCCGGCGAGCGTGCTCGGGACGAACACGATCGCTCCGCTGACCATGGCAACGGCATACGCGGGCATCGCCAACAACGGCGTCGTCTGCTCCCCCGTCCCGATCGACAGAGTCCTCGACAATTCCGGCAAGGAGATCACACCTCCTCAATCGCATTGCAGCGAAGCCGTCACCCCGTCCGTAGCAGCCGGAATGGCGTATGCGCTCCGACAGGTGATGACCAACGGGACCGCTGCGGCGGCCAACCCGGGCGGGAGCGTGGAGGTCCTGGCGAAAACCGGGACCACGGACAACGCGGAGCAGCTTTGGCTCGTCGCTTCCAGCACGAAGGTCACGACCGCATTCTGGACCGGCAATACGGTCGGCCACACCTCCCTGCGAACCTTCTCGGTGCCCGACAGTTCCGGGCACCGAATGCAAGCGTCGCTGATTCGCAACCCGGTCGTTCGCGACATCATGTCGGCCGCGAATGCCAAATACGGCGGAGACTCCTTCTCGCAACCGTCTGCGGCGATCCTGAAGGGAGCTCAAGTCGTCGTCCCCGACCTCAGCGGAAAATCCGCTGAGGAGGCTCGTTCGCTCCTCGAAGGCCTGGGGCTCGGCTACGCTGACGGTGGCGCGATCGATTCCGCGCTTCCCACCGGCCGGATCGTCTCGTCCGCTCCGTCGGCTGGATCGTCCGTGACGAAGGGCTCCGTCGTGACCGTCCTCACCAGCAACGCCAAACTCACGACGATGCCCGATGTGGTGGGAATGACACTCGAGAAGGCGATCGCCGCTCTCCGCGGTTTCCCGGTTGCGACGAACGGCGGTTCTGGAAGCTTGTCCGACGTCGTCACGGCGACGAATCCATCGGCGGGCGCGTCCATCCCCCCGTCGTCGACTGTCACGCTCACGTTGCGCGCTGCGCCTGCTCCTGAGGAGGGCGACTGATGGCGCGCGGAAAAGCTGCGGGGGCGGCCAGCGCGACAGCAGCGCTCCTCGCTGGAGCGTCAATCGGTGCCCTGGGCTGGGCCTCACTCGTCGAGAGGCGGATGTATCGTCTCCGGCGAGTCGACGTTCCCGTCCTCCCGAGCGGAGCCGAGCCGATCCGGGTCCTCCACCTCTCAGACCTCCACATGGCTCCGTGGCAGCATGACAAGCAGCGCTGGGTGCGCGAACTCGCAGATCTCCGACCTGACCTGATCGTCGACACTGGCGACAACCTGGGCCACGATGACGGATTGACCGGTCTGCGCTACGCGTTCGAGCGTTTCGATGGAATCCCGGGAGTCTTCGTCAACGGGTCGAACGACTATTACGGGCCGCAACCGAAGAATCCGCTCAAATACTTCTCGGGTCCTTCGAAGATCCACAGCCGGCCGCCGACCCTCGACACCGAGGCTCTCACCGGGTTCCTCGAAGGGCTCGGCTGGCTGGATCTCAACAATCGGGCCGGCTCGTTCGACATACGAGGCACCCACCTCGAGTTCTTCGGCGTCAACGATCCCCATCGGCACTGGGACAAACTCGAACTCCTCACGGCCGCCATCGACGAGCTGCGGGAGAACGACAGCTACTCGGATGATGCGAATCGTCGAGCGACCAACCAGACACTGACGATCGGCGTGGCGCACGCGCCGTACCAGAGGGTGCTGAACTCGTTCCTGACGCACGGCGCACAGATGATCTTCGCCGGTCACACGCACGGCGGCCAGGTGTGCATTCCGGGCTTCGGGGCGCTCGTTACCAACTGCGACATTCCGCGCTCCCAGGTCAAAGGTCTCAGCCTTTGGAGGCACGCTCTGCGGTCGGCGTATCTGAATGTATCGGCCGGTCTCGGCACATCCATCTATGCTCCGGTGCGT
>FSXL01000189.1_pt1 | contig 17129 bp, 17 predicted proteins | sample 1638241 | NCBI WGS metagenome assembly FSXL01 (sample SAMEA3914788, study PRJEB12502) | metagenome | biome: forest; material: soil | place: Canada | collected 2011-07-03 | depth 0.1 m | reverse complement strand
GGTGTGCTGTAAGGCGCTCCCAGTTCCCGTGTCCGATGGCCTCTTGTTCCTGAGCGGTGAGATCGGCGTTGGTCAGGAAGGATTGCGCCACCCCACCGCTGTTGTCGATGAAGGGGTAGTCGGTGGCATAGAGGATGCGGTCGGTGCCCACAAGCTCCTTCGTCCAGCCAAGGGACCGATCGCTGGTGTCGCCGCTTCCCGTGAAAGACACATGCTCGCGGAAGTAGTCGATGATCGGTTTTCCGGGGATGTGTCCCCTCCTCTGCATCATGGTGAAGCGGGATTCCCAGAAGAGCACCAGCTCACCCCAGTGGCCAACGATCACCTGCAGGCCCGGATTGCGGTCGAAGACGCCGCCGAGAATCATCCTGAGCAGCTGCATCCCCGTCTCGAAGTGCCAACCGATCAGGCCCGAGCTGAGGATGAGGTCACGTCGGTCGCCGAACCCGCTGTAGTAGACGTCCTTCACTGCCGGCACCGGGCGCTGCGGATGAAGGTAGATCGGTGCGCGCAGCGCCGACGCTGCCGCCCACACCGGCTCATGGACGGGATGATCGGCGTTCTTGTCGCCCGTTCGGCCGAACACCATCGCTCCCACGAGGCCCAGTTCTTCGACGGCGCGGTGCAGCTCGGCCGCTGCGGCAGCGGGATCGGGGGTCGGCAGAGTCGCGAATCCTTGGAAGCGGTCGGGATGGGCGGCAACGGTTGCGGCAATCAGGTCGTTCGCCTCGCGGGCAATGGGAGGTGCTTGCGCGGCACGGAGGTTCTGCACGCCGGGCTGGGTGATCGAGAGAACTTGAGTGTCGACCCCTTGGTCGTCCATGTCGGCCAGGCGTCCGGCGCCGAGGTCGAGGAGTCTCGCCCCGAACGGACCACTGGCTCCGGCCGCGGCCCGGTCGTCGGCCTCGTTCGGTCCGGCTCGCCACGCGTCGAGGAGGGATGGGGTGACCAGGTGCTCTTCCAGCGCGACGATCTTCATGCAAGCACGCTCCTCATCAGTTCCTCTGTTGTGATCACCTGTCCGACGAGGTAGCCCATTCGGGCGATCGAGAACTCGTGCGCGAGTTCGGCTGAGTACTCGCCGATCGGCTGCGAGGCTGTCGCGTCGGAGAGCACCGCGACCCGGATGCCGGCCATGCTCAGCCCGTCGCAGGTCGTCTCGACACAGATCGGGGTCGTGAGGCCGCCGACGACGGCGGTATCGAAGCCGCGGGCCTTGAGAACATCCAGAAGGTCGCTGCCGTTCACGGCGCTAAAACCGATCTTGCGGATGAGGATGTCGTCGTCCTCGACGAGGTCCGCGTAGAAGGATGCGCCGACCGCTCCCTCCATCAGGGCCTCGCGACCCTCCGGCACCTTCTCACCTGTGAAGAACGTCGTGTGAACATGAATGACGGTGCCTCCCGCCGCCCGCCACGCGGCGGCAAGCGCACTGAACCTTTTCGCGGCGGCACCCGCGTGCGGCACCTGCTCCCAACCTCCGTCACCGAACGCCAGTTGGAAGTCCACGCTGATGAGGGCGGTGTGCGCAGGTGCGAGGTCGTAGCTGACGGGAACGCCGGGAATCTTGCTGACAGGAACTCCACCGCTCCGATGCCGCGTAGCGCTATGTACTTCTGTCATGGGTCAGCCTCTCGGTAAGTTGCGGACTTTCACTCGATACCATACAGAATGAATGATCTGTTTAGCCAGAAGACATTTCTCCGGTCGTTAGGCTGCTCCTATGCCCCGGTTGAGTGAGGTGTCGCGCCTGCGCCGACGCGATGACATCGCGGCGGCTGCGATGCGCTGCTTCGCGCGCGATGGGTTCTCGAACACCTCGATGGCGGACATCATCCGCGAAGCCGGTACTTCCTCGGGTTCCGTGTACTCGAATTTCCAGAACAAAACTGAACTCATCCGATACGCGTCCTCGAATGCGCTCCGCGATCTCGTCGGAAAAGTCACCCGCGAGCTGCCGTTGGACCGCTCCCCGTCGAGCGTGCTGCTGCACCTCCTGCGAGCGAGTACCGATCGGGTCCATGCGCGGACGCTGCTGCAGATCTGGGCCGAAGCTCCCCGGGACCCAGAGTTCGCCGAGGTCACGCAGCGAACGACACTCGAGTTGCGCGCCCTGATTGAATCTCTGCTCCTGCCCTGGTGTCTGGAGCAGGCTCCGGCCGCGGCTGCCCTCGAGTCTGGTGCACTCGCCGATGCAGTTCTCACCGCGCTTCAGGGCTTCATCGTGCGGCTCGCGATCGATCGCGATGCGGACGCCGAGGTCCTCGCCGACCGCGCGGTCGCGGTCTTCGATCGTCTTTCGCTGGCTAGCTAGCGGGACGCGATCCCAGTAGCGCCTGAATGCTCGGTGCGATGTAGGCGACGAGCGCCTCGCGATCCAGCCGGGTGAGTGCTTCGATCCCGACCAGTTGTCGACCCACCACGATACCGACGAGCAGGGAACAGGCGATCTCGATCCTGGTCGACATGTCAGTGCTGTCTCGCAGGCGGGGACTCAGGTCGTCGATCACACGCTTCTGGATGAGTCCTCGGAGCTGCACCGTCGCCTGAGCGTTGCCGATGGCAGCGCGGAGCATCGCCTGCAACGGCTCCGAGACCTGGGGGTCGCCATCCCACACTTCGACAAACGCGCGAGTCACGCGCTCTCCGAGAGAAGCATCCGGGCCTTCGAAGGCGTCGGACACGCGAGACATCGTGTTCGGGCCGAGATCCATCACGCTGGCAAAGAGTTCGTCTTTCGACCCGAAGTACTGCATCACCAGGGATGCGTCGACGCCGGCGTCCCCCGCGATTTTTCGGATCGTCGCGCTGGTGAAGCCGTCCCTCGCAAAGCGTGCTCGAGCGGCGTCGAGGATGACCTTCCGGGTAGCGATGGGTCCCACGGGCCGCGCGACGGTGAGCGCGGGTTCGGCGTTCGCGATATCGGATGCCATAGCCACAGTGTAAATGGCAGTGACGATCTCCTCAACAGGTGTTGAGGAATCGGATTCTCGGTCGTATGCTGAACCGAAACATGCACAACCGTTTATGCCGAATCGGGGCGCAGGAGTCGAAGGAGACCCATTGCTTGTGATCAACGCCGTTGCACAATCGAGCACTCGCGGCGGAGCGAAATGAAGACGCTGGAAGAACTGAGCGCTAGGGCCGAGATCCACGACGCGCTCCTTCGTTACTGCCGCGGACTCGATCGCGTCGACATGGAGCTAGTCCGAAGCGTGTTTTGGCCGGACGCCTGGGTGCAGTTTCCCGAGAGCCTTCACCAGGGCTCCGTCGACGGCTTCGTCGAGTTCCTCTCGGGGGAGATGCCACGCTTCGTGCGCACCATGCACCTGCTCGGCAACAGCCTCGTGGAGTTCGACGGCCCGCACGTGGCTCACGTCGAGACCTATCTGAACGCCGACCACCAGGGCACCGAGGTGCACCAGTGGGCGAACGAGAACGTCAAACTGTGGGCGCGCTATCTCGACCGTTTCGAGCAGCGGGACGGCGTCTGGCTCATTGCGCGTCGTGCGCTCGCCACCGGATGGATGTACCGCTACCCGAGGGAGGGCTGGTTCGACGACCATCCCGACGCCTCGGCGAGCGGCCGCGATGGAAACGATCCGGCCCTCGAGCGTGTCGCCGGCTTTGAGGGAACGCCGGTTTCACGAGAGGAATGGCCGTGATCGTCCAGACCGCTGCCCCAAAGGCCGACGAGGTCATCGCGCGCATCATCGAACTGCAGCCGTGGCTGCGCGATCAGCAGGCCGTTGCTGAGCAGGAACGGCGTATCCCGCAGGAAACCATCGAGCGGCTCGACGCGGCCGGGGTCTTCAGCGTGGCGAAACCGAAGCGCTACGGTGGTGCGGACTTCACGACTCGCGAGATGCTCGCCATCTACCGGACTCTTGGCTCTGGATGCGGCGCCACGGCCTGGGTGGTGTGGGCGACTGCGGGCGGAAACCTGTGGAGCAACGCCTTTGCCGACGCGGTCGTCGCTCCCGTGTACGAGTCGCCGTGGGTGGGCAACCGCACCTTCGCGGTCGGTGGAACGAGCAGGCACATGTCGGGCACCGCGACGAAGGTCGACGGCGGCTGGATGGTCAAGGGCGTGTGGCCATTCGCAACGGGAAGCGTGCACGCGTCCCACGGGTACCTCGCTGTCTTCTACGACGACACCGACGACTCCAAAGTTGGCATGGTGCTCATCCCTAAGGATCAACTGGTCAGTCGGAATGACTGGGACGCCATGGGCCTCGCGGCGACGGGAAGCCAGACCATGGCAACGGATGGCGAATTGTTCGTGCCGGACGAGCGGTTCGGGTTCCCGGCGCAGCTCGCAACCCGCACCGCGGAGTTGATCGCGCAGGGTCTCGGGCCGCGTCGCGGTGGACTGCCGCGTTCGATCGTGTCGAGCGCCGGTATCGCACTCGGCATGGCCGACCAAGCGATGGAAGTCTTTCTCGCATCGATCGGTCGGCGCAGCGTCCCCTATTCGCCGTACACGCGACAGGTCGACTCCCCGGTCGCCCACCACATCATCGGACGCGCTGCGATGCAGATTCGTGCGGCGGGACGCCTGGCGGATGCCGCCGTCGCGGAGTTCGACCGTCTCGATGCCGAGGGCGTCGACCCGACCGAGCAGCAGATCGTGCAGTTCCACACCGACGCCGCCTACGTCTGGAACGAGTGCGCGACTGCCATCGAGACGCTCTTCCGCGCCTCCGGGGCATCCGCCATCAGTAAGCGAATGCCGCTCCAGTTGATCGCGCGCAACTGCCGGGCGGGCAGCCTGCACGCCGCGAACAACGTCGACACCTGGATGGAAAACCTCGGCCGCTCGATGGTCGGAGTCGACGCCGGGCCGTCCTCGATGAGCGTTCTCGAACGACGCTCCTGAGTTTCGCCACCAGTCCAGTCCAGTCAACGAAGACAAGGGAAACAGCATGACACTCACAGGTGTTCTGGCCGGTCCGATCGCGGGTCTGAAATACAAGACCCCAACGCATTCGGGCCTCACCAACGAACGGGGCGAGTTCGAATACGAGGAGGGAGAGCGGATGACGTTTCTCCTCGGTGACAACGCCCTCGGGTACGTGACCGCTGCTCCTCGCATTCATCTTGCGCAGCTCGCCGCCAGGGTCGACGGCAACATCGCCAAGTTGAAGGACTCCGGTGTCACCAATATCGCCCGGCTGATCTTCACGCTCGGCCGGTCGGGCATCCGCGACTACGGCACCGACATCCCGCACGAGGTTCACGACATCATCGGCGACCGGCGGATCAACTTCCGCCACGATGCGGACTACTCGGCGACCGGCAGGACGGACAAGATCGCGCAGTTCACGGAAGATCCGGTCGTCCTCCAGCTGCTGGAAGACCTGGCGGCCGCCGGCATTTTTGGTGAGAGCGCCCCGCGGACGCTCTGCACGCCGGCGAACGCCCGCAACGAACTGCGTCGTAACGCGCTCGGAATTCTTCGCTTTCGTGACGTGAAGATCCCGCTGCAGAACGGTTCATACGTCCTGGCGGACGTCTTCCGCCCGGCGGAGCCCGGCAACTATCCGGCGATCGTCGACTGCGGTCCGTACGGCAAGGCGTTCAACCATCACTCGATCGCGAACGCCGAAGACCTGGAGCACCACGAGCAGCAAGAAGAGGAGTACTTCTTCGGCAACGCGGGGGATTTGCAGTTCGAAAACCACGAATCCGTCAGCACCGCGGTCTGGGTGCCGGACGGATACGCGGTCGTGAGGGTGGACATGCCCGGCGCGGGCGCCAGCCCGGGACAGCTCGCTCCGTGGGGCATCGCTGGGGCGGAAGCGCTCCGCGACGCGATCGATTGGGCGGGCACCCAACCCTGGTCGAACGGCGCGGTCGGCACCTGGGGAATGTCGTATTTGGCGATCAGCCAGCACGCGGCCGCCAGCCTTCATCCGAAGCACCTGAAGGCCATGATCGCCATCGGGACCGACGTCGACCTGTACGAGGATGTCGCCTACAACGGAGGAGTTCTCAACGAGCAGTTCTGGCCGATCTGGAGAGTCTCGGGCCTCATCCCGGCGATCATCGGTGAACCGGATGTCGCCGACTTCGTGCAGATCATGAAGGACAGCCCGTTCCGCGATTCGAATCCCGAGGCCATCTTCGGCCCGCGCGCCAAGGTCTTCATGAGTCCCGACCTGAGCGATGTGACCGTTCCGCTCTGGGCGGTCGCGGCCACTACCCATATCTCCAACATCCACCAGCTCGGCGCGAACGCCGCCTATCTGAATACGCCAACTCAGAACAAGAAGCTGGACTTCTGGGAGGACTGGTTCCAGCGGGCATACTCGGCGGAATCCGTCGCCCAGCACAAGGCGTTCTTCGACTACTGGCTCAAGGGCATCCAGAACGGGATCATGGACAGCCCGCCGATCCGGCTCGAGATTCGTACCGGGGACGGCTCGTCCTATCTCCAAGAGGAAAACGCGTGGCCGATCGCCCGCACCGAGTACCCGAGGTGGTACTTCGACGCGAAAGCCTCGGACTGGGTGGGCGACGGCACGCGATCCGACTTTCTCCGCCTGTCCTCTTCTCAGCCATCCGAGGAGTCCGAAGCGAGTTACTCGGCGCAGATCCAGCTCGCGCCGTGGGCACCGGTCGGCAGCCCGAGGGTCGATCCGGCGTCGGCCGAATCCGATCCACACGTCACGGGCGTCTCGTTCGTCAGCGAACCACTCGACGCAGACGCAGTCATTGCCGGGTTCGGAAAGGTGCAGCTCTGGGTGTCATCGACGACGGAAGACATCGACCTGTTCGTGTCCGTGCGAGTGATCGACGCGGACGATCGGGAGGTTGATTTCACCGGGTTCACCACGTCGGGTTTCCCGGGCAGGATCGCTCCGCTGACCAAGGGCTGGCTCAAGGTTTCGCACCGCAAGCTCGACGAGTCGAGGTCGACGCCCTTCCAGCCGAAGCACACGCATCTCAAAGCGGACTACGCACCCCTGCGCGATGGCGAGATCGTGCCGGTCGAGGTCGCCCTCGTTCCGAACGTCGGGAAGATCTTCAGGGGCCAGCGCATCCGAATCGACATCCAACCGCACGACGGTGTCGCGGGTGGCCTGACCCACGAGTACAACCCGACCTACCACGACGGGGCGACGAACCGGATTCACACCGGTCCTGAGCACCCGAGCTACGTTCAGCTCCCCGTGATTCCGGAATAGTGCGGCACCGGGCGCAACCTTCTCAGATCGGATCGGCTATGACACCAGAACAACAGCTCGAACTCGTGAAGCGGCACTATGCGCTCAACGGGGCAGGTGACTTCGACGGCGCGGCCGAGCTCGTGACCGACGACTTCGTGATCACGATTCCGCCGTACATGCCCTTCGCCGGGGTGTACCGGGGCAAGACGGCCATGCGTGAGCTCATCCCGATCGTCGTGGCATCGGTCGCGGTGTCGGGCGTGAAATACGTCGCGACCACGGTCGGTGACGGCTACGTTGCCGAACTCGTCGAGTTCACCCTCGCCGGAAACGACGGGCCGCCCATGCAGGCCGTGGAGGTCAACAGTTTTCGTGGCGACCAGATCTGCGAAATCCGGCCGTACTATTTCGACGCCACATCAATGGTCGAGGCCGCGAAAGCCACCAAGCTTCGGGCCTGAGCGGTCGCAGTCAGAGCCTCGCGGGCATCCCACGCCTGACTCTGCGTGAGGGTCGGCCCAACCGCGTTGACCGTGATGCCGAAGCTCGCAAGGTAGTGGGTCACCTGGTCCAGGTGGCCGCTCGCCGTGAGCCGCTTGGTCGGCGACCGGCCACCTGAATTCCTATCGCGCCTGGTCCGGATTCCAGGCGAACTTCGGGCGCTCACGATTCAGGAACGCGTTGATCCCAATCGCCATGTCCGGGCCCTCGGCCATGCCGCCCCAGGCGTCCTGCCACAGTTGGTCGACCTGGTCGACCTCGTCGCCCTTTGGATTGCCCGAGTCAATCAGCCGCTTCAGGGTGTGGATCGAGAATCGCGATCGCGCGAGGAGCGTGTGAACGAGTTTCTCGGCGCGGTCCTCGAACCGATCCGTCGCAACCGTCTCGGTGACGAGCCCCAGTTGGCTGGCGCGCTGCGCGCTGAAGGTATCGCCGGTGAACAGGATGAACTTGGCGTTGGCGGGTCCGACCTGCCGAACGAGCCGCTCGATGCCGGCCCTCGGGTAGATGACGCCGATCTTGGCCGGCGTAATGGCGAACTGGGAGCGGTCGCTGGCCAGGATGAAGTCGCAGGCCGATGCGAGCTGCCAGGCACCGCCGATGCACACGCCGTCGACCAGTGCAATCGTGGGCTTGCGCATGGCGGCGATTGCCGCGTCCGCGAGGCTCAGCTGATCGACCTGACTACCGTCCTCCTGAGGGTCGAGTAGCACGGAGGTCAGGTCGTCGATGGCGGCGCCGGCGGAAAAGCTGTCGCCCGCACCCCGGAGCGTCACGAGCACGACATCCGGATCACCGTCCAGCCGCGGCAGAAGCGACTGGATCTGCCGGCACATTGCCTTCGTGATGGCGTTCTTCCGTTCGGGATTATCGATCAGCACGGCGGCCACGCCATCGGCGACGGAGACCGTGATGGAACCTGTAGCTGTCACCTCTGTCATGGGGCGCTCAGGCCGGTTCCTGATTCGTCTTCAGCAGGCCGTCTGCCTCGAGGCGCTCGATGTCGTCGTCGGCAAATCCGATCTCACGAAGGATGTCTGCGCTCTGCTCGCCGAGAAGCGGCGGGCGGGCGTAGATCTCGCTGGCCGTGCCGTCGACGCTCAGCGGCCCGCGAAGCAGTGGCAGCGCTGTGCCGTCGCGTCGGGTGGTCTGCCGGATCAGCCCGAGCGCGTCAACCTGTGCGGAGGCGAACACCTGCGAGTAACGGTAGATCGGCCCACACGGGATGCTCGCCCGGCTGATGAGTGGAACCCACTCGGCGGCCGGTCTCGCCTCGAGCGCCGTCTCGACGAGCTCCTTGAGCGCGTCCCTGTTCGACGAACGGTGGGCGCCGGTGTCGAAGCGGGGATCCGTCAAGGCCTCCGGAATCCCGACGATGCCGCAGAACGCCGTCCACTGCTTGTCGTTGCCGACGGCGATGTTGAGCGGCTCTGTTGCAGTGGTGAAGGTCCCGTACGGGGCGATCGTCGGATGGTTGTTGCCCTGCGGCGAAGGATCCTCACGGAGGCTCAGCGCACGCTGCCCCTGGAACACCGAAAGTCCGAGGGCCGTCTCCAACAGCGAGGTGGAGATGTGATGGACGGGATGATCGTTGTCGCGACCGACCAGCGCCGCGACGATACCGACCGCGCAGACCATTCCCGAGGTGATGTCCACGATCGGCACGCCGACGCGGTAGGTGTCACCCTCGCCGGATCCGGTGATCGACATCAGTCCGGACATCCCCTGCACGACCTGGTCGAGGCCGGCGTCGTCTTTGAGCGGCCCGGTGTAGCCGAACCCGTTGACCGACCCGAGGACGAGCCGCGGGTTGAGTTCGTCGAGGTGTTCCGGCGTCAGGCCAAGCTTCTCGAGCGTGCCGAGCTTGAAGTTTTCGACCAGAACATCCGCTCCCGCAATCAGTCGATCCAGGATGTCGCGGCCCTCCGCCGAGTAGAAGTCGATGCAGATCGAGCGTTTGTTGCGATTCACGGACTCGAAGTAGAGGCTGTGCTCGCCCTCGAACGGCGGCCAGGCGCGAGCGGTGTCGCCGCCGTTCACGCTCTCCACCTTGATCACTTCGGCGCCCAGGTCCGCGAGCAGTGCCGTGCAGTACGGGCCCGCCAGCGCGCGGCTGAGGTCTATCACTCTGATGCCCTCGAGCGGTTTGGTCATCGCAGGGCACCGGAGGTCGCGTCGACCTTGGATGCGACGTGTTTCAGCGCCGCGATCCAGGTCTCGACCTGCGCCGTATCGACGGATCGAGGCAGGCCGGTGATCCGCAGAGCCATCGGCGGAAGGCCATCCTTCGTCGCAACCAGAACAACGACGTTCGCGAGGTCGTAGCGCTCACCGGGGACGAGATCGGTGAAGAAGAAGTCGGCGAGCTCGGAGGTCACCGCGAGCACCTCGCGTTCGCGACGGGGGAGACGATCGGAGAGCTCGAACTCGGTAAGGATCGCCTGGTGTCGCTGCAGGACCTCGGGGCCGGCCGCGAGCAGCGAGTATCCGTGTGCCCTCACGCTATCCAGCTGGGCCCGGTTGAGATCGCGGCGTTCGTCGCTGTGGTCGGGGGCGCGGCGGAGCCATTCGTCGACATCGGGCTCGGGAGCGTACGCCATGAAGACGGCACCGAATGGGGGGATGAGCGGCTGCCGATGGCCGAGCGGGAACGACTCGTCGACCGGCGACTGGTTGGCCGCCAGCACCTGCACCGCATCCCACCGAATTTTCGCGAGGACGCTGCAGTTGACTCCGAATTCCCGGGCGAGCTGTTCGACATCCGACCGCATCGACTCGGCGAGCTGTGCCGCCTGGATGAGTTCGGGATCCGGTGTCGCGATGAACGACCCGGGCGAGAACCGACCGTAACCACCCTGAAAGAACAGGAGGGGCAGCGTCGATCTCTCGACCGCGAGGTCTTCGACACGTCCGAGAACGATGAAGTGATCGCCCGCCTCGCGAACGTCTTCGAAGGTGCACTCGATCCACGACACGACACCGTCGAGGATCGGCGAACCGAGCGGCCCGGGTCGCCACGTGACGCCGTCGAACTTGTTCTCGCCGGCGGTGGCGAACGTGCGGCAGAAGGGCTCCTGGTCGGATGCGAGCACATTGATGCAGAAAGCGGTCGCGTTGCGAAGCAGCGCGAAGCTGCGTGAGTTGCTCATCGGATAGAACGCGATAAGGGGCGGATCCATCGACACGGACGAAAACGTGCCGACGACCATCCCGACCGGATTCCCATCCTCGGCGATCGCGGTGACCACCGCGACTCCTGTCGGATAGTGGCCAAGCGTTTCGCGAAAAAGAGCTGGGTCAATGTCCTTGGACATGCAACCTCCATGTGGCATAGCGACGAGCGGCCGCTCTGGCGCCCGCCGGCCCGAGTCAAATCAAGCCAACGGGGAAATCAAATCAAGTTCGTCTAAAGATGTCAACGGTTATGATGGAATAGGCGACCTCGGACCGGCGTTTCTTGACAGGCGACGACCCGGATAGCACAATCAGAACCATCTTAAAGGTTGTGATGTTTAGGCTTCCGCACACTCTCGAAGACGAGGAATCGCGCATGGACCAGGACCGCGGATGAACGCGCCGCTGGGAAAGGGGTCGGTCGAGTCGGCCGACTTCGTCGTGGTCGGCGCGGGTCCGGTGGGTCTGCTGACCGCGATTCTGCTGGGTCGAAAGGGCTGGCGGGTAACGGTGATCGAACGCTGGCCGTCGCGATATCCGATGCCGCGCGCCTGCACGATCGACCACGAAGCGTTGCGCATCCTTCAATCGGCTGGGGTCATGGCCGAACACTCCGACCTGTTCGAGCCATCGCGAGGAGAACGCGGCGGGTATCAGATCCGAAACCAAGACGGCGTTCTTCTGCGCGCGATCAACTGGAATCGCACGGCCGAATCCGGGTGGCCCAACACGAACGGGTTCTATCAGCCCGACCTCGAGGGCGTTCTCGAGTCGATGGCGAGTGCCATCCCCTCGGTGCGGATTCGCCGCGGATGGGCGGCTGAGGCCATCCACCAGGACCAGTCGTCGGTCACGCTCACCGTCGCGAGCACGGATTCCGACCGGCGCGAGTCGATCTCCGGGCGATGGTTGATCGGTGCGGACGGAGCGAACAGCAACGTGCGCGAGCTGGTCGGAATCGAAACGGAGGACGCCGGATTCGAGGCTGACTGGCTCGTCATCGACTACGAACCATTGGACGACATCCAGTGGGATGCCTTCGTCACCCAGTATTGCGACCCGCAACAGCCGGCCACGGCCGTCAATAGCGGACCAGGACGACGGCGCTTCGAGTTCATGCGCCGAGACGACATCACCGCGGAGGAGTTGGCACGTCCCGAGACCGCGTGGCGCCTCATGGCCCCGTGGGGCGTCGGCCCCGACAACGCCCGTCTCGAGCGGCACGCCGTCTATACGTTCCGCGGACGGTGGGCAGGCGAATGGCGTCGCGGTCGCGTCCTGATCGCCGGCGATGCCGCACACCTCATGCCGCCGTTTCTCGGACAGGGATTGTGTTCGGGCCTGCGCGATGCGGCCGCGCTCGCGTGGCGACTGGATCTCGCGGCATCCGGGCGCGCGAGCGACAGCATCCTCGATTCCTACGGAAGTGAGCGGGCGGCACACGTCCGCGAGATCATCGACGAGGCGATCGCCTTTGGCAGAGTCATCTGCGTGCTCGATCCGGCGCGAGCGGCCGAGCGCGACGCCGCGATGCTCGCCGAACTGAACGATCCCGCGGCACTCACCGTTGAGCCTCCGCATCCCCGCCTCGGACATCCGTCAATCACGGTGCTGGGCGACGACAACGCGGGGCGACTGGCGGTTCAGGGACGCGTGGCCGTCGCTGGATCGATCGGCCTGTTCGACGACGTCGTCGGCGGCTCATGGCAGTTGATTGCGCAGGGTTTCGATCCGCTTTCCGCTGTGTCGGGCGACCTCGCCGAGTGGTTCGCGAGCATTGGCGGCACAGCGACGGCGATCACGGCCGACGGTCCCGTTCGAGACATCGACGGAACCTACGCCGCCTGGTTCGCAGCGCACGAGTGCACCGTCGTGCTCTGCCGACCGGACTTTTACATCTTCGGGTCAGGGGATGCGCACGGGGTCGCGCCGTTGCTCCGCAGCCTGCGAGCGGCACTCGGCGGCGAGGCCGCCCCATCGGACCACCACGTCAGCAGCAACGCACTTGAAGGAGCGCCATCATGACCATGCGAGTAACCAGGATCGAGGACGCCGAGCCGTTCGCGCCCGTTGGACACGAAGGAGTCGGCCCGGTTCGGCTGCAGGGCGGCGCGAAGACGCCCACCGAGAAATTCACCGTGGCCCTGTCGCACTACCTTCCCGGAGGAGCAGCGCAACTGGCGCCGCAGGATGCCGAGACCGTTTACGTGCTGCTGTCCGGGGAGCTCGTCATGTCGGCCGACGGCGTCGAAGAAACCCTTGGTGCGAACGACTCCGTGCACTTCACGAAGGGCACCATGCGCACCGTCGAGAACCGCACCCACCTGCCGGCGAGCATGCTCGTCATTCGGGCAGTCCAGTGAGTGCGGGGACTCGCATCGTCGGGATCCGGGACGCGGACGGATCCGTACTGGTCGGCATGCTAGGCGTCGACGGGACCGAGGTCACGGTTCTCGCGGATCTTGACACCTTTTGGGCGTCCCCATCCGAACACCTTGCCGCCCCGCGCGCTGGCAAGACGATAGCGGTGGAAGAGGGCGACCTCGTCCCGCCGGTCCTGCCGGGCGCGCGCGTCATCTGCGTCGGTCTGAACTATCAGGACCACGTCAGCGAGGGATCCTTCAAAGACGAGGAACTCCCCGAGTTCCCGACGCTGTTCGCTCGCTGGTCGGCTTCCCTCAGCACCGACGGCGCACAGATTCCGATCCCCTCCGGCGAGGACGGTCTCGACTGGGAGGGTGAGGTCGTCGCCTGGGTCGGCGCACCTCTCGTGGATGCCACGCCCGATGAGGCGCTCGCCGCCGTCGTCGGGTATTCGACCTTCAACGACGTCACGTCACGGCGAGCCCAGAAGCAGACGTCGCAGTGGATCGTCGGCAAGAACGGCGACCGCTCGGGGCCGATCGGCCCGCTCGTTCCCGTCGGCGAAGTCGGCGACCTCCGGGACGGCTTGCAGATCGAGACGCGCGTCAACGGCGAGGTCGTCCAACACGGAAGCACGACCCAGATGATCTATAGCGTCGGCGAAACGCTCGCGTATGTCTCGCGCACCTTCACGCTGAATCCCGGCGACCTGCTGGCCACGGGAACCCCTTCCGGAGTCGGGTATGCGCGCACCCCACCGTGGCTGCTCCAGCCCGGTGACATCGTCGAGGTCGAGGTCGAACGTCTCGGCACCCTGACCAATCACATCGTCGACAACTCGCACCGCCAGCGCAGCTGAACGAATAGGAAACGAAGGAACCAGATGTCACAACGAAGTGCGCATTTCACCCGCCCACAGGGGCGTCCTGAGGAGCCGGGCGACGACGCCGAACCGACGTTCGCGACCTCGATGATCGGATTCGGTGGGGTGCTGGTCACCCGCGGCGGGCATCCCGTCCCGTGATATTGGTCACGGCCGCGAACGGCAACCAGGGCAAGCGACTGGTCCCCGAACTGGTGCGGGCCGGACACGAGGTTCGCGCCAGTGTGCGTTCCGAGGCATCCGCGCTCGCTCTCCGCGCGGCGGGCGTCGCGGATGTCGTCGTCGGGGACCTCGCCGAACCCGATGTGCTCGCGCGAGCAGTGAGCGGTGTCGAGAAGATCTACTACGTCGGACCGACGCTTTCGCCCTCCGAACGTGCCGTCGGATTTGCGATCGTCGACGCGGCTCGCGCCGCGAGCGTTGGTCACTTCGTGATGAGTTCTGTGCTGCACGCCATCACGTCAGACCTCATCCAGCACGAGGTGAAGCGCGACGTCGAAGAACACCTGCTGTCCTCCGGCCTCGACTTCACGATTCTTCAGCCGGCCAACTACATGCTGGCCCATCGACTGAAGCCGGCCTTCGAACGCGGGGTATTCGAACTGTCCTGGTCGCTCGACCGGCTGCAGTCCCTGGTGAACGTCGGGGATGTCGCCGAGGTGGCGGCCACGGTCTTGGGCGACTCGGCCCACCATGTCGGCGCAACGTACGAACTGGCATCCCCCGGGCGATTCACCGCGTACGATCTCGGCGCCGTCATCGCGGCCGTCGTGAACCGACCGATCGACGTGCGCGAAATCGACGTCGACACGTTCGCGGCACGCGTCCTCGCGGGAGGGGATCCCGGCTCGATGACCTACGAGCTCCGAGCTATGCGGGCGATCAGCGCCCGCTACAGCAGCAACGACTTCGTGGGCAATCCGAACGTGCTCACCTGGCTTCTCGGTCGGACGCCGACGACGGTGGAGGACTGGGTTCGCGCCGAGTGGGCGGCGTATAGCGGTTCCGCGGAGACGCTGCCGGACTAGCCGGTGCCGGCGAGACTACTTGGTGTCCAGTAGCCCGGCGTGCTTGTCGACGGCCTTCTTGGTGCGGGTGACATCGCCCGCGACGATCGCGTCGACCAATTCCGTGTGGGCCGCGACACGGATCTCGAGCCATTCGGTCGCCGACTCGGGCGATTCGTCGTGCGTGGCGGCAACCGCGTGCTCGCGCACGAATCGCGTCATCGAGAGATAGAGGGCGGATGCCGTCTGATTGGGGGAGATCAGGGCGATGCGCTCGTGCAGGTCCCAGTTCGCGAGAAGGAACACCGTCGTGCCTTTGGCCGCGGCGGCCGTGAGCTTCGCCAGCCCGCGCTTGATGTCGGTGATGTCAGCCGTGGTCCGGTGCTGGGCGGCATCCACGTCGATGAGCACCTCGAGCGCCTCGCGGACGGCGACGGCCTCTGCAACGGAACCGGGCGCATCCGTCACCGCGAGAAGGGTGTGACGGATGCGAACCATGGGGCCCGCAGCCGTCGCGAACAGTCCGCCACCGCGTCCCGGTCGGATCTCGGCGAGTCCGCGGTCGGCGAGAAGGCGGATCGCCTCGGCAACGGTCGAACGAGCGAACCCGGACCTCTCGCGAAGCGAGTCGATGGTGCCGATGAGTTCGCCTGGCTTGAATTCGCGCTCCAGGATCTGGTGCTCGATCTCGCTTGCCAGCACGTTCGCGCGCGTCTGCCCCACGAACGAATTCATGCGGTCAGCCTAGCAAGAACGGTCACAACGTTTACATGGTTCCGGCGAGACCTCGCCGTCACCACGCCCAGTCGTTTGCGGAGATCTCGGAGCCCTCGCTGGACGTCGTGCGGGTGTCCAGGTGCGAGCCGAGCTCGTCGATGTGCGCGTCGTACTTCGCCAACGACTCGTGGGCGAAGTCATTGTCGAAGTCGCGGATGACGGAGTGTATGTGGTTGCCGCTGTCGACCGCGTTCACCAGTTCGATCAGCAGTGCGGGGGTCTGCACCCGGAAGTAGTGCGGCGTGCCCCGTTCGGTGCCGCCCGCCCAGGCGAAGTAGACGTGCGAGGCGCCATCCGCATCGAGTTGGGCGCGGTATTCCTCGGCGGCCTTCGCCGGAAGTCGAGCCAGGAAGGTGTCGATGAGTCGGTCAAGGATGCCGACCTGCGTCTCGGTCATGGCGGCCGCCGAGATGCCGGATGGCTTCGCCCGAACGAGGGCGAGCGCTTTGCGGTCATCCGTCGAGATCTGGTACTGCGGCATTCCGAGGTCGTAGTGATCCGGGTATTCGAGCGCGCCGATGAGCGGCACCTGGCGCGAGACGAAGTCGGCCGGGGAGACGTCGTGGAAGATCGTCACCGTGCGCTGCGCATCGTCGAGGCTGCCGAGCAGTTCGAACCCGAGTCCCTCGTCCTCGGCCATCGGGTTCAGCACGCCGGCGCCGACGACGGGCTGCTGCCCGAGGGCGCTGGGGGTCGTCGAGATCCACCGCTGATTCACGACCGTGACGTTGATGCAGACATGGTGGCCGAGGAATCGCAGCGACCAGGTGTCCTCAAATCCGGGTCGCCCGAAGACGCTCAGGAAGTACGAGTCCGGGGTGCGCCAGAGCGGAGCGGCAAACCCGAGGAATCCGGCTTCACGTTCGCGCAGCACTTGCTCGAGCTGCGTGATGGCAAGGATCTTGGTGAAGATGTCGTGCGAGACGGCCAGGCGCACCAGCTCGAAGACGACGACCTTCTGGTGCCGATCGAGGTTGTGCAGAGAGATGCCGATCCGGTCGGGTTTCGGGATGATGTCCCAGTCCAGTCGGCGGGGATCGTCGAACGCGAACACTGCGGCATCGCGCTGTTCCGCCGAGAACGTGTCCAGAAGCCCGATGAGGCCCACCAGCAGCTTCTGGATGGTCTCCGCATCTTCGTACGTTGGCCCAGCTTCCGCTCTGTCGGACGTCATTGTGGATCCTCCTCGATCTCAGAAAAGACTATAACGGTAGCTATAGTTTAAGGGCAACGATCCGCGGTGTGCCGTGC
>FSXL01000221.1_pt1 | contig 17272 bp, 15 predicted proteins | sample 1638241 | NCBI WGS metagenome assembly FSXL01 (sample SAMEA3914788, study PRJEB12502) | metagenome | biome: forest; material: soil | place: Canada | collected 2011-07-03 | depth 0.1 m | reverse complement strand
GCGTGGCGCGGCGGGAGCGAGTACAACGCTGTATGTAAGTACCCGACGTTGTGGAGTGTCCGATGAAAACAACAGTGCTGGGAACAGGAATGATGGGCTCGGCGATGGCCCGGACGTTACTCCGCGAGGGGCATGAGGTCACGGTCTGGAACCGCACGGCGGAACGCGCGCGTGCTCTCGAGCCGAACGGAGCGAGGGCGGCGGACTCGAGCGCTGAAGCGGTGGCCGACGCAGATGCTGTGATCACGATGTTGTTCGACAAGGACGCTATCGAGCGGACGGCGGACGACTTCGTCCCCGCGATGAAGGCTGGGGCGGTGTGGGTTCAGTCGTCTACGGTCGGGCCTGAGGCCGTTCGCGAGCTGGCGCGTCCCGCTGAAGTCGCTGGAGTCGCTTTTCTGGATGCGCCCGTCGTGGGTACGAAGGAGCCCGCGGAGAAGGGCACGCTCGTCTGCCTTGTCTCGGGCGAGTCGCAGACGATCGAGGCGATGGCTCCGGTGTTCGATGCACTGGGCAGCAAGACGGTGGTTGTCGGCGACCGAATCGGCGACGCCAGCGCTTTGAAGCTGGTCTGCAACGCGTGGGTCGGGACCGTCACGGCTGCGACCGCGCAGTCGCTCTGGATGAGTTCGCAGCTGGGGGTCGATCCCGAGTTGTTTCTGCGCTCGATCGACGGGGGTCCGACGAATTCGCCCTACATGCAATTGAAGGGCCGGATGATGCAGACAGGAGCGACTGAGGCTTCTTTTAGCGTCAACGGACTGGCTAAGGACATCGGATTGATGTTCGAGGCGACCGGAGGCCGGGTCGGGCCGGTTCTCGGCGGTGTTCGAGACGCGTTCCAGCGCGCGATCGACGAAGGGCACGGCCAGGATGACGTCGCAACCGTGAGAGCGGCGTTCGACTGAGAACGCCTGTCAGCCGATCTGTTGACCGGTCAGCGATCAGCCGATCTGTCAGCGATCAGCCGATCTGTCAGTCGATGCAGTCCTTCGAGCTGTAGCTCTTGAGGTCGGAGTTCGCGCTGCTCGCCGAACTCCCACCGCTCGTGGTCGGCGTGGCCGACGAGCTTCTCGATCCGGAGGATCCGGGCGACTTCACCTGCAGGCCGTCTGTTCCGAGGATCAGGGTGACGACCTTCACCGAGGAGGATTCGCTCACCTGTGCGCCTGGAACGTAGGCGGACAGAGCTTTCGCTGCTCCCTCCTTGCCTGCAGGATATTCGATCATCGTCACCGCGCTCGTCGATGTGGAGCCAGGCGTCTCCGTCTTGAACCCGTCCTGCTTGAGCGTCGACGTGTTACTCGTGGCCACTCCGTCCGTCGAGCTGCCGTTGAGCACACTGACGGTCACGTCTTTGACCGGCATCGCCTTCGCCTTCTGGTAGGTCGAAGGCGGCCCGACGATGCTCTGGATGAACCCGGGCATCGCGGCCGTGTCGACCTGGACGATCGAAAGAGGGGATCCGTCGACCTCAATCGTCGGCGTGCCCGCGACCGGGATCGTCGCCGAGGTGATGTCGCCACCGCTCATTCCGTGCAGCTCGGCCGCGAGATTGATCAGATTGAGGCTCGGATCGGTCTGGATCGAGGAGCTCACCGCCTTGAGCACATCGTTCAATTTGATCGGGTTGAGGAGAGTTCCCGCGGACAGGATCTTGTGTGCCTCGACCGAGAGGAAGTACTGCTGCCGGATCTCGCGGTCCAGGTCGCCTTGGGGGAGGCCGTGTCGCTGCCGGACGAATGCCAGGGCCTCCTGGGCGTTCAGAGTGGACACGCCGGCGGGGAGCTTGAGCGTCGAGTACGGATCGTCGACCGCCTCGTTGAGGCACACCTGAATGGGACCGAGCGCCTGCGCGATGTTGTAGAAACCGAGCAGGGAGATGCGGACGAAGTGGTTGATCGTCAGACCCGACATGTTCTGAATCGTCTCGATCAGGAGCTTCATCCCGCCAGCGTCTCCGCCGCCGTTCTGGCTTCCGAGCTCGAACGCCGCGTTCAGCTTGTTGTCGCCGTAGCCGGGAACGTCCACCCACGAGTCACGGGGGAAGGAGATGAGCGTCACCTTGCCGCCGCCGGCCGGGATGTGCATCACCATCATCGTGTCGGTGTTTTCGGTGCCACCGTCTTCCTGCGTGCCCAGTTGCGCCATTTCGGCCGCCGACGCGTTCGCCGGGCGGTGGTCGTCTCCGACCAGCAGGATGTTCTGAGCCGAACCATCGATGTCTTTCGACGGATCGTGAGCGGCGGGAAGGCCGTTGACCTTCGTGATGCCTGAAGTGAAGGTCTGATAGTTGAACCAGACATAGCCGGCCGTTCCGACGACCGCGAGGATCACGAGGATCGTGAGCCAACGCAGAGCGATCCTCTTCCTCGAGGGACGGCGGCGCACCCGTGTCGGTTCGGCGTCAGTCATTCTTTCGTGCCCCCACGTATCCGGGTGCCGTTCCGATCGAAATAAACGGCACTTCGTAAGGTAAGCGCAGAAAACTGAATTCCCGGCGTGGATTCGCGGCGTTTACAGCAAATAGCCAGCACTTGCCCACGGGAATGCCGGTCAGCCGGCAATTGTGGCGAACGTCACGTACGGCATCTGGAACTCGGAACGGCCGACGAGATCCGGATGCGTTGCAACAAGCTCTCGGACTCGCTCGAGGAGTTCCTCGCGGTCCTTCGGCGATCGTGCAATCACGTAGCTCCGGGACGCGACCATAGCGATCAGCCGAGCTTCGTCCATCGGATGCTGCCACTCGAACTCGGCGTGATCGAGCTCCTCGAGCGGCTCTGCAATCGGCGGATGGACGGTGTCGTAGTCTTCCGACTCGGATTCGATGATCCGTCCCAATCGCGAAACGAAGTCGACCCGGGTGTCGCGCTGGTTCCAGATCAATCCGAGGCGGCCTCCTGGGCGCAGGATTCGCGCGACTTCGGCGGAGGCGGCTGGCGGATCCACCCAGTGCCAGGCCTGCCCGAAGGTCACAAGATCGGCCGAATCGTCTTCAAGCGGAATGCTTTCCGCGGATCCCGCGAAGACGTGCGCGCGCGGGACGTTCCCGGTCAGGCTCTCGCGCATGCTCGCATCGGGTTCGACCGCGAAAATCTCGCCAGCGCGCCTCTCCAGCGCGCGCGTGAGCTTGCCCGTTCCGGCGCCGACGTCGACGATGTCCGGCAGCCGCGGCGACGTGTTCAGGTGTGCGATCATCCAGTCGATCGCTGCGTCTGGATACTCGGGACGGCCGAGTTCGTAAGCCCCTGCGGCCTCGCCGAAACGGAGCGCATTGTCCCTGGATCGCATCGTTTTCCTCCCGCAGTCGACATCCTCCGGTACAGACCTTAGCCGCTCATGTCAACCCCTTGCTGGGGGGTCAGGGTGGCTGCCTAGGCTGGTCCTGCACGTGCCTGGAATCACAAGAATCAGCCATTTCGAGAGACCACACGATGTTTGGGAGACGACACAATGACGCTCATTGCGAACGACGCCGCGCGCCCTACTACGGCAAGCGGATCGGCAAGTGACGGATCTACAAGTAACCGATCCACAGGCGACCGGAACCCGGCGCTGCTCCGGGCATTCAGCGATGTTTCCAGCGATCCTGTACGCGATTATCTGCGTGCCATCGGGCGCACCCGTCTGCTGACCGCAGACGAAGAGGTGGAACTGGCTCAGCGGATCGAGGTCGGCGTGCTGGCGGAAGAGCGGCTGTCGAAGAAGGGCGATTCGCTCACCACGACCGAACGTCGCGAACTGCGGACGCTGACTCGTGACGGTCAACGCGCCTATGAGACTTTCATCCAGTCGAATCTCCGTCTGGTAGTGAGTATCGCCAAGCGCTACGCGGGCAGAGGACTTCCCATCATGGATGTCATCCAGGAGGGAAACCTCGGATTGGTCCGGGCGGTTGAGAAGTTCGACTACAAGAACGGCAACAAGTTCTCGACCTATGCGACATGGTGGATCCGTCAATCGATCCTCCGTGGCCTCGCCGACACGGCCAGACTGATCAGGATCCCGGTCCACACAGTCGAGAAGATCGACAAGCTGGACCGCATCCGACGCGATCTCAACGGGGAACTCGGACGCATTCCGACGCTCGAGGAGCTCTCCGAGGTATCGAACGTGAGCATTGCGGAGATCACGCGCCTGCACAACAGCGATGCGGAGACCGTGTCTTTCGCGATTCCGGTCGGCGAAGACGGGAGCGCGGAACTCGGCGACATCATCGAGGACGACGACAGCCCGGGACCGGACGAGCAGGTTCAGGCGGAGCTGAGGCACGAAGACCTGGAACGGCTAATCGACGAGTTGCCACCCCGAGATGCACGAGTGGTCCGTCTCCGGTTCGGACTCGACGGGCGTTCTCCCATGACCCTGGATCAGGTCGGCGAGATCTACGGCATCACCCGCGAGCGTGTTCGTCAGCTGGAGAACCGGAGTCTCGAGCGGCTTCGCATCCCCGCGCTGCGCGACTACCTGGATTGATCGGGCCGGCCTTGCCTATGCGGCGATTCCTCCTGCGGAATGCGGCGAGTGTGTCACCATCAGAGGTGTGACATCCCGTTCCCAGCAGCCGCGAGTCTGGCACACCGGCACCCGGATCGCGATGATGGGGGCGGTCGGCCTGATCGTCGCCGTGGTCATGGGGCTCACGATCTCGTGGCTGTACGCACCGATCGGTGGCTGGGCGGCGTCGTGCGTCGCCTACATCACGCGCGTCTGGTGGGTGGTCTGGAGGATGGACGCGGAGCAGACGCGCGAGCATTCGACTCGTGAGGATCCGACCCGGGAGATCTCAGACCTCCTGGTCCTCTGTGCGAGCGTCGCCTCATTGGCCTCCGTCGTGATCGTGCTCGTACAGGCCGAATCCGCTCACGGCGCAGCCCGGGCCTTGCTGGCTGCGTTCGCCGTGTTGAGCGTGACCCTGTCGTGGATCCTCATCCACACGCTGTACACGCTCCGCTATGCGGGCATGTATTACAGCCCACCGCTCGGCGGGGTCGACTTCAACCAGTCCGAGCCTCCCGGTTACAGCGACTTCGCCTACCTCTCGTTCACTCTCGGGATGACCTTCCAGGTCTCCGACACGAACATCGGCAGCACGGTGATCCGGCGGGCGATCCTGCGCCATACCCTGCTCTCGTACGCGTTCGGATCCGTGATCCTCGCCACGACGGTCAACCTCGTGGCAGGCCTCGCGTAGCCGACAGGCTGGGCTTAGCCGACAGGCTGCGCTCAACCTGCAGGCTGTAGCCGGGCGTAACTCAGGAACCGATAGCGGGGTCCTTTGGAGGAGATGTGCCATCCGCTCACCGGATCGGCTCCATCTCTCGCCCACTCCGCGGGGTCGATGGCCGGTGCGCGGGTGTCGCCTTCGGTGCCGATGTCGATCTCCGTGATTTCGAGCCGATCAGCCCGGTCGATGGCCTGAGCGTAGAGCTGCCCGCCGCCGATGACCCAGACACCCTCGCTGCAGGCTGCCCCGGCTCGTTCGAGTCCGGCATCCAGCGAGGTTACGACCTCCGCACCCGAGAGGGTGAGATCGCTCTGGCGGGAGACGACGATGTTGCGTCGGTCCGGCAGAGGGCGGAAGCGCTCGGGAAGAGAATCCCAGGTTCGGCGCCCCATGATGACGGTGCCACCGGTCGTCAGTTCCCTGAAATGGGCTGCGTCCTCGGGTATATGCCACGGCATCGTTCCACCTGCGCCGATGACGCCGTCGTGCGCTTGGGCCCAGATCAGGTTTGTCACACGGCCACCTCGGCGCGGATCGCCGGGTGGTGCTGGTAATTCTCGAGTTCGAAGTCCTCGAATCGGTAGTCGAAGATGCTCGGCCGCTCGGCGAGGATGCGCAGGCGCGGCGGCGCGAACGGCTCGCGCGAAAGCTGCTCGGCGACTTGGTCGAGGTGGTTGGTGTAGATGTGGCAGTCGCCGCCCGTCCAGACGAACTCGCCGAGCTCGAGCCCTGTCTGGGCGGCGACAAGCTGAGTGAGGAGCGCGTAGCTCGCGATGTTGAACGGAACCCCGAGGAACAGGTCGGCGCTGCGCTGGTAGAGCTGGCAGGAGAGTTTGCCGTCCGCCACATAGAACTGGAACAGGGCGTGGCACGGTGCAAGCGCCATGGTGGGAATGTCGGCGATGTTCCACGCCGAGACGATGATCCTGCGCGAGTCGGGATCGGTCCGCAGCTGTTCGATGACCTGCGCGATCTGATCGATGTGTCCGCCATCCGGCGTGGGCCACGAACGCCACTGGACGCCGTAGACCGGGCCGAGCTCGCCGGCGGAGTCCGCCCACTCGTCCCAGATCGTCACGCCGTTGTCGCGAAGCCAGCCCACATTGCTGTCGCCTCTGAGGAACCAGAGAAGCTCATACGCGATCGATCGGAAGTGGACTCGCTTGGTCGTGACCAGAGGAAACCCCTGAGCGAGGTCGAATCGGAGCTGCCGGCCGAAGACGCTGATCGTTCCCGTGCCGGTGCGATCCGATTTGTTCGCACCGTTCGCGAGCGTATCGCGCAACAGGTCTTCGTACGGGGTCGGTATCGTCGCAGCCATAGCACCAGATCGTACGCGCTGGCACGGGACTAACCCACTAGGTCCAGCAGCGGCGTGCCTCGATAGGCTTTCCCCTATGGCGAGGGACGACGGGAACGGGGAGCCGGACACCGGCGAACCGTTCGTGGCGGACGACGATCTCGCGGAGCATCTCGAAGGAGAGGTCTCGCGCATCGCCTCCTCGAACCGTTCACCCCTGGCCGAGCTGAGCAACGATGAGCTGGTCGAGACGCTCAGCGCGGAAGTGGCTGCCGGAGCGGGCACCCTCGACGCCATCACGAAATTGCAGGCGGCGCTCGCCGATCGCGCCGAAGAGGCGGCACGCGGTGGCCGGCATTCCGCGGCAAGGCGCTGGATCGTGCCGGAGGCGTTCCTCGAGGGGCCTGCGGCCCGCTCGATCTGGGACGGGTCACAGACCAGCTCGGTTGCTCCGCAACCTGTGCCGGCGGAGGCCGAGCTGGTCTCTGCGCCGAACGAGGCGGCCGGGTCGCTACCGGCGGGGATGGCTGACAAGCGTGAGACGCCCGAGTCGTCGCTGGTGCCCCTGACGACGGCCTCCGTTCCTGTCGCGGTCATGGTGGGGGCAACCACGGAGTCTCAGCATCCGATAGACGCGGTCGGCGACGAGTCGGGCCGTGACGTGGACGGTGGTGACTCCGACGTGGTCGACGATTCCGTCCTACCTGACGACGGAGACCAGCTCGCACCTCGAGCGACCCTGCGATTGGCGGAAGATGCGCGAGTGCTCGAAGAATCGGGGGAGCGTGAGCCGATCTTCCGCATCGAGGCCGCAGGATCGGAGCCGACCCCGCTCGAATTCCGTGCGGCACGCTCGACACGGCTTTTCTGGCTGTGGTTCGCGGCGACGTCATCCCTCGCGACCATCGGGCTGGGTGCGGCGCTCGGGGTGGCAGGCTTGGCCTGGTATCAGGCGGTCATTGCCATCGTCGCCGGCCTCGCTCTGTCCGCAGTCCCGTTGAGCCTAGGCACTCTTGCCGGCAAATGGAGCGGGCAGCCGACGATGATCGTCTCCAGGGCTGTGTACGGCGTGATCGGCAACTTCGTTCCCGCTGCCCTGGCCTTCGTGACGCGGCTGTTCTGGGGCGCCGCCGTAGTCTGGCTTCTCGGGACGACGGCCGGCCGGGTCGCCGTCGCCGAGGGATGGGCGTCCAGCGCGACGCCGGTCACGATCGTTGCAAGCGCGATCGCGGTGCTCGTCGCGGGCGCGGTCGCCTTCATCGGATACGGCTTGCTGGTTCGAGTGCAGGTGGTGCTCGCGCTCTGCTCTGCCGTGCTGATCATCGGCACCGTAGCCGCAACGGCGCAGCACCTCGACCCGACTCGATTGGGATCCCTTCCCGTCGGCACGTGGACGGCGGTGCTGGGCGGTACGGTTCTCGTCTTCAGCTACGTCGGACTCGCCTGGGCCAGCAGCTCGTCGGACCTGGCCCGTTACCAGCGCCCGCGCTCGTCCGGAGCGGGCGCAATGACCTGGGCCAGCGTCGGAGCGGTGGTCGCTCCACTCGTCCTGATCGCGTACGGTGCGTTGATCGCCATGTCCGACCGCTCACTCGGCGGGCGGCTTTCGGTTGATCCTGTCGGTGCGCTCCTTACGTTGGGGCTTCCCGACTGGTACACGGTGCCACTCGCACTCAGCGTGGTGGTCGGCCTGCTATCTGCACTGGTCCTCAATATCTACTCCGGTGCGTTCGCGCTCGGTGCTGCCGGTCTTCCGGGGCGCAGGCCGGCCGGAGTCGTCGTCACTGTCGTCTGTGTCGCGGCTGCGTCCGCCGGTTTGATTCACCTTTCCGCGGATTTCAGCACCGTCTACCGGTCCCTCCCGCTGACGCTCGCCGTGCCGGTGGCGGCATGGGCCGGGACGTTCATCGTGGACCTGATGATTCGCAGGCGACGGTTCCACGGCGAGTCCCTGCTGAAGCGCGGCGGAGTCTATCCCGACTGGCGATGGACGAACCTGGCCGCCCTTCTGATCTCGAGCGCCGTCGGGTTCGGCCTGGTCGACGGAAGAGTCTCGTGGCTCGGCTGGGAGGGTTATCTGCTGGACCCGCTTCACATTCCGTGGGCGGGAACAGGGGAGATCGGCGTCCTGGTGTCTCTCGTGATCGGTGCCGCGGCCTCGTTGGGGTCCGGCGTCCGCTCGATCCGGCGACAGGAACTCCGCAGCAAGTAGGCTCTAAGAATGCCTCACACTCTCGGATCGGTGCGGGATACCGTCGAGCGCCTCTGGCCACTGGCCGGTGCCGAGTCGTGGGACGCGCCCGGACTTGTGTCCGGTGACCCCGACGCGACCGTCGAGCGCATTCTGCTTTCCGTCGATGCGGTCGCCGACACCGTCGAGGAAGCGATCGCACTCGACTCGGACCTGCTGTTGGTCCATCATCCGCTGCTCCTGCGCGGGGTGACCACGGTGGCAGAGGACTCCTATAAAGGCGCGCTTCTTGCCAGGTTGATCCGCAGCGGCTGCGCACTGCTGTCGGCCCACACCAACGCCGACGTCGTCGCGGAGGGCGTCTCGGCTGTGCTCGCGGGTGCTCTCGGTGTCGAGGACGCCGTGCCGATCGTCTCGGGACTCGATCCTTCGACCGGGATCGGGCGGGTCGGAAGGCTCCCGGAGCCGACCACCCTTGGAGCGCTGGCACGCCGGGTCGCGGATCTTGTTCCCCCGACCGCTTCGGGAGTTCGCGCGGCCGGCGACTATCAACGAGCAGTCAGCACCGTCGCCGTGTGCGGGGGAGCCGGCGACTCCCTTCTTGCCGAGGCCGTGGTTCTCGCAGCAGATGTCTTCATCACGGCAGACCTGCGGCACCACCCGGCATCGGAAGCTCGAGAGCGTTCGCTGATCGGACGCGGCCCTGCGCTGATCGACGTGTCGCACTGGGCGAGCGAGTGGCTATGGCTCGACGTCGCTGCGGGTCAACTGAGCCGCGAACTGCCAGGCGTCGAGATCGTTGTGAGCGAGTTGCGGACCGACCCCTGGGATTTCGCCGTCGTGCAATAAGACACGTCGTGCAATGAGACACGTCGTGCAGCGTCGACGGCAGAATGTCGACTAAGGAGAGAAGTGAAAGCCAGCCCCGAAGATCAGAAAGAGCTGCTCAGACTGCAGAATGCGGATACCCGCATCCAGCAGTTGGCGCACCGATCCAAGAACCTGCCGCAGCGGGCCGAGCGGAATGCGCTCGAGCCCAGATTGGCTGAGGCGAAACAGCAGGTCGCGGCCCGGAACGGCGAGTTGGAGGATGCGCGCAGCGAACTCAGCCGCGTGGAGTCGGACGTCCGAGTCGTGGAGACGAGGATGGAGCGGGACGGAGATCGGCTCCAGCAGAGTTCGTCGCTCAAAGATGTTCAGGGGCTTGAGCAGGAACTCACTGCTCTGGGCAAGCGCCGTGACGACCTGGAAGAGATCGAGTTGACCGTCATGGAACGGATCGAAGAGATCGAGGATCGCCTCGTCGCATCGAACCGAGCGCTCCGTGAAGTCGCGGACCGCACCGCTGAGCTCGATCAGGCCATCGCGAATGAAGCCGAGAAGCTCGAGGCCGAGATCAGTGGGCTCCGTGCGGATCGGGGGACGATCGCGGGGGCTCTTCCGCCCGAGTTGGTCGAGTTGTATGAGAAGCAGCGCGCGCGGTACGGGATCGGTGCGGCAGCGCTGGTCCGGGGCGTCTCGATGGGAAGCAATGTCAAGCTCACGGAATCGGACCTCGCTGTCATCCGCCGGGCTGCGCCAGACGAGGTGACCCTTTGCCCGGACAGTGGCGCGATCCTCGTTCGCGGTGAGGACGCCGGCCTCTGAGCTGCCTGCCGGCGCGCCCGGCCGGGCGTCTCGGCAGGGGTGTGGCTGAGCGTCTCGGTTCGTGTGCGGCCAGGGCGACTCGATGAGCCGGTATCCTGTTAGCGAATGGGTCGGCAAGACGGCCGCGTCGCCCCGGACTCCTTTGTGGAGCGCGGGGCGCCGAGGAACGTCCGGGCTCCACAGAGCAGGGCGGTGGGTAACACCCACCCGGGGTAACCCGCGAGACAGTGCCACAGAAAGCAAACCGCCCCGAGCGTGCTCGGGGTAAGGGTGAAACGGTGGTGTAAGAGACCACCAGCGGTCGAGGCGACTCGGTCGGCTAGGTAAACCTCGCCCGGAGCAAGGTCAGACAGGGAACGATTGAGGCTGCTCGCCCAGTTCCCGGGTAGACCGCTAGAGGGCTGCGGCAACGTAGTCCCGAGATAGATGGCCGTCCACGGTGCCGATGGCACCCGAACAGAACCCGGCGTAATAGCCGGCCCATTCCCATCCGGCCGATCCCGGGCACGCCGGGGCGTTTCCTGTCGGGCCCCAGCTGGTCCGGTCAGTCCTGGTCGGTCGCCGTCAGTCCTGGTCGGTCGCGATCAGTCCTGGTCGGTCGCGGTCAGTCCGGTCAGTTGTCCGGGTCAGTCCCGTGGAGCGGCGAGCGACGCGGCGCCCAGAATGCCCGCATTGTTTCGGTGCGTCGCCGGGACGATTTTCGTCTTCAGATCGAGTAGCGGCAGGAATTGCTCGTAACTCTTGGACACGCCACCACCGACGATGAAGAGGTCTGGCGAGAAAAGGAATTCGAGCGTGGAGTAATACTTCTGGAGTCGCTTGGCCCAGTGATCCCAGTCGAGGTCCTCGCGCTCCTTGGCCGAATACGCCGCGCGCGATTCGGCGTCGTGGCCGTCGATCTCGAGGTGGCCGAGTTCGGCGTTCGGCACCAGCACTCCGTTGTAGATGAGCGCCGATCCGATGCCGGTTCCGAGTGTCGTCATCAGCACCAGTCCGTCGACCCCTTTGGCTGCTCCGAACCTGGACTCCGCATATCCCGCAGCGTCGGCGTCGTTCACGAAGTGGATCTTGCGGCCGAGCGTCTTCTCGAAGAGATCTTCGGCGTGAAACCCGATCCACTTCTTGGATACATTCGCAGCCGAAAGCGTGATCCCGGACTTGATGATGGCGGGGAAGCAGACTCCGACCGTCGCGGTGGGATCCTCCGCGGCGAGCCGGTCGACGATCTCCTTCGTCGTCTCAACGATGTCATCGGGCTTACCGCCTTCAGGCGTCGGCAGTTTGATGCGGTCGCTGATCAACTCACCTGAGTCCAGATCGACCACACCCCCCTTGATGCCGGTTCCTCCGATGTCGATTCCGATTGCGGTATTCTGCGAACCCATGTGAGCAATCTACCCCAGCGTCAGGATCTCCGCCCCGGTCTCGGTGACCACAAGCGTGTGCTCGAATTGAGCCGTCAGGCTTTTGTCTTTGGTCGTGACCGTCCAGTCGTCTGGCCAGATCTCCCAGTCGAAGGTTCCGAGAGTCAGCATCGGCTCGATCGTGAAGACCATCCCGACAGTCATCTCGGTCTTGTATGCGGGGGCCGCGTCGTAGTGCGGAATGATCAGGCCCGAATGGAACGCGGTGCCGACTCCGTGCCCGGTGAAGTCGCGCACGACGCCGTATTCGAACCGGCGCGCATACGATTCGATCGCGCGGCCGATGACATTTATCTGCCGCCCTGGAGCCACCGCCTTGATCCCGCGGTTCAGCGCTTCGCGGGTCCGATCGACCAATTGCGTCGCATCCTCGCGCGCCGTGCCCACGACGAACGTCGCATTGCTGTCGCCGTGGAAGCCGTTCTTGTAAGCGGTGATGTCGACGTTGACGATGTCGCCGCTCTCGAGCACCGTGTCGTCCGGGATTCCGTGGCAGATGACCTCGTTCACCGATGTGCAGAGGGATTTCGGGAAACCCCGGTAGCCGAGGGTCGACGGGTAGGCGCCGTGGGCGACCATGTAGTCGTGCCCGATCGCGTCCAGCTCGTCGGTCGTCACGCCAGGACGGACTGCTTTGCCGACGAGTTCGATCGCACGCGCGGCGATCCGTCCGGATTCGCGGATCGACTCGATCTGGACGGCTGTGTACACGTCGTCGCCCAGATACTTCGCGGGACCGGGCCTGCCCACATACTCTGGTCGCGGGATCGAGCCGGGCACTGTACGACGCGGTGAAATACGGCCGGGGATCAGGTGACCTGCGGAATCCTTAGGCATAGAATCAAGCTTATGGCCGGCATCGATGAGCACGGGATCGAACAGGATGCGGAGCATCGCTACTGGTACAACATGAAGACGGGCCAGGTGGAACAGGGGTTCGTGTCGCCGGCCCGGGACCGTGTCGGTCCTTTCGACACCCGCGTGGAGGCGGAGCATGCTCTCGAGAAACTTCGAGCCAACAGCGCGAAGTGGGCCGAGGAGGATGCGGCCGAGGACCGCTGAGAGCTGCGCGAGGCGAGCGCCGGTCGAGAGCTGAGTCGACGGTCGCCGGTCAGAAGCTGTGTTCGTCGGTGGGGTACGCGCCTTTCGTGACGTCGTCGATGTAGCGGGTAGCGGCGTCTCCGAGGATTCCCTTGAGGTCGGCGTACTGCTTGACGAAGGTCGGAACGCGTCCGGTGGTGAATCCTGCCCAGTCGGTCCAGACCAGCAGTTGCCCGTCGACGTGCGGACCTGCGCCGACGCCGATCGTGGGGATGCGCAGTTCTTCGGTCACGCGCTGGGCGACGTCCGCCGGAACCATCTCGAGGACGACCGCGAAGGCTCCGGCGTCCTCCACCGCGTGCGCGTCGGCCAGGAGTCGTTCTGCAGCCTCTCCGCGGCCTTGGATGATGTGGCCGCCCAGTCCGTGCTCGCTCTGCGGGGTGAATCCGATGTGCGCCATGACGGGGATGCCCGCGCTGACGATGCGCCTGATCTGGTCGGCGCTGCGCAGGCCTCCTTCGAGTTTGACCGCGTGCGCCCCGGTCTCCTTCATGAACCGGACTGCGGTGTGCAGTGCCTCCAGCTTGCCGGTCTCGTATGAACCGAACGGCATATCGGCGATGACGAATGCGCGTGAGACGGCGCCGGCCACTGCGCGTGCCAGCGGGATCAGCTCATCGACGGTCACCGGGAGCGTCGTCTCGTAACCGAGGACGTTGTTGGCCGCCGAATCGCCGACCAGGAGGAAGTCGATCCCGGCCGAATCGAAGATCTTCGCCGTCAGCTGGTCGTAGCTGGTCAGACCGGTGATCTTGATGCCCTGCTCTTTGGCCGACTGGAAATGGCGCGTCCGCACTCGTTTCAGATTCGGAAGGTCGGGGGAGGCAGATTGCGTGGGCATGCCTCATTCTATCGACGCGTTTGTGACGGGCCATTGGCGGTGTTTCACCGGCGGAGCCAGTAGCCTTGAAGTCACGGAACTTCTGGGCACGTGAACGCGGAAGGTGCACGATGGACAAGCAGCGCGATTTCGTTCTTCGCACGATTGAAGAGCGCAACATCAAGTTCGTGCGGCTGTGGTTCACCGACGTCGTCGGAACACTGAAGTCGGTGGCGATCGCGCCCGCCGAGGTCGAGGGTGCGTTCACGGAAGGGCTGGGTTTCGACGGTTCCGCCATCGAAGGGCTGACGCGTTCATTCGAGTCCGACCTGCTTGCCATTCCCGACCCGACGACGTTCCAGATCCTGCCGTGGCGGGGCGAAGTGGACCCGACCGCTCGGATGTTCTGCGACATCACGACACCCGATGGCGAGCCGGCGGTCTCCGATCCGCGCAATGTGCTGAAGCGGACGCTCGAGAAGGCTGCCGATCGTGGGTTCACGTTCTACACGCACCCCGAGATCGAGTTCTACCTGCTGAAGTCATCCCAGTTCGGTCCTGAAGGGCCCGACCCGGTCGACTCGGCAGGCTACTTCGACAACGTCCCCGGCGGCACCGCGCACGACTTCCGACGCCGTTCCGTGCGTATGCTCGAGGACCTCGGCATCTCCGTCGAGTTCAGCCATCACGAGGCCGGACCCGGGCAGAACGAGATCGACCTGAGGTATGCCGATGCGCTCACGACGGCTGACAACATCATGACGTTCCGGACAGTGATCAAAGAGGTCGCGATCGAGCAGGGCGTCTATGCGACGTTCATGCCGAAGCCGTTGAGCAATGAGCCGGGGAGCGGCATGCATACCCACATGTCGCTCTTCGAGGGTGACGCGAACGCGTTCTACGGGGCAGGCCAGCAGTACCAGCTGTCGAAGACCGGTCGTCAGTTCATTGCCGGGCTCCTCCGTCATGCACCCGAGATCACCGCGGTGACCAACCAGTTCGTCAACTCCTACAAGCGGCTGTGGAGTGGGGATGAGGCCCCAAGCTTCGTCTGCTGGGGTCACAACAATCGTTCCGCGCTGGTCCGCGTCCCCCTGTACAAACCGAACAAGGGGCAGAGTTCGCGTGTGGAATACCGGGCGATCGACTCGGCCGCGAATCCCTACCTGGCCTTCGCGCTCATGCTCGCGGCAGGCCTCAAAGGCATTGAGAACGGTTACGAGTTGCCGCCCGAGGCGGAGAACAACGTCTGGGCGTTGAGCGATGCCGAGAGACGCGCGCTCGGATACAACCAGCTGCCGTCGAACCTGGACAATGCGATCCAATTGATGGACGAGTCCGAGTTGGTGGCCGAGACGCTCGGGGAGCAGGTGTTCAACTACGTTCTGCTCAACAAGCGGCGCGAGTGGGAGGGCTACCGCGCCCAGGTGACGCCGTTCGAGCTGGAGACCAACCTCGAGGCTCTCTGACGCCTCGAGGAGCAGTCGTCGATGAAGCGAGATCTACTCTCCCTGACCGTTCTGGCACGAACAGGATTCTCCGACCTCGGCACGGTGCGAGATGGACTGGACGAACTGGCTGAGCGCACAGCCCTGGACGCAGATGAGGCGCGTACGATGTTCGCCGATGCCGCGGACCCCGATGTCGCGCTCGCCCAGGTGCTCGCCTTGGTCAGGTTCGCGCCGGACGAAGTAGGTACGATTCTCGCCGACCCGGTGAGCGCGCGGCGGCTCACGCGACTTCTCGGCGCGTCTCCCGGACTGGGGGAGTTCTTTCACCGGCACCCGTCGGAGCTGGTCTTCCTCACGCAGGCGCCTGAGGGGCTCCCGGATGCTGCCGAATTGCGGGACGACCTACTCGACTCCGTCGGCGCGGTGGACGGCATCGCCGGAATTACCGAGGAGGCGGCCTGGAACGCTTTGCGCGTGCGTTATCGTCGGCGGCTTGCGCAGATCGCCGAGTTCGACCTCGCGCAGGAGGATCCGGCAGCGGGCCTCGAGCCCGTCGCCGGAGCGCTTGCGGACCTTGCAGCGGCTGCCCTCGAGGCTTCGCTTGCGGCCGCACGAGCCCAAGTGGCGGGGACGGGCCCCGGAACCTTCCCGCTCGACGAAGTGCGCGCGACGCGCCTGGGCGTGATCGGGATGGGTAAGGCCGGGGCTGCCGAGCTGAACTACGTGAGCGATGTCGACGTGATCTTCGTCGCTGCCGGAGACGAGGATCGCGGCCTCAGCCCGGCCCGTGCGGTCGACATCGCGACGCGCATTGCCGTGCTCATGATGCGCGGGATCAACGCGACGGCGGTCGAACCGGGGTTGTGGGAGGTGGATCCCAACCTACGACCCGAAGGCAAAGACGGCGCACTCGTGCGCACACTGGAGTCCCACGTGGCGTATTACGACCGGTGGGCGAAGGGCTGGGAGTTCCAGGCCCTGCTGAAGGCGCGACCGCTTGCCGGCGACCTCGAACTCGGGGAGCAGTACGTTGACGCGCTTGCGCCGAAGGTGTGGTCGTCTTCGAGTCGCGAGAACTTTGTCGAGTCGGTGCAGCGGATGCGTGAGCGCGTCACCGACCACATCCCCGACGACGAGGTCGAGTATCAGTTGAAACTCGGACCCGGGGGCCTGCGAGACGTAGAGTTCACGGTTCAGCTACTGCAGCTGGTCCACGGCCAGAGCGATGAACGCGTGCGCCAGCGTGCCACGCTCGCCGCCCTTGCGGCGCTCTCGGCAACGGGATACATCGGTCGCCCAGAGGGCGCAGAGTTCTCACAGGACTACCGGGTCCTGCGGTTGATGGAACATCGACTGCAATTGCGGCACCTGAAGCGGACGCACCTGATGCCGCGCGATGAGGCGGATGTCCGGGTACTCGCACGTGCGACGGGGCTCGCCACCTCCGCCACGGAACTGATCGCGCTGTGGAGCGAGATCAAACTGCGCGTTCGCGGGCTTCACGAGCGGTTGTTCTATCGACCGCTGCTGTCCGCGGTGGCCGCGCTGCCGAGCGACGAACTCAACCTGACCAGTTCTCAGGCGCAGGCCAGACTGGCAGCGATCGGTTTCCACGATCCTGTCGGAGCGCTCGCACATATCGCCGCCCTGACCGGAGGCGTCTCGCGTCGAGCGGAGATCCAGCGCCACCTGCTTCCGGTGATGCTTCAATGGTTCGCGGATGGGGCCGATCCGGATTATGGCCTCCTCGTGTTCCGGCGACTCAGCGAGGAGCTCGGATCGTCGCACTGGTTTCTGCGGATGCTGCGGGACTCTGCGGGGGCCGCGCAACGACTCACTCGCGTTTTGTCAGGTTCCAGGTTCGCGGGCGAAATGCTCGGCAGGATTCCCGAGTCGGTCGGCTGGTTCGATGCCGACGAGGAATTGCGTCCACGCACAGCGGAGGTGCTCCGAGACGAGACGCGAGCGATCCTCGCGCGCCACGATCGTGCTGCTGACGCCGCAGGATCCCTGCGAGCGATTCGGCGACGGGAGGTGCTCCGTCTGGCCCTGTCTGCCATCCTCGGAATGTGCACGCTGGAAGAACTGGCCGAAGGCCTGACCGACGT
>FSXL01000730.1_pt1 | contig 17855 bp, 16 predicted proteins | sample 1638241 | NCBI WGS metagenome assembly FSXL01 (sample SAMEA3914788, study PRJEB12502) | metagenome | biome: forest; material: soil | place: Canada | collected 2011-07-03 | depth 0.1 m | reverse complement strand
TCGGGGACGTCGTTGGTGAGTGGGTTGAGCAGTTTGGACACGTTGCGGAACAATTCGGACTATTCGGTGGGGATGGAGATCACGGTCGGATCGTCTCCGATCACGGTCACCGAGCTGGGCCGGTACTTCGTCTCTGGGAACAGTCAGACGCACACTCTGGGCATCTACAACGCCAGCGACAGCTCGCTGGTTGCCAGCGCGAGCGTTGACATGGCATCGGGCAGTCCGGATTCGGAAGGGTTCAAATATGCGACGCTGACCACTCCTGTGACCCTGGCCGCAGGTTCGTCCTACTACATCGTCTCCAGTGAGTCGAGCGGGGGTGATCAATGGCACGACTTGTATTCGACGATCTCGTCGACCTCCGCGGCGACGATCGATAGCGCTGCCTACCTGCAGACGAACGGTACTTTCGTCACTGCCGGCGGCACTGGGAACGGGTACGGACCACTCAACTTCATCTACGAGTGAATCGAATACACGCGGGCTGCGTTCGTGGCGGTAATTTTGTCGAAATCTTCACTGGAGAACGAGGAAAGGAGCTCGAGCGCCGCATCTAGGGAATCGGCGTAGGTGCCGTGCTGAAGGCAGACCGGCCAGTCGGAGCCGATCATGAGGCGATCCGAGCCGAAGGATCGCAGGCTCAGACTGGCGGCCGCCTGAACCGCCTCTCGACCGATCCGTGCTCTCATGGACAGGACAGCCGACACCTTGCAATAGGTATTCGGAAGCTTCGCGAGCTCCTCGATCGACGTTTGCCAGCGCAGTGCCTCGACGGGCGCCGCGGGAGGGCTTCCGAGGTGATCGACGACCAGAGTGATGCCGCGGTAGCGAGAAGCCAGGGTGAGAATCATCGCGAGCCCTGTCCAGGGTGCTTGAACCTCCAGAACAAGCCCGAGATCGTTGAGGAACTCAAGCGCGCGGGTCGACGATAGAGAGCTGTCGCGGTTGTCAGAAACTCGGACACCTTGAAGGAACTCGCCGCCCTCGCGCTCTGCAAGCGAATTCCAGTTACCGTCGGCGGAGGTCAACGAGTCCATCGAACCGATCACGGCGGCGATCAAGCCTGAGCGGGCCGCGTAGGTCAGATTTCTCGCGAGCTCACCGCTCTCGCCTGAGCCCGCCTCAATGACGACGGCACTTTTCACACCCGGTCGGGTACGGATTGCTTCCTCAAGGTCGGCTGGCGTAAACGGCCGTGTGATTGGGTCGCCCGATCGCAGCCATGGATATCCGAGAGCCGGATCCCACAGGTGGACGTGAGCGTCAAGCATGACGCACGCTGGATGTCTCCGCCGTTTCTGGCCGCGCTCGTCCTTCCGCATGCTGTTGAAAGCGTTCCGCAGCCCGATCCGCGTCGCCGCTCGCAAGAATGTCGACGAGCGAGCCGTGCTCGTTCGCCATGAGCATCCAATCGCCGCGATACATCGGATCAGACAGCACTCGCGTGGAACGTAGCTGAGGTTCGATGACCTCCCAAACCTTCAGCAGAATCGGATTCCCAGAAATCTCGACCACGCGGGTATGGAACTCGATATCCAGCTCTCGGTATGCGCCCATGTTGTGCGAGCTCACGGCTTCCTGCATGGCGCGAACGAGCGACCGCAGTTCCGCTTCGCCAGCCGACGTGATCTTCGGACTCGCAAGCCTCGCGGCAAGCGCCTCCATCGGACCGCGAACCTGCCGGGCAGCGGCAACCTCTTCCGCCGACACCTCGGCGACGAAGCTGCCGCGGTGCGGAACGTGGCGCAGGAGTCCCTCCTGCGCCAGTTGGCGGAGCGCTTCACGCACGGGAGCCTGGCTCGTACCGAGGCGGCGCGCGATGTCAAGTTCCACGACTCGCGCGCCCGGAGCGAGGTCGTTTTCGATGATCGCCTGGCGCACGAGCGAATACACTCGCGCCGACATCAGCTCGCCACCGAACGTCTCGCCCTGCGATGAGAGCCGCGTGGCAAGCTTGTCTTCCATCTCGGCAGAACCATCATCAGCTGTATAAACCACGGCTTGGACCCTTTCTGCACCACACGTGTGGACGTCATCTTGACAAGAATGCCACTTTTTTGAGAGCCTTGTGATTATCGCTAATCGCTAATCACTAGAGGTTGACAGTGTCGTTGCCAGATCTTTACCGCGTCGAGGGCGGACAACCCTACGACGTGGCGCCGCGGTGGGCGGAATTGGAACTCCGTCTCATGTCCGTCCTCGACGCGGGGTGGCGGAGCTTCTCGGACACCTATTGTGAGGAGTCCGGCGAGCTCAGGTTCCATGGTCGTGTTGGCATTGGTCCAGACGATCGCGACGGAGTCGACGACTTCTACGAGGCATTCTTCAACTGGCCTCACTTGTACTTGCTCGGAGGCTCCTCGGATCTCCTCTCGGCCTCCAAGCGCCACTGGGAGGCCGTCACGGCGCAACTGACACGCTACGGACTGCTGAAGGACGAGTTCGAGAGAGGCTACGACTGGTTCCACCAGGGCGAAAGTCTGCAGCTCTTCTACGGCCTGTGTATTGCCGACCCCGATGACCGTGCGTTCGCGGACCGACTGCAGAGATTCGCTAGATTCTTCGTCGACCCGGCAGCCGGCAACTACGACGCAGCAACGAACGTCTTCCGGGCGTCCCACATCGGCTCCGTCGGGGCTCGAATCGGCTTCAATGAGGGCGATCCCTACTATCCCTGGAACGCTTCGCTCGAGCCATACGGCCTTCCGCTCGAGTGGATTCCCGGGATTCAGTCGTTCGGCGAGCTTGTCGAGGATCCCGCCAAGGGACGAAGGATGGGCGAGGAGATGTGGGCGAGAATGGCGGTCGGTGACAGCGCCGTGAACCTCATCTCGACCTCGCTGGTCGCCCTCGCGGCAATCGCGACCGGCGAAGCGGACTACGGAACGTGGATCACGGATTACTGTCGTGGATGGCTGGATCGCGTGGACAAGCTCGGCGGGATCTTCCCGGACAACGCCGGGCCGTCTGGACAAGCCGGGGAGTTACTCCAAGGACGTTGGTACGGCGGCAACTACGGCTGGACTTGGCCCCATGGCCTTCACTCCGTCGGGGCGGCAGCGGTCATTGGTGCGACGAATGCCACGCTGATCAGTGGCGACGACGATTTCCTGCGCCTCGGGGCCCGCGCTCTGGATACGTCGATCGAACAGGCGGAATCCAGGCGACCGGATCCGGAAGAAATCGGAAATCTGGGCCGGTGGGCGTATCTCGGCGAACGGTGGCGCTCCGAGGTCTCAATGCTGGTCCCCTACCGCAGATCGGATCGGGGTTGGTTCGAGTACCAGCCCGTCCAGGCAGCTTTGCCGACGACTTTGTGGCAGTTCACAGCGGCCTCGGAGGACGCCGAGCGACTTGCGACGCTCCGGAGCGGAGCCTCATATGAGTGGGCCGACGTCTATAGGTTCCGCGACAAAGAAGAGGCTGGACACGAGGAGCCTTGGATTGCATATCTGCAAGGCGCAAACCGCTCCTATCCTGAGCAGATCCTGACGGACGCGCTCGCCATCGCGCAAGATCGCCAGCTGGCGATCAGTGACGACGCGAGCCATGGGTCCACGCAGGATTTCAATCTGTGGCAGCAAAGAAACCCGGCTCTGACCGAAGCGCTCACCCAATTGACGTGGGGCGCTCCGCAGACCCTCTACAACGGCGGGTTGCCGCAGGCGAGACTACGGCATCACGACCTTGACCGCGAACGTCCAGGTCTCCCGCCGGGGGTCGCGGCGCTAGTGAGCGACACCCGGCCGACCTCGGTCACGGTCTCGTTCGTGAATTCCGAATCGACGTCGGCACGCATTCTGGTTCAGAGCGGCACTTTCGCCGAACACGCGATCACGCAGGTTGCGGCGGCCAACGCCATGCAGTCCGGATTTCGGCGATACATCATCGTGGAGCTCGCGCCAAGGTCCCAAATTTCTCTGTCAATGAGTGTCTCGCTGCGCAGTTTCACCCCAATACTCCGCACACCGTATGCAGAGTTCAGAAGCGCTCAATCAATGACGAAGGAGCAACAGTGTCAATAAACCTAGCGACGCGCACGAACGGCACGGACGGTCTTCAACTGGACGGCTCCGGATCCGTCGGCGGGAACCTCTCACGAGCGGTCACGCTCGAAATGGTCGGCGGCCTCGGCGCCCGGTCCTGGTCGAGACGAGAGAGTCTGCGCGTAGCGTCGGAATGGTTACTCATGTCGACCGTCCAAGACGGCGACACGATGGTAGTCGGCTCACCTCCCAATTTCCCTCCGGACGTTGATGGTCCCGGCTTGATCGCCCAGCTGGATCTCATCATGTTCTTCCGAAATGAGGGCGGACGGGCACTCCTCTGTGACGCCAACGTCCAGAACCGACTTGAGATCGAGCAGCTAGGGATCGACGTCATCTGCCCCGCTCGACCGCGCAATCTTCGGATCGTCCACAACGCAACCTGTCTGAGATACCAAGTACCCGTCACCCTTGGCAGCAGAATCATCATTCCCGGCCAGCAGATCGATTTGTCGGAAGTGGCGAGCATCGAGTCCGCCAGCTCGACCGTCGACTCAGCGCTGCGGGATATCGGCTGACTCCACCTCTTCCGCGGTACATCAAATAAGCAAACGGAGCCCCATGACCACGCCACAGCAACTCATTCCACCGTTCGGCGGGTCACCGCAGGATCTGCCGATACGGGGTGCCGACTTCGAACGGCTGGATCCAATCACGCGTGCGGAACTCTCCGGCATCGGAACCGCGACCGCATGCGCGAAACTGAACGAACTGGGAATCACACGCACCTTCGTCCAGGGCCCACGTGCCATTCGCGAAGGGCAGTACGCCGTCGGATCGGCTCTCACACTGCAGTTCATGCCGCAACGCGAGGACATCGCGTCGGGAATCGCTCAAGAGTATGTCGAGCGACACACGGCACTCTGGGCGGTGCTGGAAGAGACCAGACCCGGAGATATCCTCGTCATTCAAGCCTATGCGAGCGCGTACACAGGATGCCTGGGCGACATGCTAGTGCGTTACTTCAAAAAGCGCGGCGGCGCGGGAATCGTCGTGGACGGGCGGATCCGAGACTACAAGCGCGTAAGCCAGCTGGGCGTACCAATTTGGTGCACGGGCGCGACGCCGCACTTCGCGTCACAATCTGAGCTTTTCCCCTGGGCTTATCACGTGCCCGTTGCCGTGGGCGGCGTGCTCTGCCTGCCGGGCGACGCAGTCGTCGCCGACGACGACGGAGCTGTCGTCGTGCCCCACAACATGGCGTCCGAGCTGCGCGCCGCCGCCCAGGATCACGAGGAATGGGAAGTGTTCAGCCGCGAACGAATCGATCAAGGAGCGCGCCTCAGCGACTACTACCCGCTCACGCCCGATACGCGAGGCGAATACGAAGAGTGGGCTCGCGCCCGTGCGGCAGCCGACGACGCTGCGATCGGTAAGACGTCTGCAGTCCGAAGCGCAAGGCAACGGCACTAGCCAGCAGAAGGAAGAGGTCCTGTCGGTGAACGAACAGGTAATCCGTGTCCTCGTATGGGGCGAGAACGTACATGAGCAGATCGAACCGCGTGTGCGAGAGCTCTACCCGCGGGGAATGCATGTCGCCATCGCTGAGGGCATTGAAGAGAATCTTGGTTCGCGCGCGTCCGTGGCCACGGCGACGTTGGACGAGCCGGAGCACGGATTGACCGAGCAGGTGTTGGCCAGAACGGATGTGCTGGTTTGGTGGGGGCACGCTGCGCATGATCAGGTCGCAGACAAGGTCGTCGAGCGAGTCCATGCTCATGTGCTCTCCGGGATGGGGTTAATCGTCCTCCACTCCGGGCACTGGTCGAAGATCTTCGGAAAGCTCATGGGCACGACCTGCACACTCCGGTGGCGAAGCGAAGAGGATCGAGAGCTTGTGTGGACGATCGATCCCACCCATCCGATTGCCCGCGGAATTCCGAGCCCGATCATCATCGATGCCCAAGAGATGTACGGAGAGCACTTCGACATCCCCATCCCGGACGAATTGGTCTTCATCTCATCGTTCACCGGCGGCGAGGTATTCCGCTCCGGTTGTACATTCCGACGAGGAAACGGGAAGATCTTCTACTTCTCTCCCGGAGACCAGGACTATCCGGTCTACCACCACAAAGACATCCGAAGAGTGATCGCAAATGGCGTCGAGTGGGCCCATCGCGGCGATCTTCCGCGTGAACTGCCGACACTGTTGCGGTACGAGACCAACGACTTCTACCACGGACACGATTACACAGGACCAATCGAGGAGGAACATGTCACGGCGAGCTGAACCGCTTCGCATCATCCAAGTAGGCGGCGGAGGAATGGGGAAGATGTGGCTGCGCAACATCGGTTCCTCTCCTGAAGCTACCGTCGTCGGCCTCGTCGATCTGAGCTTGGAGGCGGCGGACGGCGCGCGGATGTGGGCAGGCCTCCATGACCTCCCGATTGCCACCTCTTTGCGCACGTTAGCCTCAGAGATCGATGCGGACGCGGTCGTCAACGTCACCGTGCCAGCGGCCCATCACATCGTGAACACCGAGGCAATGTTCGCGGGCCTGCCTGTTCTCAGTGAGAAGCCGCTCTCCGAATCGGTGAGCGAATGCCTCTCCATGGCCGCCGCGAGCGAACTCACGGGCAGACTCCTGATGGTGTCGCAATCCCGACGATACTGGCGAACACTGGGCGCCTTTCGGCGGCTCCTGGCCGAACTGGGCCCTATCGGCATTCTCACGTGCGATTTCTTCAACTCACCGCACTTCGGCGGTTTTCGCGAGGAAATGCCGCAGCCGTTGCTGGTGGACATGGCGATCCACCAATTCGATCTCGCGCGCTTCCTTCTGAACGCCGAACCGACAAGCGTCTACTGCGACAGCTATAACCCGGAGTGGAGCTGGTTCAAAGGCCACGCGACCGCGAATGCGATCTTCGAGTTCGACAACGGAGCCAGATTCTCCTACAACGGAAGCTGGTGCAGCCCCGGCCTGGAAACGTCCTGGAACGGCGCCTGGCGAGCAAGCACTTCTGAGGGGTCAGCGATCTGGGACGGCGACAACACGCCGACGGCAATGCGGGGAAGCGCCGAGCTCAGCGGCACGTTCCTGGACTCCGCGCTTGGCTCGGAACCAGAGGAACTTGCAGGATCCCTCGCAGAATTCGTTCACGTTGTCCGCGACAGGTCGACGCCGGCGACGGAGGTGCATGGCAACGTCCTCAGCGTCGCCATGGTCGAAGCTGCGGTTCGTTCTGCGTCGTCAGGTCGGCGCGTGCAGATCCGCGAAATCCTGGACGATGCGTACACCGCAGCGCTCCTGACCGAGCGACACGAGGACGTCCGCGAAATGCTCGAGTCGTGGGGTTCGCCCGACCGCTTCCTCAGCGATGAGCACAGCCATATGGGCGCGAGTTGACAAGCGGCGGGACGGCACTGATCGTGACTGAACATGAGGCTATTCCTGCGTGCGTGCGCGTGGCGGTTCTGAGCTATTGGCATGTCCATGCTCAGGACTATGCGCGCCAAGCGCAATCGCATCCGCGCACCGAACTTGTCGCGGTCTGGGACCCGGACAAAGAAAGAGGGACAGCTGCCGCTGCCACGCTCGGCGTCGAGTATGTTCCAGACTTGGACGCCGTACTCGGGCGCACCGACATCGACGCGGTCGTCGTGACCGCCCATACCGCCTCCCACCCGGATGTCATCGTGCGTGCAGCCCGGGCCGGCAAGCACATCTTCACCGAGAAACCGCTGGCGCCCACGGTCGCGGAGGCCGAGGAGATCGTTCGCGCTTGCGACGACAACCACGTGAACCTCTTCGTGTCGTTACCTTTGTTGTACGAAGCGCAGACGCAAGCGATCTCGGCAATCATCGCCAGCGGCCGTCTCGGAGTGGTGACTTACGCCCGAGTGAGGCTGTCCCACGCGGGCGCGGTGGAGGGTTGGCTTCCCGATCGATTCTTCAACGCGGCTGAAGCAGCTGGCGGCGCATTGACCGACTTGGGATGCCACCCTGCGTATCTGATCCAGTTGTTCTTGGGTCTTCGACCCGAATCGGTCAGCGCAACCTACCGTTCGATCACTTCCCGCGAGGTCGAGGACAACGCCGTGGTCACGCTCGGCTACGCGAACCAGGCAATCGGCGTGATCGAGACTGGCACAGTCAGCGACAACGCACTCACGATCGATGTCTTCGGAACCAAAGGCTCGCTCTACTACAGCCGGGAGCTCGGCGGGTTGGTCGGCTACGGCCCAGCATTCCACGGCGACGAAAGTCAGATAGAGGATGCCGCGAGCCTTCTGCCACCCTTCGCTCAATGGATCGAGTGCATCGACGACGGAGTCCGAGCAAACGACAACCTCGAGCGCGCCGTGCAACTAAGCCGACTTCTCGCCGCTTCCAACGAATCGGCCGCGACCGGAGCCTCGGTAGCTCCCTGACCACCTGGCGCCGCGAGCCCGCGGCACTCACCCCCGAACACAGGAAATTGAGGACGGAAATCCCCATGGCACTCTCACACGTCAAGGTCGGCTTGATCGGCGGAGGCGGCATTGCCACCGAGCACATCAAGGGCTATCAGCGATTCGCCGACAAGATCACGATCGCGGCGATCGCAGACGCGAACGAATCGACAGCGGCTCAGCGAGCCCAGGAGCTGGGCGTGCCCGGATACACCGACTATCGCACCATGCTCGATGAAGCTGATGTAGACGCCGTCGACATTTGCCTGCCCCACCACCTGCATTGCGCGGCCATCGTGTCGGCAGCGGAGAGGGGAAAACACATCCTCTGCGAGAAGCCGTTATGCCTCACGGCGGAGGAGGCGCGGATCGTACAAGACGTGGTGAAGAGCAGCGGCGTAACTCTGATGAGCGCGCACAACATGCTGTTCTCACCCGACGTCGCCAAGGCGAAGGAGTTGATCGACGAGGGTGTCATCGGTGCGCTCTACGAAATTCAGACGATGGACTGCTTCTACAACGATTTCGATCCCGCAGCGATGGGCTGGAGGGGGCACGCCAAGACCAGCGGAGGCGGCGAGCTGATCGACTCCGGCTACCACCCGACGTACCAGTTGCTGTATCTCGCCGGCGGTACCCCGCTTGAGACGACCGCGATGCTCTCAAACCACCGCCTCGACTTCATGGAAGGGGAGGACTCCGCACATGTGCTCCTACGGTTCGACAACGACGTCGTCGGCCACATCGTCACCAGCTGGGCCTACGCCCCCGCGCCATCCGTCCCGCACTTCTCCGCCGTCGGCGGTCTCGGGTCGCTTTCCAGCACGGGAAATTCTCTGACGTACAGATTGCTCGATGGAACGACCGAGACATTCGAATTCGAACCGACCGAGACGATCCCGAGCGAGATCGGTTACTTCGCGGACTGCCTGATCTCCGGTGTGCGCCCGCTCCACTCGGAGAAGGAGGGTATCGAAGCGCTGGCCATCATTCTCGCCGCATACGAGGCGGCACGGACCGGAACCACCGTACCGATCAACTTGCCCGAGCTCGCCAGCGCACCCGGCGCCGCGCGGACGAACTGAGCCCCACCAAAGGAGAAACAGGATGTCGTCCACCACAACACTCACGGCGAGAACCGTGACACTTGTTGGACCTCGCGAAGTGGAGATCCGCGACGAGCCACTTCGGGGGCCCGGTCCGCATGAGGTATTGATCCAGACTCTCTATTCAGGAATCAGCGCAGGAACCGAAATGAACGTCTACCGCGGCGTCGCCCCGTTGTGGCGGACGCGTCGCGACCCGACCACAGGACTCTTCGAACCCGCCGACACTCCCGAATGGTCCTATCCGATGGCCTACGGATACGCCGCCGTCGGCCGTGTAGTCGAACGCGGTTCCGAGGTCACCGGGATCGAAGTCGGGCAAATCGTATACACGAACACCCCACACAGCTCGGCCAGTGTAGTCGACGCGAGTTCGGTGGTCGTCCTTCCGGAACTCGACGACGCCCGGGTAGCAGTCTTGGACGCCAACCTCAATACTGCCCTCAATGGGGTTCTCGACGCACACCCTAGTTTCGGCGATGTGGTCGTGGTCTCTGGCCTTGGAGTCATCGGACTCATCGTCGTCCAACTGCTTGCCCGGCTTGGAGTGACCATCGTCGGTCTCGACGCGCTTGAGTATCGCCGCGACCTGGCTCGTCGATTCGGCGCCGACCTAGTACTCACTCCGGGGACTGACGTTGCCGCCAGGGTCCGCGCCATCACGCACAACCGCGGTGCCGACATTGTGATCGAGGTCTCCGGTGCCAGCGGCGCCCTCAACGAAGCGATCCGAATCGCAGGGTACTGCGGAACGATCATCGCGATGTCCTGGTACGGAGGTACGTTCGAATCACTGAACCTAGCGGGAGAGTTCCACCACAATCGACCCCGTATCGTCGCCTCCCAAGTCGGAGGACTCAATCCCCACCTCGGCCCGCTCTGGTCCTTAGCTCGCCGGCAGGAGCTCGCCGCACGGCTAATGAAGGAGCTCGACCTGACTTCACTGCTGACCCACCAATTCGACGTGGAAGACGCAGCGACCGCTTACGCACTCATCGACTCACGCCCCGAGGGTCTCGTCCAATGCCTGATCTCCTACGGCGGAGAGGCGGAGATGTGATAACACCCGACATTATCCCAGAAGGCGTCCGGCGCCGATATCGACTCGCAGCAAATCTGGAATGGTTATTCACTGAGGCCGGAGACGGCGTCGGCGAACGAGTCCGCGCCGCAGCTCGGCAAGGATTCGATGCGGTCGAGATCTGGGGCTGGCGGAACAAGGATCTGGCCGAGCTCCGCGCAGCGCTGGAGGAGACTAGCGTAGAGCTCCTGTCGCTGGTCGTGGATCCGCAGCTGAATCTCACCGACCGGGCGACCCACGACGACTTCGTCCGGTTGACCGTCGAATCTTTGGACGTCGCGCTTCGTTTGGGTTCGCCGAACCTAGTTGTGGTCGCCGGAGCAGACCAAACGGACCTTCCACGCGCCCAACAGCGGGCCGCCGTGATCGCGGCACTGGATCACGGATCCTGGGAGCTGAAAGGCTCTGGGGTACGACTCCTGCTCGAGCCACTCAACTCACGGGTCGACCACATCGGTACATTTCTCGACTCGACCTCGGAAGGGCTTGAGATTGTGCGCGAGGTGGGGCGCCCCGAGTTGCGCCTACTTCTCGACGCCTACCACGCGCTCGTGATGGAGGAGAATCTCGAGACCGAACTCGCGGGTTCGATCGATCTCATCGGGCACGTTCAAATCGCGGACACGCCCGGACGCCACGAGCCTGGATCGGGGAGCATCGACTGGTCAGCTCAGCTCGCCCTGCTCAGCGGATTGGGATACGACGGAGCGTTCGGCCTCGAATATGTTCCCACAGGAGAGACCGCGGACTCATTGGTCGAGATCGAGCGGATCTCCCGAGGGATCGGATGAGCCAGGTTTCACGCGCCAGCTATCTCTTCATCGGAGACAGCATCACGGACTGCGAAAGGCGCGAGGATCCTGAGTCGCTGGGCTACGGCTACGTACGCGTGTTGGCGGGGTCGCTCGCCTCGGTCGACGTCGTGAATCGAGGGGTGGCAGGAGACCGCGTCCAGGACGTGCTAAATCGCTGGGACCCCGATTGCATCTCCATCGGCGCGGACCTGGTCTCGGTGCTTGTTGGTATCAACGACACATGGCGCCGCTACGATTCCGGAATCGCGACGACAGCCAGGAAGTTCGAACACGACTACCGCAGCATGCTCGATGCTCTGACACGCGCGCGTCCCCGAACCGAAATCGTCCTGATCGAACCGTTCCTCCTCCCCGTGAGCCCGGACCAAGAGCGCTGGCTAGAGGACCTCGAGCCAAAGATCGCTGCTGTGCACGCCCTCGCGGAGGAGTTCTCCGCGACAATCGTGCCGAGCCACTCGCCCCTTGGGGAAAGGGCGGCCTTGATAGGCCCCGAAGCGATCGTCCGTGACGGTGTCCATCCGACTCCGTTGGGCCATCGACTCCTGGCGGATGAATGGATAAAAGCAGTTGGATACGACCGTGTCAGACGGGCTTCTCTCCTTGCACTCGGGCGGGATGCGTAATGCGCAGTCTTGCGCGAAGGGCGCACGGGTCATGAAGGCGCTCCGATGGCATGGCCCGGGCGACCTTCGCCTCGACGATGTCCCAGAGCCGGTGCCAGCAGCAGACGAGGCGCTTGTTCGTGTACTCTGGTGCGGAATCTGCGGCAGCGACCTTGACGAATACCGCAACGGCCCAGTCACCACGCCCATGCAGGTGCACCCGGTACACGTCGCTGGCGAGCCGATCACGCTCGGTCATGAGGTCGTCGGAGTGATCGCGTGGCCAGCCGAAGACGGAACCGGACCTGCGCTTGGAGAGGTGGTCGTTCCCGACGTCGTTGTCGGGTGCGGAAAGTGCTGGTGGTGTCAACGTCATCAGGAAGGCTTATGCGAGAGCTTGATCGTGCGCGGTCAAACTGAAGATGGAGGACTTGCCGGCTTCATGGTCGCGACGGCGAGCTCGTGCTTGATCGTGCCAGCCGAGGTGGAGCCGATGCACGCCGCCCTCGTGGAACCTCTCTCGGTGGCGGTGCGCGCCCTTCGCAAGTTGGCCCCCATCGACGGAACCCGGATTGCGATAATCGGCGCCGGGACGGTCGGCCAACTCGTGCTCCGCGCGGCCTTGGCGCTAGGCGCAATAGTCGACCTCGTGGTCGATCCCGTCGCCGAACGGCGCGCGTCCGCCGTCGCGAACGGTGCTCTGAATTCTGTCACTCCGGACTCATTCGAGACCTCAGACTTTCTCACCCTCGGATCGAGGATCGACGCCGTTGTGGAATGCAGTGGCGCGCGCGACGCCCTGGCCCTCGCGGTCCGCCTCGCTCGGCGTGGCGGCCGCGTCGTAGCTGTCGGGTTGCGCTCTACTGACGTGGGCCTGCCGCTCACTGAGTTAGTACTCGGCGAGCGGCAGATCCTGGGATCTGCGGCGCACCTGTGGGACCTCGACGGTCGGCCGTCACTGGACTTGTTGAAGACGCGCCGCGTGGACGTGTCAGATCTGATCAGCCACGTCATTCCTTTGGAAAGGGCGATTCAGGACGGATTCGAGCTGTTGGAGCGCGAACCCGACGCGGTGAAGAAGGTGCTCGTTGACTGCAGATGAGCGCTGGGACCCGATTCGCTCGAACCCGCCTTCCTCGGCCCGAGGCATTTCGCGGGTATCGCGGGTCGAGACGTTCTCGACCTTCGGAGGCGTCCGGAACTGGATCTTTGTCCGGATCCATACCGATGACGGCCTCTATGGTTGGGGCGAGGCCTCGACGGAGCTTTGGGATCACACGGTTCTCGCCGCAATAGGCGAACTCGGGGGCCGGTTGCTAGGCATGGATGCGCTCGCCTCAGAGAGCGCCTGGCAGCAATTGCATCGCCACGGTTTTTGGCGAGGCGGCGCAATCGCGTCCACCGCGCTCGCGGCGATCGATCAGGCGCTATGGGATATTCGCGGGAAACGGCTCGGCGTGCCGGTATACCGATTGCTCGGAGGACCGACTCGGCAATGGGTTCGGACATATCGCCACGTGGGAATCTATCGGCCGGAGGCGATCGCCACGGATGCGGAACAACTCGTGCGCGAGGGTGTCCGCATGATGAAAACAGGCGCGTGGGTCGGAGACAGTGTCCTCGGGGAGACGGAGCGAGTCAGACGCTTCGCAGATAACTTCGCTGCCCTTCGAGACCTCGTCGGGCCCGAGGTAGACCTGGTCATCGACAATCACGGTCGATCGAGACCGGACGAGGCAATACGACTGATACGTGCGATAGCCCCGTATCGACCATTGTGGATCGAGGAGCCGATTTCCCCCGAGTCCCCCGAACTTGTGCGTGCCGTAGCCTGGGAAGCGCGCCTTCACGGAATCTCGATGGCACTCGGCGAGCGCCTATATTCCCGGTCGGACGCGAAGAACGTGCTAGAAGCGCAACTGGTCGACGTGCTGCAGCCAGACCTCTGCCACGCTGGCGGGATCACTGAAGTGATCAAGATGGCGGCCTTCGCAGACGTGTACCGATGCGTCATCGCACCCCACAATCCCGGTGGACCGGTCTCGACGGCCGCGGCCGCCCACGTGGCCATGGCCACGCCCAACTTTCTGGTCCTCGAATTCTGCCCGGACGAACCCCGACGCTCGCAGATCACGGTCGATCCGTGGCGGTATGAGGGGGACCGTCTGTGGGTGCCAGATTCGCCGGGATTGGGCGTAGACCTTGATATCGACGCTCTGTTGGAAACCCCAGCTCAGCAGATCGCCGTTCCGAGTACCGCTTTCGCCCTGGACGGCTCAGTCGCGGACATCTAACGGAATTCGAAAGCAGGAAGCTAGACCGCGGAGCTCTGGCCCTGCACCGCACAACAATCGAGGAGAGTGCACGACATGAAGGCCGAGCAACTCACGGGTCCCGTGTGCGCGCACGCCGAGGGGCCTGTCTATTCGGACAGGTGGCGGGCTCTGCGCTTTGTCGACATGCTCTCCGGCTCCGTGCTTGAGCTCGACGATCAGACCGGTAGGATTGAGCGCCGCGAGATCAGGGGCATCGTCGCCATGATCCGTCCTCGCCAGCGACCAGGTTGGGTGATCGCTACAGCGCGGGGCCTGGCGCTTGCGGACGACGATGCCCTGGACGCCACTCTTTCGCCTGGACCCGAGCTCTTTTCGGCACCCGAGCTCCGACTGAACGAGGGAGGATGCGATCCAGCCGGTAACCTCTACGTCGGCTCGATGGCATACGATCAGAGCCACGGAGCAGGAACCCTCTACCGTATTGATCCCGACGGCGTGATCACAACGGCGATCGAATCGGTATCAGTTTCCAACGGTCTCGCATGGAGCCCTGCAGGTACACGGGCGTACTACGCGGACACGCCGACAGGTCGTGTCGATGTCTTCGACTGGACGGCCGACGATGGGCTGGCAGGCCGGCGTCGTTTCGCCGATCTGCCGTCACCAGACGGACTCGCGATCGACAGCGAGGGGGGCGTGTGGGCAGCATCGTTCGGCACCGGGACCGTCTCGCGATTCCGCCCTGGCGGGGAGCTCGACGAGGTGATCGAGCTTCCCGTGCGGCAGGTTACAGCGGTTGCCTTCGCAGGCGACAAGTTGGACCGGTTGATCATCACGACTTCCCGGCATGACCTGACCGACCCAGAGGACGGTGCCGGCGCGCTTTTTGTCGCTCACCCCGGCGTCCGAGGCCAACCAGTTCTCGAATTCGCGGGATAGTTCCGCCCACTCGGCGCCCCGATGAAAGAGGAAAGGTCCCACGGTGACAATCCCATTAGCACACTTCATCCAGGACAGTGCGCTTCCAGTCGATCTCGTCGCCGGAACGCTGATCGGACGCGTCTGGGATCCGTCGGCGAAGGGACCGTCGCCGGTCGTCATCCGGGCCGACGGTGTCTTCGACCTGAGCGGGAGTCATGCAACGGTCCGCGACCTTCTTGAATCCGACGACCCGGTAGTTGCGGTGAGAGCGTCGTCCGGTGAGAACCTCGGCGATTTCCACGACATCATGGCGAACACACCGCTGGAATCGAGGGACAAGACCCGTCCCTTCTTTCTTGCGCCGATCGACCTGCAGGCCGTCAAAGCCGCCGGCGTTACGTTCGCGGCATCAATGATCGAGCGACTCATCGAGGAGCGCGCGCACGGCGTGCGTAAAATCGCCATCGACCTCCGCCGGGAGATCGCTGAAGAGATCGGGCTCGACCTAGCTTCAATCCGGCCGGGCTCCGACAAAGCCGTCGAGCTCAAAACGTTTCTGTTGGCAAGAGGGATGTGGAGCCAGTACCTCGAAGTCGGAATCGGACCCGACGCCGAGATCTTCACGAAGGCCGCGACTTTATCTGCGGTGGGGGCTGGCGTGCCCGTCGGAGTGCTGGAATCTTCGGCCTGGAATAACCCGGAGCCCGAGGTCGTGCTTGTGATCGACTCGCAAGGACGGGCACGTGGCGCGACCCTAGGAAACGACGTCAACCTTCGCGACGTGGAAGGACGGTCAGCCCTTCTTCTGCCTAAGGCCAAGGACAACAACGCGTCGTGTGCGATCGGTCCGCTCGTACGCCTATTCGATGAGACGTTCTCGATGGAGAGTGTGCGGGCCATGAGCGTTGAGCTCGAGGTTACCGGCCCTGACGGATTCACCATGCATGCACGATCCGACATGCGCCAGATAAGCCGCGACCCGGAGACGCTCATCACTCAACTCATGGGTCGCCATCACCAATACCCGGACGGCGTCGCCCTGATGCTCGGGACCCTATTTGCACCTACGGAGGATCGCGGCGAGGCCGGGGGCGGATTCACCCACTGCCGCGGCGACATCGTCAAGATCGCAGCTCCCGAGCTTGGCGCCCTCGTGAACCCGGTCGAATTCAGCGAGCGATGCGAGCCCTGGACGTTCGGCATCGCCGCACTCATGGCAAACCTCGCCCGACGCGGTCTACTAAGGAAGGACGCTTCATGATTTCAACGGTCGATCCGCGAACCGGAGCAACATCGGACACTGGCCTTAGCCCGGCCTCCATCGCAGATGTTGAGACTATGGTGCGAGGAGCCGCATCCATCGCTCGCGAATACGGACAAAGTGCTCGAGAGCGCCGCGCCGAGCTGCTTGAGGCCATCGCTGCCTCGATCGAGGCCGATCGAAGGATGCTAATCGAGGCCGCAGACCAAGAAACCGCCCTCGGTGAAGGCCGGCTGAACACAGAGCTGAGCAGAACCGTGTTTCAGTTTGGCTTGTTCAGAGACGTGCTTCGCGACGGCGGGTACCTCGAAGCGATGATCGACCACGGCGGCGAGACAGTGCTCGGGCCTGCGCCCGACCTCCGGCGAATGCTGGTTCCGCTAGGACCAGTCGCCGTGTTCGGCGCGAGCAATTTCCCCTTTGCCTTCTCGGTCTTGGGCGGCGACACGGCGTCGGCCCTCGCTGCTGGCTGTCCGGTCGTGATCAAGGCGCACGGCTCTCATCCGCTAACGTCGCAGCTCTCGTTCGAAATCATCCGCCGGGCCGCAGAGAGCGCAGGCACACCCGCCTCCGTCGTCTCACTGATTCACGGACAGGAGGCCGGGATCGACCTGGTGAGGCATCCGGAGATCCGGGCCGTAGGATTCACCGGGTCTTTGGGCGCGGCGCGGGCGCTGGAAGACGCCATCGGCACGCGCCGTACGCCGATTCCGTTCTTCGGCGAGCTGAGCAGCCTCAATCCCGTGGTCGTCACGTCGTCGGCAGCGCGGGCGCGCGGACAAACGATTGCGAGGGGGCTGTTCTCGGCGTTCACCGGCTCTGGCGGACAGCTCTGCACGAAACCCGGTGTCGTCTTTGTCCCGAGAGGCGAAGCCGGCGACCATCTCGTCAGGGAGTTGGTCAACCTCACCGAGGCAGCGACGGAGTCAGTGATGTTGAACGCGCGCATCTCGCGCGCATTTTCGGAAATCGAAAGTCGGCTAGTAGATGCCGGAGCGGTCCTGATCGCGGAGGGCTCCAATCAAAGCGGACACGGTTTCACCGCCACTCCAACGGTTCTGATGGTTGACGCGGAGAGGCTGGACGACGAACTCGCCGAAGAGTGCTTCGGACCACTCATCGTCGTGGCCCGATATTCATCGACCGCCGAGGTCACCGAAGCCTTAGCTCGTCTTCCGCATTCCCTCGCGGCCGCGATTCACGGCGAGCCGGAGGAGGGCGAAGCCGTCCGTTTGCTCAGCGGAGAACTCGAAGGCCATGTCGGGCGCATCGTTTTCGATGGCTTCCCGTCAGGCGTGCGCGTCTCGTGGGCCCAAAACCACGGCGGACCGTGGCCCGCGACGAACTC
>FSXL01000197.1_pt1 | contig 18448 bp, 17 predicted proteins | sample 1638241 | NCBI WGS metagenome assembly FSXL01 (sample SAMEA3914788, study PRJEB12502) | metagenome | biome: forest; material: soil | place: Canada | collected 2011-07-03 | depth 0.1 m | reverse complement strand
GTACGAAATGGGCGTGCAGTTTCGGTTCGGCCGCGTGATCGGCACCAAGGCACCTGGCCTTGCGGTCATCATCCCGATCGCTGACCGTCTGATCAAGGTGACCCTTCGGATCATCACCATGCCGATCCAGTCGCAGGGCATCATCACCAAAGACAACGTCAGCGTCGGGATTTCCGCCGTCGCGTACTTTCGTGTCGTCGATGCGGTGAAGTCGGTCGTTGCGATCGAGAACGTCTACTCGGCGATCGACCAGATTGCCCAGACCACTCTGCGGAAGGTCGTCGGCAAGCACACGCTCGACGAGATGCTCGCCGAGACCGACGTGATCAACGCAGACATCCGCAAGATCCTCGATGTGACCACGCTCGACTGGGGTGTGGAGGTCACGCTCGTCGAGCTGAAGGACATTCAGCTGCCCGACACCATGAAGCGGGCGATGGCGAAGCAGGCCGAAGCGGAGCGGGAGAAACGCGCCAAGATCATCGCGGCCGAAGGGGAGTCTTTGGCGGCCGCGGCTCTCGGCGAGGCGTCGGACACGATGATGGCCCACCCGCTCGCGCTGCAGTTGCGCAACCTTCAGACCCTGATCGAACTCGGTGTCGATAAGAACACCACCGTTGTCTTCCCTGCACCCCTGATGAGCACGATCAGCGAGCTCGGCGCGTTTCTGGCACGCGAGACCGCGACGGCTCAAACGGTATCAGGGGCGGCGAGGCCGCGCGCTTCGGTCGATCCGCCGAATTCCAGGCCTCGCGCCGTCAAGGCAGGCGCGACTCAGACCGTGACCAGCAGCCGGGCGACCCCGTCGAGGGCGCCGGGGACGAGTCCGTAGTACGCCCACGTTCCCCGCTTCATCGGCTGTTGCCGACCATGGCGGCGGCCGCGGCACCACGCACTGCCCCGGCCGCCGCGATCCTCGACTTCTAGACTGAAACCCACACGCCGGCAACGCGAGGGGACCACAATTCAGTGAACGTCCTGCAGATCGCGGGGAACAGCCTTCTGGAGGCCTTCTTCATGTTCTGGGCCACCCTCTGGGCACTCGTTTTCGGGTTCGCACTCTCCGGGATGGTGCAATCCTTCGTCAGCCGCCGGGACATGGACAGGCTCCTCGGCGACCACCGACCGAGGACGATCGTGCGCTCGAGCCTGCTGGGCATGGCCAGCTCGAGTTGCTCATACGCGGCATCCGCGCTGGCCCGCTCCCTATTCCAGCGCGGGGCAGACTTCACCACGGCGATGGTGTTCATGTTCGCCTCCACCAACCTGGTCATCGAACTCGGCCTCGTCCTCTGGTTGCTCCTCGGTTGGCAGTTCGCGCTCGCCGAGTTCGTCGGGGGCGCCATCATGATCGCCCTGTTCGCCCTGCTCGCGCCCAAGATCGTCCCGGCCAAACTGCTCGCCGAGGCGCGCGCCCGCATGGCATCCGAGGCACCAGAACAGTCCGACGCGACCGTCGATGACGCGCTTCCGCTCCGAGCGCGGCTTCGCTCCCGCGCCGGTTGGGTCGCCGCGGCAGGCTACGCGATCTCCGACCTGAAGATGCTGCGCCGGGAACTGGTCATCGGCTATCTAGTCGCAGGAATCCTCGCCATTGCCGTGCCGACCTCCGTGTACGGGATGCTGTTCCTGCACGGACACGGGATCTGGACCGAATTCGAGAACGTGATCGTCGGCCCGTTCATCGCGTTCATCAGTTTCGTCTGCTCCGTCGGCAACGTGCCCCTCGCCGCAGCGCTGTTCAAGGGCGGGTTCAGCTTCGGTGGGACCATCGCGTTCATTTTCGCCGACCTGATCGCACTGCCCCTCGTCATCATCTACGGCCGCTTCTACGGCCGCCGGATCGCCGCCCGCCTGTTCCTCAGTTTCTGGGCGGTGATGAGCGCGGCGGGCCTCTTCGTCGACGCGCTCTTCCGCCTCACCCACATCCCCGCGCCTGCGCGCCCGGCGGTGATCGAGCCGATGCGGTTCGAGTGGAACTACACGACCTGGCTCGACATCGCTCTTCTCGTGATCGGCCTTGGAATCTACGTCGTCTACCGCAACCGCGAACGACTCGCACCCGGCAGTCCGTATGCGACGGACCACGTGTGCGGGATGCAGGTCGAAATTGCCAACGCACCAGCATTCGCCAGGGTGGGGTCCACGACGTACTACTTCTGTTGCGACCGATGCCGCGACGACTTCACCGCCAACCCCGACCGGTACCTGAGGGAGGTCGTCAGGCAAACACCCGGAAACTAGGAACGGATCGTCGAGCGACCGTCCGGAGGCGGGCTGAGCAGCGAACCGTCCGCCCGTGGCACCGACTGTCGGCCGGGCACGCCGTTGCGGTCCCACCGCTGCGCCCGCCGGAACAACCAGGCGACGTCTCGACCGAAGGATTCGACGAGGAGAAGAAGAGCCGCGCCGAGACCAATCGCCCCGGCGACGGGTATCCATCCGGTTGCGCCGAAGGTCAGGGCGATGCCGGCGACGGCCGTGACGACCTTACGCCAGTACCGTGGCGGCAACGGTACGCGCATCCAGGGAAGCACCCATCCGACGCCCACGAACGCGTATCTCATCAGACCGATGGTCAGGATCCACCATCCGAGATAGCGCCCATCGAACACGCTGAGCACCAGCATCAGAAACGCGTCGACCTCCATGTCGAAGCGAGCGCCGAGTTCGCTTTCGGAACGGAATCGGCGAGCGAGCCAGCCGTCGACGCCGTCGAGCAAGAGCGCAGCGACAGTGAAAGCAACGAGCAGCGGTACCGGGATCGGTCGCGTGAAGGCGGTCACGACGAGAGATGTGGCGAGCCCCACCAGCGTTGATCTGGTGGTGGTCGTCGCGTTGGCCGGTCCCAGCCGAATCAGGCCCCGGCGACCCAGTCCGAGCGAAAACAGAAGGCTCGAGACGAACAGGTAGGTCACGCCGGCGACGCATCCGACGAGTGAAAGCGGGGTGACCAAGAAGAGCGTGACAAGCGCCACGGCCCCGGATGCGGCCCAGACCCACGGGAGCAGTTGAACCTTTGCCATGGCGCCTCCGTTTAACGAGTATGTCCTCATCTGTTCAAACGTCCCGCGGCCTCGATTCGTTCAGATTTCGTGACGGCGCCGCGATTGCATTCTGGGCAACGGGTCCGGGCGCCGGCGAACTGAGACCGACCGTTCTCCCGCGGTCAGTCGGCGGCGAGGTTCGGGTGCGCACCCTCTTTACCGGCGTCAGTCGTGGCACGGAGGCGCTCGTCATCCGCGGTCAGGTTCCGATGTCGGAGTGGGAACGCATGCGCTCGCCGTTTCAGGACGGTGACTTCTCGTTTCCCGTGAAGTACGGCTATCTCAACGTCGGTGTCGTCGAACAGGGACCGGACGAGCTCGTTGGCCGGATCGTGTTCACCCTGTTCCCTCACCAGTCAGTTCTTGTGGTTCCCGCCGCCGCCGTCACCGTTGTGCCGAGCGGGGTACCGCCGCGGCGGGCGGTGCTCGCGGGAGCCGTCGAGACCGCGGTCAACGTGCTGTGGGATGCCGGTCCGCGCCTCGGCGATGCCGTGGCAATCGTCGGCGCGGGGATGATCGGCGGCGCGATCGCCGCCTTGGCGGCCCAGATACCGGGGGCCACCGTCACGCTCATCGATGTCGACGCGGACAAGCAGCGGCTCGCCGCCCGACTCGGCGTCGGCTTCGCACATCCGGACGATGTCGTCTGCGACCACGACATCGTCATCGAAGCCAGCGGCACCGGCCCGGGTCTCGCCGTAGCCCTGCGCGCCGCGGCAACCGATGGCGAGGTCGTCGTGGCCAGCTGGTACGGGAACACCCCGCAGCAGATTGACCTTGGCGCCGACTTTCACACCCGCCGGCTCACCCTCCGGGCCAGCCAGGTCGGAGAAGTCGCCATGGCGCGACGGGGACGGCACACCGCAGGGCAGCGACTGGCACTCGCATTGCGGCTCCTCGACAACGACGTCTTCGACAATCTGCTTGGCGGCAACTCGAGCTGGGTCGAACTGCCCGCCGTCATGGCCGCACTCGCCGAAGGCGCATCGGGAAGTCTCTGCCACACGATCGACTGGGGCGGATCGTGACGTTTACCGTGACCGTCCGCGATCACATCATGATCGCCCACAGTCTCGCCGGCGAAGTGTTCGGGCCCGCCCAACGGCTGCACGGCGCGACCTACCTCGTGGATGCATCCTTTGAGGCGGTCACACTCGACGACAACGGCATCGTCATCGACATCGGGGCGGCCAGCGGTGCCCTTCGGGAGATCACATCGTCCCTGTCATACCGGAATCTCGATGACGAACCAGATCTCGTGGGCATCAACACCACGACCGAGCGACTGTGCCAGCTGATCGGCGACAGGCTCGCGACATTCGCCAGGGCCGGCGGACTCGAGCCCGCTCGCCTCACGGGAATAACGATCACGCTGCACGAATCCCACGTTGCCTGGGCGTCCTATCGAGTCGAACTGTGAGCCGCGCGCGAACCCTCTGGTTCATCGTGCCGGAGGGCATCGATGACCTGGACCGCACCAGTGGAGGCAACCTCTACGACCGGCAGTTGCGGCAAGGGCTGGCGGCACGCGGATGGACGCTGAGGACGGCACTCGTCGCCGACCGGACCGCGGCAGCGGATGCGCTCGCCGGGATATCAGTGGATGGGATCGCGCTGGTCGACGGGCTCGTCGCCGGCTGGGTGCCGGACGCGATCGAAGCCGCGGCCGCGCGCACCCCCGTCGTCATCATCGCGCACATGGTCACGGCCGCCTTCCCGGGGGCTGTCGCGGAACTCGTGAATGCCGAGTCGCGCGCGCTGAGCGCCGCAAGCAGGGTCATCGCCACGAGCGAGTGGACCGCGGCCGAACTGGTGCGACGGGGCATGACCGTTCGGGACCGAGTCAGCGTCGCGCTTCCCGGCACCCGCGAAGCAACACCGATGCGCGGCGCGGATCACCGCGCACTGCTCTGTGTCGGAGCGATCGCGCCACACAAGGGACAGGATGTTCTGCTCGCGGCGCTGGAGCTGGTCGCCTCTGCTGATTGGCGCTGTACCCTCGTCGGGTCCCAGACGGTCGACCTCGACTTTGCGGCCGATGTCCGGGCGGCCGCCGCGCGTTTCGGCGGCCGCATCCGGATGCCAGGGGTTCTGCACGGAGCCGCCCTCGATCTCGCCTATCGACGGTCCGGCCTACTCGTGGCACCGTCGCGAACCGAGAGCTTCGGCATGGCGATAGCGGACGCGCGCAGTCTCGGAGTTCCCATCCTCGCGTCCTCAGTCGGTGGAATCCCGGAGGCAAGCGCCGGCGGTGGAACCCTGCTTGTGCCTCCGGATGACCCCCGAGCCCTTGCCGGTGCGCTCGACGAATGGCTCACAGAGCCAGCGCTTCGCGAGCGTCTGCGCCAGCAGGCCGAACAGGCGTCCTCGACCGTCCCGCGGTGGGCGGACACCGTCGACCGAGTGGACCGGGTACTGGTGATGGAATGACCACGCTGCCTCAGGTTTCACCCGACTGGCTTCTGCTTCGCGCCGACGCCGACGATCGGTCGCGCTCGCGAGATCTCGTTCGCGAAGCGGCCGCGCTGCTGCCTGCGGGTCGGCATGTGATTCACGACCTCGGAAGTGGTTCCGGAGCGATGATGCGGTGGCTTGCACCGCAACTGCCGGGACCTCAGCACTGGGTTCTCCACGACGCCGACGCGGCCATCCTCGAGCATCGCGATCCCCGTCCCGTCCACGATCGGTCCGGTCGGCTCGCGGCAGGTCGACCGAGTGTCGAGCAGCTCGGCGAACTCGACGTGGCCGCGCTCGCCGATGCCACACTCGTCGTCGCATCAGCGTTGCTCGACGTCATCTCCTTCGCGGAGCTGCACACAATCGTCGATGCCTGCGTCGAGTTGCGCGTCCCGGTGCTCTTCAGCCTGACGGTCAACGGGCGGGTCGAGCTTGACCCGCCTGACCGACTCGACGAGAGATTCGAGAGCGCCTTCAACACGCACCAGGGCAGGGAACTCGACGGGCGGCGGCTGCTCGGACCGGATGCCGCCGGGGTGGCCGCCGACATGCTGATGGATGCCGGATGGCGCGTCCACGCGGTCGGCACGCCGTGGAAACTGGGCCTCGCCGACGAGGAACTGACGGCGCGCTGGTTGGACGGATGGCTCGACGCCGCAACGGAACAACAGCCGAGTCTCGGTGCTCAGGCGGTCGAGTACCGCGCACAGCGGCGGGCACAGCTCGCGGCGCGGGAGCTACGGGTCACCGTGCACCACGAGGACGTGCTCGCATGGCCCGCGTGAGAGCGCTGTCCCCGCGCGTACGGCGCCTGGTGCGGATCTGCGCCGGCATCGTCGCACTCGTCGGCACTATCGCGACAGTTGGTGCACGGCCGTTCATCCATGGCGTTACCTCGATCTCATGGCTCAGCATCACCGCCGGGGTGGTTCTCACGGCGGTCGCGACGGCGTCTGCCGTCTGGCGCTGGCGCATCGTGGCGGTCCGGCTCGGGCTCGAACTCTCGTGGCGGGGCGCGATCGCGGCGTACTACCGTTCGCAGTTCGTGAACACGGTCCTGCCCGGCGGCGTCGTCGGTGACGTGCACCGCGCCTTCCGTCACGGGAAGCGATCGGGCGGCGTCGCCCTGGCCGCTCGTGCCGTCGCCGCCGAGCGCATCGCGGGACAGCTGGTGCAGTTCGCGCTCGTCGCGCTCGTGCTCTCACTGCTCGGGCTGAGCTCACCGCTCCGTGCGCTCGCGTGGATCGTCGGAGGCGCTACCGGGCTTGTCGCGGTCGCGGTCGGGATCATCGCCGCGTCGGGTCGCGGCCGCCGACTCCTTCGTCGCGAAGTCGAGCTCCTTTCCCCGGTGTTCGGCAACCTCGGGCGATCGGCGCAGGTCATCGCATCCTCGATTCTGGTCGTCGCATCACACGCGACCCTGTTCGTCGTGGCCTGTGTCGTGACCGGGGTCCACGCACCTCTGTCGGAGCTGGTCGCGCTGGCGTTGATCGCGCTCACTGCCGGGGCGCTGCCGATCAACCTGGGTGGCTGGGGTCCCCGTGAAGGCGCGGCCGGGTTTGCCTTCGCCGCGGTAGGACTCGGCGTGAGCGCGGGAGTGGCTGCGTCCACCACCTTCGGTGTCCTCGCAACAATCGCGGTGCTTCCCGGTGCGGGCGTCCTCGTCGTGAATCGCATCGACGCCGCCCGGGCACGTCGTCGGTCGATGGATAGCCAGGAAGAGCCCACCGCCGGGCGCTCGACGGAAATTCGACCACTAACAGAAGGGGTCAACGCATGAGCGACCGACCATATGTCACCCTCAGTTGCGCAATGTCGATCGATGGTTACCTCGACAGCACGGGGACCCATCGACTCGCGCTGTCCAACGCGGCCGACCTGGATCGGGTCGACTCCGTTCGATCCGAAAACGACGCGATCATGGTCGGCGCATCCACTGTTCGGCGCGACAATCCGCGCCTCCTGGTGCGCAGCCAGCAACGTCAGGCGGCAAGGATCGCGGCCGGCCTGCCCGGCTCGCCCATGAAGGTGACCGTCACGTCCCGCGGCGATCTCGAGCCGGATGCGGCGTTCTTCAATACTGGCGACGCCCAGAAGATCGTCTACACACCCCTCGGACGGGCGCGGCGACTCGACGCGCGGCTCGGAGGCGCGGCAACGGTCGTCGGGCTTCGTCAGCGTGTGACGATGACCGCGGTGCTTCGCGACCTGGTCCTCCAACGCGGAGTGCACCGGCTCATGGTCGAGGGCGGCGGCACACTCCTCACCCAGTTCCTGGCCGAGGACCTCGCCGACGAACTCCACCTCGTGATCGCTCCGATCTTCGTGGGCGAGGCGCGAGCGCCACGCGTCGTCGCCCCCGCGAACTTCCCGTGGACCGCATCGCGCCGCGCCACCCTCGCATCAACGCGGCAAATCGGAGACGTCGCGCTGATGCGCTACGCCCTCTCCGAGAGGTTCGATCCATTCCAACGAGACGAACCAGCCGACGACCTCCGCGACGCGACCCCCGCGAAGACACGATGACTCGTCGTGAATCGCGACCGGGAACTCCCTCGTTCGTGATCGCACTCGTGCTGATGATCGCTCTCCCATTGGCGCCGGGAGTCATCGCGGCCGGATCCGCGCTGGCGCTTGCGCGCATTCCGATCGAATCGGTTGTCGTTATCGTCCTGCTGGCTCTTCTGCCGTGGCGTGCGGCCCGAATCGCGATCGCGGTCGTGTTCGGGGTGTTCGTCGACCTCGCGCTCGCCCTCGCCGGATTGAGCGCCGCTTTCGAGTACGCGCTCGGGCGGCCCTTCGATCCCACCGACCTTCCACAGGTCGGCGACGGCTATGGGGTCGTGAAGGACGCCATCGGCGGCGCGGCCTCGGTTCTCGTCGTGGTTCTTCTCGTCGTCATCGGCGTCGCCGTTGTTCTCGCGTTGACCTGGTCCGCGCTGAGGGTGGATGCCGCGTTCCGTCGACACCGGCCTCGCGGCCGAAACGTCGCAATCGCCGTGGCCGCGGCGTGGGTCGTCGCCCTCCTCGCGGGCTCTCAGCTCGTCGCGGGCCAGCCCGCCGCCGCGTCCGCATCCGTACAGGCGATCACCTCTTCTGTCGCTCGCGCGTCAGCCGCACTAGCAGCGAAGAGAAACCTTCCCGAGGAGGTCAAAGATGATCCGTACGCCAAACTTCCCAGCGCTGACCTGCTGACCTCCCTGCGCGGCAAGGACGTCATCATCGCGTTCATCGAGAGTTACGGCCAGGTCGCCGTGCAGGGGACCGGCTTCTCCACGGGAGTCGACAGGGTCCTGAGGCAGGGCCAATCCGAATTGACCGCGCATGGCTACAGTGACGAGAGCGCCTGGCTGACCTCGCCGACCTTCGGGGGTCTCAGCTGGCTCGCGCACTCGACCCTGCAGACCGGGCTCTGGGTCAACGAGGCGCCGACCTACAGTGCCGTCATCCGCACCAAGCGGTTCACGTTGAGCGACGCCTTCGCCGACGCCGGTTGGAACACCATCAGCGATGTGCCGTCTGACACTCAGCCATGGTCGTTTGGGACGTCCTTCTACCACTACGGCACGCTGCTAGACGCCAACAATGTCGGCTACGAAGGACCGAAATTCGGATACGCCCAAATACCGGATCAGTACACCTGGCAATATTTTTACGACCATGAGCTCGCGGGTCCGCACCAACCGGTCATGGCCGAGATCGACACCGTGTCATCCCACACCCCCTGGGCGCCGCTGCCCCACATCGTGCCGACCTCGAAGCTCGGAGACGGCTCGGTGTACGACCCGCAGCCCGCGGAAAGCGAGTCATCGGACGCCGTCTGGCAGAACCCCAAGACGGTGCAGCAGTTCTACGGGCGGTCCATTCAGTACTCGCTGAAATCGCTGTATTCGTTCGTCGACAATTCCCACGACCCGAACCTCGTGGTGATCGCGCTCGGCGATCACCAGCCCGCGACGATCGTCAGCGGCCATGATGCGAATCACGAGGTGCCGATCACGATCATCGCGAAGGACAAGGCGGTGTTCCAGGCGATCTCAGGGTGGAACTGGCGGACCGGCGACCGGCCCACCAGTACGGCGCCACTGTGGCCGATGAGCGCTTTCCGGAATCGCTTCTTGAACGCGTTCGACAGGAAGTAGTCGGCGCGAGTTCACCGAGTGCGTGACCCGCGCACCACTGAGATGGTGGTGACGGCGAGCACGACGACGCCGATGGCATCGACGACGACGGTTTCCGGTACCAGAGTGAACGTCCAGACCTCGGTGATACCGAACAGCCCGACCGTCAGCGCGAGGACGAGCGCAAGCAGACTCGCGACGGTGAACAGCAGACCGAGGACCGTGGTGACCTTCAGTAGCCGACCCCGTGCCGCTGCCATTCCGATCCCCAGGACGATCCCGGCGATCGCGTTGAGAACGAAGAGCACACCGAGTGTGCCGCCGACGCCGTCGAAGACGAGAAAGAGATGGATGCCACCGATCACGATGAGGACGATCGCGCTGAGGATTCGCGCGATCGCGCGAAGGCCCCGCCCGTTTTCTGCCATGTGCCTGCCTGCTTCCTGTTCGAGCCTCCGTCGATGGAGGCCTCATAGAGAAGAACGGCCGAGCCGAGCTAAACGTTCAATCCGGAATGGTGCCGAGGATCCGGCCACGGCGACGAGTGGTGCTCATGGACGATCAGCCAGCGATCATCGACCTTTCGCAGCCCGAGAGTGACGCGGCAGCGAACATCCGCAACGTCGAGGAGCGCGTGCGCGAAAGCGACATCACCCCCGACGACCACTGCGAGTTCGTGGAGGTGGAAGGAGGCGGGCCCGCCTTCGCTGTATTCGAAGAACAGCTCCCACGTCTCGCGGTACTCCTCGATACCTCGGGCCTGAATGGGTTCCGGGACGTCGAACATCACGAGGTTCGTGGCGTGGTTCGCGAGGGCGCCGTCCATGTCGCGATCCTGAACCGCCTGTTCCCAGGCGGCGATGATTGCCGCGACCTGTTCTTCGTCTGACGTCATGGGCACCGTCGAATCCGGTTTCGTTGGCGCGCTAGGGGACGGCCGGCAGCGCGGCCAGGGCCGCGCCGATCTCGCCTCGGTTGTAGCTGGTGGTCGGCACGGTCGACACCTGCGTGTAGGTGACCGTCCCGTTGCTGTCGAACAGCACGGTTCCGGACTGCTGGAGTGTTCCAAACACCTTTCGCAGCAGACCGACCGATTCGTGCGGGGTTCCGGTCGCTCCCGCCACCACGGTATACGGGATGTTCTTCTTCGACTTCCAGGCGGCGGCGTCCTTCAGGTCCTCGGGAACCGCGACGATGATCTTCACCCGCGCGTCATCGAACTCGCCCTGGTTCTTCACGAAGCTCTGAACGTGCGCATTGCACTGCGCACAGGACAGGGCGCGCATGAAGTAGATCAGCACGTTCTCCCTGCCAGCGAAGTCGGCAATCGACACGGTGTTGCCGTCCGTGTCCTCGAGCTGCAGGTGCGGGTGCGAACCGATTTCGATCATGAATCCTCCGAGATGTGTCTGTGTGGCGCTCTACAGAGACAAACGAACCAGAGCTCCCTATGGTTCATCCTGGCCTGTTTCCCTCCATCGGATGGTGAGACGCGAGTGGCGCGGCTTCAAGAGCTTCGACGGCGAGCGGCGCGAATGAGCAGTATCGCGCCGACCAGATACCAGAACGCGCCGAACGCGGAATACCCGGCGAGCGTGGTGAGTCCCGTTTTCGGAGCCCCGGAGGTGACGACGAAGGAGATGCCAGCGAGGACGGACAGTCCACCGCTGATCATCATGGGCCACTGGCCGCCGATCGGTCGGCGACGGCGAAGAGCGAGAAACAGCTGGAATCCGCCGCTGACAAAGGCCCACGATCCGAACACGATCAGTGCCGGGCTTAGCGAGGTGAGGGTCGAAATCAGAATTACGACGGCCGCCACGACTCCGAGCGCGATGTTGACGTATTGCGGAGCGTGGGTTGTCGCGGTCGGGGTTGCGCGGATGTCGACGATGGTCGCGGTCGCGTCCCATAGTGGATAGATCGTCAGCAGGACGATCGCAGCCACCGACGGCTTCGTTCCGTTCGTCACCGACGGGGCAAGAACGAAAACCAGGGCAACCCACACCACAGAAAACGCAGCGCGGATGAAGTAGAGGGTCCGGAGGGATAGCGCCGTCCGATGTGGAGAAAACGATGCGGTGGTTGCGGTCACGAAAAGCTCCCTGGTGAGTGGCCGCGCGATGCGGTTCACTTCACACAACGGCGAAGCGGGCTCAATCGTTCATCACGGCGACCCACCCGGCGACGAGTCCGCCTGCCGTCGCGACATCCGTTCGGATCCGCCGACCATTGGCCTGAGGAATGGGAGCAGCCGGAGGTAGGCCGCTCCCATTCCTCAATGGTTAGTTGATGTGGAACACCTGGGGTGACTCCCCGTTGCAGGTCCACACCTGCAGTTGTTCGCCATTCGTGGTGATTCCGCTCGGGTCATCGAGGCACAGTCCGGACGGCGGGTTGAGCAGGGAACCGTTCGCCTGTGGCACCCACTGTTGGCCGGGCACACCGTTGCAGTCCCACAGCTGCATCTTCGCTCCCGGCGTGTTCCCGTTGTTCACGATGTCGAGGCAGCGACCCAGCGTGCGGATCGTGTCATCCGAGTTCAGCGTCCACTGCTGGTCGAGATTCAACGGATAGAAGGATGCCGCGTTGTTGCAATCCCACACGTCGACGACGGCTCCGTCTCCTCCGACATCCGCTCCGGCGACATCGACGCACTTACCGCCGGACAGGATGATCGGCGTTCCCGCCGTTACCTTGAACTGCTGCGGTGACTCGTTGTTGCAGGTCCAGATCTGCAGTTGCGTTCCGTTCGCGGTGTTGCCGCTCGGATCGTCGAGGCAGAGCCCGGACTGCGGATTCAGGATCGACCCGTTCTCCTGAGGTACCCATTGTTGGCCTCCGACCCCGTTGCAGTCGTACAGCTGGAGTTTCGCACCCGGTGTCGTACTGTTCCCGATGACGTCGAGGCATCGACCGAGCGTCGACAGCGTGCCACCGCCGAGCGCGCTGGGCGACCAGTGCTGGTCTGCCGCCAGTGACAGGCAATCCCACAGTTGCACGGCCGCGCCGTCGCCCCCGGTGTCGTCGCCCGAGACGTCAATGCATTTGCCTCCGGGGCCGATGATCGTCGATCCGGGTCCTCCGCCGGAGCTCACGCCGGTGTAGTCGGCCGCCACGATGTTCGACTGCACCGAATTGTCGGCGGCGTCCGTCGAGTACCCGCTGGTCATCACGCCTTCGAAGAAGGAGCTCGTCGCCCAGTTGCTGTTGTCGCCCCCTGTACCGAGAACGATCCCGCCCTCCTGGTGCATCGTGTACCCGCTGGGGAGTGCGCCCGAATACCAGGTCGACAGGCCTCCGCTCTGGGAGTTGCCGCCCTTGAGCGCGAACGTCGTGCTGCCGTTGTTCTTCAGGAGCGCCGTCACGAACTTGCTGGGGTTGCCGGCATTCGCGGTATTGATCGCGGTGCCGCCCTCGAAAACGCCGTTCTCGAGGTCGGCCTCCACCCACGGCCCGTGTCCGGTGCTGCCCGGGTCGTTGAGCAGGCCGAGGTTCAGCGCGTCCATGTGCCCGGCTCCCGTGTCGTCGTTGCCGGTCTCGACGTTGCCGAAGTCGCCGCAGCATCCGTTGTTCACGTTGGTGCCGCTCGCCACCTCATACATCGTCTCCGGCGCACCGTTGGTCGCGATGCCCGTCGTGTTGTCGCGACGATACCCCGTCCCCGGCGGCAAATAGATCCCGTACTCCGCGTGACCCCCGACGGTGATCGGCAAAGCGTTCGCCACTGCGCCGACATCGGCTCCCGCTGCGGTTCCCGCCCCCTCGATGCTCAGGTCGTTGTGTTCGGCAGACTGGTCATAGATCTTCGTGATGGTGCACGTGGTGCCGGAACAGAAGCTGTCCTGCGCCGCGGCATTTGCGTAACCTCCTGCGGCGAGCAGCCCGATGTTGAGGCTGGTCCCGTCCGATGCTCGCGTGACCTGGTAGAGGTTGCCGTCATACGCGGAGTAGAGGGCACGCACCGAACTGTATGCGGCAACACAGGGAGTGCTGGCGCTCGCGTAGATGTCGCACGGTTCGGGAGTGCTCGCGCGGGCGGAGTCGGGCGATGCGACGAGCGTGGCGATGACAAGCGCGGCGGCTCCGAGCAGAACGAGGAGTATCGGTCGCCAGCGTCGGCGTGCCCGATTCTCTGAGGGATTCAACTGTTGGATTGACATGGTGAGACTCCTTCGTCTCTGTGGGTCTGAGTGGCACTGCATTTCGTCGGGTGCCAACCGCATACCGATCACTCGGACGCGAGTTGCGCGGGTCGACCATCGGTCGACCGAAGCTGCCGAGGCCGAAGCCGAGGGCGACCTTCACCAGGGCGGGGGCGAACGGGCGCCGAGGGGACGCCTCGAGAGTGCACGCGACGAGCGGTCGCGGGATTTGCGAGGGAAGTGCACACGAACTCCAGCCGTCGTTGGCCTGAGGCGATTCTTGAGGGATCCGTGACGGGATGGAGATCAAATCAAATCGATTTGACGCAGTTGAAACAACCGTGACGATACGGCAGCCAATCGGTTCGCGTCAACCCTCGATCGTGATTTCGGATGCGCGGACGGGCGAAAAATGGCCTATTTCCCGGGGAATCCGGGATCAGCTTTCTCAGGGGGGCGAGATCGAGACCCGAAGGTAAAGATTTGGAATCGCGCAGTGCGCTCGCTTGACTCTCGTTCTACGGTCATGTACGTTCGTCCAGTCAAATCGATTTGACAAATCTCGGTCCCAGGCATTTCATCGTGACGGGGACATGCTTCGGCTCGAGGCTGAATCGATTTGACATCAACTTCTCACCGATGAGACAGGACCATGACCGCCACCCGAACCACGCTTGCCGACGTCGCGCGGCTGTCTGGAGTGTCCAAGACATCGGCCTCCATGGCCCTGTCGGACAGTCCGCGGGTCGCCGCAGAGACAAAGGACCGCGTGCGGGCCGCCGCCCGGCAGCTGGGGTACGTTCCCCACTTCGCGGCCAGCTCCCTTCGATCGCAGCGGGTCGATGCGATCGCCGTCGTGGTTCCGCACGATACCCAGCACGTCTTCTCGCATCCGTTCTTCATCGACATGCTCGAAGGTGTCCTCACGAAGGCGAACGAGAACGACATCACCCCGCTTCTCTCGACCGCCCGCAATGCATCCGATGAGTCATCCGCGTACTCACGCATCCTGCGCGGGCGGATGGCGTCCGGCGTGATCGTTGCCGCGGCATCCACGACCGACCAGAACGTCACAGCCATTGCCGACGCCGGATACCCCGTCGTGGTTGTCGGACGGGCACCGAAGCAGCCCGGGATCGTCACCGTCGGAGTCGACGATGCGGGCGGCGCCCGTGTGGCGGTCGAGCACCTCATCTCCGAACACGGTGCGAAGCGCATCGGGCACGTCTCAGGCCCGCTGAATCACCAGTCGGCAATCGATAAGCGGGTCGGCTACATCCAGGCGTTGTCCGCTGCTGGTCTCGAACTGAACCCCCGTCTGCAGTATGAGGGCGACTACACCGAGGAGTCCGGGGCCGCCGCCGCCGAGGCACTCCTGCCGGAGATCGGTAACTGCGACGCGCTGTTCTTTGCGAACGACCAGATGGCCGTTGCCGCGATGGAGTACTTCGCCAACCACGGCGTCGTCGTCCCTGACGAGCTGCGCGTGGTCGGCTACGACGACCATCCGACGCTGCGCTACTCGCACCCGGCCATCACGACGGTGCGCGCCGACATGGTCGAGGTGGGCATCCAGTCGATGACGAAGCTCATGCAGCTTCTCGCCGGCGAGACCGATATCGAAAATCTCGAGCTCCCCACCGAGCTCGTCGTCCGCGAGTCGTGCGGATGCACCCCGGCTTCGACGTGATGCGCGAAGCGCGCACACGATCGACATCTACCCCGTCAATGGAGACAACTAGAGAGGCACCACGATGAGAAAGTCCATCCTGGCCGCGGCCGCAGTAGCCGCGGCCGTCGGTTTGGCGCTGGGGGGTTGCAGTGCTGCAAACTCGACAACGTCAAGCTCCAAGGTCGTACATCTGACCTACTGGAGCGGATTCACCGGCGGTGATTCGTCGACCTACAAGAAGGCGATCGCCGAGTTCAACAAGACCCACCCCGACATCCAGGTCAACTTCCAACTGGAGCCGTGGGACACCATCGCCCAGAAGCTGCCGACCGCGATCGCATCAGGATCCGGCCCCGACATCGCGACACCCGACTACAACGTCGCGACCATCCAGCAGTACGTCGCCAACGGACTCGCGCTGCCGCTGACCTCGGTCGTCGGTAACAAGGCGGGCGAGGTGCCCGCGAGTGCGATCCCGAAGTCGGTGCTCGACGCGATGACGATCCACGGCAAGATCTACGCGATGCCCGCGAGTTTCACCACGCTGATGCTGTACTACAACGTCAAGCTGCTCGCGGCGGCAGGCATCCAGCCTCCGACGACCATGGCGCAGCTGCAGAGTGACTCGGTCGCGTTGACCAAGAACGGTGTGTACGGCATCTCGTTGCCAGACAACAACACCATCGCGCAGTGGCCGGTTCTGATCTGGGCCGACGGTGGCGACATCGTCAACGCGAAGGGCTGCTCCTCGCTCGGAACCGCCAAGACGATCGCATCGGTGACCAGCTGGGCGAATCTGATCCGCGAGAAGAAGATCACGCAGGTCGGCCTCTCCGGCCAGGACGGCGACAACCTGTTCGCCGCTGGCAAGGCGGCCTTTGAGATCGACGGGCCGAACGCCGCTGGCGAGTTCACGCCCGCCGGCATCGACTTCAAGGTCGTACCGGTTCCGACCGGCACGAGCGGCAAGCCGGTGACCCTCGCGAGCACGGCACCGACGATCATCTCCGCGAAGACCAAGTACCCGAAGCAGGCGCAGGAGTTCCTCGCCTGGTGGATGGGCAAGCAGGCTCAGACGATCATCTCGGTCGGCGCGGCGGATGGTCCCGCCCGCACCGACATGGGAAACGACGCTGCGCTGAAGGCCAACCCGCTCGTGGTGTCGTTCTCGTCCCAGGTCAAGAACTCGCGCCTGTACCTGCCGACCGTGAAGGAGTTCAACTACATCAACGCGAACATCTTCCAGCCGGCCATTCAGCAGATCACGCGAACAGGTAACGCGTCGTCGGTTCTGAAGGCGGCGAACACGCAGCTGAACACGCTGCTCAACTGCCAGTAATCCACCCATCCCTCTGACGTTGCCGGCCTCCACCTCGGTGGGGGCCGGCAACAGCAAGGCGCTCTTCTCGTGACTCAACTCACCTCACCGCTCAACCGTCATCTGCGGCGCCGGCGGTGGCAAAACTCCCGGGCCGGAATACTCTTCCTGCTCCCGTCCGCGACCATCCTCATCGTGTTCGTCGCGTACCCGATCGTTCAGTCGGCCTGGATGAGCCTCCACAACTGGTCGTACCTGCAGTCGACTCAACCGTGGGTCGGCTTCCAGAACTACATCGCCCTCGCGAGCGACCCCCAGTTCTGGAACGCTCTGAGCAACACCGCGATCTTCAGCGCGGTGACCGTGCCGGCCCAGGTGATCATCGGCATGTTGCTTGCCATCAGATTTGCGCGGTCGAGTTGGATCACGACCTTCTACCGCTCCCTCTACTTCTTTCCGGTGATCAGCGCGTTCGCCACCATGGCGATCGTCTGGAAGTTCCTGCTTTCCCCGGACATCGGCCCCTTCTCGGCGTGGGAACGAGCGCTCGGGATCCCGACCGTCGACATCCTGCAGTCCACCGCCTTCGCACTCCCCGCGGTGATCGTCGTCGGTCTCTGGAAGAACGTCGGCTTCACCATGGTCATCCTGATCGCGGCGCTGCAAGAGGTGCCGGAGAGCCTCAACGAGGCCGCGGCGCTCGATGGCGCGGGAACCTGGGCGAGGTTTCGCAACGTGACGCTCCCGGCCATCCGACAGCCGCTGCTGTTTGCGACAATCCTCGCGGTGATCGCGTCCCTGCAGGTCTTCGACCAGGTGTACGTGATGACCGGCGGTGGTCCGCTGTTCCACACCGAGACCCTCGTCACCTACATCTATGAGCTCGGTTTCCAGCAGTACCGCTCCGGTTATGCCGCCGCCGTCTCCTGGGTGCTGTTCATCCTGATCATGCTCGTGTCCGTCGTCCAGCTCAGAATCTTCAGGTACCGCGATGTCGACTAGTTCCGTTCCGATCTACCTGAGAAAGGAGCGGACGCCGTTACGGTTGACGCTCTCGATCGTCGCCTGGATCTTCATCTCGCTCCTCGCCCTGTTCGTGATCTTCCCGTTCGTCTGGATGATCCTCACCTCGTTCAAGACGGAGAAAGACGTCTTCTCCCTTCCCGCACAGTTATGGCCGGCGCACTGGACCTTCTCCGCGTACACCGAGATCTGGAAGGAGCTGCCATTCGCGCGGCTGTTCCTGAACTCCGTGATCTTCGCCGGCGGAGTAACCGTGATCTCGGTCTTCCTGGATTCGCTGGCCGCCTACGCGCTGGCGCGGCTCAATTTCCCCGGCAAGAACCTCGCGTTCTTCCTTGTTCTCGCGACACTCATGGTGCCGTATCAGATCACCCTGATTCCGCTGTTCCAGGAGCTCTTCAACTTCCACTGGCTGGACAGCTACGAGGGACTGATCGTTCCCCGCGCCACGAGCGCGTTCGGCATCTTCCTGCTGCGCCAGTTCTTCGTCTCGATCCCGAAGGACCTGGATTCCGCGGCCAGAATCGACGGAGCCAGCGAGTTCCGGATTTACTCGCAGATCATGATTCCGTTGGCGAAGCCCGCGATCGCGACGCTCGCGGTCTTCCAGTTCATGAACAACTGGAACGACTTCCTGTGGCCGCTGGTCGTCACGAGCTCGACAG
>FSXL01000431.1_pt1 | contig 18985 bp, 17 predicted proteins | sample 1638241 | NCBI WGS metagenome assembly FSXL01 (sample SAMEA3914788, study PRJEB12502) | metagenome | biome: forest; material: soil | place: Canada | collected 2011-07-03 | depth 0.1 m | reverse complement strand
GCGCAGTGAGCAGCGCGGCCTCGTTCAGCACGTTCGCAAGATCCGCTCCGGTGAAGCCGGGGGTCTTGCGGGCGAGCACGTCGAGGTCGACGCTCTTCGCCAGCGGCTTGCCGCGGCCGTGCACTTCGAGGATCTTCTTGCGGCCGAGGAGGTCCGGAGCGTCGACGCCGATCTGGCGGTCGAAGCGGCCGGGACGCAAAAGGGCCGGGTCGAGGATGTCGGGCCGGTTGGTCGCCGCGATCAGGATGACGTTCGTCTTGACGTCGAACCCGTCCATCTCGACCAGCAGCTGGTTCAAAGTCTGCTCGCGTTCGTCGTGACCGCCGCCCATGCCGGCACCACGGTGACGGCCGACCGCATCGATCTCGTCGACGAAGATGATCGCGGGCGAGTTCTCTTTGGCCTGCTGGAACAGGTCGCGAACGCGGCTCGCGCCGACACCGACGAACATCTCAACGAAGTCCGAACCGGAGATCGAGTAGAAGGGAACGCCTGCCTCGCCGGCCACGGCTCGCGCGAGCAGAGTCTTCCCTGTGCCAGGGGGGCCGTACAACAGCACGCCCTTCGGAATACGCGCGCCGACGGCCTGGAACTTCGCGGGCTCCTTCAGGAAGTCCTTGATCTCTTCCAGCTCTTCGACAGCTTCGTCGGAGCCGGCTACGTCGGCGAAAGTGACCTTCGGCGACTCCTTGGAGACGAGTTTCGCCTTCGACTTGCCGAACTGCATGACTTTGTTACCGCCGCCTTGCATGCCGGAAAGCATCAGCCAGAAGAACACGCCGATGATCAGGACAGGAAGCAGGATGCTCAGAGCGGACCAGATCCAGCTAGGCTGCGGGACCTCGTCGTTGTAGCCCTTCGTGAGGCTCGCACTGTCCACCGCCTTGACGATGTCAGCGCCGCGCGGTGCGACGTAGTAGAACTGCACCTGCTTGCCTAGACTGCCGTCGGCCTGACGCAGGGTCAGATCGACCCGCTGATCGGTATCGACGATCGTCGCGCTGGCCACCTTGTCGTCCTTCAGCAGAGCAAGACCTTTTTCGGTCGAGACCTGCTTGAAGCCGGACGCGGTGATCAGGCTCGACCCGATCCAGACGGCGACAATGGCTAGCACGATGTAGAGAATCGGCCCGCGGAAAATCTTCTTGGCGTTCATTGTGCTGCAAGGGTATCGCGCTGGCGCTGTGCGGTCACTGCGTGTTCGCCCTAGGCGTGCTGCGAACCGCTATGAACAATGCGCTTCCAGCCGCTATGAATAACGCTTTCAGCCGCTATGAATAAACGGTCGGCGCGAGTACGCCCACTCCGCGCAGATTGCGGTACTTCTCGTCGAAATCGAGACCATAGCCGACCACGAAGGTGTTGGGGATCTCGAAACCGACATACGCCACCTCGATGTCGACCCTGGCTGCATCCGGCTTTCGGAGCAGAGCGCAGATCTCGAGGGATTCCGGGCCGCGCGATTTGAGGTTCGCCGTCAGCCACGAAAGGGTGAGGCCGGAGTCGATGATGTCCTCGACGATCAGCACGTGGCGACCGCTCAGGTCGGTGTCCAGATCTTTCAGAATCCGCACCACACCGCTCGAATGCGTCCCCGAACCGTATGAGCTCACCGCCATCCAGTCCATCGTTACAGGGACCTTCAACTCTCGTGCGAGGTCCGCCATGACCATCACGGCACCCTTCAGCACGCCGACCAGCAGCAATTCCTTGCCCGCATAGTCGGACTCGATCCGGCGCGCGAGTTCGCGCATCTTGCTGTGGATCTGCTCTTCGGTGATCAGGACCTCGGTAACCTCGCCAGGGACGTCGGTGAATTCCATGGGATCAGGTGCAGTCCTTCGTGTGTTGGCCGCTAATGTCCGGCCGAGGGCGGGAGCGCCGGAGAAAAGATCAGCTGACCGCGGCGCCTCACCACTCTAACCCCTGGCAGGTCGAGTGTTTTCTGACCGTGCCATCCGGTGATCAGCTCCGCGACCGCAAGAGTGTGCACCCGCTCGAGGGACACCCCGAACTCCTCGGAGACGACGAGGCGGATGATCCTCTGACGAAGGGCCGCAGGATCCGCCGCGAGGCCGCCGATGTCGAGGGCGACTTCCCCGTCCTCCGTCTGGCTCGTCAGTTCGAGCGCCCAGTCCATCGCCAAGCCGTCGAGGGCATCCGAATCCTCCCGGAGCTGCTCGGCCGTGCGGGCGAGGGCTTCGGCCACACCGGGACCGAGCTCGCTTTCGAGCAGAGGAAGCACGCGCTCCCGGACGCGGACGCGCGCGTAGGCGGGGTCGCCGTTCTGCGGATCCTGCCAGGCGTCCAGTCCTGAATCCTTGCAGAACCGGTGGGTCGTCTCTCGCCGGATGCCCAGCAGGGGACGAAGGTACGGGTCGCCGTCGGAGGCCATCCCTCTCAGGCTGACGGGACCCGATCCACGTGCCAGTCCGAGGAGGACCGTCTCCGCCTGATCGTCGAGCGTGTGCGCCAAGAGCACCCTTCGAGCTCCCGTTCGTTCCCTGACCGATTCGAAGGCGGCGTAACGCGCTGTTCGCGCCGCTGCTTCAGGACCGCCTTCGGTTCCGACTTCGACTCGCTCGACCACGACCGGATCCAGACCGAGTGCGCTGGCCTGCGCAGCTGCGCGCATCGCAACTGCATCGGATCCGTCCTGCAAACCGTGGTCGACGATGACTGCACCGGCCCGGATGCCCGCACGCGAAGCCTCGAATGCCGTCGCAGCGGCCAGTGCCAGCGAATCGGGGCCGCCGCTGAGGCCGACCAGCACGTCGGCGACGGAGGCACCCGCGGGCTCCAGTTGCGCAAGCGAAGCCCGCACGGCGCGCCGGATGTCCGCGACGGCCGGCGTGAGGCGTGGTCGCCGCTGTGGCGTTTCATTCGTAGGAGGAGTGTCGTTAGTCATGTGGAGTGTCCTGATATCGGCAGGCCAGCCCACTCTACGGCGCGCTTTCGGACGCTGGCGAGTCGCTTGGTGGCGCTCGTCTCGGAGGCGGGCCGGTCGGGCTCGCGATAGAGTCATTACCGCGGTCTGGACCGCACCAACGTCATCGATCAGGGAGAGCACGGACATGGCCGGATACGACGCCGTCATCGAGATCCCGCGCGGGAGCCGGAACAAGTACGAGGTCGACCACGAGACGGGGCGCGTCTATCTGGACCGCGTTCTGTTCACCAGCATGGAGTACCCGACGGACTACGGGTTCTTCGAGAACACCCTTGGACTGGACGGGGATCCGGTCGACGTTCTCGTGCTGCTCCAGTACCCGCTTTTCCCTGGGGTCGGCGTCTCGGTGCGTCCTGTCGGCGTTTTCAACATGACGGATGAGGCCGGCATCGATTCGAAGGTGATCGCGGTGCCGACGAAGGACCCTCGGTGGCAGCACATCCAGGATGTCGACGACATTCCCGAGCAGACGAAGCGTGAGATCGAGCACTTCTTCGAGCACTACAAGGACCTGGAGCCCGGCAAGTGGGTCAAGACGGAGGGCTGGGGCAACGCTGCCGACGCCGAAGCGATCGTGCAGGCCGGCATCACGAAACTGGCCGAAGAGGGCCACTGAGCCTCAGCTAGCGGCCGTCACCGGCGATCCGCGCCGTCGCTGATCGTCAGTTCGGATAGTCAGTCGCCGATCGTTGGTTCAGGCGGTCGTGGATCGTTGGCTCAGGCGGTCGTGAATCGTTGGCTCAGGCGGTCGGGCGCGCCACGTACGAGTACGGGGATCCCCAGACCGCCTGGATCTTGACGTACTCGCCCGGGGCCGGTGCCGCGACGATCTGGTTGTTTCCGATGTAGATCGCGACGTGGTAGAAGCTTCCGGGGCCCCCGCCCCAGAAGATGAGGTCACCGGGCTGCCGGTCGTAATAGGGGACGATCTGTCCACGCGCCGCTGCCGTGTACCACTGGTTGTTGACGGAGTGCGAGCCGATGTTGATGCCGGCGTGAGCGTATGCGACCATCGTCAGCCCGGAGCAGTCCCAGACGTTGGGACCCGCACCGTCCAGCACGTAAGGCTTGCCGAGCTGGGATTCCGCGAAGGCGATCGCGATCTGAACCGCACTCGCGTTCGGCGGCGCGGTCGTCACGTTTCCGCCACCACCGCCGCCGCCTCCTGAGCTCGAGTGTGCCGCCTGAGCCGCCGCGGCTGCCGCTGCCGCAGCTCGTGCCGCTGCCGCAGCAGCCGCGGCCGCCTGCTGCCCTTGGATGTACCCCGCCTCGACCGCAGCAGAAGTGTTCTTGAGGGAGGCCAGCTGCGAGACGAGTTCTGTGGACTTCTGCTGCTGGGCTGCGAGCGCATTCTGCGCGTTGGTCTGCGCCGCCTGGGCCTGCGCCAGCGCGGTCTGCGCCGCCTCCGCCAGCGTCTCGCGCTGGTCCTTCGCTGCGTTCGCCTGCTGGGTGAGCGACTGGACCTCGTTCTTGTCGCTCACTGCCTGCGCGTAGATGTTCTGCGACTGCTCGGTGAGATTGCTCATGGTGCCGAGCTCGTAGAGGAGCTTGTCCGCGTCCACAGAATTCTTGCTGTTGAGCAGCAGCGACACGGAGAGGTTCATACCCGAGGTCCTGGCCAGGTGAGAGGCAAGGAGACCGGCGCGCATCTCGGACGTCTTCGCCTTCGCCTGCGCTGCTGCGACCTGGTTCGTCAGGGCGTTGTATTTCGTCGTCGCATCGGCGAGCGCGCTTTTCGCTTCGAGGTACGCCTCGCCGGCTTTCTCCGCGTTCGTCTGCGCCGCCTGAAGGGACGTCTGCAATCCGTTGATCAATTGAGTGATCTGGTCGACCATCGCCTGCTGCGAAGCCACATTCTGCTTCGCCTGCTGAACGTCGCCCCACGAAGGATAACTCGGCGTCGCCGCCATCACCGGAGGCGCGATGATCCCCACAGATGCTGTCACGACACCGACGGCGGCGGCCCCGAAAGCCGTCGCCCTGGACCCGGATCTGAGTTTCTCGCTAGCCAAGCGGCACTCCCCTTTGCCTCATGAACGGAACCGGATCGATGGCCACTCCGTTGGTGCGAACCTCATAGTGCAGGTGGCACCCGGTGGCGGCTCCTGTCTTTCCGACCAGCGCGATCTGCTTCCCAGCGGCCACGCGGTTCCCGATTCCGACGAGGATACCCCCGTTGACTATGTGCGCATAGCCTGTCGAAACGCCGCCGCCATGATCGACGAGCACGAAATTCCCGTATGTTCCCTGCGGCCCGGCATAGACGACGGTGCCCGCGGAGGCCGCATAGATCGGCGCACTGCAGCTCGCACCGATGTCCACGCCGCGATGATTGCTCGTGCAATTCGGGCACGGTTGAGAGCGCGGTCCGAACGGTGAGGTGATGATCCCGCGCGCCGGAACCGCCCAGCCTTGGCCGCCGACGGCGCCGCCGGAACCTGACCCGCCGCCCCCAGGATTGGACCCGCCACTGGGAGGGCGGGTATTGGCCGCTTGCTGTCTGCGCTCTTCCTCGACTCCCGCCTGATAGGCGGCGACAGTCCGTGTCGTGGTGTCCTTCAGTGCGGCGAGCTGGGCTCTCAAGACCGTCACCTGCTCGTCCTGTTCGGAGAGACTCGCCTGAGCAGCCATCGCCGCACCCTGGGCCGCTGTCAGCGCTGCCGCCGCGGCCACACGGCGTGTCTCGCGCACATTTCGGGCCGCTGCCGCCTGTGCGGTGACGGACCGCGCCGTATTCTCCGCAGCCCGAGCGCGGTCGAGGATCCGCGAGGACTTCTGCACGACAAGCGAAGTGGTGCTGAGCCGCGCGAGCAACTCTTCGGGGGCCTCTCCCGTTCGTTCATCGACGAGAGCGCTCAGCAGCAGACTCACCGTGATGTCGTTGTTGCCTCCACGATGCAGTTGGGCTGCCAGCCGCCCCGCGCTGATCCGCGCCGCCTCGGCTTCCTGACGCGCATCCTTTGCCTGCTCTTGGAGTTCGTTCGCCCGGAATGCCGCTTCGTCGAAGGCGTCCTGCGCCGTCTCGAGCTCCCGCCCGCGCGAAATGGCCAGCCGCCCCGCAGCAGCTGCCGCCGTCTCGAGCTTTCCGATCAGCGCAGAGATCTGGTCGACCTTGGCTGCTGTCGCGCTCTCGCTCGACTTTGCGTTCTGCACGTCCTGCCAGCTGGGATACGCGGCGGCATGGGCTTTCTCTCCATCGACTCCGGTGAGGAGGAGGGACAGAAGCGCTGTCACGACTGCGCCGGATGCTGCTCGCATGGCTCGTGGACGGGGAGCTTCAACGCCGAAGCGGAAGCGAGTTGCATGGTCGGTGCTTCTCATTGTTCCTCGTGCCCGCCTGCACGACCGACTTCTGGACGATCCATAGAACGGGCACCGTTGTTGACGACATCCACTGTAGCAGGGGCTTGAGGCACAAACGCCTGAGAAGCTTGTGCCTCATGCGCGAAGACATGCTCCGCGCACCCCACTGTTTAATGGCTCCTTTGACGCTATCGGCCAAGGGCCCCGAACCGTCAGGGCGCGCCCAGCGGACGGGGTTTTGCCGGTTTGGCTTTTTCTCCCGGATCACCGTAAGCTTGTGCGTCGGTAGTCATGCCACATCGTGACTGTCGGCCCCATCGTTTAGCGGCCTAGGACGTCGCCCTTTCACGGCGATAACACGGGTTCGAATCCCGTTGGGGTCACGCCCACAATTGAATAAAATGAAATAATACGAGGCCCTGTAGCGCAGTTGGTTAGCGTGCCGCCCTGTCACGGCGGAGGTCGCGGGTTCAAGTCCCGTCAGGGTCGCGAGTGCAAAGGCCCCTTCCATTACGGAGGGGCCTTTCCTCAGAGGCCACCTCGTGGTCTCGGCTCTGTAGCTCAGTTGGTAGAGCGTTCGACTGAAAATCGAAAGGTCACCGGATCGATGCCGGTCGGAGCCACAACGTGTAAATAGCCTTTGACCAGGTCAATTACCCTCACTGTTGCGCGAATTTACGAGGACGAGCGCGACGCTTTGACTACAATTCGACTAGATCTCAACAGATCAGCCATATTTTCACTGGCATGTTTGAGCCGTCTACTACGTTGCTATGGCCCGACACACGCCAGGTCGGGGCTCTGTACTACGACGAGATATCGAGAGGCCAGCCGGGCAAGCCAAGAGAGAATGTTCAATGCCACCGACAGAATCGCTAGCTGAAGCCGACGGTTCGGCGGGGCACGCGACGATCCAAGCGCAACATCCAGGCCACATTCAAGCTGGAAACCCGATTAGCGCACGTTGTGCGATACGCCCGAGGTCGGTGCGGGATGCGCCGCCAGTCGCCTGAACCGCAAGGCCCGCGGTAATCGTTGCGAGATACTTCGCTAGCTCTGCGGCGTTCTCGCTCGCTGGCAGGTCGCCGTCGTCGATCGCGCGCTGGAATCGTGCGGCGAACCGCGACTCACCATCTTGCCGGCTTTCGTTGAGGAAGGAGACGACACGGTGGTGCTCGGGGCTGCTTGAGAGTCCGCCCTGGATCGAGAGGCAGCCGGCTGGCCGGCCCGGCTCGGTAATGGCGAGCACGTTGCTGCGGAGGTAGTGCTCGGCGACCAGACGTGCCGTGGGCTCGGCAATCGCGTCGTCGATGTAGGCCATATCGATGACCGCGTACCGCGCGACCGCGCGCTTGAAAGTCTCTTCCTTGTTACCGAAGGCCGAGTACAGGCTCGGGCGGCTGATCTTCATGGCGTCGGTGATGTCGTCGAGGGTTGTGCCCTCGTATCCCTGGCGCCAGAAGACCTCGATTGCCCTGTCGAGGGCGGCGTCGAGTTCGAACTCGCGAGGTCGTCCGCGCTCTGCCATGGTCGCTACCCTTCTCCATCGATTTCCATACTGTTGAGAACAAATTTAGCGGGGTTGGGAATTCCCGGACCAATGGATGCCTTTTATGTACTACTCGGAACAGAAATAGGAGATTCATCCATGAGCACATCAACCACCCTTCCTCTGGCGGGCAAGACCGCTCTCGTCACGGGCGCATCGCGTGGCCTCGGAGCGGGCGTTGCCATCGAACTGGCACGCCAGGGCGCGAGCGTCGTCATCACGTACTGGTCGTCGCCGGAGCGAGCCGATTCGGTCGTGAAGGAGATCATCGACGCCGGGGGCAGTGCAGTGGCCATCCGCGCCGACAACTCCGACTCTGAGGGTGCGCGTCAGGGCGTGCGCGACGCGGCGGCGGCGCTCGGCTCTCTCGACATCCTCGTCAACAGCGCTGGAGCTGGATGGTTCGAACCTTTCCCCGATACACCGGACGAGCACATCGAACACACCATCAATCTCAACATTCGCGGCACGGTCTACAGCACGCACGAGGCGCTGAAGTTCTTGCCCGACGGGGGACGCATCATCACCATCGGCAGCGTGACGGCCGAGAGCATCCCGTTCCCCGGAGGCTCGATATACGGGATGAGCAAGGCCGCGCTCGTCGCGTTCACCAAGGGGCTCGCGCGCGATCTCGGATCGCGGAAGATTACGGCCAACATCGTCCAGCCCGGTCCGATCGACACAGAGGGCAACCCGGCCAGCGGCCCGTCCGGCGACTTCCTCGCAGGCCTCACCGCACTCGGGCACTTCGCGACGCCGACGGATGTGGGCGGGCTCGTCGCGTGGATCGCCTCCGACCAGGCGCACTTCATGACCGGCTCCACCGTCACGCTCGATGGCGGCTGGACCGCGTAACCCCGCAACGAGAGGAGGGGAGACAGCATGTACAGCGAGGCAGCGACATGGGCGTCGATTGGGCGCCTAGGGCTCTGGAGTATGGAGCTACGAGGCTCCGACAAAGGCGAGATCAACGACGCCGCTGCGGCGCTCGATGACGAGGGATGGCCCGCCTTCTGGATCGCGGGCGCCAATGGGCCCGGGTTGTGGACTGACGCCGAAGGTCTCCTCTCCTCCGCGCCGCACACATCCGTGGCGTTCGGGGTGATGAGCATCTGGAGCGCGGATGCGCGCAACGCGGCGGAGCAGCATCGTCGGCTGATCGCGACGTACGGGAGGCGCCTGATCATCGGATTGGGCGTCAGTTCGCCTCAGAGTGCTGCCGCTGCCGGCCGGGAATTCGGGACGCCCCTGACCGCGATGACGCGCTATCTCGACGAGCTCGACGATGGGTCGCCGACGCTTCCCGACGCTGACCGGATCCTCGGTGCCCTCGGGCCTCGGATGGTGGCCCTCGCCGGCGAACGGGCCTCGGGCATCCATCCGTTCCTCGTCACGCCCGAGTCGAATGCGGCCAACCGGCAGATCCTCGGGCCGGGTGCCCTCATCGCACCCCACCAGGCCGTGGTGCTCGAGACCGATCCAACGAAGGCCCGCCAAATCGCCCGACGGGGGGTCGGCGTGTTCATTGGCTTCCCGAGCTATCAGGCCAACCTGCGTCGCCTCGGTTTCGGCGACGACGACCTGATCCCCGGCGGAAGCGATCGGCTCATCGACGCGACCGTCGCCTGGGGCTCCCTGGACGACATCAGCCGGAGGGTGCACGAGCACTGGGATGCCGGCGCGGATCATGTCGCCCTGCAAGTGTTGTCCGCCAAACCCGGACTTCCGCGTGCGGAGTGGCTCGAACTCAGCGCGCTTCTTCCGGCCTCGGCGACATCACTCTGCACAGCGAGCGCAACGCACCCTCCCAAGCGCTGTCGGAAAGTGCGGAGTAGTTGACGACAAGTGCATCGCGCGGGTTGTCATCTCGGGCGAACGATTCGTAACGGAACTCGGACAGACCGCTCACCAGCAGTCCCTCGCTGGCCGCATTCTTGAGCACCCAACCCTCCGAGCCGGGCGGGAGCTCGAGGACAGCCTGCAAACCGGCGGCCATACCGGTCACCCGGATGTCGGGCGAGCTCTGTGCAAGCGCAGCGACCAGCTGGTCGCGCCTCCGCCGATAAGTCTGCCGCCGAGAGCGGACGTGGCGGTCGAAGGCGCCCGAGGAGATGAACTCCGCAAGCGTGAGCTGCTCGAGTACGCTCACGACGTCGACACTTCCCTTCGCCGTCAGGACGTCGGCGAGGATGCGCTCGGGCACCACCATCCAACCCATCCGCAGGGCTGGCGCCAGCGACTTGCTCGCCGTGCCGAAGTACACGACATGCTCAGGGTCAAGACCCTGCAACGCGCCAACAGGCTTGCGGTCATAGCGAAACTCTCCGTCGTAGTCGTCCTCCAAGATCAGCCCGCCGGAGACGCGCGCCCAATCGCGGGCCGCGGCCCGCCGCTCGGGCGAGAGCGCGAAGCCCGTCGGAAACTGATGGGCCGGCGTCAGCAGCACTGCGCCGACGTCGAGTCGTTCCAACTCGTCGGTGCGCGCACCCTGCTTGTCGACAGTGAGCGGCGGGATACGGAGTCCGGCCCCCCGCAGAAGGTCTCGGTAGAGGCCGAGTCCGTACGCCTCGACGGCGACCGCCGCCGCTCCGCCGATCGTAAGCGCCTTGGCCATGACGGCGAGACCGTGATGGAACCCGGCGCAAATTACTATGCGCTCGGGGTCCGCCCGCACGCCACGGACGCGCGAAAGATAGTCGGCTAGCGCTGTCCGAAGTTCTATACGACCGAGGGGATCCCCGTATCCGAAGGCGTTGTGCGGTGCTCTGGCCAAGGCTCGACGAGCTGCGGCGAGCCAAGCGAGTCGGGGAAACTCCGCAAAGTCCGCAGCGCCGAGCGCGAGCCCCTGCATGGACGGGTGCGCCGACGCGCCCGTCCTCGGGGCCTCGGATGCCGTCCTGCGCGGTGCGGGCAGTTGCGCCACTCGGGTGCCCGACCCCTGCTGCGCGGTGAACCAGCCCTCCGCGACCAGCTCGGCGTAGCAGTCAGTCACGGTACTGCGGGCTATGCCCAGGTCGGTCGCGAGAGTTCTGGATGCGGGCAGCCGGGTACCCGCGGCCAGTCTTCCCGAGCGCACGGCCTCTCGCAGCGCGTCGGTCAAACCGGCGCGCAGACGCGAGCTCTTCAGTTCGAGATGCAGGTCAACGCCGATTCCCGCGAGTGGGACATCCGAATAATTGGTCTGGTTTTTCACTATGGAAATGGACCATACTCCCAAACCGCTCCGTCCGTACAGTCGTAGCATGGAAGTCACCGACAGAAGGCGCACGCTCCCGGCCGGACTCGCGCTGGGCGGAACCGCGGTCGCATTCACGAGCCTGTACCTCGCAGCCGGATCGATCACCCCAATCTTGGTCGAGTACCGGCTGCTATGGAAGTTTCCCCCGTCGATGCTCTCCCTCGCGTTCGCCGCCTACGCGATCGGGTTCCTTCTCGCCGCCTTGACTCTGGGATCGCTATCGGATCACATCGGCCGCCGTCCATTACTGATCGCGGCCCTCATCGTGCAACTCGCCTCGAACCTGCTGTTCCTCCTCGCTCCTGACATCGGCTGGGTCATCGCCGGCAGGATCATCCAAGGCATCGCAAGCGGTGCCGCGACCTCGGCGTTCACCGCGGCCATGGTCGAACTGGCGCCGGAACACAAGAAGCGCCTCGGCACCATCCTCGGCAGCGTCAGCCTCACCGGAGGGCTCGCCTCGGGCTCCCTGCTTGCCGGACTCGCCATCGAGTTCACCCCTGTCGCAAACACCATCATCTTCATCGCGCTGATCGGGCTGACAATCCTCGGAGGGACCGTTGTGGTCTTCTCTCCCGAAACGATGAGCCGAAACGCGGGCGCGCTGGGGTCAATGGTTCCCCGGGTCTCGATCCCCCCTGCCGCCCGGAAGGAGTTCGCCGCCGCCGCACCCGTCGTCGCCGCGGTCTGGATGCTCGCCGGGCTCTCCGGCGGAATCGCCCCGAGCCTCGTGCGCAGCGTATTCCACCTCGACAGCGGTCTCCTGGATGGCGTGGCCGGCTTCGTCGCGCCTGCCGTTTCTGCCGTCATCGGACTCTCTTCCGCCCGGGTCGACCCCCGTCGAGCGATGACGATCGGCATCTACGCCGCGATCGTGGGCGCTCTCGGCATAATCGGCGGAGTGTTCGCCGGGAGCCTGGCCATCATGATCATCGGACAAGCGATCGCCGGTGTCGGTTTCGGTGCCTGCTTCACCGCCGCGCTGCGACTCCTCTTCCCACTCGCGCTGGCTCAACAGCGAGCACGCGTCGTAGCCGCGATCTACGTGGTGTCGTATGTGGCTTTCGGGCTGTCCATCATCATCGAAGGCCAACTCGTCGGGCCGCTCGGCCAGATCCCCGCCGTGGTCTGCTACACCGCCCTGACCGTGCTCCTTGCCCTCATCAGCCTCATCGCCCAGGCGCGTCTCAAGCACCAGGCCTGACCAAACAAGATCCCCACAATAGAAAGCAGGTTTCGACCCATGTCCAGAATCTTCCTCGCCGGCGCGTCCGGCGTTATCGGCCACAAGCTAATCCCCCTCCTCGTCGAAGCCGGCCACGTGGTCGGCGGCATGACCCGTACCGCAAGCAAAGCTGGCCAACTCAACGAGCTTGGCGCCCAACCCATCGTCGTCGACGTGTTCGACCCCGACACCCTGATCAAGGCGGTCCGCGAATTCGCACCCGACATCATCCTGAACGAACTCACCGACCTGCCCGACGACGTCACGAAAATCGGCGACCACGGCGAACTCAACGCCCGCATCCGCACGGAGGGTAACGAGAACATCATCGCCGCTGCCCGCGCAAGCGGTTCACCGAAGATCCTGGCCCAAACCGTCGCGTGGCAACTGCCGGACGGACCGGATGCCCGTGCCGTCGCCCAACTCGAGGCGAGCGTGCTCGCAGAGGGTGGGGTCGTGCTCAGCTACGGCCAGTTCTATGGCCCAGGTACGTACAACGTCGACCAGATCCCCGCCGAACCCCGCGTGCAAATCGACCGCGCCGCAAAGCGAACCGTCGAGCTCCTCGATGCCCCCACCGGTGTCGTGATCATTACCGACTGAGGGGCCTCCGTGACGTCGTCCGACCACACTTATTCAACTGCGACCGAACTCACCGCGGCCATTCAGGCGCGCGAGATATCCGCCGTTGAACTCGCTGCCGCCGCCATCGACAGGATCGAACGCCTCGACGGTGACACGAATGCCGTTGTCGTGAGAGATTTCGACCGCGCGCTGGACGGCGCCCGAAAAGCCGACACCGCACGAGCCCGGGGTGATCGACGACCATTGCTCGGCGTCCCGACGACCGTCAAGGAATCCTTCAACATCGCAGGTCTTCCGACAACCTGGGGCATCCCGCAGTTCAAGGAATTCATCGCGACGGAGGATGCCGTTGCAGTGGCGCGGCTAAAGGCCGCCGGCGCGGTCATCCTCGGCAAGACCAATGTGCCAGTCGCTCTCGGAGACCTGCAGACCTACAACGACATCTATGGAACGACGAACAATCCCTGGGATCTCACGCGCACGCCCGGTGGATCATCGGGCGGCTCCGCGGCCGCACTCGCAGCGGGATTCGGCGCCCTGTCGATCGGCTCCGACATCGCCGGCTCGCTTCGAGTCCCTGCCCACTTCACCGGCGTGTACGCACACAAACCCACCTTCGGCTTGGTGCCGTCACGCGGGCACACTGCTCCCCCAGCACCACCATTGGCGTACGAGAGAGACCTCACCGTCGTCGGCCCGATGGCGCGAAGCGCTGTCGACCTCTCGCTCATGCTCGACCTCCTTGCAGTCCCCGACGAAACGACCATCGGCATCGCCCACCGGCTGGAACTGCGCGCCGCGCGCCACGACGACCTCTCGTCGTTCCGGGTGCTCGTTCTCGATACGCACCCGCTCATCCCTAGTTCTGAGCCGACTCGGGCGGCGATAGACCTCCTAGCCGAGCGGATCGCGGAAGCGGGCGCCACCGTCGCGCACCAGAGTGCACATCTACCAAACCTTGTCGAAAGCGCGCGAGTGTACATGCGTCTCCTTCTCGCGTCGGTTGCAGCCGGAAACCCCCCAGACGGGTACGAATCGGCACGAGGAGTCGCAGGCAATATCGACCCCAGCAATAAAAGCCTCGCCGCTGAGCGCGGCCGCGGCGCGGCGCTCAGCTACCGCGACTGGGTCGCGACGGATTCGGAGCGAACCCAGCTTCGAGCGCAGTGGAGCGAACTGTTCCGTGAAATCGACATCGTGATCACGCCGGTCACGCCAACCACCGCGTTTTTCCATGATCACAGTCCAGACCAATGGAGCCGCAGCATCCCGATCGATGAGGTCGAATACGACTACGCGGACCAACTGGTGTGGGCGGGACTATCGACTGCGCCTGGCCTTCCGACGACGGTCGTACCCATCGGAAAGTCAGACGACAAATTACCGATCGGCGCGCAACTCATCGGTCCGCTGTTTGAAGATCGCACACCTCTTCGGTTCGCCGAACTTCTCGAACACGCGTTCGGTGGATATGAGGCGCCGCCTCTGCAGTCGTGACACAGACGCGTAAATAAGGCGCGGCGGACCAAACACGTTTCTATCGAACAACTCACCCATCGCGGGCGAACAACCACCATTGCCGGACGCCGCCCACCACGCAATTTGCGTCAGCGAGTCGCCTAGTTTGTTCGCTGTTGCGTCTGGAACACGTTAGAGGTCTCTCGTATAAGCGGAGACGCTCCTATAACGGGAATGTGCACATCCTTTGTGGTTCGAAGGTACCGGGTACCGGTCAGCCCACATCAGCTGTAACCAATCGAAGGTCGGCTCGCGTCTCAGATAAAGTCGGTGAAGTTGCCGGCCCTTTGCGGGCGACTGCACGCGCAGCTGCGGCGTTAGCCCACAACCCTGCACCCCCTGGCGTGTGCCCGCGAGCCAGCGCGGCGACGAACGCTCCCACGTGGCAGTCTCCTGCACCACTCGTGTCGACGGCACTAGCCGGCGGTAGCGGTACCGCTATCTGTTCAACCTTCTCGTCTGGGCGTCCTGCGCGAGTCACGACCCAGCAACCGTTTGCTCCGTCGCGCACGACCACGTTTCGATGTGAACCTGCCGTCTTTGACCAGCTGGTCCCAGCTTCCTGAGCTCCCGACGCTCCGGTGATGACTTCTGCCTCAGCTCGGTTGAGGGACGTCCAGTCGGCCCTCCTTAGCGCGAGTTGCAGCAGGTCGACCGGGATGTCACCCACGATGGGGCCCGGATCGAAGACAGTCAGCACGTCGCTGGGAATTGCAGCAAAACACTCCGCGATAAGTGTCGCGTGTTCGTACAACAACTCGTACCCGGAGAGATAGACCGTGTCAGTGCTTCTGGGTTCGAAACGGGATAGCACACTCGGAGTCATGCGACCTTCAACGCCAGGTCGCGTCGCGTAGGTGCGCTCACCGGTGTCGTCCACAAGCCCGATACAGAACCCCGTGTCTTCCTGGGTGGACATTGGAAGGAGAATTTCGATCCCTTCGGCTTCCAGTTCTCGCCGGGCAAGCGAGCCGAAAGTGCCGTGGCCATGCAATCCGAAATAGGCGGCCGGCAAGCCTTGGCGTTGCGCCGCGGCTAATACATTGAATCCGCCGCCGGTCGCGATTAGCGAGTCGGTTGCGAGAATGTCGCCGCCGGAGGCGGGCAGTTCGGGAACAAACATGACGACGTCAACGAGGACGCTGCCGAGCAACACAAGGCGATGCGGGGATGGTGGAGCGCTCATAGGCCTAAGTCACGGAGTGAAAGGAGGCCGGTGACTGTGGGCGTGAGGTCGAGGCTGTTCACCGAACTCACAAGGTCGATTGCCTCGGTTGGGAAGCCTTCGACTCCGACGATGCTGCCGCAAATCGCGCCGGCAATAGCAGCAATAGTGTCACTGTCGCCACCCAGGCCTGCCGCGAGGAGGCAGACCCGCCACGGTTCGATTGGGGCGAGTGATAGCAATGCAAATGCGGCTGGAATGGCTTCCTGCGTGGCGACTCCCGTGCCAACAAGTTCGGAGATCAGATCAAGCGCCTCCTGCTCGTCACGCGAGTTTCGCACCAACTCGACGGCCCACTCCAGGCGCCTCGCGACGTTCGCGCCTGCAACATACTCGCCCCGGCCGCCTCCGAGACGCGCTGCCACGATCGCTACCGACGTTGCCGTCTCGAGAGTTGCTCCATCGATGCCCGCGCTGATTGCCGCAGCGACCGCGGCAGCGCCAGCGATTGCAATTCCCGTGTTGTGGGTGAGTCTGCTGACCTGCTCCACACGGTCCACGAGAGCGTCGAGAGGTTCGAGGGGTGTGGCGATTCCGACTGCGGCGATGCGCATCGCGGCACCGTTCGTATCACCCCACCGCCCGGCGTCGTCGACCGCTGCTCCAGAATTCAGCGACACAAGAGCTCTCTTCGTAGAAGGCCCGAGAAGGTCGAGTGAGCCGGCCGCTTCCATTCGCGCTTCCCACGCGAGGAGATCGCTGGCGAGCCCACGGTGATTAATCGTGCCCCGACCTTCGATGAGGGCGTTGGCAACGATCAGCGCTTGGTCGGTGTCGTCAGTAACGTGACCAGCTGGCATACCGCGACTAATGTCGTTGACTTCGGGCCCGTCTTCGAACCAGTCGAGGTCGCCGTACATTTCGCGGATTGTTGATCGCGAGAGGTATTGGGTCGGCATCCCTAACGCGTCGCCGATGGCTAGGCCCGTCAGCGCTCCGAGTGCGCGACCGTCGCGCTTTTCGAGGCTGACAATGGACGCTGTTCGGGTGATCCCGAGTTCAGTCATTGTGTGCTTTCCGGTAGAGGTGATGCAGGTGGAAGTGTGTTGGATTGAGTCGGCTGTCGACGAATTCGATGATCTCGCCGTGTTCGTTCCGTGCGACGCTCTTGAGACGCAGCCAGATTGCGCCAACGTGCTGGCCGAGTGCGTCGGCCGCCAGGGCATCGAGTTGCTCAACGGTCGCCCACTCCTCCATGGCGTCTGTGATAATTCCGGACTGTTCGAGTGTTGCGGTGAGGCTGCCGTTGACGAGCCCGCTAGGGCTGAGACCGGAGAGTTCGGCCCGAAATGGGATCCTGCTGTTCTCCAGGGATATGGGTGTTCCGTCGTCGCCGGTTCGTACTCGATCCACTGCGATGAACCGACTCCCCTTGAGGCCGAGCGTTTGCGCGAGCGGGGGGTCATCTATCGTTTCGAACCGGAGGATGCGAGTGCTTGACGCGACGCCGTTCGATGCGAGAGCGCTCGACCAGCTTCCCGTTGGCGTGATTTCCTGGCCATCGAAGGTGACGAACGACCCGGATCCGGCCTGGGTGGCGATGTATCCGTCGCGCTGAAGGTCGGCGAGGGCGACCCGGATCGTCTGCCGACTCACTTTGTATCTTTCGGCCAGCGCGTGCTCGCCCGGGAGCCGTTCACCGTGGACGAATACGCCTTCGCGGATGGCGGCCACGATTCGCTGGTGAACGGCCTCGGACTTCGTTACAGGTACGGACATGCTCACAGCAGACCACGTGTCGCTGATTTCCGTCAATTTAGCGATGCTTGCCACGCCGAACACCGTCATTCAGCGTCGACCTCGGTCTTGCTCTCCTGGATTCGCACGGCCCGACGTTGGAAGATGACGTACCCGACGAAGCCGAGCACGAGCGCCATGATCACGCCAAGGTTTGCTCCAGCCCAAAGCCCGGCTTTGCCGCCAACAGCCGCCATGAAATAGCCCTGCCAATTGAGCCAGCCAGCGGCCGTGTTGGTCACGAACCCGAATCCAACGACCGTCGCGACAGCGAAGGTGAGCAAGGTAGGGACGCGGACGCGTCCGTAGAGACCCTTTGGGTTGAAGAGGGATGCATCGTCATAGTTGCGCTTACGCAGCATGATGTCGGCGATCATGATTCCGGCCCAGGCACTGATCGGAACGCCGAGGGTGATGATCACGCCTTCGAATTCGGTGAAGAAGTTTCCTGGCGCCCAGAAGATGATGTACGCGGCAGCGACAGCCATGATTACGCCATCGATGAATGCTGCGGTAGGTCGCTTCAGCTTCACACCGGTGCTCAGAAGCGAGAGGCCGGACGAATAGATCTCAAGCAGCGCGGTTCCCACCAGTCCAAGGACGGCTACCAGAGCGAACGGAACGAGATACCAGAGCGGAAGTATCCCGGCCAGAGCACCAATCGGGTCGGCCTCCAGCTTTGCCGCTAGTGCGCTGTTGGATCCTGCGAGAAGCACGCCGTAGATGATCAGCACGAGCGGAGGCAGACCGAGCCCGAGCGTTGTCCAGATAGCAACGCCCCGACTCGATGACGAACGAGGGAGATAGCGGGAGTAGTCGGCGGCCGCGTTGACCCAACCCAGCCCACCACCCGTCATCAACAGGATGGTCGCGCCGATGACTGCAGCGATTCCCCCGCTGGGGATGTGCTGGAGGGCCGCAAAGTTGATCTTCGGCAGGGTAAGCGCGATGTACACAACGGTGAGGACGATGCTGATGTACATGATCCAGGTCTGGATCTTCATCACAGCGTCGTAGCCCAGCACGGCGCCCCCGACGATCAGGATCAGCACCACGACCAGCGCAACGGCAAGAGTGATGGGTCCGGAACTCCATCCCAACCGGCCAAACACCGTCGCGGTTGCAAGGGCCGCGAGCGCACACGAGATCGTTTCCCAACCGACGCTCAACAGCCAGGAAACTACGGCAGGAACGCGGTTGCCAGTGACGCCGAAAGCTGCGCGCGAGAGCACAAGCGTTGGGGCGGAGCCGCGCTTACCGGCGATGGAAATGACACCACAGACAAGGCACGACAACACGAGCGAGACGACTGTCGCAACGATTGCCTGAACCCAGCCGATGCCGAAAGCGAGCGCGAACCCCCCGTAGCTGACTCCGAGAACTGTTACTGTGGCGGCGCTCCACGGCCAGAAGAGGTCTCGGGGCTTGCCCTTTCGCTCACTGGCGGCGATCACATCCATTCCGTGCTCTTCGATTCGGGGCCCACGCCGCAGTTCTCCACCAGTGGAGCCTGGCGCAATCGGTGTGGCCTTTTGCTCGTCTTTGAGACTCGAAGTCATTGGTACATCTCCCAACATCGGATAAACCTGTCCGTACTTGTATGTACATGTATAGACGAGTGGGAAGGAGCGCGTCAAGCAAAGAATTTCTCGCTC
>FSXL01000586.1_pt1 | contig 19075 bp, 14 predicted proteins | sample 1638241 | NCBI WGS metagenome assembly FSXL01 (sample SAMEA3914788, study PRJEB12502) | metagenome | biome: forest; material: soil | place: Canada | collected 2011-07-03 | depth 0.1 m | reverse complement strand
GGTCGTGAGCCCCTGCGTGATCTCGAGGAACCGGTCGTAGAACCGAGCCTCGCTGCGCACGTCGAGGGCCGCCGTCGGCTCATCGAGCACGAGGAGCCGTGCGCCGTGCTGCGTCGCGAAAAGCGCTCGGGCCAGGGCGAGTCGCTGCCACTGCCCGCCGGACAGGTCGACGCCGCCCGGGAGGCCGCGCGCGAGCAGGGTGTCCCAGCCGCCCGGAAGCCGTGGGACGACATCGGCGAAGCCGGACAGCTGTGCCGCTCGTTCGACCCCGTCCCGATCGTCCTGGTGCTCGATGGCCCCGAAGGCGATGTTGTCGTAGGCCGACACGGGGAACCGAGCCGGGTCCTGAGGCATGACGGCGATGGAACGCTGCCACTGGCGCGGGTCGAGGGAGCGGATGTCGGTCCCGTCGACCTCGATGCGACCACAGCTCGCGTCGTGCAGTCGCGACAGCAGGCTCACGAGCGTCGATTTGCCTGCGCCATTGCCGCCGACGATGGCCGTCGAGCCGCCCGCCGTGATATCGAGATCGAGATCGTCGAGAACCGGGGTCTGCGCACCGGCGTAAGCGAACGAGACGCCGACGAATCGCACGCCGTGGCGCGGTCTCCCCGCGACCGGCTGCTCGCCGTCGAGGCTTCCCGGGCGGAGATCCCGCTCGAGGCCGTCGACATCCGGGATCGCGGCCAGCGACCAGGTCAGGGTGATGTCGTCGAGTCCAACGCTTCCCGTCGACATCGTCACGGTGAGCATGGGAAGGAGGATCGCGATCCCGCTCACGTCGAGCCGATGGTCGGCGACGCCGACGGCCAGGACCGCCAGCGCCACGACGTAGCCCGCGAGCACGATGGCGTATCCCGCGATCGCCCTTCGGTGAATCGCGGCGAGCCCCGGTCGCGACGCCGTGATGCTCTCCCCATACGAGTCGCGGAATCGCGAGGCGACGAAGTCCGCGAGGCCGAAGACCCGCACCTCCTTGGCGTCGCGGGTCTTGGTCCCGACACCCGCGAGGTACCAGGCGCGACGCATGGTGGAGGTCTGGCCTCGCAGGTCCGTCGCCTGCTTCACGATGACGCGCAGCATGAGGCGGCGCACCACGACCCACATGACGAGCAGGAGGAGACCGAGCCACCAGCTGTAGATGCCGATGGCGACGCACCCGAGCAGGCCGGCGATCCGCGACGAGAGCAGCCCGGCCCAGGTCACAGGGGCGTCCCCGGGGAAGTAGCCGGTGAGCGAGCCCTCGGCGCGCGCGAGCCGGTCGAGGACGTCCGAGTCCTCGAGATGGTCGACGCCTACCGGGCCCGAGACCGCCGTCAGCAGCCGGGCCTGGAGGTTCGCGGTGATCCGGGCATTGGCCGCCGTTCCGAGCGCGTTTCCCACCGGATCGAGCAGCAGCGAGAGCCCGTAGACCACGGCCGCGACCACGAGCGCGACGATGAGCGTTCGGCCGGCCGCCGACCCGAGACCCTGTTCGATCGCGCCGGGCACGGAACCCACGACCAGACCGAGCATGACGACGACCGCGGCGGGCGCCACGGAACTCGCGACGATCCAACCGACGACGCCGACCGCGAGCGGGCGACTGGCGGACCAGAGCATCCGGGACACCCGTCCGGCGGACGCCCGATCGGCACGAGGCGCGACCCCGACTGCTCCGACCCTCGCCACACCAACATTGTGCCTCGCGCGAGCGCCGCCCTGGGAGTGTCAGGCTTCGCTGGCAGCGATATCAGGGCTGCGGCCAGGCCAGCACGTTCTCGGTTCCGGCACGCACACGGACCGCATCGCCCGGCACCAACGTCGTAGCACCCTGGATGCGGATCCGGACGGGAACCGACTCCGACGCTGCCAGCGCGACGTCGATCAGGGTGTCGTGACCGTGGAATTCGATCGCGGCCACCCGGCCCTGAACCCAGTCCGCCAACGCATCGGAGCTCTCGAGCCGCAGCTCGATCTGTTCCGGTCGGACCAGCACGACGAGTGCGGTTCCGTCGGCAACCCGGGTGGTGAGTCGATGCCGTCCGAGTGCGGTGATCGCTTCGCCGTCACGCACCGCGCCGTCGAGCAGATTTGCCGCCCCCACGAAGCGCGCGACAGCGACGTCCACCGGTCGGTGATAGATGTCGAGCGGACTGCCGTACTGCGCGATGCGTCCGTCCGCCATGACGGCGACATGGCTCGCCACGGAGAGGGCTTCGTCCTGGTCGTGGGTCACCAGCAGTGCTGTCGCACCGGCCTCGGCGAGGATGTGCGCGACGTCCTGCCTGACCAGGACGCGCAGTCCAGCATCCAGCGCGGAGAACGGCTCGTCGAGAAGGACGACGCTCGGTTCGACCGCGAGGGCCCGGGCCAGCGCGACGCGCTGCTGCTCGCCACCGGAGAGCTCGTGCGGATACCGGCGGCCGAAGCCGCGCAGGCCGACGAGGTCGAGTAGTTCGCCGACCCGGGTCGCGCGCTCGGAACGCGGAACCGCGAAGCCGATGTTCGCCGCGATGCTGAGATGCGGGAACAGCGCACCCTCCTGGGAGACATAGGCGATTCGTCGACGATCGGGGGGAACCCGCTTGGATCCGCCCTCGACCACGACGCCACCGACCGTGATCGATCCAGCGTCGGCCGCGTCGAACCCGGCGATCACCCGCAACAGGGTGGTCTTGCCGCTCCCGGAGGCGCCGAGAATCGCGGTCAGGGACCCTTGCGGCACCTCGAGGTCGATCCCGGTGAGAACCTCGTGCGCGCCGAACGCCTTCCGCAGACCGGCGACCGCGAGCCCACTCACTGGGCGCCCGCCGGCAGGCGATCGAAGAACCGGCCGAGAACGTAGCTCGGCACCGCGGCGATGAGGATCATGACGAGTGCGAACGGGGCGGCCTGCCCGTACTCGAGGTTGGTCTGGTACGCCCAGAACTGGGTCGCGAGAGTCTGCACGCCCGTCGGCACAAGGATGAGCGTAGCGGTGAGTTCGGTGACCGCGGACAAGAAGACCAGACAGAATCCGGCGGTGAGGCCGGGCGCGACGAGCGGCAGGGTGACACGAAACCACACCCGAGCGGGCGACTGACCCAGCGAGCGAGCGACCTCTTCGAGATTGACCGGCGACTGGGCGACCGAGGCGCGCACGCACACCAGAGCGAGCGGGAAGAACAGGATGGCGTACGCGAGCACGAGCATGGGCGCGCTCTGGTAGGCGAAGCCCCCCGCGTAGCGCTCGCTGAAATAGGAGAACGCCAGCGCGATGATGATGCCGGGCATCGCGAGGACGAGGTAGGTGCTTCGCTCGATCATGCGCTGCACGCGACCGCCGTGGCGCACCGCGAGGATGGCGACCGGCGTGGCGAGCGCCGTGGACAGCGCCGCGGCGACCGCGCTGTAGTACGCCGTGTGCCAGGTCGCGGACCAGAGCCCGACGTTCGAACCGCCGAGCGAGACGCGCGTGCCCTGGCTCCACCAGTAGATGGCCGAGAACACGGGAACACCGAGGGCAAGGAGGACGAGCGCCGCCAGCGCGAGAACCGCGGGAATCGCGGCGAACCCGATTCGATGCCGCGTGGTCTGACGCTGCGCCATGCGGTCCGATCGGCTGACGCTGCGTCGCCCGCGAACGAGCGCCTCCACAACGAGAAGTACGAGCCCGATCACCACGAGAAGGAGCGACAGTCCCGCCGCGGCCGGCACGTTCGTCGACACCGAGTACTCGGTGAAGATCTCGGTCGTGAAGGTGCGATAGGAGAGGATCTCGAACGCGCCGTACTCCGCCAGCATGACCATCGCCACGAGCAGACAGCCGCCGAGGATGGCGACGCGCGCCTGGCCCAGCGTGATCCGGAAGAACGTGCGAATCGGACCGACCCCGAGGGACCGGGCCACCTCCTCCTGAGCGGAGTCCGCGTTGCGAAGAGACGAGGCGACCGGCAGGTACACGAGCGGATAGACCGAGAGCGTCATGACCAGTACTGCCCCGCCGAACCCGGTTACGGCCGTGCTCAGGGATGCCCAGCCGAAGCTCACGACGAAGTCGGGAATGGCGAGCGGAACCACGAGGAGGACAGCCCACATCCGCCGCAGCGGGATGTTGGTGCGTTCGACCAACCAGGCGGCGCCGGTGCCAAGGACGGCGCAGGCTGCGGTCACCACGACGATGAGCGCAACGGTGTTCCAGAGCAGCTCGGCCGTCAGCGGCCGGAACAGCAGGGCGAGCACGTTGCCGAATCCGGCGCCCGCGGCCTCGATGAGCATGAAGACCAGCGGCGAGACGAGAATCAGCCCAACGCCGAGGCCCAGGATGGACAGCTTCGGCGCTCGGGCGGTTCGCACCGACGCCGCGGTCACAGCAATCCGGCCTTGCGCAGCAGAGATATGGCGGTGGATCCGTCGCCCAGCTCTGCCAGCGTGATCGAATTGGGTTGCAGTTGCGAGAACGGCGTCTCGGGCGCGGCCGTCACCACGCCGTGATCAAGGGGATACTCGTAGCTCAGCGAGCGCGCGATGATCTCCTGACCCTGTTTCGACACCAGGAACGCCACGAATCTCTGGGCCGCCGCCTTGTGAGTCGACGACTTGAGGATCCCCGCCGCCGAGACATCCAGCACGTAGCCGGGATCCCCCGCGGCGAAATGGGTGATCGCGGAGTGCATGTTGCTCTTACCGAGCTCGGCCTCCATGCGGTACCAGTAGTACTGGTTGACGACCCCGAAGGCCACCGCGCCACGGTTGACCTCGTCGGAGATGGTCTCATTGTCGGGGTAGATGTGACTGCCGGCGTTGTTCTTGATGGCTTCGAGCCAGCTGGTCGTCGCTGCCGCACCGTAGGCCTTGTCCATCGAGGTCACGACGGGTTGGAAATCGGTCTCGCCCGCCGCGAACGCGAGCTTTCCCTTGTACTTGGGGTCGGCGAGGCCCTCGGCCGTTGTCGGCAACTGCGACCTGTGGATCAGCGACGGGTTGTAGATGATCACGCTCACACGCGCGGAGACCCCGATCCAGTCGCCGGACGCCGACCGGTACTTCGCCGCCGTCTGGAACAGGGTCGACGGGTCGAGCGCAGCCAGCAGCCCCTTGTTCTGCAGGCTCTGCAGCGCGGGCGAGTTCTCGGTGTAGAACACGTCGGCGGGCGAGCGCGACCCCTCGGTCGTGATCTCGTCGGCGAAGGTGTCCTCGTCGTTGTCGCGGACGTTCACCGTGATGCCCGTCTTCTTCTCGAAGGCGGAGACCAGCGAGTTGGTGGTCTCGGGATGCTGCCCGTTGTACAGCGTGATCTCGTTCGTCTTCGAGGGGGTCGACGAGCAGGCCGCCAGGGATGCGGCGACCAGGACCACGCCGACGGCTGCGGCCGCGAGACGAACGGTGCGACGTGTTCTCATGATGCGGCCCCCGGGCAGATTGCGTTGACTTTCGCCGAAGCGGACGTGACCTGTGCCCTCGCGGCAGCCGAGCCGTTCGAGTTCGCGAACGACTCGTAGGCGTCCGCGAGCTTGTCGACGGCAGACTTGAGACCCGCGTCCGAGATGCTCAGCTTTCGCAACGGAATCGGTTGGGCTTCCGCGTGGCCGACCGGGTCGGCATCCGGATCCGGCCCGTTCTGGAGCGTGCTACTCACGGCCTTGCAGGACTGCTGAAGCGCGGTGCCGAGTTCCGACGAACTTCCCGAACTCGCGCCGCAGGCGGCCAGCGCCAGCACGAGGACGGCCGCGGCGAGTGGCGCGACGGCACGGCGGCCGAGGAGACCGTGGGACATGGGATGACTCCTGCATTGAAACGGACTCCGCGGTGCGACCACTCGCTAACCGACGAAGAAGCTGTTATTTGGTAAGGCTAACCTAAAAAACTGAGCGTCGCCTCAGCAGCCACCCGGATGTCGTCGCCCGCACGGACGCCGACATGACGAAGAGCGCGCCGACCGTCATCCGGTCGGCGCGCTCTTCGCGCTGGTTCAGTCGATCAGTGCCCTGCGGCCAGGTGTGCCGCGAGCGCCGTCAGGTTGGGATAGCCGAGTCCGGAGGCCTGGTTGTAGATGTCCCCGGGCTGACCCGTGTAATACAGGTTGTCGTTGCTGGTGCCGACCTGGTTCAGCGGCGTCAACGGCGAGTGCGAACCCTTGGCCGCGGCGTACATCGCCGGGTCCCAGAATCCGACGCGGTGACCGACGTAGGAGTCGATCACTGCCGCGGACCCGTTCAGCTGCGGAGCGACGAAGCTGGTTCCGCCCCATCCGCCCTGCAGAATGGGCTGGTTCACGCCGGCGAACGAGGGCTCGTACAGCAGGTATCCGGAGTACGGGTCGGCGTCCGTCGACACATCCGGTTCGGCGCGCCCGGTTCCGGTTCCGTGCGTCACGTGCGGCGACGGGATGAAGTTCCACGCCGTCGGCTCCGTGATGCCGTCAACCGACTGGTAATCGGTCGGCTGCAGGTACTGCACCGCGTTGAACGTGTGGGTTCCCGAGACGCCCTGCTGGTATGCGGGAGTAGCCTCGACGGTGCTGAATCCACCGCCGCCACCGCCGACATTCGATTCGGCCGCGGCCGCGACCGACTCTCCCGAGACCGTCGCGATCGCCTGCCACAGGTAGTCCCAGCCCCAGGCACGCTGAGAGCTCACCGAGATCGGCGCGGAGACCGTCCCGTCGGCGTTGGTCAGGGTGTCGGAGAGCGGAAGCGTCGTACCACCGGAGGAGGTGATGTACGGGCTGTCCGCCGAGGTGTCAACAGAGAGGTTGGTCGTGCCGAGGTCGGCGGACGCCTGGTACGCACCGGAGTCGCCCGACGACAGGAAGCCGGACTGGCCCTGCACCGCGAACTCCATGAACGCCTCGTCGTACGCCGCCTCGTATGCGGCGGTTTCAACGCCAGATGCCACGGCGGCCTGCAGATAGGTCTCCGACTCGCCCCAGCTGGCCGAGACTGAACTCGCCACATTCTGGCTCGCCGCGTCGAAGAACGCGTCGGCGAACCCGGCATCCGTGTTGGGGGCCTGGTAGACGATCACGTTCGCGCCGGGTGCGAGCGCACCGGACTGCTCGACATCGAGATCGGTCTCACCGCTGCCCGACGCGTCGCTCGGAACCCCGGGGCCGCCATCGATGTCGTTCACCGTGAGGGTGCGGTTCGTCGTCGGGATGCCGGCGACGTTCTGCCAGAAATACTGGGGCGCGCCGGGATCGAGGGCCGCGAGCGTCACGATCGCGAGAGTCTCTCCCGAGCCGTTGGCGCCGCGCTGGTACATCCCGGTCAGCCCGTAGTTCTTGGCGAAGTCGGACGGCAGGTGGCACGCGGTCGTGAGACCGGTGAGCGCGACGCAGGAGTTGGAATTGCCGGACTGCGGTGTCGCAGCGGTGCTCGAGACGTGTGCCGTGTTGCTCGTGAACGGCGCGTAGTTGGTGAGACCGAGCACAGCGAGAACGGATCCGGCGAGACGGTACGGCAGACTCGGCGCCTGAACGTTGGCGTGCACGGTCTGGGCTGGTACTCCCGCGGATCCGTCGTGGCCCGCGATGCGCGGCACGTGGTATTGGCGCTGAGTCACGGCGAGTGCCGCGTCGTATTCGCCCGCGGTGCCGGTCGTCGAGATGTCGATGTTGTCCGGATACACCGTGGTGGTGATGCCGAAGCTCGCGAGATATGAGGTGAGGCTCCGGATGGTTGACCGACTCGCGCCGTACTCGCCTGCGAACTGGCTCACCGAAAGGAACTTCGACAGCGCGTGGGTCGCGCTGTACTCCAGTTGTGATTGGTTGTTCGCACGCATGATGAACGAGACCTGCTCGGGCGTGTTCGCGGGTGTCGTGCCGAAGACGCTCGCTCCCGGCAGGGTCTTCGCGCTCACGCCGCCCTGCACGGGCGTCGGCGTATTCGGATTCGGGGAGGATGCACCCGCGACACTCGAGGTCGCGGTCGCCAGCGCGATGGCTGCGGTCGCCGCGAACGCGGCGAACAGGGCGGACTTGCGGGACGGATGGAATTTCACGTAACTGACCACCTTTGGGAACTACCTGACGGGGGAAGATCGAGTAGCCGCTGGGACAGCGTCCCCGATCCATTTGGTTGTTCAAGTCGTCGGGCCAACCGGACCTTTTCGACGCTACCTCAGCTTTGAGTGCACGTCACCAGTCGCCTGCGCAGCTTTTCTGCGCATTCCCACGCGTCGTGCACGGAACGATCCAAATGGCCCCCGAATCCTGCGCGGAATGTCGCCGGGCGCCACCACAATGGTGAGGTGACTCGACGCGGCCTCATCCTGTTCCTGGTCCTCGGGGTCGCCTGGGGCATCCCATATGTTCTGATCAAGATCGCGGACACCGAGCTGTCGCCCGTGATGATCGTGCTGTCGCGCTCGGCCATCGCGGCGGTCATCCTCATTCCGATCGCGCTCGCCCGTGGCGAGTTTCGCGCCGTCTTCGTGCGCTGGCGTCCGCTCCTCGCCTACACGGTGATCGAGATCATCCTGCCGTGGTTCTTTCTGACCACGGCCGAGCAGCGACTACCGAGTTCCACCGCGGGACTGCTGCTCGCCGCGGTCCCGCTGGTCAGCGTCGGGTCCGCCATCGTCCTGCGCCGCGCCGAGCGGTTCACGCTCCTCAACTGGATCGGCATCCTGGTCGGGATGGCGGGTGTTGCCGCCCTCGTCGGCTTCGATGTCGCCGGATCCGACCTGATCGCCGTCGCCCAGTTGGCGGTCACCGTCGTCGGATACGCGACCGCGCCCATCATCATCGCGAAGTGGCTCGGCGACGTTCCCGGCATCGGACTCGCCGGTTTCTCGCTCGGCATCACGGCCGTCGTCTATGCGCCCGCCGTCGCCATCACCCATTCCTGGCCGACCGCGCTGCCCTCGCTGCGCGTCATCGTGTCCGTCGGCATCCTCGCCCTGGTGTGCAGCGTCATCGCGTTCGTGGTTTTGTTCGCCCTCATCGCCGAGATCGGTCCGGTGCGCGCCACCGCGATCACCTACGTCAACCCGGCCGTCGCCATCGTCGCGGGCGCCGTGTTACTCGGCGAACCGGTCACCGCGTGGACCATCGTGGGCTTCGTCCTGGTCATCGCCGGCTCGTGGCTGGTCACGCGCCGCAAAGCCGGCCCCCCGGACGGATCGCTCGAGCCCCTCATCCCGATCCCGACCGGCGACCAATCCGTCGCCGCCGTCGCACTGGATTCCCGGAACGAGACCGATCGGCCGCAGGGCGCTCGCGGCTGAGGCGGGCGGGCGAGACGACTCAGGAATCGAGCACGAAGTCGGTCACGTCGGCGACAAACCGGTCGAGTTGCTCAAACGGGAGCACGTGACCCGCGTTCTCGTAGACCTCGAAGCGGGCGCCGGGGATGTAGCGCGCAACCTCCTCGCCGGCCTCGGGCGGGTTGAGGCCGTCGTCGCGGCCGGAAATCACCAGGGTGGGCGCCGTGATGCCGGACAGCCGCGGCCGCAGGTCGAACCCGCGGATGGACCGCTCGATCGCGCCCCGCTCCTCGGGCGTCAGCTCGACCTCCGGGACCGATTGCCACGAGGTGATCTCGTCGCGACGCGGTGACGGGGTCGCCGGCGACCAGATCGCGCCCGCCATGAACTCGAGGACCTCGGCCGGACTCGCGTTCAGAAGGTCGAATCCCATGCGCTCGGCATACGCGGCGGACGAGGAGGTCACCCCGTGCGCCTTGCTCACCACGAGGACGAGGTGGGACGCGCGTGCGGGCTCGAGGATCGCGGCCGCCGCCGAAATGTACGACCCAAGCGAAATGCCGACCATGGTGGCCGAGTCGTACCCTTTCGCCGCGACAAGCCCGCCGAGCATCCTGCCCTGGTCATCGAGCGAGAACTCGGAGGGATGATCCGAGCGTCCGTGGCCGAGCGCGTCGGGCGCGATCACGTGGAAACGGTCGGCGAAGCGCCTCGCCACCGGCGCGACCGACGAGGCGTCGCCGTACAGTCCGTGCACGAGCACCATGGGCGGCAGGCCATCTGCACCGAATTCTCGGATGAATATGGAGTGGCCGTCAACGGGGACGGTTGAGGAGGACTCACTCATGTCCACAAGCTTGCTCCGATCGACCTCCGATTCCAAGCCGACCGGGGGCGAGCACGCTCGGGTCGATCGTCACCACACCTCGGGCAGGAAGATGTCCTCGGGGATGACCGCTGGCAGGTACTCCCCGGCCCGGGCGCGCTGGTGGATCTCCTGGAATGTGAGACCGGATTCGCGCGCCACGACGAGTTTCTCCGGGTCGAAGAAGGTCCCGATCGGGTTCTCCGCGAACTCCTTCGCGTTGGCGATCCATTCGCTCGAGTCGGCCCAGTCGCCGAATCCGTCAACCTGGATTTCGACTCCGTTGCCGTCGGGGTCCTGGTAGTAGACCGACATGGTGATGCCGTGGTCCAGGGTCAGGAACGGGAGCACGTTCTGGTCGCGAAGTCGGATGTAGTTGTTCATCCACATGTCGAACGTCGCGAACTCGAACGCCGTGTGGTGGATCCCCGTCTCGTGACCCTTGTCCGTCGGATGCTTGAGCCCGGGTGGCGAGAGAAGCGCGATGCGGTGGTTCGCTTCGTCGTTGGTGAGCCACGACGCCTCGTCGCTCTGAAACACCGGACGCAGCCCGCAGACGAGGCCGTACCAGGCCACCATCTCGCGCATGCGCAGCGTCGTGAACGTCGTGTGGTGCAACTTGGGGGCGTTGGCCGGATAGCCCTTCGCCATGTTCTCTGGCATTTCTCTCTCCCTTGAGATCGGTGTGGTGATGACGCTCAGCGTGGTGCGGTCGTCTAGTGGGTGGGGTCGGCGAGGTCGAGGGCCGCCGCGATCTGGGCATCGGGGCCGATCCCATGCAGCCGATACAGCTCCTGCAGCGTGCCGGTCTGGCCGAACTCGGTGACACCGAGATTGGTGCTCCGCACTCCCTGGATGGCGGCGAGAAACGCGAGCGTGTGTGGATGCCCGTCGAGTACCGTGACCATCGGCACCGCGCGGTCGGCGGGGAAGACCTGGTCGAGGATCGCGGCGGCGCCCTCGCCATAGCCGCTTCGCGACCGAACTGCTCGGTAGAGACGATCCGCGCTCGTGACGCAGATCACGTCCGCCGCGACACCGAGTGCCTCGAGTCGGTTCGCCGCCGCGACGACCTCCGGCATGATCGCGCCCATGCCGACGAGGCAGACGTCCGGCGTGGAGACCCGTCGAAGCGCGTACGCGCCGGCCACCGCCTGGCGGCGACGTCGTTCGCGCGCCGCGGGGTCCGACGGCACCCGCGCGAGACTCTGATCGATCACCCGTGAGCTGAGCCGAAAATAACTCGACGAGCCATCGGAACGGCCGAGCCGCGAGAGCGCATCGAGCATGCACCACTCGAAGTCCTGGGCGAAGGCCGGTTCCAAGGCGACAACGCCGGGTTGTTCGATACCGACGGATGGGCTGATGATCGACTGGTGCGCGCCGCCCTCGGCGGCCAGTGTCACGCCCGACGGGGTTCCGACCAGGATCGACTGCCCTCCCGCGTAGACCCCGAACGACCACGGCTCGAGCGCGCGGGTGACGAACGGGTCGTAGAGCGTACCGATGGGAAGCAGGGGTTCGCCCCACCGGCTCCAGGTCGCACCGAGCTCGCCGAGCAACCCGACCAGGTTGACCTCGGCGATGCCGAGTTCGATGTGCTGGCCGGAGGGACGCTCATCCCAGTGCAGAATCGTCTCGGAGTCATCGGCGAACCAGTCGCGCTTCGCGGTCGACGACCACACACCAGCGCGATTGACCCAACCACCGAGGTTGGTGCTAGACGCGACATCCGGAGCGACCGTCACGACTCGCCGCGCGGTCTCCGGAGCAACCCGCACCAGGTCGAGCAGTAGTCGTCCGAGTCCCTGTTGGGTGGAGCTGTGGCCCTTGATGTCGCGCTCGAAGTCGGCGGGTACGGGCGGCGCCGCACCGGCGGTCACGGGCGACCGTCTGAGACGCTCCGCGGTCGACCGGCACAGGTCGGCCTCCGCGGTCTCCGCTGCGAATCCCGCCCACGGATCGTCGATGCTCTCACCGAGTTCGTCGGCGACGATCGCCAGCTGTTCCGGCTTCAGAAGATTGGAGTGGTTCTGCGGATGTCCCGCGTTCGGCAGGCCATTGCCCTTGATCGTGTAGGCGAAGATCACGGTGGGACGACTGTCGTCGATCTCATCGAACGCCTGGGTGAGGCTGGGAAGGTCGTGGCCGGCGAGTCCGCGGATGACCCGGAGCGCCTGCTCGTCGTCGAGCTCGGCCAAGAGGCTACGGATCCCGACCGCCCCGTCGCCGGCCCCGGGAAGCCGCTCGCGGAGCTCGTCGGCCGAGCAGCGCAGCAGTCGCTGGTATTCGGGATTCGACATCTCGTCGATTCGCTGCTTCAGGTGCTCGCCACCGGGCCTCGCGAACAACTCGGTCAGCAGGCTCCCGTATTTGAGGGTGATGACCTGCCAGCCCGCCGCCGCGAACATCGCCTGCAGACGCGTGGCCGAGATGTTGGGAACGACCCGATCGAGCGACTGCCGGTTGAAGTCGACGATCCACACGATCTCACCGAGATCGGCGACCATGGGGTCGAGGACGGCCTCCCACACCGCGCCCTCGTCGAGCTCCGCATCACCGACCAGGCTGAACTGCCTGCCAGCGCTCCTCGGCGTGCCGACGGTGTCCGCGACGTAGCGTCGCGCGATGCCTCCCCAGATCGGGGCGGTCGCACCGATTCCGACCGAACCGGTCGAGTAGTCGACGGTGTCGGGATCCTTGGAACGGCTTGGATAACTCTGCAGACCGTGAAAGGCGCGAAGCGTCCCGAGATCGTCGGGTGAGAGCTCGCCGAGCAGGTAGTTGATCGCGTGCAGCACGGGCGACGCATGCGGTTTGACGGAGACCCGGTCCTCGCGGGTCAGAGTGGTGAACCAGAGCGCGGTCATGATCGTCGCGAGTGAAGCGCTCGATGCCTGATGACCGCCGACCTTCAGGCCGTCTGGGTCTTTGCGCTGCGGTCCATTGGCGGCATCGACGATGGCGGTCGAGAGCCAGAGCACCTTGCGCTCGATCGAGGCGAGCACGTCGAGATCGACGACCCCTGGCCGTTCACGAGTCTTCATCGCCGTGCTCCTTCATCGCAGCAAGATATATCCTATACCGTAGCGGGCGCAATAACGACACCCGCGGACGATGGCATCGACTATGGCACGATGTCACGAGAGAAGAGTCGAGGAGACCGGATGACGCTGCAGGGCCAGGTGCGATCGGTCGCCTCCGCCAACAGCTCGGCGGTCGACCTCGTGACCGCCGAAATCCGCCGGGCCGTGCTCACCGGCGCGCTCGCCCCGGGCGAGCAGTTCTCCATCCGGGACCTCGCCACGCAACTCGGCGTGAGCCACATCCCCATCCGCGAGGCACTGCGCCGGCTGGAGTCGCAGGGGCTCATCCTTCTTCGCCAGGCCAGGAGCGCGAGCGTGGCTCCCCTCGGGATGGCCGACCTCGCGGCGATCTACCGCCTTCGCTACGTTGTCGAGCTCCCGCTCGCAGGTGCCTCGGCGGGGCAGCGAACCCCGGCGCAGGTCGAGAAGCTCAACTCCCTGCTCGAGGCCAGCCGTGATCCGGATCCCGAGGTCGCCTGGCAGGGGCACTACGACTTCCACGAGGCACTCGTCGATCCCGCGGCCACCGAGTGGGACCACCGCGTCCTGCACACGCTGTGGGTTGCTGCCGAGCGTTACACCCACCTGGTGTTCGACCCGACGCAGATCACGGAAGCCGAGCGGGCGCGGCGCTACGAGACCCACCGGATCCTCCGAAACGCCGCCCTCGTGAACGACGCGGCCGCGATGTCCGAGGCACTTCGAGTCCACCTCCTCGCCAACGAGGATCGCATTCGCGAATACGTCGCGCCGCTCGAAGAGGGCTGATCGCCCCAACGGATCCGCACTTGTGCGGTCGATCACCGCGCCCTAGCATGGCGGATATATCGTAGCGAGTAGCGAGGAGGCTGCCGGATTGAGCGCCTGTCTGCCGTGCGATCTCGAGGCTGCCGAACCCGCCGCGATCGTCTATCGCGACCAAAACTGGTCGTGCGAGGTTGCGGATGGCTACGACGTTCCCGGCTGGTTCATCCTTCGCCTTCGCCGGCACGCTGAGGGCTGGAGCGGACCGACGGCCGACGAACTGGCCGACTTCGGTCCCGTGTCACAGCAGCTCGCCGCAGCGATCCAGTCGGCGACCGGCGCAACGGGCGTCTACTTCATGAGCTTCGGCGAGAACTTCCCGCACTTCCATTTCCTGGTGATCGCTCGCGACGCCGACCTCGCGCCCGAGTCGCGCGGGGCCGCAATCCTCGAATCCCGCGCGAGCGGCCGCGATGGAGCCCGAGCGCTCCTCGTCGGTGCCCGCGTGCGCTCCGCGCTCGCCACCGCGCCCCTCTGATTCACAACCCGCAGTACTCACCATCCCGAAAGGAAGTTCGATGTCCACACCGTTCACCCACACCGTCGACGGCACCGGCGCCGCCGCCGGATTCACCTTCACCGGACGCACGAACATCGACGGTGAGCTCGCGCCCCGTTCGGGCGACCCGCTGATCATCGCCCTGCACGGTGGAACGTATTCGTCCGAATACTTCGACATCCCGGACCACTCGCTGCTGGACAACGCGACGAAGCAGGGCATCGCGGTCATCGCGATCGATCGCCCCAACTATCTCGGCTCGAGCCCTCTGACATCCGAAGGCTCGATCATCGCCGACAACGCGACCGTGCTCAGTGACGCGATCGGCTCGATCTGGAGCGCTCACGGCGGCGACGCCGCGGGGGTCGTTCTGGTCGCGCACTCGATCGGCGGCGCGATCGCCACCATCATTGCTGCGACCCCGCAGTCCTGGCCAGTGCTGGGCCTCGCGACCTCCGGATGCCTCGTTCGAGTTCCGCCGGAGTCCGCGGGTGCGTGGGCAGCGCTTCCCGACATCCCGATGATCGACCTCCCCGTTCCGCTCAAGGATCAGCTCATGTTCGGGCCGCCGGAAACCTATGATGCGAAGATGCCCGCCGCCAGCTACCCGTCGAACACTCTCGTGCCGAAGGCCGAGCTGCTCGACATCACGGGAGCGTGGATCGAGCGCCGAGCCACCACCTGCGCGCAGGTGGCAGTACCCGTGCACCACAGGCAGGCCGAGTTCGACCACCTGTGGATCACCGATCAGGGCGAAGTGGACGAGTATCGGTCCGGCTTCACCGCGGCTCCGTCGATCGACGCCCAGATCCAATCGGGTTCCGGTCACTGCATCGATTTCCACCTGCCGAGCGACGAGTTCCAGGGATCCCAGCTGGCCTTCGCGCGCGCCTGCGCAACGGCAAAGGGCTGAACGCATGGCCTCGAGTGTGCTGCGCGGCGTCCGCGTCTTCCGGGACGGGCGATTCGGCGATCCGGAAGACGTCGTCATCGATGGCTCGGTGATCGGCACGAACACCGACGGCGCACTCGAGGTCGCAACCGGCGGCTTCCTGATCCCGGGCCTCATCGATTGCCACGTTCACGTGACCGGTACAGACACTCTCGAGACGCTGCTGCGTTACGGCGTCACCACGGCGCTCGACATGGGTAATCCGATGTCGCTCATCGACTCGCTTCGCGGGAACCCCGAGCTCACGGACCTCCGCGCCGCCGGCCTGGTCTCCACCTCGCCGACAAGCGCGCACGCGCAGCGGATGCACGCGGGGCCCCAGGTCCTGGTCAACGGGCCGGACGATGCGGATTCCTGGGTTGCCGCGCGCGTGGCCGAGGGCGCCGACTATATCAAGGTCGTCATCGATCTGCCCGGTTTCGATCAGGACACGGTCGACGCGCTCGTCGCCGCCGCGCACGCGCGAGGCAAGAAGGTCATCGCTCACGCTTCGCGATCCGATGCCGTCGCGATGGCGCAGCGGGCGGGTGTCGACATCCTGACTCACGCGGCTCTCGATCGCGCGATCGGATCCTCGCAGGCGGCCGACCTCGTTGCCGCGGGAACCATCATCGTCCCGACGCTCACGATGATGGAGGGCCTGGTCGAAGGACTGAAGCGAGCGGGCGTGCCCGGTCCCGCGTACGAACCGGCGCGGGAATCCGTCGCAACGCTGCACGCCGCGGGGATGCCCATCCTCGCGGGAACGGACGCCAACGCCGTTCCCGCGGCGCCCTCGTCTCCGCCGTTCGGAGAGAGCCTGCACCACGAACTCGAGTTGCTGGTCGAGGCCGGGCTCTCCGCCACCGAGGCCCTTGACTCGGCCACCTCACTGCCCGCCGATCACTTCGGCCTCGACGACCGCGGCAGGATTCGCCCGGGTCTGCGCGCGGACCTGGTGCTGCTCGAGTCCAACCCGCTCGACGACATCGGCGCGACCCGTGGCATCCGCGAGGTCTGGGTCGCGGGATCGCGAGTCGCCAGAGCGAGATGACAGAGGGTGAATGAGCGATGTCGAATCCGTACCAACGCCATCCGGCGGTCGACGCGTATCTCGAAAGGATGCCCGACTGGCAGCGCGAGCTCGCCGAACGTCTACGCGACCTCATCCATGGCGTCGATCCCGAGGTGAGCGAGACGGTCAAGCGCAAGGTGCGACCGTATTTCGTGCTCGACGGCAACGTCTGCGCGATTCTGGCGACCAATGACCACGTCAACCTGTTTCTCTACGACGGCGCGATCGTCCCCGATCCGCACGGCATCCTCACCGGAGGACACGACAACTCCACAGCGCGAATGATTTCCTTCTATCGCGGGGATCCCATTCAGGAACAGGCGCTCACCGAGATGCTCCGCCGGATCGTCGAGAACAATCGAGCCGGCGGATGGCGCGCGATCAAGTCAGCGCAGGCCTCCTCCGAACACGCCTGACCTGGCGACCCCGCTCAGCCCGCGTTGGCGGCGGCGAGCAGCTGCCCCAGTTGCTCGCGCGAGACCGTTCCCCCCGAGAACGCCACGAGGCGTTCGATCGGAATGCTCGCCATCATGCGCATCATGTCCACTCCGAGCGCGTCGCCGGCATCGCCCGAGAAGGGCGTCGTCGGCATGGCGGACGCGATGAGCTGCGCCGCAACGGGGTTGGCCATGACCTCGCCCAGCGTCGACTCCAGCGTGAGCGGCACTCGGACGACGTCGCCCGCGACCTCGAGGGAGGCCGTGACACGGATGTCGCGACTCGAGGACCCGACCGAGATCTCATAGCGTCCCGGCTCCACGACGAATCGCTCGACGCGGGTGTCCCAGTACTCGAGCTCTGTTCGCTCGATCGTGACCACCACCTCGGCGGACTCGCCCGCGTCCAGCTCGACGCTCGCGAAGCCGCCGAGGGATCGCGTCGCCCGCACCTGCTGCGAGTCCGGAACCGAGACATACGCCTGCACGATCTCGCGCCCGGCGCGACCGCCCGTGTTGCGCACGGTGACCGTCGCCCGGATACCTTCGCCATCGGACTCGAGGGCGAGGTGCGAGTAGTCGAACGTCGTGTAGGACAGACCGTGCCCGAACGGGTAGCTCACGGCGATGTCCCGAGCGTCGAACCAGCGGTAGCCGACGAAGAGTCCCTCGCCGTAGCGCACGTGCTGGTGCTCACCGGGGAAGTTCAGGAAGGCCGGGGTGTCCTCGAGTCGTACCGGCGAGCTCTCGGTGAGCTTGCCGGACGGATTGAGCGCACCGAACAGCACGTCGGAGATCGCCGAACCGCCGGCCTGCCCGAGGAGTGCGCCATCCAGGATCGCGCCAGCCGATGCGGCGACCGGAGCCAATCGAAGCACCCCGCCGTGCGCGAGAACGACCACGACTCGCGCCTGCACCGCGGCTATCGCCTCGAGCAGCTGTAGCTGGTCGGCGGGCAGTTCGATGTCGGTGCGGTCGAAACCCTCGGATTCCTGACGCGCATCCAGCCCGAGGAACACGACCGCGACATCCGCGCTCCGGGCCTCAGCGACGGCCTCGTCCGCGAGTGACGGCTCCGCCCCAGTGCCGTCGATCGTGAACCCGGCGGAGAAGGAGACCGCCGCATCCGGCGCCGCCGCGCGAATGGCGTCGATCGGGATGTCGAGCCGGGTGGGATTCACGTGCGAGCTCCCGCCGCCCTGGTAGCGCGGGTTTCTGGCGAATTCGCCGATCACCGCGATCGACCCGGCGGGCGCGAGCGGCAGGAGGGAATCCTCGTTGCGCAGGAGGACGATGCTGCGACCGGCCGCCTCTCGCGCGAGGGCGTGGTGAGCATCGGCGTCGAAGGTCGACCCGGGCCGGTGCGCGGCGCGACCGCGGTCCGCGAGAGTCGCGACAGCGGCGGCCGCACGATCAACGGCGGCGGCATCCAGCGACCCGTCGGTCACGGCAGCGACGACGGCAGCGTCGCCCGCTCCACCGTCGGCGGGCATCTGCAGGTCGAGGCCCGCTGCCACCGCGGCCACCCGGTCCCGAACGGCTCCCCAGTCAGAGACGACGGCTCCCTCAAAGCCCCAGTCGTCGCGCAGCACCTCGGTCAGCAGGAAGTGGTTCTCGGATGCCAAGACCCCGTTGACCCGGTTGTACGAGCACATCACGGTCCACGGCTGCGACTCGGTCACCGCGCGCCGGAAGGCACGCAGATAGATCTCGCGGAGCGGACGCGGGTCGACATCGGAGCTCGCGCGCATCCGATCGTCTTCCTGATTGTTGAGCGCGAAATGCTTGAGCGACGCACCAACACCCCGCGACTGCACCCCACGAATCCACGCGGAGGCGAGGACGCCCGCGACCAGTGGATCCTCGGAGAAGTACTCGAAGTTGCGCCCGCCGAGAGGTGAGCGCTTGATGTTGACTCCCGGCCCGAGCAGCACCTGCACGTCGGCCGCCTGGCACTCGTCCCCCAGCGCTCGGCCGATGCGCTCCACCAGCTGCGGATCCCAGCTCTGGCTGATGCCGACCGCTGGCGGGAAACAGGTGGCCGGGATGCTCGCGGAAATCCCCAGATTGTCGGAGACGTCCGCTTGCTTCCGAAGCCCGTGCGGCCCGTCGCTCACCGTGATCGAGGGAACGTCACCGACGGCCTTCGTGGCCCAGAAATCGTGCCCGGAACCCAGCGCGGCACGGTCGGCAGTGGAGTCAGGAAT
>FSXL01000659.1_pt1 | contig 19229 bp, 19 predicted proteins | sample 1638241 | NCBI WGS metagenome assembly FSXL01 (sample SAMEA3914788, study PRJEB12502) | metagenome | biome: forest; material: soil | place: Canada | collected 2011-07-03 | depth 0.1 m | reverse complement strand
CCTCAGAACCCAGGCTGCTGCTCCTCGACGAGCCGATGGCCGCGCTCGATGTAACAGTCACTCCCGCACTTCGACGACTGCTGCGCCGTGTCCTCGCCGATCAGACGACCATCCTCGTCACCCATGATGTGCTCGACGCCTACACTCTTGCCAACCGGGTTGCCGTGATGAGCAAAGGGCGCATCGTCGAGATCGGCAACACCCGCGATGTCTTCGAGCATCCGCACAGCCCGTTCACAGCGGCGCTGGTCGGGTCCAACCTCGTGGTCGGCATTCGTACAGCGCGAGGACTCACAACGGACACCGGCATGGAATTCCTGGCGGAGAGCCCCGACATCGCATCGGGGTCGCGCGTTGGCGCAACCTTGTCGCCGACTGCCATCCACTTGAGCGCATCGCGGCCCGCGGGTGCGCGCCTCAATGCCGGACGGGCAACCGTTTCCGATCTGGAACCTCGGGGAGCTCTCGTGCGCGTCAGCCTGGGGGGTCTCGTCGCCGACATCGCTCCCGCACTCGTCGCCGACCTCGATCTGGTGCCAGGAAGCGACGTGTGGTTCAGCTTTCCCGGAGCGGAGTTGCGAGTGTACGAGATTTAGCTCCCACCATCAGCGATGTGCGCCAGGGCTCGCCTTCGCGAGGGTGTGAAGGAGCTTACGAATCGCGAACGAATACCGCTTGACCGTTTTTCCCGCCCCGACACGACATACCCTGAGTTGGTGGTGTACACGGTGGGCGCGGGAGTCGATAGGGTCGCCGATCTGACGGACCGGCGCGTATTGCTAGTCGAGGACGACCTTACGGTCGCAGAAGTCGTCTCGACCTATCTCCGCGATGCCGATCTGTTGGTGTCGCATGTAGCAGACGGATTCTCCGCGCTGCAGAAGATCGAAGAACTGCACCCGGACGTCATCGTCCTCGATCGGATGCTGCCAGGAGTCGACGGGGCCGAGATCGCGCGGCGAATCCGGCTCACCTCGACGACCCCCATCATCATGTTGACCGCCTTGGGGGCGGAAGACGACAGGATCGACGGCTTGATCGCCGGCGCGGACGACTACCTGACGAAGCCCTTTTCGCCGCGCGAACTCGTGCTGCGTGTCTTGGCTCTTCTCCGCAGATCGATCGACAGCTTCACCCCCCAGGCATCGCTCCAGGTCGGGCCATTCCGACTGGACCCCGCGGCTCGCACGGCCTCCAAATCCGGTCGCAGTCTGGAATTGACGACCCGCGAGTTCGATCTGCTCGAGTTCTTCCTGAAACGACCGGGACAGGCATTCGGACGTGCCGAGTTGCTCCAATCCGTCTGGGGGTGGACCGTCGGCGATCTTTCGACCGTGACCGTCCACGTGCGTCGTCTTCGCGAAAAGGTCGAGACCGATGTGAGCGCACCGAAATTCATCTGTACCGTCTGGGGTCTCGGCTACCGCTTCGATGGAGGTGGGTCGAATTCCGACTAGTACTCTTCTCGTGATTCTGGGCATCGCGCTGGTCGCGTCAATCGTCGTGGCCCTCATCGGCGCCGTGGTGTTGCGCCTACTGCGGGCGGCCCCGCTGCGGGTGCAACTCGGAACTCTTGTCGGCACAGCCGTTCTGGCGGTCGTCGTCAGCATGATCGCCGTGGCCAACCAGATGTTCCTGTCACAGCACGACCTCACTGTCGACCTATTCGTGGCGGTGATCGCCGGATTGGTTTCGCTGGCGTTCAGCGTCGCCCTGGGCGCTCTGGTGTCGCGGAACTTCCGCAAATTGACGGCAGCGGCTCGAGGAATCGGTGAGGGGCGAGTGGTGGTCGCGACTCCGATCACCAGCGGCGCGGAGTTTCGTGCGCTCGCGGATGAGCTCGAAGCAACGAGTCGACGCCTCGAGGAATCGCGCCAGCGCGAGGCGCAGCTTGAGAAGGCGCGACGAGAACTGATCGCGGGGATATCGCACGACCTCCGAACTCCACTTGCGGGGATACGGGCGATGTCCGAAGCGCTGGAAGACGGACTGGTGGACGATCAGGATCGTTACCTCCAACAGATGCGTGTGAAGGTCGAACAGTTGTCCAACCTTGTGGATGATCTCTTCGAACTATCGAAGATCAGTGCGGGAATGCTCCAGTTGAACGTCAGTGACGTGTCGCTGTACGACATCGTCAGCGATGCCATAGCCGACCTTGGGCCTCTAACCCGCGGTCGAGACATCCGAGTGGAGGCGACCAGCGCCGCAGACCTCACCGTTCGTGCCGACCCACGGGAGCTCGCGCGCGCGATCGGTAATCTGCTGACGAACGCCATGCAGCACACGCCCAGCGGCACCCCGGTCACTGTCATCGCGGGAAGAGCCGGAGACGGCCGTGCCAGCATTTCGGTGATCGATCAGGGCGGGGGAATCGCGGAGGACGACCTCGAGCGGGTCTTCGAGCCCGGTTGGCGTGGCACCTCGGCGCGTGCGCCGCTCGCCGGTGGCCGTACGGCCGGGGGCGGGCTGGGGCTGGCGATCGTCGCCGGCATCCTGCAAGCCCATGAGGGGCACGCAACGGTACGCAATATCCCGGGCGGTTGCCGCTTCGAACTGCTCCTGCCTGCCTGATCTCACGCAGTTCGCTGGTTTTGTCACCGGTTCGTAAGGGGATCGCCCGGAGTCCTGCTCGACCCTCCTCCTAGCGTTGAAGCGCCGGAACGATCGGACCGGGAAGCGGAGGCGGGCACACGTGGTCGATCAGGAAACATGGATCACGGACGACGTTTCGGAAGCATCGCGGTCGGTTCCGCAGGCCGTATCCGACCTGCTGCGACAGACGGCGGAAGGCTGCCCGAGGGCGTTCGAGAGTCTCTACGTGCAGATGTTCGGGCGGGTCGAGGCAGTGGTTCGTCGTGAGCTCGTCGACGCCTCGCAATCGGAAGAGGTCGCGCAGGAGGTCATGCTCGAAATTTGGGAGCATGCGGACAGGTTCGACCTCCAGCGCGGAGACGGGGTCGGATGGATGCTCACCATCGCGCGTCGTCGCGCGATCGATCGGGTGCGCGCCGCTCAAACCGCCCGGCGAAGGGACCGCGAATTCACCCTCAAGTCGAATCCAGCGGCCATCGACCACGTCTCGGAGACGGTCGAGCTCCGGTTCGACAGCGCACGATTGCATCTCGCACTCGAGAAGATCTCGCCGATTCAGCGAGATGCTCTGGTCGCGACCTACTTCGACGGCCGCACGATCGTTGATCTCGCGACCGAAGTTGGCCGATCCCAGTCGGCCGTCAAAACTAGGATGCGCGACGGTCTCGCCAAACTCCGCATCGAGTTTGGACTCGAGGCGGCGTAAAGCGCGCCGCAGATCTTACGAACCGGTTACGATCCGCCCCGCATCCCGCCGATCCCAGCAAACATATGGAATCGCCCAGCAAGATAAGCGGTGGGCCCCGCGGGGCTCGAACCCGCGACCAACGGATTAAAAGTCCGATGCTCTACCAACTGAGCTAGAGGCCCTCAGCCTCCAATGTAGCGCCTCGGGGCGGCTGGCTCGGAATCGACCAACAGAAGGAGATCACCGGTGGGATTGCTCCTGATCGGGTTCGTCGGCGGACTGCTCACGGGAATCTCGCCTTGCATCATCCCGGTGCTCCCGGTCATCTTCTTTTCGGGCGGCACGCAGTCTGCTCGAGGTGACGAGCAAGCTCGCGGCGCCTTCAGCGGGCGTCGACCGTACCTGGTGATTCTGGGGCTGGTCATCAGCTTCAGCTTCTTCACCCTTGCGGGCTCATTCCTGCTGAGCCTGCTGCACCTCCCACAGTCGACGATCATCTGGATCGGCATCGTCGCCCTCGTGCTCATCGGCGTCGGTCTGATCGTTCCGCGATTCGAGCGGATTCTCGAGAAGCCGTTCCAGTGGATTCCGCAGCGCCAGGCCACCGGTGATCATGGCGGATTCCTGCTGGGGATCGCGCTCGGCGCAGTGTTCGTGCCCTGCGCGGGTCCAGTGCTCGCCGTGGTTGCTATTGCGGGAGCCAAGGGCAGCATCAGCGCGAACACGCTCATCGAGACGGCGGCCTTCGCGGTCGGCGTGGCCATCCCGCTGCTCATATTCGCGCTCGCCGGGCGCCGGCTCGCGGAGCGGATCGGCGGATTCCGCCGGCACCAGCGCGGCATCCGGATCACGGCGGGCGTCGTCATGCTCGTGCTGGCCGTGTCCGTCGTTCCCGTCTTCAACCTGCCGCAGCTGCTCCTCACGGCCATCCCGGACTACACGCAGAACCTGCAGGCGACCAGCGCGAGCCTCAACTCCTCGGTCGGCTTCGGCAAAGACAAGACCACGTCGGGATCCTCGGCATCCTCGAGCGCCTCGGGCAGCACCGCCTGCAGCGCCGACTCACCGGGGCTCGTGAACTGCGGCACCGCGCCGGCGTTTACCGGGATCACCGGGTGGTTCAACACGGCAGACGACAAGCCCATCACGCTGAAGAGCCTGCGCGGCAAGGTCGTGCTCGTCGACTTTTGGGCGTACTCGTGCATCAACTGCCAACGCTCGACCCCGCACCTGGACGCCTGGTACAAGGCGTACAAGAAGGACGGCTTCGTGATCGTCGGCGTGCACGCGCCCGAGTACGCCTTCGAACATGTCAAGGCGAACGTCGAGGCGAGCGCGAAGCAGCAGGGCATCAAGTATCCCGTTGCACTCGACAACAATTTCGACACCTGGACGGCCTACAACAACGAGTACTGGCCCGCGGAGTACCTGATCGACTCCAAGGGACAGGTGCGGCACGTCGACTTCGGAGAAGGCGGGTATTCGACCAGTGAGACCCTCATCCGAACGCTGCTGAAGCAGGCGAACCCGGATGTCGTGCTGCCGGCACGCACCGACGTTCCCAACCTGACGCCCACCAAGACGCTGACGCCGGAGACCTATCTCGGTTCGGATCGCGCGCCGGCTTCCAGCTTCGAGAGCCCGAGCGGGTACCAGACCGGCACGGGTCACTACACGTTCCCGAGCGGTGCGCTCGGACAGAACGACTACGCGTTCAGCGGCGACTTCGCGGTCGCCTCGCAATCGATCACGGCGAAGAACGGCCCGGCATCGATCCGGCTGCACTACGAGGCGTCTCACGTCTACCTCAACGTGAGCGGCACGGGAACCCTCACGGTCACCGACTCGCAGGGGACCCGAACGTACAGGATCTCGGGCACGCCGGGCATCCATGACGTTCTGGCACCCGGCGGATATCGAAACTCCACCGTCACCATCACCATGAGTTCGGGGCTCAGCGCCTACTCCTTCACCTTCGGATAGCCCCTGCGCCGTCTCGACGGCCGCGCGTAGGCTGGTTGACGATGGCCGACGACTTCCACAAACCCACTCAGTATTCGGGCGATAAGTTCGACACCTATGTGGGCGGCGAGGACCCGGCGCAGATTCTCCGAGTGGCCCACGATACTGCGCACGCTCTCGTGCGTCGGGCGCGCGAGAACGACGATCCGGAAGTTCTCGAGCGGCTGATCGCCTACACCGATGAGCACGGGATCGACGCGATCGCCGAACTCTGGGCGAGGTCGAGTGCGCGTAGCCTTCCCGGCGCACTGTGGCGGATCTACCTGCTGCGGCTCCTCATCCGTCAGGACCCCGCTGGGGCGAGCCTGCTGTTTCAGCGGGGGAGTGAGGTGCTGCAGACGATCGATACCGTTGTGGCGGGTGCGCCGTTGCCCACTGGACCGGACGAGATCACGGCGCTCGCAGACGAGATTCTGCGAGGGCTGTTCACGGGTGACTTCGGTGTCGCGCTCGACCGAGCCGCGGCGTTCTGCCGGGTGTGCGCGGCCGGGGCGACGAGCCTCGCGGATGATTCGGACCTCACGAGCCCGGAGCGTGCCAGCGCGCTGACCGCACGTGCCAACCGTTTCGCGACCACGGCCGAGGAGCTCACCACCTGCGCGCGGCTCTCCCGCTCCGAGCAGCTCGACTGAGGTACCTCGGTTCTCGACTAGGCCGGAGGCCGTGCCCGGTCATCGAGTAGCGCGCCGCAGGCACGCGTATCGAGACGCCCACGAGGTGCGAGACGCCCACGCGGTGCTGGGCGTTCGCGTGCAGTCTCCTCCAAGACCGTCCGGTAAAATAGATGCTCCGGGCCGCAGTAACCCCGGGCTCCACTAATAGCCGCTTCGAGCGGCCTTGCGCCGAGAGGCGTTCTGCGGCCCGGGTTAACCCCGGGCAAAGCGAAACCCACCGCAGTCGGCTTTTCTGTAAATCGTTCGAGGTTTTCCGCGCAGAGCAAACTACCTGCCGGTCCGCACCGAACAACCAGCATGTCCGCAAATCTTTGTGCGACTGTCGACCTGCAACGAGCGCAGTCAGACTCCCGCGAGCCTGCCTCTGCGGCAAGAAATGGGTTAGTACTGACATGCTTGGGCTTGTGACTTCGGAGTATGAGAGAGATTCCGACCTGGACGCCGTCGTCCCGGTCACCCTCAACGACCTCCTTGGTCGCATCGCCGAGGGTGATGAGAATTCCTTCAGCCAGTTCTATGACCAGACGTCAAGTCGGGTCTTCGGATTGGTTCGACGGCTCCTCAAAGATGGCGCGCAGTCCGAAGAAGTCACGCAGGAGATCTTTCTCGAGGTGTGGCAGAACGCGAAACGGTACGACCAGAACAAGGGAAGCGCGGCAACGTGGCTGCTCACGATGGCGCACCGCAGAGCCGTGGATCGCATCCGTTCGTCCCAGTCGACGAGGGATCGCGACCAAAAAATCGGACTGAGAGACATCGAGACTGAATACGATTCGGTGTCTGAGTCGGTAGAGATACGAGTCGAGCACGAAAGGGTGGAGCAGGCGTTGAAGCGACTAACAGAATTACAGCGCCAGGCGGTAACCCTGGCGTACTACGGCGGCTACAGCCACAGCGAGGTGGCCCAGATGCTCAAGGTGCCCATCGGCACTGTCAAGACACGGTTGCGGGACGGCATGATCCGTCTGCGTGACGAAATGGGGGTGGCATCGTGACGAGCGGTGACGAGAACTCCGCGGGCTCGGGCTCCTACGTCCTGAACGCGATGGATGAAGTGGAACGCGAAGAGTTCGAGACTCAGCTCGCCGAGTCTGAGGAGTTGAGGACCGAGGTGACCGAGTTGATGGACACCGCGGTTCTGCTCGGCCTTGCGGTGACGCCGGTGACACCATCACCCGCCCTGAAGCAGACCATCATGGCGCGGCTGAGCCAGACGCCGCAGCTCGCAAGGGAGGACGACGAGGAGCAGAGTGCTCCGTCCCGGGTTCTGCGTGCCGTGCCGCCGCTCGAATCGGAGGAGCCGCGCCGGGACGCGCCCGTCATCGGACGGGCCGAGACGACGAGTCGTGCGCGGTGGTTCGCGCGGCCCGTCGTCGCAATCACGTCGGTGGCAGCAGCGGTGTTGCTCATCATCGGTGGAGTTTTTGGCGCGACAGCGGCCATCCAGAACGCAAACAACAGCCAGCAGACGGATGCGCTCGCTGCGATCAGTTCGGCGCCTGACGCTCAGCGCGCGGCCGCGGTGGTCTCGACGGGTGGTACGGCAACTCTGGTCTGGTCCGACAGGCTCGGCAAGTCGGCGCTGATCGTTAAGGACATGAAGGCTCTACCGGGCGGCAAGACCTACGAGCTGTGGTACATCGACTCTGCGGGCAAGGCGGTCGGCGCGGGACTATTCGAGTCGAACGGCAAGAGCACGCTGACGGTGCTGAGCGGGCGCCTGGTGAAGGGCGACACGATCGGAGTCACGATCGAGCCGGCCGGCGGGTCGAAGGCCCCGACCACGAAACCCATTGTGGCCATCCAGTCGGCGTGATTCTGCTCATCGAGTAGGCCGCAGGCCGTCTCCGGTCATCGAGTAGGCCGCAGGCCGTATCGAGATGCCCACGGGGTGTGTTCGGTCTCTGGTTTTGAGGTGTGGCGATGGTTTTCGTGGGCGTCTCGATACGCGTGCCTTCGGCGCGCTACTCGACGATCGGAGTAACCTCCCCGGTCATTGAGTAGGCCGCAGGCTGTATCGAGATGTCCACGGGGTGTGTTCGGTCTTGGTGTTGGGGTGTGGCGATGGTTTTCGTGGGCGTCTCGATACGCGTGCCTTCGGCGCGCTACTCGACGACCGGAGGGAAAAGGCCTATCCGAACTTGCCGGAGACGTAGTCCTCGGTGGCCTGCACGGTGGGCTTCGAGAAGATCGTGTTGGTGTCGTTGAACTCGATCAGCTTGCCCGGCTTACCGGTGCCCGCGATGTTGAAGAACGCGGTGCGGTCTGAGACGCGGCTGGCCTGCTGCATGTTGTGGGTCACGATCACGATCGTGTACTCGGTCTTGAGCTCCTCGATAAGGTCCTCGATCGCGAGAGTCGAAATCGGGTCGAGCGCGGAGCAGGGCTCGTCCATCAGGATGACATCCGGCGAGACCGCAATCGCGCGCGCGATGCACAGGCGCTGCTGCTGGCCGCCCGAGAGGCCCTGGCCGGGCAGGTGGAGGCGGTCCTTGACCTCGTTCCACAGATTCGCACCCTTGAGCGACTTCTCGACCAGGGCATCCGCATCCGACTTGGAGATGCGGCGGTTGTTGAGGCGCACGCCGGCCAGCACGTTGTCGCGGATCGACATCGTCGGGAACGGGTTCGGCCTCTGGAAGACCATGCCAACCTGGCGGCGGACCAGCACGGGGTCCACACCGGGCGCGTACAGGTCGTTGCCGTCGATGTAGACCTCGCCCTTGACGTGCGCACCGGGGATGACCTCGTGCATGCGGTTGAGCGTGCGCAGGAAGGTCGACTTGCCGCATCCGGACGGGCCGATGAAGGCCGTGACCGTTCGGGGCTCGATGGTCATCGAGACGTCTTCCACCGCAAGGAAGTCGCCGTAGTAGACGTTGAGATCCTTGACTTCGATTCGCTTGGACACGTACGTATTCCTTTTTGTTGGGGTAAGCCGCGCCGGGCTCTAGCGGAGGCCCTTTGGCGAGAAGTATCGCGCCACGAGGCGAGCGATCAGGTTCAGGATGACCACGAGGATGATCAGCAGCAGTGCGGCGCCCCAGGCCGAGTTGATGGATGCCTGGATGTTGGTGCTCGGGAACTTGTAGGCCGTGTATGCCATCACCGCGAGGCTTTCCATCGGGTTGGAGAACGCGTTGGAGTTGAAGTTGTCGGTGAAGCTCGCCGCCATGAAAATCGGGGCGGTTTCGCCGATGACGCGAGCGATCGCCAGCATGACGCCCGTGACAAGGCCGGCGATGGCGGTCGGCAGCACGATCTTGGTGATGGTCGCGAACTTCGAGACGCCGAGCGCGTAGGAGGCCTCACGCAGGTCGTGCGAGACGAGCTTGAGCATCTCCTCGCTCGAGCGCACAACGATGGGGATCATCAGTACCGAGAGTGCGACGGAGGCGGAGAAGCCGCTGAACGCCTTGGGTCCGACGATGAGCGAGAACAGTGAGAACGCGAACAGGCCGGCGACGATCGACGGGATGCCCGTCATTACGTCGACGAGGAAGGTCACCGTTCGCGACATCCACGTCGGCTTTACGGAGTACTCGACGAGGTAGATGGCCGTGAGGATACCGATCGGAATCGACATCAGCGCCGCGATGCCGGTGATGATCAGGGTTCCGACGATGGCCTGCAGCGCGCCGACGTTGATCTGCACGACGAGCGTCTTCGGGTTGAAGACATGCGCCGTCGTAGTGGAGATGAAGTTCCAGTTGATCTCACCGGCTCCGCGAAGAATCACGGTGAGGAGCGTTGAGACGAGCGGCACCATCGCGATCAGGAACGCGACCGTGACGAGTCCTCGAACGACCCGGTCCGTCGCCTTCCTGCGGTTCTCGACGAGCGAGGACAGCACGCCGACCGCGACCAGGTAGAGGATCGCGCTCAGCACAACCCACGGCGTGATGCTGAAGCGATTGACGAGGACCAGAATGCCGGCACTGACGAGGAGACCACCGATCAGCACGAACCACTCGATGAATCGGGGCAGCTGGCCGGTCTTCAGCGAATTGACGATGGGACCCCGAGGAACCGAACTGCGGGACACGGATGGCGCGGTCATGCTCTTTGCGACCCTTCGGGTTCATGGCGGACGTGCAGCGGGCCGGCCTCGGCATCCGCAAGCAGGACGGTGCTGGGGTCCGACGGCGGCAGCTGCTCGATCTGGCGCTTGGCCTTCCTGCCACTGGCGCCGGGACCGGTGCGACTCACGATCACTCGCGCCACCAAGTTGACCGCGAAGGAGATGACGAACAGCATGAGGCCCGTGCCGATGATGGCCGAACGCTGGAGCGTGTTGGCGTCGGGAAAGCTCAGTGCGGCATTGGCGGCGACGGTCTGCGAGTTCTCGCCGTCCGTGAGGATTTTGAGGGAGAAGATCAACGACGGCGAGACGATGAGCGCGAAGGCCATGGTTTCGCCGAGGGCCCGTCCGAGTCCGAGCAGGATGGCCGAGATCATCCCGGAGCGTGCGTACGGGAAGACCGCGAGGCGAATCATCTCCCATTTGGTCGCGCCCATCGCGAGCGCGGCTTCCTCGTGGAGGCGCGGGGTCTGCAGGAAGATCTCGCGAGAGATGGCGGTGATGATCGGGATGATCATGACGGCCAGCACGATTGCGCCGGCGAACAGGGTCGATCCGGTTGCGGATGCCTGCCCGGCAAAGAACGGGATCCAGCCGAGGTGGTGGTTGAGCCAGACGGTGAGCGGCAGGAGGAACGGCCTGATGACGAAGATGCCCCAGAGGCCGAAGACGATCGATGGGACGGCAGCGAGCAAGTCGACGATGTAGCTGAGCGCACCGGCGATCCTGCGCGGCGCGTAGTGCGAGGTGAACAGGGCGATGCCGATGGCGACGGGCGCCCCGAGAATGATCGCGATCGCCGAGACGAAGATCGTGCCCCAGATCAGCGGAGCGACGTAGCCCCAGAAGGTGTGATGCCCGGCGGTGACACCCGTGTTGAGCTGGGCGTTGGTGGCCCAGTTCGCCCCGATGGCCGGGATGGCCTGGATGATCAGGAAGAGTGCGACCCCGGCCAGAATGACCATGATGAGGACCGCTGCACCGGTGCTGAATCCCTTGAAGATGGAATCCGCGGGGCGCGACTTGGTGCGTCCCGACCTGGCGCCCCCAACGGGAGCGCCAGGTCGGTTCACGGTGTTGCTTGTACTGCTCGTCTGGCCCGAGAGAGCCGCGGGGGTTTCGCTCACATCATTCTTTCTTGAGCTAGCTGCCCGTGGCAGACCAGACGGTGGATGGGACTTGCTGAACTACTACTTGACCAGCTTCAGGCTGGTGGCGACATCAGCCAGGATAGAGGCTGGCAGCGGAGCCGCACCAGCGTTCTTCGCGGCGATGGCCTGGCCGTTGGCGCTGTCGATGAATCCGATATAGGCGGCAGCCAGCTTGGCCTGCGTTGCCGACTTGAACGTCGTGCAGATCACGTCGTAGGAGAGCAGCGGAATCGGGTACGCACCCTTGGCCGTGATCTTCGTGTCGTCGATCTTCTGCGTCAGGTCACCGGTGGTGCCGTTCGGAGCGGAGGTCGCCGCGGCGGCGAAGGCCTTGGTCGCGCCAGCAGCGGTGTACTTGTCGAACGTGCTGCCCGACGAGCCGAGCTGGATCGCAGCCTGGTCAGCGGTGCCGACCGAGCTCTGGTCCGCGTATCCGATGGTGTACTTGCCGGCGGCGACCGTCGAAACGATTCCCGAACCACCCTGCTGGGCGCTCTCACCGGTCACTGGCCACGCGGTCGAAACCGGGTAGGTCCAGATGCTCGGCTGCGTCTCGGAGAGGTACGTGGTGAAGTTCGCCGTCGTACCGGATCCGTCGGAGCGGACAACCGGGGTGATGGGCTCGGCCGGAAGGGTCACGCCACTGTTCAGCGCGGCGATGGCCGGGTCGTTCCACTTGGTGATCTTCTTGCTGAAGATCTCCGCGATGGTCTTCGAGTCGAGGTTGAGGCTCGTGACACCGGGGACGTTGAAGATGATGGCGACGCCCGAGAGGTACACGGGGAGGTCGAGGCCACCACCCGAACCACACGTGGTCTGAGCCGAGGTGATCTGTGCGGCGTTGAGGGCCGAGTCGGTTCCCGCGAAGTCGTAGCTGCCGGCGAGCCAGTTGGTGACGCCACCGCCCGAGCCCTGCGACTTGTCGTAGTTGATGGTCACGCCGGTCGCAACCGAGGTGAATCCGGCGGTCCATGCGGCCTGGGCGTTTGCCTGCGCGCTTGAACCACCCGAGGTGAGCGTGCCCGAGAGCGTGCTCAGGTCAACCGTTGCCGCCGACTTGGTCGGTTTGGGGGTCGGAGTGGGGGTCGAGGAGCAGGACGAGAGTGCAATCGCGGTGACGAGGGCGAGTACGCCCACCGCTGCCACATTCTTGAGCTTCACTGTGTACCTTTCAGGTTGATGTCTGCAAGGGACCAAAGCGCGTTGACACTCCGGGCACCATGCGGGGCGGGTCGGTGCCGACCCAGAAGCCGAGAGTATGTGCGGTGCCTTACCAGAGTTCGCTGTATTGGTGAACGGAGGGTTAACGCACGGTATCGAAAAGGAATCGCGGCCCTGTAGCACGCGAAATCCGCGGGTGTTACTCAGGTTCGGGGGAGTGTGTTTCCAGCGCGACGATGCCGGACTTCGGATGCTGCGCCGAGATGTGCAGCACGGAGAACTCGCCCGTGGACAGTGCGCCGACGGAGCCGAATTCGGTCGACATGGGCGTGCGGGTGAGGTCGGCGATCTCGCGGATGATCTCGGGGATGACCGGTCCGTGGCTGCAGAGCACGACGGACTTCTTGGACTTTATCCGCTTCTGCAGCAGGGCGTCGATGGTCGACTCACGGTTCTCGTAGGCGTCCTGGCTGATGCCGGTGACCAGTTTGGGTTTCAGGTCGGTGAGCGCCGCGAGCGGTGCGATGGTCGAGACGCAGCGGACGGCGTCGCTCGTGAAGATCTTCTCCGGCCGGAATGCCGCGATGCCCGGCGCGATGCTTCTGGATTGGGTCGCCCCGCGTAGGAGTAGCGGGCGGCTCGAGTCCGGCCCGTCCCACGCCTCCCGCGGAACGGCCTTGCCGTGGCGAACCACGATGATCGCGAACGTGCGAGCGCGGCCCGCCTTCCAGCGTTCCGCAAAGGTGTCGACGATCTCGATGTCGTGCGGGTAGGTCAGTCGGTTGCGTGCCTTCGTGATCGAGACCCACTCGAGCGCTGCGATCTCGTCGTTGGGACGGAAGCGCGCAGTCTCGAGGGCGTGGGCATCCACCTCCGCCGACCAGTAATAGACGACCTTGTCGCGTCCGTTCTGGATCCTGTAGTGCACCTCGCCGAGCGGGGCACCGAGCCCGACCGCGAGTCCGGTCTCCTCGGCGATTTCGCGCACCGCCGTCTGGGGAAGCAGCTCGCCCGGGTCGACTTTGCCTTTCGGCAGCGAGATGTCCTTGTGCTGGGTCCGGTGCACCAACAGGATGCGCACCTTGCCGCCGACCACTCGCCAGCACACTGCTCCTGCGGCGAGGACGGCGGGTGCATCCGTCATCGAAGCATGCCGATCCGACGGCGTGACGAGATCTCTCTCATGAGTACATCCTGACTGTCCGCGAGGGGAGTTCCGTCCTCGGCAAGCGAGTGGTGCTCCCAGGTGCCGTCCAACAGCCACCATGACGCGGTTGTGTCGGCCAGGTCAAGGTCGAAAATGTGGTCGATCTCGGCGAGGTGCGCCGGTTCGGCGAGTCGCACGAGCGTCTCGACTCGTCGGTCGAGGTTGCGATGCATCATGTCCGCGCTGCCGATGAACACCTGCGGATCGCCGCCGTTCACGAAACTGAAGACGCGCGAGTGCTCTAGGTAACGACCGAGAATCGAGCGGACCCGGATATTCTCGCTGAGTCCTGGGACGCCCGGGCGCAGTGAGCAGATCCCCCTGACAACGATGTCGATCGGAACCCCGGCATTGCTTGCCCGGTAGAGCGCGTCGATGATGGCCTCGTCGACGATCGCGTTGATCTTGATCCGGATCCCGGACGGCAGTCCCGCTCGCGCGTTCTCCGCCTCCTGATGGATGCGTTTGAGCAGCCCGAGACGCAGGTGCAGCGGTGCGACGAGAAGGCGCTTGAATTTCTTCTCGATCGCATAACCGGAGAGCTCGTTGAACAGCCGGGTGAGGTCTTTGCCGATGGTGTCGCTGTCGGTGAGCAGCCCGAGGTCCTCGTAGATGCGACTCGTCATCGGGTTGTAGTTGCCGGTGCCGATGTGGCTGTAGCTCTTGAGCCGTCCATCGCTCTCCTGGCGGATGACGAGGCACAGCTTGCAGTGCGTCTTCAGGCCGACGAGGCCGTAGACGACGTGCACACCCGCCTTTTCGAGCTTGCGCGCCCAGCTGATGTTGGCGGATTCGTCGAATCTCGCCTTGACCTCCACGAGGGCGAGAACCTGTTTGCCGGCCTCGGCCGCATCGATGAGCGCCTCGACGATGGGGCTGTCACCGCTCGTCCGGTACAGCGTCTGCTTGATGGCGAGTACGTGCGGATCGGCCGCGGCCTGCTCGATGAAGGTCTGCACACTGGTCGCGAAAGACTCGTACGGGTGATGCAGCAGGATGTCCTGCCGTGTGATCGACGCGAAGATGTCTGGGACGTCGGTCGGATCGGTGGGGATCAGGGATGCGCTCGTGTTCGGCAGGCGCTTCGGGTACTTGAGCGCCGGCCGATCCAGCTTGGCGATCTCGAACAGGCCGCCGAGGCTGATGGGCGCAGGAAGCCGGTAGACCTCCTTCGCCGTGATGGCGAGCTCCTGCATGAGCAGGTCGAGCGTCGTGTCATCCATGTCGTTGGAGATCTCGAGCCGGATGGGCGGCCCGAAGCGGCGCTGGAGCAGGCCCTTCTCGAGAGCCTGGATGAGGTTCTCGGACTCGTCCTCCTCGATCTCGACGTCCTCGTTCCTGGTCACCCGGAACTCGTGGTGTTCGAGGATCTCCATGCCGGGGAAGAGGTCGCCGAGATGATTGGCGATGACGTCCTCGAGCGGGATGAAGCGCACGCGGCCGGACCCGTCATCCGGAAGCTGCACGAACCGGCTCAGCAGCGGCGGAACCTTGATGCGCGCGAACTCGGTGCGGCTCGACTTCGGGTTGCGCACGCGAACCGACAGGTTGAGCGAGAGTCCCGAAATATAGGGGAACGGATGCGCGGGGTCGACAGCGAGCGGCATCAGCACGGGGAAGATCTGGTTCGCGAAGATCTGGTCGACCTGGGCGCGATCCTCGGGACCGAGGTCGGCCCACACCTCCACGTGGATGCCGGCGTCATCCAGAAGCGGCTTCAGAACGTCGACGAAGACGCGGGCGTGCCGTTCCTGCTGTTCGTGGGCGGCCGTGCTGATGTCGTTAAGCACGTCGCCGGGACTGCGCCCGACGTTCGTGGGCACCGCCAGCCCCGTCGCGATGCGACGCTTCAGACCGGCGACCCGGACCATGAAGAACTCGTCGAGGTTGCTCGCGACGATGGCCAGGAAGTTGACCCGTTCGAGGAGCGGAACCTGTGGCTCCTCGGCGAGTTCGAGGACGCGCTGATTGAAGGCCAGCCAGCTCAGCTCGCGGTCGAGGTATCGGTCTGCGGGAAGTGTCCCGTCGTCCTCGGATGATGACTCGTCGTCAAAGTCGTCGTCGTAGTCGGCTCCGACTGCCGCGTCCCCGACATAGGCTTCGGTGTCCATCCGTCAATACTGGCATCCGTGCTGGTTAACGCGCGCTTAAGTCCCTCAGAATCGTTCTCGGAAGTGGTCGAGAAGGTGGGGCTTCGAAAAATCGACCGCCTAAGCGGCGTTTCCTACGTGACACGAATTTGCAGCAGAACGAGCGGACCTACGTCGAGCACCCACAGTAGCGCCGCGAGCGCCCATTTGATCCTGACCTCGTTGCTGAAGCCGCGCCCGCCCCACCAGCAAAAGTCGACGACCGCCCCGGCCAGAAATGGCGGAGCGACGACGATTACTGCGAGCAGTGCCATGAAGCCCCAAATGTCGAGGGGGGACAGCGCTGGCCAGATGAATACGAATCCGAGAATCCACAGCAGACCCCACAAGAGGAGTCGACGCACAAACTGGCCGGACTTGGTCTGGAACGTGCGATCAGGGCTTACCGACTGCAGGACTGAGCGCGTCACCCTGACAACGTCGAAACGGGCACGTCCGTTGATGCTGGCGCTGAGTGACAGCGATTGATTTTGCGGGACCTCGAAAGCCTCGGGGCCGCTCACGGCTCGTCCGGTAAACACCGACCTCGCTACTACATGGCGCGGGAAAATGGTTTCATTGAAGACTCGCCACGTGATCCGCCGAGAAAACGCGTGGTTGGGAACCGGTTCGTCGAGAGGGTCTGCGACGCTCATTGGGGAAGTGTATTTGACGTCCGCAGTGGTACCCGGCAGACGGGGCTGGCGGTCGGCTCGTCGGCCAAATGGGTGCGGCTAATCCGTCGCTGCGGAATAGCGGCACCAACCGCGGGACGAATGAACTTCCCGCGCGCTTAATGGTCCCAAGCGCCCGAATCCGCACGGCGGGCGTACTGGATGTCGATGGCGTCCTGGACGAAGCCTCGCGCCCGATACAGGCGCAGCGCGGGCTCGTTGTCCGCCTCGACGTAGAGGTGCGCGTCACGGATGCCGAGCTCGGCCAGCCGCGCCAGGCCTGTGTCGAAGAGCCGTGCACCCAGGTGTTCGCCCTGGTGATCGGGTTCGACACCGACGACGTAGAACTCACCCCGACCGCCCTCGACCTTGAGCCAGCAGTAGCCGATCATCCGGCCGTCGCGGCGGAGTACCAAAAAGTCCTCCGGGTTGAACCATGCCTCGTCTTCGAGCTGCTCCAGGTCGGCGCGGCTCACGGCCCCCTGCTCCGGGTGGGACGCGAACGTGCGGGCATTGAGCGCGACCCACTCGTCCTCGTCCGCCCCGACGACGAAGGTGTCGAGCCGGTCGATCGCATCGTGCGGGGGACGGGCCGCGACCGTGCCGGCCAGATGCAGCAGCTTCCGCACGGCCGTCAGCCCGTGGCTGGCAGCAAGCGCTCGCGCGGCGGGATGATCGCCGTGCGCCCAGAAAAGGTCGACGCCCTCCGACAGGAGCTGTTCCAGCATCCGGATGCCAAGGCGTCGACCGCGGGCGTCGGGATCGACCACGAACTCGGCTTCGGTACCCGCGACGAGCGCCGCGGCGATCCGATCGATCGCGACGAGCTCGCGTTTGCCCAGCCGGTAGTCGACGAACGCCTGATCCGAGAAGGGCGGGGCGCCATCCGTCGCGCGGGCCCGAGTCGCCAGGGCGACGAGCCAGTCAGGAACCGATCGGGCTGAGTCGCTCATTCTCGTCTTCGTACACGTTGAACCGGTAGCCGACGTTGCGCACGGTGCCGATGAGCGACTCGAGGTCGCCGAGCTTGGCCCGCAGCCGTCGAACGTGCACATCGACGGTTCGAGTACCGCCGAAGTAGTCGTATCCCCACACCTCGCTCAGCAGCTGCTCGCGAGTGAACACCCGCGACGGGTGGGTCGCAAAGAAGCGAAGGAGCTCGAACTCCTTGAAGGTGAGGTCCAGCGGGCGGCCGTGAACCTTCGCGGAATAGCTCGCCTCGTCGATGATGACTCCCGAGGCCTGGATCTTGGAACTCGACTTGTCCTCGACCGAGCGTCCGATGACGAGACGGATGCGGGCATCCACCTCCGCGGGACCCGCGGTCTCGAGCACCACGTCATCGACACCCCAGTCCGGGCTGACGGCGGTGAGCCCGCCCTCGGTCAGGATGAGCATGAGCGGCACGTTCAGTCCGGTCGTGCGAAGGATCTTGCAGAGCGACTTCGCGCTGGCCAGATCGGTGCGCGCATCCACCAGAATCAGGTCGCAGGTGGGTGCGCTGATGAGGGAGGCCGGGGCCGCGGGAATCTGGCGCGTGTGATGACTGAGCAAGCCCAGTGCGGGAAGAACCTCAGTGTCGACCGCAGAGGTCAGGATCAACAACTGCGCCAACGGGTCCTCCAAAGTGCGTGCTGCACAGTCTACAAGCGCCCTAGCATGGGGAGGTGACCTACCGTCTCGTCAGCATCGTTCCCATCTGGGTGCTGGCCATCGTCGGCGCCGTGCTCGTTGGCACGCTCGCCCGCCCCTCCGGAATGTACGGATGGCTCGGAATCGTGCTCGGGATCACCGTGCTTCTCACCTTCATCGTGCAGCTCGCGCTGCCGACGAACGGCCTCGTCATGCGGATGGCGGCGAGCATCGGCGGCGCGGTCATCATCCTCGCCGTTGCGACAGGCATCCTCGTGCTCGCGGGCGCGTAAGCTTGAGCCATGATCGTCGCGCTTGAACTCACCTTTGTCGGTTTGCTCGTGCTTGCGGTCATCGCGATCGCTTTCGTCTCGCTGACCGTGCTCGTGGGTCTCTTCAAGGGGCAGCGCTGACTTCTCGGCTCACGGTGGGCGCCTGATGGCGTCACTGTTCGACCTGGACCCGACACTTCCGGCGGAGATCGGTCCGCTGTCCTGGCTGCTGGGCATCTGGGAGGGATCAGGTGTCGTCCACTATTCGGTGGGCGACGACGTGCGCGAGTACGAGTTCGGGCAGCGGGTGTCGTTCAGCCAGGACGGCCTACCCTACCTCAACTACAGCTCATCGAGTTGGCTGCTCGACGACACCCGCACGCCACTCGCCATGGAGACCGGCTACTGGCGGCTGAGTCGACGGCTGGGGGAGGCGGATCCCGGACCGGCGATGCTGCCGGGTGTCGGCGAGCGCCCGTTCCAGACCGCAGAGGCCGTTGAGACGCTTCGCAATGACGCGGGCGGATTCGATCTCGAGGTGTCGCTGATTCAGCCCGGCGGAGTGCACGAGCTGTACCTCGGGCAGGTCAAGGGTCCGCGGATCGACCTGGCCACGGACGCCGTCATGCGATCCGCCACCGCGAAGGAGTACGCCGCCGCGACCCGGCTGTACGGCCTTGTGGAGGGCGCCCTGCTCTGGGCATGGGACATCGCCGCGCTCGGACAGGATTTGCGCACCCACGCCTCCGGGCGGCTCGAGCGAGTTGAATAGCGTTATGACGAGCAACGACTTCGAAGGGCTGCCGGGCGCGGTCGGCTCACCGCCGGAGCACTACGGCAACCTGCTCGGCGAGCAGAAGCGGCTGGCAGCGGGCGAGGCCGTCGTCGACCTCGCCGACCGTGCCGTCATCGCGCTCACCGGCGAGGACCGACTGACCTGGCT
>FSXL01000394.1_pt1 | contig 19268 bp, 17 predicted proteins | sample 1638241 | NCBI WGS metagenome assembly FSXL01 (sample SAMEA3914788, study PRJEB12502) | metagenome | biome: forest; material: soil | place: Canada | collected 2011-07-03 | depth 0.1 m | reverse complement strand
GATCAGTCGGTGGTAGAAGTCGAGTCCGCCAAATCGGTCGTGGAGCTTCCGACGCCGTATGCAGGTCGCGTGACGGAACTGCACGCAGAGCCGGGAACGCTGGTGCGAACCGGTTCGCCACTCATCTCGGTGACGGCCGATGCTGCCGAGGGACCGATGCCTTCTGACCCGGGTGACTGCGATGACACCGGGAGTGTGGATGCGGGCGCCGAGCCAGATCACTCGGATGAGACCGACAGTGTGCCCGGCACCGGAGTGACCACTTCCGGTGCCGTCCTTGTCGGATACGGCACTCGCGAATCGACGATGCGGCTCCGCCGACCCGCAGGCGGCCGCTTCGGGAAGGCCGTGCACAGGCCCGACGTCGCCACTTCCCTTCCCGCCTCCGGTCCGAGCGTGCTTCTCGATCCACGTCGGCACTCACCGGTGGTCTCGCCGATAGTCCGGAAGTTCGCCCGCGCAAACGGGTTCGATGCGAGTCAGCTCGCTGGGACAGGGCCGGGCGAACTCGTTGTGCGTTCGGACGTGGATGCCGCGATCCGGGCGCTCGCCGAGCCGTCCGCGACTGAGGCCCCACCTCGGCCCACAACTTCGGCTGCAACTCGGCCCGCGACTGAGGATACGGTGATTCCGCTGACCGGGATGCGGAAGATCATCGCCGACCATCTCAGCCACTCCCGTTCCGTCATCCCCGACGCGACCGTCTGGTTGGATGTGGACGCGACAGAACTCATCAATGCGAAAGGCCGCCTCCAGAAGCTCACCGGCGAGCGGTTCAGCGTGACGGCACTTGTCGCACGTTTCGTGGTCGAAGGGCTCAAGAAGTATCCGATCCTGAACTCGTCCGTGGACGAGGATGCCGGTCAAATCGTCCAGCACGCCGCGATCAATCTCGGAATGGCGGCCCAGACTCCGCGCGGCCTGATCGTGCCCGTCGTCCATGGGGCGGAGCGGATGACGACACGGGAACTTCGCGACGGCGTCCAGGACCTGGTCGACCGGGCTGAAAAGGGCGACTACCCTCCGTCGATGCTGGCAGGAGGCACCTTCACACTCAACAACTACGGCGGTTTCGGAGTGGACGGGTCGTCGCCGATCATCAACCATCCCGAGGTCGCGATGCTCGGTCTCGGTCGCATCATCGATCGTCCATGGGTGGTCGACGGTCAGATCGTCGTTCGCAAGGTCGTCGTCCTGTCCATCGTGTTCGACCACCGCGTATGCGACGGCGACGCAGCTTCCGGTTTCCTGAAATATGTGGCCGGCTGCATCGAAGAACCTCTCATCCTCATCAGCGACATCTGAAATCCGTTTCGTCACAGAGCCGAATCGACAGTCCCTGTGGCCACTTACGCCCGATAGGGTGAGAGCCATGATCGAGATCGAGCACCTCAGCAAGAGGTACGGAACAAAGCTCGCCGTCGACGACATCACGTGCACGGTCCGGCCGGGTCAGGTCACCGGCTTCCTCGGCCCGAACGGCGCGGGTAAGTCCACCACGATGCGTATGATCGTCGGACTCGACCGGCCGACCACCGGGTTCGCGCATATCGACGGCAAGCCTTATGCCTCTCACCCGGCGCCCCTCCACCATGTCGGCGCGCTCCTGGAGGCGAAGGCTGTGCACACGGGTCGCACGGCTTTCAATCACCTCCTCGCACTCGCCGCGACCCACGGGATCCCCGCGAAGCGCGTGGGAGAAGTGATTGAGATGACCGGCCTTCAATCCGTCGCGAACAAACGTGTGGGCGGGTTCTCCCTGGGCATGGGGCAACGACTCGGAATCGCTGGGGCTCTGCTCGGCAATCCGCAGACCCTGATCCTCGACGAACCGGTGAACGGCCTCGACCCCGAAGGCGTCCTCTGGGTCCGCGAACTGACTCGCTACCTGGCGAAGGAGGGCCGGACGGTGTTCCTGTCCTCCCACCTCATGAGCGAGATGGCGCAGACCGCCGACCACGTCATCGTGCTAGGCAAAGGGCGGATCCTCGCTGACGCGCCGATCGCCGACATCTTGAGCGCGGCCGCAGGAAAACACGTCAAGGTGCGGTCCCCGCAGGCACAGCTGCTCGCGGATCAGCTGGCCGCCCCTGAGGTCGTCGTGACACATTCACCTGACGGCTCGCTCGAGATATCCGGCCTGGTCGCAGCTCAGATCGGCGACGCGGCCGCGCGGGCAGGAATCGTGCTCCACGAACTGACTCCGGTCGAAGCGTCGTTGGAAGACGCCTACCTCGAACTGACACAGGACACGGTCGAATACCACTCGGAGGCCCTGCAATGACCGAAACAGCGCCCGCAGCGGCATCAGCGCCCTCGCCGTCGCCCACGCCTGCACCGACCGTCGGTCATGTCGACCGCGTTCGGGTGACCTTTCCGCGCGTCGTCCGGTCCGAATGGATCAAACTGCGCACCCTGCGGTCCACGGTATGGTGCCTCGCTCTGATCATCGTTCTCGCCGCCGGCGTCAGCTTGCTGGTCGCCGCCGTGATTCCCAGTACCAGCGCCGGAACAGCCGAGGCGCAGAGATCCCTCCAGGTCACCGTCGGAACGGCGGGCCTGGGCCTCGCGCAGCTGATCGCCGCGATCCTGGGCGTGCTGATCATCACCGGTGAGTACTCGACGGGAATGATCCGCTCCACTTTCGCTGCCGTTCCCAAGCGAATTCCTGCGCTTCTCGCCAAAGCGCTGGTGCTCGCCGTGTCGACCTTCGTCGTGGCGGTCGTCTCGATCGCGATCAGCGCCCTGACCACGGCGCCGATCCTCTCGGGCAAAGGCCTCGGCAATCACCTCGGCGACGGTGACGTGCTGCGACCCCTGCTCGGTGGCGCCGTCTACCTCATGCTGATCGCAGTGCTGGCGTTCACCTTCGGCGCGATCATCCGGGTAAGCGCAGGCGGCATCGCCGCGATCCTGGGACTGGTTCTCGTCGCCCCTGGGATCCTTCAGTTGATCTCGAGCCTCGCCCAGGTCAAATGGCTCTCGAACGTTGCCGCATTCCTGCCCTCCCAGGCCGGCGCCAAGATGTACGCTTTCGACGCCACCTCATCCAGTGCAGCAGCGCTGGGGGGCCGTCGCGCAGTCGAAGCCGCAGCGAGCACCTCGGGCACCGTCGACCTCAACTCGTGGCAAGGCCTCCTCGTTGTGCTGGCCTGGGTGGTCGTCGGCATCATCGTCAGTCTCATCCTCGTCAAGCGCCGCGACGCCTGAGCGCAGTCACCTGGTAACCCACCCGGTTACACCCACCTGGCGACTCGCCCGCTCGCACTCACGCGGCAGCGGTCACGCATCCGCAGTCACGCATCCGCAGTCACGCAGCCGCAGTCACGCGGCAGCGGTCACGCTCACTCCCCGCGGAAGACCGGGCGCCGCTTCTCGTGGAAAGCCGCGAAACCCTCTCGGTAGTCCACAGTCGCCGACAGCTCGACCTGAGCATCGGTCTCATCCGCGACCGCCTCCCAGAAGCCCTGACGCGAATCCCGCAACCTGCGAATCAGACGCTTACTGACCAGGAAGGCTGCCGTCGGACCCTCAGCGGCCCGCCGGGCCCGCGCACGCGTGAACTCGAGCACCTCCTCGGGCGGCACCGACCGGCTGAACAACCCGGAAGCCACCGCGTCCGTGCCGCTCATCAACTCACCGGTGACAATCAGGTCGAGCGCCCGATGCGAACCTAGACGTTCGAAAAACAGCGAATGGCCACCCGAATCGAGCGCAGCACCCAAATTCACGAACGGCGAACCGATCTTCGCATCGTCAGCGACATAGACGATGTCGACGGCAATGAGCAACCCCAACCCCACCCCGAGGCACGCACCCGTTGCGACCCCGAAAGTCGGCGCCGGAAACTCGCTGATCTGCACCATCAGCGGCGAGAGCAAATCCTCCAGATAGCCTCGAGCATCGTCGGTCGCAGGATCCACGCCCGACACATCGCGACCTGCGCAGAACGCACGACCTTCACCGCGCAACACCAACGCGCGCACACCAGCATCCGCCGCCCGCCGGAACGCATCCGACAACTCGCGCAGACCCGATTCGTCCAACGCGTTGAGCTTTCCCGGATCATCCAAGACGACCTCGGCAACTCCGTCATCCACGAACAGCTGAACCGCCATCGGCTCACTCCCCCCGGTCGAATGTCATCAGTTCAGTCCCAGCGTTCACGAACCGGAGTCCACGAGCCGGAACCCATTTGCCAGAACCCATTTGCCAGAATTCACGTGTCATAGTCGACGGCGATCTTCTCGCTCGTGGGCACAGACTGACACGTGAGCACGTATCCGCGCTCCAATTCGTCCGGCTCAAGCGCAAAGTTCTCCGCCATCCGAACAGCGCCGTCAGTCAACACGGCGCGACAGGTCCCGCACACGCCGCCCGCACACGCGAACGGCACATCCCCCCGGACACGCAACGCTGCATTGAGCACGGTCTCGCCCGAACCCGACGGACTGGACACGGTGCTGGTCGTCCCATCGAGACGGAAAGTGATCTCGCAAACCTTCTGACCTTCGGCGATCTCCACCGGACGTCCATGCTGGGATTGTGATTTGCCGGGCTCGCCAGTCGTGAACAACTCGTAGCGGACCTCTTCAGCGGGAACCCCTTTCGCGGCAAGCGTGTCCCGACACAACTGGACCAGCTCGAACGGGCCGCACAAGAACCACTCGTCGACATCCGAAGGCCGAACCAACGAGCCGAGGATGCGTTCGAGTTTGTCCGCATCCAGTCGCCCGGTCAGCAGTTCCGAACTCCGGCGCTCCCTTGTCAGGACGTGGTAGAGAGCGAGCCTCGCCGGATAACGGTCCTTCAAATCCGCCAAATCGTCGACGAACATCGTGTCCATTGCTGTGCTGTTCGAGTAGATCAGCGAGAAACGGTTGCCGTCGTCGGCTTCGAGCGCGCTCTGGATCAGTGCGATAACCGGCGTGATCCCTGACCCCGCGGCGATCGCGACATAGTGTGCGCGACGCTCCAGGAGGAACTGAGATGTGAACTTCCCTTCCGGGCTCATGACCTCCAAGTCCATTCCGGGCTTCAAGTTCGCGAGCGCCCAAGTGGAGAACGTTCCGCCTTGACCGCGCTTGATGGCCACTTTGAGCACGCCCGGCCGGGGTGCTTGGCAGATCGAGTAGCTGCGTCGCAGATCCTCGCCCTCCAGAGTGGTCCGGATCGCGACATACTGCCCAGGCTCATAGTCATAGGCGTGGGCCAAGGAGTCGGGTACGTGGAAGGTGACTTCGATCGAGTTGTCTGTCAACGGGCGCACCTCCGCGATCTGCAGGTTATGGAACTGCGCCCGCCGCCGTGCTGGCGCGATCGCGGTGTTCGCTGGCGAGATCGCGGTGTTCACTGGCGACTTCGCGGTGTTCGCTGGCGAGATGTCCCCTCGCGAGATCGCAGCCTTCGCCGCCGAGTCAAGCGACGTGTCCGGACCGTCTCCCATCAGTGCGCCTTGAAGTAGTCGAACGGCTCATGGCAGCGCTGGCACACGTACAGCGCCTTACAGGATGTCGAGCCGAAGCGTGACAGTTCGCGCGTGTGCAGAGAGCCGCAATGGGGGCACCGGATTCCCAGTCCGAGTCCGACCACGCCGTCACGGCGCCGAATTCCGGGCGGTGCGATCCCAAACTTTTCGAGAGCCGCACGACCGGTGTCGGTCATCCAGTCGGTCGTCCACGCGGGAGCGAGCACGGTCCGCACGCTTACGCTTTCGTAGCCCGCAGCGTGAAGCACGGATAAGATGTCGTCGCGGATCGCGTCCACCGCAGGGCAAGCGGAATACGTCGGAGTGATCTCGACCGTCACAGTCTCACGATCGTCCTCATCACGCGTCACAGCCGTGCTCCGCAGAACACCGAGGTCTTCGATCGTGAGAACCGGGATCTCGGGATCGCAGACCTTCGCCACCAGGTCCCAGATCGTCTGATCCGTAGTCCTGATCCTCTGATCCGCGGTTCCGATCCTCTGATCCGCGGTCCCGATCCTCTGATCCGCAGTCCTGGTCGCGACACTTCCGCCGGTCACCATGTCGCCCCCGGGTGAGAACGCGCAAGAACCTGCATCTCTGCCAGCATCGGACCCAATGCTTCGGAATGGACGCCCCGTCGTCCTCCTCCTTGCGCGGCGGGAAGCTCTGGGACCTCGAGCCCCGACTCGCGGATCACGACCGGAACGGTCAGGTCGAATGACTCCCGCAGCAGTTCCGGTGGCACGGCGATCCCCGTGAGCTCGTTGACCCGCGGATCCGGCCGGAACAACTCGTCCACGAATGGCCACATCGCGTTCAGTCCGCGCTGCATGCGCTCGTGCGACTCTTCCGTGCCGAGTCCGAGTCGCCGCACCCATTGCACGCTGTGATCCACGTGATAGTCGACCTCTTTGACGGCTTTCGCCGCGATGGCGGCAAGCGTCGCATCCGAGGACTCGGAAAGCCTTCGGTAGAGCGCGTCGAAGTATACGGATGCGATCAGCTGGCGAGCGATGGTGTGAGCGAAGTCGCCCCGCGGCTGCTCGAACAACTGGTTACAGCGGTATTCGGACTCGTCGCGGAAATAGGCGAGATCGTCCTCGCTCTTCCCCCAGGCACTCCCTGAATACGTCAGAAAACCCCGCGCATGACCCAGGAGGTCCAACCCGATGTTCCCGAGCGCGACATCTTCCTCGAGCTCGGGCGCCCGGGTGATCCACTCGCCGAGCCGCTGCGCCAGCACGAGAGCATCATCGCCTAACCCGAGCGCGTACTCCGCGACGGACTCGCTGGCCTTGGGGGCCTCGCTGGACTCGCTGGTTTGGGCGGCCCCGCTGGCTTGGGCGCCTCCGCTGGTTTGGGCGGTCCCGCTGGCTTGGGCGGCTTCGCTGGCTTGGGCGGCCCCGCTGGCTTGGGCGGCCCCGCTGGCTTGGGCGGCTTCGCCTGCTCTGCCGGCATCGGTGGTATCCGTGGTATCGGTGGTATCGGTGTAATCCATGATGGTTCCGCTCACAGGTGGGGTACCGACTCGGAGGCGGTGTAATACCTGGCATGGCGGTATTCCTTGCCTTCCGCAGACTCGAAGTAACCGCCCTTGGCGTCCGGGTCCGAGGCGGTGATCGCGGCCGAAGGCACCACCCAGATCGATACGCCCTCGCCCCGACGCGTATACAAATCGCGTGCATTGCGGACCGCCATCACTGGGTCGGGTGCATGAATCGAACCGGCGTGCACGTGGGAGAGCCCCCTCGACGACCGGATGAATACCTCGAACAGCGGCCACTCTTCGCGGCCTGCCGAATCTCCCGGGCCGGTCATGATGCGATCCTCTCCAACTCCGAGACCTGCACTGCGTCCTCGCGCTCGGCATACACGCGTGCCGCCTCTCGCACCCACTCGCCCTCTTCATGAGCTGCGCGGCGTCGAGTGAGCCGAATCGCATTCGCCTGCCCCCGCCCGGCGAGCACTTCGTGGAATTCGTTCCAATCGAGCTCACCGAAGTCGTAGTGCCCGCGGTCCTCGTTCCATCTCAGGTCGGGATCCGGCAGGGTCACGCCCAAGAACTCTGCTTGCGGTACCAGCATGTCCACGAATCTCTGGCGGAGCTCGTCATTGCTGAAGCGCTTGATCTTCCACCCCATGCTGCGCTGGGAATTCGGGGACTCCGCGTCCGGCGGCCCGAACATCATGAGAGCGGGCGCGTACCACCGGTCGACCGACTCCTGCGCCATCCGCCGCTGCTCATCGGAACCGCGCATCAGGCTCAACAGGATCTCGAATCCCTGCCGCTGATGGAAAGACTCCTCTTTGCAGATGCGCACCATCGCGCGCGCGTACGGTCCGTATGAGCAACGGCACAACGGAACCTGATTGCAGATCGCGGCGCCGTCGACAAGCCAGCCGATCGATCCCATGTCCGCCCAGCTGGGCGTTGTGTAGTTGAAGATCGACGAATACTTGGCGGAGCCGGAAAGCAATTGCTCATACATCATCTCCCGGTCGATGCCCAAGGTCTGGGCAGCCGAGTACAGGTAGAGCCCGTGGCCCGCCTCGTCCTGCACCTTCGCCATCAGGATCGCCTTGCGCTTCAGGCTCGGTGCCCGGGTGATCCAGTTGCCTTCCGGTTGCATGCCGATGATCTCCGAATGGGCGTGCTGCGACATCTGCCTGATGAGAGTCCTGCGGTACGCCTCAGGCATCCAGTCGGCCGGCTCGACCCTTGAGTCTTCCGCGATCAGCCGGTCGAACTCGAGTTCTTCGAGGTTCTCGGCGCCTTCGAGGTTCTCGGCACTCCCCGCCGCGGATCCCTCTCGGATCTGTGTGGTCATCTTCGACTCCGATTCGATCTCGCATGGATTCGCTTTATTTCTTACCGATCGTTCAGTTAGTATATAGCGTGACGCCACCGACCTCAACGGCGAGTCGATGGCGCCTCAGCACGAGTGAGCACAACGCAACACGAGCGAGAACAACAGCACAAATCAGCACAACCCAGCACAACCCAGCACAAATCAGCACAACCCAGCACGACTCAGCGAGGAGAACTGAATGGGAAGCCACGCCATGATGCAGAGGGATCGCGCGTCCGCCGCGCTGGGCATGGACGTTCGGGTCAACGAACCCGGCCGTGCCGTCGTGTCGATGCGCGTTCGCGAGGACATGCTCAACGGGCATGACATCGCTCACGGTGGCCTGATCTTCGCGCTGGCAGACACCGCCTTCGCGATCGCCTGCAACGACACCGACGACGTGACCGTGGCTTCCGGCGCCGAGATCACCTTCCTCAAGCCGACGAGGCTGGACCAGACGCTGACCGCTACCGCGACAGCTCGAGCAACCTTCGGCCGGTCCGGTATCTACGACGTCCGCGTCGCCGACGAGAACGACGACACCGTCGCCGAGTTCCGCGGCCACAGCCGACGGATGAAAGGCGCAGAGCAGTAGGCGGGCAGAGATCGCCCGCACTCGCACCCGCACCCGCTGCGGCGCTCGCACCCGCTCCGACGCCCGTACCCGCACCCGCACCCGCTGAAACAAGCCACCCGGCAACGACCCAGGAGTACCGAATGTCGATGATGACGAACCCGCGGCTCCGGCCCGCAGACGAAGCGGACCTGGACCCGGCGGAGCGCATGTCGCTGGACGAATTGCGCGCGCTTCAGCTCGGGCGCCTTCAGGAAACGGTGCGGCACGCATACGAACACGTTCCGGCGTACCGCGCCAAGTTCGATGCCGCCGGTGTGCATCCCGACGACGTCCGAGACCTCGAGGACATCCGGAGACTGCCTTTCACCACCAAATCCGACCTTCGCGAGAATTACCCGTTCGGAATGTTCGCCGTTCCGCGGGAGCGTGTCGCACGCATCCACGCCTCCAGCGGCACGACCGGGCGCCCCACGGTTGTGGGCTACACGAAAGGCGACCTCGAAATCTGGGCCGACCTTGTCGCGAGGAGTCTGCGTGGCGCCGGCGCCCGTCCCGGCATGCGAATCCACAACGCGTACGGCTACGGGCTGTTCACCGGAGGCCTCGGCGCTCACGCCGGAATCGAAGCGCTCGGCGCGACAGTGATTCCGATGTCCGGCGGACAGACCGATAAACAGGTGCAATTGATCGCCGATTTTGAGCCGGATCTCATCCTGTGCACGCCCTCGTATCTGATGACCATCGGCGACTGCATGGAGAAGCACGGCATCGATCCGCGCTCAACGACACTCAAAGCGGGCGTGCTCGGCGCCGAGCCTTGGACCAACCGAATGCGCCAGGAGATCGAAGACAGATTCGACATCGACGCGGTCGACATCTACGGCCTGAGCGAGGTGATGGGTCCCGGCGTCGGATGCGAGTGCGTCGAGACGAAGGACGGCCCGCACATCTGGGAGGATCATTTCCTTCCCGAGATCATCGATCCAGAAACCGGCGATCCTCTGCCTGACGGGTCCGACGGGGAACTGGTCTTCACCTCACTCACCAAGGAGGCGTTCCCGGTCATCCGCTACCGCACCCGCGACCTCTCGAGGCTGCTTCCCGGGACGGCGAGGCCCAACATGCGCCGGATCGCAAAGATCACCGGACGCAATGACGACATGATCATCCTCAGGGGGGTCAATCTCTTCCCCACCCAGATCGAGGAGGTCGTCCTCGGGATCGACGCGCTTTCACCGAACTTCGTCTTGGAACTCACCCGTCCGGAAAGGATGGACGAACTCACCGTCAGGATCGAACCCCGCGCCGGCGCAGCAGACGAGGCTATTGCGGCGGCCCGTCGACAGCTCATCGAGACCATCAAGGTCCTCATCGGCTCCACGGTCGAAGTCGTCGTCGTCCCGACGGGCACGCTGCCGCGCAGTACGGGCAAGCTCCAGCGGCTCTACGACCTACGCGGTGACCTAACGCAATGACCCAATGCAATGACCTACGCAATGACCCAACGCAATGACCTACGCGGGCCGAACTGACGACGTGACGTGAGGCGCCCATGCCAGACTGGGTCGAGATGACCACCACTGAAGGCCCGACGCGAGGTTCGCGCGAAGCGGAGACGGGTGCCGACGCCGCAGGACCCGCTGAGACCGCGCCCAAGAAGGGCCGGCCCGGTTACGATCAGCAGTCGGTCCTGGATGTCGCCGTCGCCGCCTTCATCGACCATGGATATGATGCGACGTCGATGGGTCTTCTTGCCGGCCGACTCGGGCTGAGCAAGGCGGCGATCTACCACCACTTTCCAGCGAAGACGGAACTGCTGCGGGCTGCGCTGGATCAAGCCCTCGACGGGCTCGAAGGAGTTCTCACCGAAGACGGCGCCACGCACGGCAGCGCCGAAGAGCGCCTGTCTCACGTCCTTCGAGGTGCCGTCCACGTCCTGGTGGAAAAGCTTCCGTACGTCACTCTTCTTCTTCGGGTGCGCGGCAACACCGAAGTCGAACGGAATGCGCTGGACCGGCGACGTGAATTCGACAAAGCGGTCACCGACCTGGTGGTCGCCGCGCGTGACGACGGCACGCTCCGCGACGACATCGACCCGCGGGTGACGACACGTCTGCTGTTCGGCATGATCAACTCGATCGTCGAGTGGTACCGTCCCGGCGGCCCCGAGACCGCCGATCAGCTTGCCGCCGACGTCCTGGCGGTCGCGCTCGACGGGTTGCGAACGCAACGTTCACGAAAGTGAAGCAGGCACGAAGCTGAGGCTGGCACGAAGCTGAGGCTGGCACGAAGCTGAAACTGGGCAGCCGCCCGGATCACTTGCTCACTAGGGTCAGCACATCGTAGGTCGCGACAGTCTCATCGTTCTGGTTCCGCAGCACCGCATCCCATCGGACCTCGCCGTAGTCGTCCGTCTCGCGAGGAGTGATCTGCTTCGCGGTCAGCTCCACGCGAATACTGTCGCCCGGCGAGACCGGCGTGACGAATCGCAGGTTCTCAAGGCCGTAGTTCGCAAGCACGGGTCCGGGTTCCGGATCCACGAACAGCCCCGCCGCGAACGAGACCAGCAGGTATCCGTGCGCCACCCGCCCGGGGAAGAACGGATTCGCATGGGCAGCCTCTTCGTTCATGTGCGCGTAGAAGTTGTCGCCGGTGAACTCGGCGAAATGCTCGATGTCCTCGAGCGTCACCTGGCGGGCCGCGGAATGGACGCTGTCGCCCAGTTTCAACTCCGATAACGGCTTCCGGAACGGGTGCCGACCCGTCGACTCCGCTGACGCCCCGGCGTGCCAGATGCCCGTGATCGCCGTCAGCATCTCCGGAGGACCCTGGATCGCCGTCCGCTGCATATGGTGCAGGACAGCGCGGATGCCGCCGAGCTCTTCCCCGCCGCCGGCGCGTCCCGGCCCGCCGTGGACCAAGTGAGGCATGGGCGAACCATGACCGGTCGAAGTGCGCATATCGTCACGATCGAGGACGAGCACGCGTCCGTTGAAGGCAGCGATCCCGGTAGTCAGCGCGACCGCTTCCACCGGGTCATGCGTTGCGATGCTGGTCACGAGGGATCCCCCTCCGCGCGCCACCAAAGCGACAGCCTCTTCGGTTGTGTCATAGGCGATGACGCTCGCCACCGGACCGAACGCTTCCACTCGGTGGACCGCGTCCACAGCTGCGTCGTCGAACCGGAGCAGAACCGGCCCGACGAACGCGTCACGGGCCGCGTCACTGTCGGTCGCCTCGTCGCTGGCCGCCTCACCACTGGTCGCCTCGCCGCCAGGTGCCTCACCACTGGTCGCCTCACCACTGGTCGCCTCGCCGCCAGTCGCCTCACCACTGGTCGCCTCGTCGCCGATCGCGCGCACAACGTCAGGCGCCTCCGTCGATCCGTACACGATGCGACCGCCCGCTTCGACGAGCTTGCCGATCTGTCTCAGCACCTCGACGCGCTGATCAGCCGACGCGAGCGGACCCATCGTCACTCCGTCCGCACGTGGGTCGCCGATGACCACGCGCTGGCTGAGCCGATCCGAGATCGCCGCAACGACGTCGTCCGCTGCCGTCCGCGGCACGATCACGCGCCGGATCGCAGTGCACTTCTGCCCGGCCTTCACCGTCATCTCAGTGACGACCTGCCTGATGTATGCATCGAACTCGGGCGTACCCGCCGCCGCATCCCGACCGAGCACCGACGCGTTTATCGAATCGGTCTCGCTGGTGAACCGGACTCCACCGGTCTGGACCGAATCGTGCGCACGAAGTCTCTCGGCCGTCGAGGCCGATCCCGTGAAAGCCACCAGGTCGCCCAAACGGAGATGATCGAACAGATCCGGGACGCTACCCGAGACCAGTTGGAGGGTGCCGTCCGGCAGCAGTCCGGACTCCACGAGGATGCGCACAAAGGCCTCGGCCAGATATCCGGTCGGCGTCGCGGGTTTGACGAGCGACGGAACGCCGGCCAGGAACGCGGGTGCGAACTTCTCCAGCGAACCCCAGACCGGGAAGTTGAATGCGTTGATCTGAACCGCGACACCCGGCAGGCGAGTGAAGATGTGGCGACCGAGGAAAGATCCGTCCTTTGATAACGGCTCGACGGGACCGTCCACGTACACTCGCGTGTTCGGAAGCTCGCGGCGTCCCTTCGATGAATAGGTGAAGAGAACCCCGATACCGCCATCGATATCGACCATCGAGTCGATCTTGGTCGCGCCGGTGCGACTCGAGAGCTCGTACAGCTCGGCTTTTCGTTCCGTCAGGGCGGCGGCGAGCTGCTTCAGTATCAACGCGCGCTGATGGAACGTGAGGTGCGACAGCGACTCCTGTCCGACCGTCCGGGCATACTCGAGAGCGCCCGCGAGATCCATGCCGCTCGTGCTCACCCGGGTCACGACCTCACCCGTGGATGCGTCTCGCACAACCGTCGGCGACAGCGGTTCGTCGGGCGTCCACCATCCACCGCGCACGTAGCTGGGGAGAATACCGGTCGCGTGCGTGCCGGTCGTGCGCGTGTCGGTCATGCCTGGCCTCCCGACCATTCGAAGAAACCGCGACCCGTCTTACGGCCAAGCTCACCGGCCGCGACCTTGTCGCGCAGAAGTTGCGGCGGCGCAAAGCGCTCGCCGAGCTGTTCGTACAGGTACTCGGCGATGCCGAGACGGACGTCCAACCCTACGATGTCCGCAAGCCGCAGCGGCCCGACCGGATACCGATAGCCGAGCACCATCGCCGCGTCGATGTCCTCCGCCGACGCGACGCCTTCTTCGAGCATGCGAATCGCTTCGAGCCCGACAATGACCCCGAGCCTGCTCGAGGCGAATCCAGGAGCATCGGACACGGTGACAGGCGTCTTGCCGAGCGTGCGTGCCCAGCCCTGGACCTTGGAGACCACCGCCGGGTCACTGCGAGCGCCGACCACGACCTCGATGAGGGAGGACGCGGGGACCGGGTTGAAGAAATGCATGCCGACGAACCGCTCGGGAGTCTCGAGAGATCCGGCCAGATCGTCGATCGAAATGGAGGAGGTGTTGCTTGCGATCACGCATTCGCGGTCGACGTGCGCCTCGATGCGCCGCAGCGACGACACTTTCAGATCGTGGACTTCAGGAACGGCCTCGATGACGAGTGCCGCTGTCTCGAACGCTTCGTCGGACGTTGTCACCGTGAAGCGATCCGCCAGGGCTCCGAATTCTTCCTGCGTCGTGGCACGCTCGATGCTCGCGTGAATCGCGCTCTCCACGCGCTCGCGAGCTCCCTCACACTGTTCTGCGTCTCGTTCCACCACGGACACCCGCGAGCCCGCCAGAAGGAATGCGTGCGCGATGCCCGCGCCCATGCGACCACCGCCGAGAACTCCGACCTCACCGGGAAGCACTGCGCTCTCACCGCGAGACACGGCGCTCTCACCGCGAGACACGGCGCTCTCACCGCGAGACACGGCGTCTGTCTCGCTCACCGACGCCTCTTTTCCAGGAAATCAGTCATCCTCTTCCACTTCGTCTCCGAGTCGAACAACACAGCCTGCGCGTCCAGATCGACTCTGGGGTGATCGTCCCGTGGCGCCGCCAGAACCGCCTTCGTCGCGCGCGTGGCAGCAGGATCCTGCACCGTGATCCGGTCCGCTAGTTCGTGAGCCGCTCTCAGCAGCTCGTCCGGTTCGCAGATCTTTGTCACAAGGCGGACTGATAGCGCTTCCTCGGCGGTCAATACGCGACCGGCGAGCAACATCTCCTTCGCAAGGGCCTCGCCTACGAGTTCGCGCAGGCGCCAGGAAGCTCCGGCCGCGGCGATGATCCCCAATCCGGTCTCCGGATTCCCGATCTTGATTCGCGTCGTCCCGATCCGGAAGTCCGCCGCGTACGCGAGCTCGGCTCCGCCTCCGAGCGCATATCCGTCGACCGCCGCTATCACCGGCATAGGAAGTTCCGCGATCCGCGTGAAAAGTTTTGTGTTGATTCCGCGGAGTGCATCCTCGGAATTCCGCTCGCGCAGTTCAGCGATATCCGCACCCGACGCGAAGACCCCATCGCTTCCGGTCAGGATCAGGATCTTGGGATCGTCCTCCAGCTCGCCGCAGATCGCGTGCAAGTCGTCGACCATCCGCTGGTCGATCGCGTTGCGCACCTCAGGACGGTTCAGCTGGACTACGGTTCGGTCCGCTGAGCGCGTGACCAATATCACGCTCTCGCCAGACATACTCTCGCTAGACATACTCTCGCTAGACATACTCTCGCTAGACCTTCTCTACGATCAGGGCCGAACCTTGACCCACGCCCACGCACATCGTCGCGAGGCCATAACGGGCATCCTCGCGCGCCATGCGGTTGAGAAGCGTCACGACCAGTCGGGAACCACTCGATCCCAGCGGATGTCCGAGCGCGATCGCCCCGCCGTCACGGTTTGTCCGTTCCGCATCGAGTCCGAGCGCCCGCATGACGGCCAACGACTGCGTCGCGAAAGCCTCATTGAGTTCGACCGCTCCGACGTCCCCCACTGTCAATCCGCTGCGCGCCAAGGCTTTTCGGGTCGCGGGGACAGGACCGATCCCCATGATCTCGGGAGCGACCCCGGCGCTCGCTCCGACCACCACCCGGCCCGATGCCCGCAAACCGTAGCGCTCCACAGCTTCACCGCTGGCGACCACGATCGCCGAGGCACCGTCGTTCAGCGACGACGAGTTACCGGCCGTCACCACGCTGCCTCCGGCGACCACCGGGCGGAGGCCCGCAAGGATCTCCGCGCTGGTGTCCCTCCGTGGGCCCTCGTCCACAAGGACCGTTCCTGCCCGCGTAGGCACCCCGACGATCTCCGCGTCGAACCGACCTGCGTCGATTGCCGCGATGGCGCGGCGATGACTCGTAAGAGCGAACTCGTCGGCATCCTCCCGGCTGACTCCGAACACGCGCGCGACTTCTTCGGCTGTCTCCGGCATCGAGAACGTCGCCTTGTCCCGAGCTGCGATCACCGGGTTCACGAACCGCCACCCGATCGAGGTGTCGAATTGCGCCCCCGGCTTGCCGAACGCTTTCTCTGGTTTTGCCTGGACCCACGGTGCACGGGTCATCGACTCGACCCCGCCCGCCACAATCACGTCGGCGTCTCCCGATCGGATTGCCTGGGCGGCCATGGTGATCGCACTGAGGCCGGACGCGCAGAGCCGATTCACCGTGATTCCGGGAATGCTATCCGGCAGCCCTGCAATGAGGACGCTCATCCGTGCAACATTCCGGTTGTCTTCTCCCGCCTGATTGGCGGCCCCGAGGATGATCTCGTCGATCGACTCCGGCTCAATGCCTGCCCGCGCAATCGTCTCGCGCACGACGAGCGCGGCCAGATCATCGGGCCTGATCCCGGAGAGCACCCCTCCGTATCGGCCGACCGGCGTTCGCACACCTCCGACGAGATAAGCCTCCGCCATACTCCGCGCACCTCCATTGGGACGAATCGTCGAACAAATTCTCGTGGCCCCGACTCTGAATGACCCCGACGGTTGAGATCCACGACGCAGCCGGTTATTGAGCCGGTTAGCGACAGAGCCAGTTGCCGACAGAGCCGGTTAGCGACGTGTCAACTGCCGATGAGAATAAATTACCGACCGTTCGGAAAGTAATTCTGACAGAGGAGGGGGCGCGAGTCAATCCGTGCGCGCCCGGGACCATCCGCGACCAACAGCTTGCCGCGCGAGCCGACGCTACATTTCTTCGTGCACGAGCGGGTCGCCGCCGAAGAGCCGACCGTCTGTCCTCCCCAGCGCAGTGATCGCCGCAAGTTCGTCGTCCGCAAGTTCGAATCCGAACACATCCAGATTGCTGCGCTGACGATCCGGGTCAGCGGACTTCGGGATCGGCACTGCGCCGAGCTGGACGTGCCAGCGCAGTACCACCTGTGCTGGAGTCACCCCGTAGCGTTCAGCCGCGTCGACGATCGGCCGCTGCTGAAACACCGGGGCGTTCTTGCCGAGCGGACTCCAGGACTCGGTTCGGATGCCATGCGCTTCGTGGAACGCGCGAAGATCCACTTGCGGAAAGAATGGGTGCAGCTCAACCTGATTCACCGCCGGCATCACACCGGTCTCGTCATAGATCCGCGTAAGAAACGCCTCTGTGAAATTGGACACCCCGATCGACCGAACCACGCCGCGATCTCGCAGTTCGACCATTGCGCGCCAGCTTTCTCCGAAATTCCCGACACTCGGGTTCGGCCAGTGGATGAGATAGAGGTCGACGTATTCGAGCCCGAGCGCGATCCGGGATTCCTCGAACGAGACGAGGGTCCGCTCGTAACCGTGATCGCGGCCCGGAAGCTTCGTCGCGATCTGCAGTTCCTCACGCGGCACCCCGCTGCGAGCGATCGCCCGCCCCACCTCCCGCTCATTGAGATAGTTGACCGCGGTGTCGACGAGTCGATAGCCGATCTCGATCGCGCTGACGATCGCGGCCTCACCATTCGCGCCGCGAAGCGGATAGGTGCCGAATCCGATCGCCGGAATTCGGTTGCCATCGTTCAATGGATAGGAAGGGATCCGAGTCATGTCTTCTCTCGTAGTCGGTTCGGCTGCGGGACGCAACCATCAGACGAACATCGATCAGGGATAGCCGAGGAACCAGAGAAGGACGATGGCGACCGGCTGCAATGCGATACCGCCGATCAGGAATGCGCGCCTTCGCCGCGACGTGCCCGTGAAGGTGCGAGCGGCGAGCAGCGGGCTGAGCGGCAACGCCAGACGGAAAGTGCTCTGCTGTGGCAGGAAGACCGCGAACAAGTAGAGTGCGTAGCTTCCAGCGAACCCTACGATTTCGTTGCCGAGACGGCGAGTCGACGTCAAAAACAGCCAGCACGCGAATCCTGCCGCGGCGGCTACGACCAGTGCGACCCCTGCAACTCCGAGGTACCGCCACGCCATGTCGAACCAGGGCATCAGGGGTTCGAAATTCTGTCGGCCGACGAAACCGACCCACCAAGATGTCTCAGTCGCCAGATACGCATCATGTCGCGAGGTCACCGCGGACGCGATCTCGGGCCACGCCAGGCCGGCCACGGCGATGACGGCTCCCGCCAGAAGTATCGACAACGTCTGTGTGGGCCGGAGCCGGTCGCCGGATCTCCATCGCACGACGAGGTGGATTCCTAGTGCCAGCGCCAGCGCGAGGATGCCGGGCCTCGTGAAAGCGGCCACGACCGCGAGCGGGATGATCGTGAGGTAGTGGCGCCGCACCATTGCGAGCAACGCGCCGAAGAGAAGCAGGAGGAACAGGCTCTCCGCATAGGCGACCTGCAGCAGGAACGACAGGGGTCCCAGACAGAACATCGCGGTCGCCCACAGTGCCCTGCGACGACCGGTGCGCTCTGCCATCAGGTAATAGAGCACCAACGCCGCAGCACCGCCGCAAATCGTGGAAAGCACGACTCCCGCAGTGTAGAACGGCAGTCCGGTCACCGACATGATCCCTCGAACCAACCACGGGTAGACGGGCAGGAAAGCCCACGGGTTCGGAAGAACATGCCCGCTGGCATCGGTCGGGATCGATCGCGGATATCCGAATTCCGCTATCCGTCGATAGAACGACGCGTCCCAAGATCCCGAGAACGTGAAGAAATCAGGGTGACTGCGATGGCTTGCAAAGGTCCAGTGGCTCGCGCGGGCAACCGTGAACATGGCTGCCATGAGAACGGTGCTGACCGCGCGAGAGGAAGCGTAGATGAGTAACACGCGCGCCCAGAAAGGCAGACGCGACAGCCGACGGCTCAGGTTGCGAGTGCGGCCGGGCTTTTGGGCGCGGCGAGTCTTCCAAATGCCGCGAACCCGCCCTTGGCGCAATTCAGCGACCGTACCCCCCAATGTCACGGAATCGATGATCCCACGAGTCGAGGCTCCACTGCCACGCGGGGCTGGCTGGGCTGGCTGGGCTGGCTGGCTGGATGGGCGGGGCTGGATGAGCGGGGCTAGATGTGCGGGGCTCGGGTCGCACGTCTTCTGGCGCGATCCCGATGATCAGATTGCAGCGCCGACGACCTGCACGTAGCGTGCGATGACCAGATTGCGGACCCGATAACCAGCACGCCCCGCCGATGATCAGACGGCAAACCGAGAACATGGGGCCGGCCCAGCCCGATGGGCCGGCCCACGCCCCCCGGTTTGATACGAGACACAACATATCCGCCGAGGATCGCATTGGCGGTGAGGCGCAGCACTTGGCTCGGCGTGTCGCGATTCGAGCCTGCGGCTGGGGTTGTGATTACGACGCAAGCGGGATTCGCGCGTGTTACGGCCCGAGTACGCCAGCGGAGTACGCCAGCGGAGTACGCCAGCCGAGTACGCCAGCCGAGTACGCCAGCCGAGTACGCCAGCCGAGTACGCCAGCCGAGTACGCCAGCCGAG
>FSXL01000192.1_pt1 | contig 20177 bp, 17 predicted proteins | sample 1638241 | NCBI WGS metagenome assembly FSXL01 (sample SAMEA3914788, study PRJEB12502) | metagenome | biome: forest; material: soil | place: Canada | collected 2011-07-03 | depth 0.1 m | reverse complement strand
GGTCTCGCTCGATTGCCAGCACCACCCCGCCGGAGTACACGTTCGACATCGCTGACATCGCGGACATTGCGAGGCTGGTGGCCAGTGGCTTGCTGCTCCTGAGCCAACGCGCGGCGAGCCGTCGACCGGTCATTCACCGAGCGAAAGAGAGCGCCGCGCGAATCTCGAGTAGTGATCCCTCGGCGCGCTCACATCACCATGGGACCGGCGGCCAGCCCCATGGTGCGGGGTGCCAGCATCGTCTGCAAGACGAGAGCGGCGCCGCCCACCGCGGCGGCATCTGAGGCATGGGTCGAAAGCTGCACGCGAATGCCGTGCTGATCGCGCGCGAAGAAGTCGTTCAGTAGTCGGTCGGTGATCGCTCGAACGTAGAACGGTCCGGCGATGGAGAACGCGGGACCGGCGAGGGAGACCGAGTCGAGATCGAAGAGATTGGCCATCGCCACGACCCCGGTTGCGAGGTGGCTCGCGGAGATTCCAATCAGCTCGATCGCGAGGTCGTCGCCGTGCACGGCTGCGCGCGCGATCGACTTGAAGTCTTCGAATTCGTCCTCGCCAAGAACACCGAGGTGTTCCGCGGCATTGGGACGCGCTCGGGCGGCCTCGATTATCGCCCGCGGATCCGCCACGCTCTCGAGCGTGACACTCTTCCCCGAAGGTCCCGTGACACTGAGCTGTCCCAGTTCACCGGTGTTGGAGCTCGCTCCGCGGTACACCGTTCCGTCGATGAGAATGCCGGCACCGATTCCCGTCCCCATGTAGATCGTCGCGTGCGAAATGGAGGAGCCGAGATCTCCGCCCCAGAAGTCGCCGATGGCGGCGGCGGTTGCGTCATTGTCGAGCAGGACGGGCAGCTCTACAACCCCCGACAACATCGTTCTGATCGGCACATTGTTCCAGGCCGTCATGTGGGGTGGGCCGAGAACGACGCCGCGGGCGAGGTCCAGCGGTCCCGGCGCCACTATCCCGACCCCGAGCGTCCTGTCTTTGTCGATACCAAGGCGTGCGAGCATCCCGTCGATCTCGCGCGCGATGACGCTGATCATGACGGTAGGGTCGGCCGAGCCTATCCCCACGGTGCGCATGCGCCCGACGATCGCTCCCACCAGGTTGACAACAACGTAGGTATTGGATTCGCTGCCCAGCTGAATGCCGATCGCGAAACGGGCGGTCGCGTTGATGTCGAGCAGTACCGGGTTGCGTCCTCCGGTGGATTCGCCTCGACCAGTTTCACGAACCAGCTCGTTTCCGATGAGCTCCCGCACGACGGTCGACATCGTTGCCTGAGTCATGCCGGTCGCTTCAGCGAGTTCGACGCGGCTGATCGGACCCTGCGAGCGGATGAGGTCCAGAACGACGCCCCTGCTTGTCCCGTTCGCCAGGGATATTCGTGGACCCGGCACGTCGCTCCTTGCTCTACTGACACGTTACCGACGTGACGACGGCTCTTACGTTACGACACCGGGATCCACCATCTCGGCGACTAACTTGACATACTTTATAAAGGCATCTAAAAAAGATCACAGCGTCGAGTCGCCTAGGTCGTCGACCTCGGCACTGCGCTTATCCCCTGTCAGGACGCTGGCGGCCGCCGCCCCCGACCCCGAGTTGCGGCTCAAACAGATGCGACAGGCTTAGGCAGGGGATGCCCAACATTCCTTCTTCCACTTCGATCAGAAAGCACCACCGATGACCTTTATCCCCTCGACGTTCGTCGGGCTCGTGAAGAACTGGACGGTGAGCGCGGTCAGCGGCCCAACGCCAGCCGGTTTCCCCACCGAGCCGATACCCGCCGTCGTCCCCGGCGTGATTCACACGGACCTTCTTCGCGCGGGCCTCATCGCGGACCCGTTCGACGGGGATAGCGAGGCGGCGCAGCAGTGGATTGGCGACACCGTCTGGAGGTACCGGACGACGTTCGAGTGGAGCGACAACGGGCATGCGCGCCACGACCTGGTCGCCTTCGGCCTCGACACCGTCGCGACGATCGAGCTCAACGGCACGCGCATCGGTCAGACGGAGAACCAGCACCGAAGCTACCGATTCGACGTTCGGTCGCTGCTCACACCGGGGTTGAATGAGCTCTCGGTGACCTTCGCGGCACCCGTCCCCGAGACCCTCGCCCGGGTCGAGAAATTCGGCGCACTTCCGCGGGTGAACCACCACGAGTTCAACCAACTTCGCAAGACCGCGTCCCATTTCGGATGGGACTGGGGGATCGATGTCGCCGGTAGCGGGATCTGGCAGCCCATCGGAATCGACTCATGGAGCGGCACGCGTATCGCTTCGGTTCGCCCGCTCGTCGATGTCGATGGCGCAGACGGCGTCCTGACCGCACATGTCGAAATCGAACGGGATGGCGCAATCGGCAGTGTCGCTACTCCGATCACGGTATCAATCGGCGGCATCACGGAGGACGGTACGATCAACGCCGACGATACGGCGGGAGCCATCGTTGTTCGAGTGCCCTCGGCCCGGCTCTGGTGGCCCGTGGGCCACGGCGAACAACCGCTCTACGACGTTACCGTGCACGCCGCCGAGGCCGAATGGAGCTCCCGAGTTGGTTTTCGGACGGTGTCGGTCGACACCGCGCCGGATGCAAACGGTGCGCCATTCACCATCGTAGTCAACGGTGAGACGGTGCTCGCTCGGGGAGTCAACTGGATACCCGACCATGCGTTTCTCACCGAAATCGATCGGGAACGGTACGAACGGCGTCTCGCGGACGCCCTCGGAGCCAACGTCAACCTCATCCGTGTCTGGGGCGGAGGCATCTACGAGTCAGACGATTTCTACGAACTCGCGGATGAGCGCGGCATCCTCGTCTGGCAGGACTTCCTGTTCGCGTGTGCCGCGTACTCGGAGGAGGCACGCCTCTACGATGAAGTCGCCGCGGAGGCGAGCGAACAGATCACGCGGCTTTCCACTCATCCGTCCCTCATCATCTGGAACGGGTGCAACGAGAACATCTGGGGATACGCCGACTGGGGCTGGCGACCCATTCTCAACGATCGCACCTGGGGCGACGGGTACTACCGCGAGCTTCTCCCCGCCCTCCTCGCTGAACTCGACCCGACGCGCTTCTACTCGCCTGGCAGCCCCTACTCGTTCGGGGACTACCTTCACCCGAACGACCCACGCAATGGAACCATGCACATCTGGGATGTCTGGAACCAGAAGGACTTCACCGCATATCGCGACTATCGTCCCCGGTTCGTCTCGGAGTTCGGCTTTCAGGGCCCCCCATCGTGGTCAACGCTGACCGATGTCGTGCACGACGACCCTCTCGATCCGTATGGCCGAGAGATGCTCGTTCACCAGAAGGCCCGTCTGGGGAACGTGAAGCTGGCTCGTGGCGCTCGCGGCCACCTCCCGGAGACGACGACCATCGAAGACTGGCACTGGGCGACGCAACTAAACCAGGCGCACGCCGTCCGTTTCGGTATAGAGCATTTCCGGTCGCTCACGCCGCTGAACACCGGGACGATCGTGTGGCAATTGAACGACAACTGGCCAGTCGTCTCCTGGGCGGCCGTCGACTTCGGCGAGCATCGCAAGCCACTGTGGCATGCCCTCCGAGCCGCGTACGCTCCGCGCCTTTCCACGCTCCAGCCACGCGCGTCGCAGCACTCCATCGAAACCGCGTTCGAGGGGATTCCCGCCGAACTCGACGCGACGGCGCTGGTCCTCCTCAATGACACCTCGGAGGCATTCGACGGCGCGTTCCTGATATCGAGGCAACTCCTCGACGGAACCGTGCTCGTCAGTCAGACCGTCACGGCTGCCGTTGCGGCACGGGCCGCCTCGACTCTGCTTCTCTCCGCCGAGATCGCGAGTTGGGGTGACCCGTCGCGCGAAGTGGTCGTGGTGAAGCCCGTGGACGAGGCCACCGGGTTCGCCACCGCCTATCTGTTCGGCGCCGAGATCGTGGATCAGGCACTTGATCCGCGAGCGATCGAAGCGACCGCCGAACGCGTGGAAGGCGGATACGCGGTCACGCTAGTCGCGTCGAGCCTGGTGCGAGATGCGTTTCTCAACGTCGACCGGGTGGACCGGTCCGCGTCGGTGGAAGAGGGACTCATCACGCTGACAGCGGGCGAAACCGCAACCTTCCACGTCATCAGCGACGCTGATGTGGATCCGAACGACTTCCTCGGCGGACTCGTGCTCCGCTCCGCGAACAGTCTGAAGTAGATACGATCTCAAGCATGCCTGCCGATGTCGCACCAGCCGACACGATCGGACTCATTCTGTTGCGGGGTAGACGCGACATGCTCGTCGAGCCGTTCTACGGGGAGGTCATCTCCGGCATGGAAAGCGTGCTCGCTCCGCGTGGCTTGAACGTTTTGATGCAGGTGGTCGCAAGTCGTGAGGAAGAGTTGGCCAGTTACGAGCGGTGGGCGGCGCAGAACGCCGTCGCCGGAGTCGTCCTCACCGATCTTGGTCCCGACGATCAGCGGCCTCGGCTGCTCGCCGAATACGGGTTCCCGGGCGTGATCCTCGGCGACCCGGAGGACAGTGCGGGCATGGCCATCGTCCGTACCGACGATTTCACTGCCATGTCGGATGCCGTTACGCAGTTGTCCGAGCTCGGGCATCGAAGAATCGGACGTGTATCCGGACCTAGCCGGCTGTCTCATACCCGCGCACGCACCGAGGCGTTCAACTCGGTCACTGCGGCGCGCGGAATATCCGGCATTCTGCTGGAAGGCGACTACACGGCCAAGAGCGGGGCTGAAGCCACCCGTCAATTGCTCAGTCTTCCGGAGCCGCCCTCGGCGATCATCTACGACAACGACATCATGGCGGTCGAGGGGTTGAGCAGCGCTCAGAGTCAAGGAGTGTCCGTCCCAGTCCAACTGTCGATCTTGGCATGGGACGATTCGACGCTCTGCAGAATCGCCCAACCGCCCCTCTCGGCGATGAGCCACGACGTGTACGACATGGGTGTCCTTGCCGCCCGAGGCCTACTGGGCGTTATGGATGGGGATGCGCCGACCGCCGTCACCGCATCACAGCCGACCTTCGTGGCGCGCTCCTCGACCACCCGCCGACGCTCGAGTTGAGGCGCGGCAGCATCACAACGGCCATCGGCTTACCCCGGAAGGAACACAATGATTGTTGAACTCAACCACGTGGGTATCACCGTGCGCGATTTGCCCACGTCCCTGGACTTCTACTCGAGCCGATTCGACGCCAAGGAGGTCTTCCGGGGTTGGATCCCGGCGAGCAGAACCGAGGTGGTCTACCTGGCCATCGGTCAGAGTCTTGTCGAACTGCTCCATCCCCTCGATCCGGCCGAAGACGAATCATTCGGTCTCAATCACATCGCGTTCATGACGAACGACCTTGAAGCGGACTTCGCGCGTCTGATCGCGAACGGCGTTTCCGGCTTGTCAGCTCCCAGGCCGGCGGGAACAGGCATTGGCAGGCTCGCGTTCGTCCAGAGCCCGGGAGGCGTTCGCGTCGAACTCATCCAGCGCGACCTGCCGTTGCGAGGCACCGATTCCACTTCACAGGAATTCGCCTCCACCGTCCGTTTTGCCATCGAAACGTCTGCGGTCCAGGACGAAGTCCACTTCTTTCGGGACCTTCTGGGCATGAGCGGCGGCGTTGCTAGAAGCGAGGAGGCCGACGATCCGGCCACTAGAACGCTCGTGCTGAACAGCGATGTTCTCGTGCTGATCGGGCTCGCCGATTCCGGAGTCGCATCGCGCCTGAGTCACATAGCTGTCAGTTTTCCCGTCATCGACGGCTCCCGTCTTGGCGACCAAGAGAGCGGTCGACGCCGCGAGCGATCCCCGGACCCCGACGGAGTGCTTTTGCTCGTCGATTAGCGGGGCGGGTGCCGATTAGGACTCCCTATCATGAGACCGCCGTCCACATACACGGTGGTTGCGGTCACGTACCGCGCGGCATCTGAGGCCAGGAAAATCACGACATCGGCGATTTCGGATGGCGCGGCGATTCGCCCAACGGGGATGGCAGCTTCGACTGCCTTCATTTCCGCGGGACTGTCAAGGAGGTTGGCAGTGAGGCGGGTCGCCGTCGCGCCCGGGGCGACATTGACGATGCGGATGCCCTTGCTGGCCAGTTCGACGCCCGCTGTCTTGGTCAGCATTCGGACGCCGCCTTTTGAGACGCAGTATGCCGTATTGCCCGGCATCGGCCATTCCTCATGAATTGATGACACGTTGACGATCACCCCTGCCGAATCCTGCTCGATGAACTGTCGTGAAGCGAGCTGTGACCCGAAGAATGCAGCCTTGAGATTCACGTCGATCGTGCGGTCGAACTCCTGCTCCGATGTCTCGAGCAGAGAATTGAGGATCTGGATTCCCGCGTTGTTGATCATCACACCTAGCGATCCGAATGACTGCACAGCGGCGGAGATAAGGTGTCCGATATCGTCCACGCGACTGACATCCGCGAACACCGCGACGGCCCTACCGCCTCCCGCTTCGATCTCATCCACAAGGCCGTTGGCTGCCTCCGGGTTCTCGAAGTAGCCGATAATCACGTTGGCGCCCTCGTTCGCCGCCGCGCGCACAATCGCCTCGCCGATCCCGGTGTTGCCCCCGGTGACGACGCAGGTCTTCCCATCGAGCAGCATCAACGGTTGTCCTCGCTCTCATATTCAGGGACGCGCCGCCGGGTCGAGGACGCTTCGACCCGCGCGATGACCTCAGGTTCGACGCGACCGGTGGCCCGAGTTCAGGAATTCGCTGTACCAGCGGCCGCTCTGTTTGAGTGTGCGCCGCTGCGTCGCAAAATCCACGTACGCCAGTCCGAATCGCCGGGTGAACCCCTGTGCCCACTCGAAATTGTCCATAAGGCTCCAGGCAAAGTATCCGGCGAGCGGCAATCCTTGTTCGATCGCGTCGGCGCAGGCGGACAGGTGATCCTTGAGATAGTCGAGTCGCGCCGTGTCGTCGACGTAACCTGACGCATCCGGAACGTCATCGAACGCCGACCCGTTCTCGGTGATGAACGTGCGCAGTCCCGGTTGGCGGGCCTCGACGAGCTGCAGCACCTCAACCAGACCTTGCGGCACGATTGGCCAGCCCATCTGGGTGCGCGGCTCGCCGTTGTCGATGAACAGCACTGACTCGCTGCCCGGGTAGGAGCTCGCCTCCGTCGGAGATTCAAGGTCACCCGCGGCCACGGTGTGCCTGCTGTAGTAGTTCACGCCGAGAAAGTCGATCGGTTCGGCGATGGTCGCCGCATCGGATGATGGCTGAGCGGCGAACCAGTCGGTCTGGCCGAGATCGGTGAGAACGTCGGCAGGATAGTCGCCGGTCAGGATGGGATCGAGAAACAACCGGTTCGACAGCCCGTCGATTCGGCGCGCAGCATCGACATCGGCCTCGCTCCCGCTGGCCGGTTTGACCGAGTAGAGGTTCAGTGTCACGCCGACCTGGGCACTCGCCTGTGCGGAACGGATGGCCCCGGTTGCCAGGCCGTGACCGAGCAGAAGATGATGCACGGCATGCGCGGCCTCCGTCCCGACCGTTTTTCCTGGCGCGTGGATGCCGGCAGCGTAGCCGAGAAATGACGAGCACCACGGCTCGTTGAGAGTGATCCAGTTCTCGACGACATCCTCGAGCGCGGCAACGACACTGGCCGAGTAGTCGGCGAACCGGAAGGCGGTGTCCCGGTTGAGCCAGCCGCCACCGTCTTCGAGCTCCTGCGGCAGGTCCCAGTGGTAGAGCGTGGCGAACGGCGTGATCCCGCGTTCGAGGAGCGTTTCGGCGAGGTCGCGGTAGAAGCGAACACCGGCCGCGTTCGCTGGACCGGCTCCGGTGGGCTGGATGCGCGGCCACGCGATAGAGAAGCGGTACGCGTTCACCCCCAGGTCGGTCATGAGCGCGACGTCCTCCGCGACGCGGTGGTAGTGATCACAGGCGATGTCACCATTGCAGCCGTCCAGGATGGCACCCGGAACGCGCGTGAACGCATCCCAAATGCTGGCACCTCGGCCAGCCTCGCTCACCGCACCCTCGATCTGATACGAGGCTGTTGCGGTGCCCCAGGCGAAGTCGTGCGGGAATTGCGACAGTGTGAGCGTCATGCTGATCCGTGTTCTCGAATGGTGGTGATGGGTTGAGTGATGCCGACTGAGATCTCGAGGCCCGTACTACCGAGTGGACGTGCCCATGGGTGCGACGACCCCCGCGTCGGTCATCGAGCAACCGACACGGGAAGTCCGTCCGAATCCGTATACAGGGTCGAACCATCGGCGGCCGTACCGAATTCTTGACCGATCGACGAGGCGCTGACCGAGCGGAACTCGTCCGCGGTCGGCGTCGACACTACGGTGTCCGGGTCGATGGCGATGCTCGCGAAGCCGAGCGCACCCTGCTGCGCCGGTCGCTCGAATGTGGGAGCGGTGAAGGTGAACACTTCGAGCACCGTTGGGCCGCCCTTCAGGTAGTCGATTTCGAATCCGCGAGGGTCCGACACCTGGTGGATCGATCCGATCCGATCGAAACCGAAGGGCTTGTAGCGCTCGCGGATCGACTCGAGACTCGCTGCCGTCACACCGATGTGGTCGAAGCGGGGACGTGCGGGCGCTCCGAGTTCGCGCTCGCGCATCACGCCGTGCGCATCGTGCACGTCGTGATAGTTGAGGTCGCCTTCGACCAGTTCGAGCAGTGTCCCATCCGGGTCGAAGAAGAAGGCGATTCGGACGTCGCCCTCCGCGTCGAGGGGACGGAGATGGAACTCGACATCCGACTTATCGAGTTCGGCCACCAACGGGTCCACGGCTGCCACCTTGAAACCGACGTGACGGAAGCCGCGCTGAAGGTCGTCAGGGATCCAGGTAGAGGGAATGGGCTCTGGGGTTCTGGTCAACTGCAGCGTGGCGGTGACGACATCGAGTTCTGCAGCGTCAGCGGTCGCTTCACCGACGAGCGTCGCGCCAAGATGCGACGCGTAGAAATCGACTGATCGCTGCACGTCTTTGACGTTGATACGGATGATGGAAATGGGCATGACGGAATGACCCTTCTTACTTGAGTTGGACGAGGGAACGAACGTCGGTCGACGGAAAGCTATTACGTCGCCACGGCTGCCTTACGGTGAGGAGTGAGTTCGCTCTGTAATGCGACGGCCGCCGCTCCGAGCGCTGCGGATTCGAGTCCCACCTCGGAGAGCTCGACGGTCACCGAGTGCACGGATCGCACGAAAGCGAAATTCTCCAGCTTGCTCCGAATTATTCGGTAGTAGATCGACCCGGCATCCGCAAAGCCCGGACCGGCCAGGTAGAGCTGATCCAGATCTATCAGATTGGTGAGGGACAGGAGCGCTATCGCAAGGTAATTCGCCGACTCTTCGATGAGGGCGACACAGCGCGGATCGCCCTGTGCCCCCGCCCGAGCTATTAGGGCAAAGTCGGTTCTCAGCGCCGCCTCCGTCCCAGTGAGACCAAGTGCCTTCACCACGACCGGGTCATTCATCGCTCGTTTGACCACGCTGCGCGGAGCCGCGAGCATCTCGAGACAACCACGCGACCCGCACCAGCAGTCAGGTCCGTTCACATCGACGACCATGTGCCCGATCTCGCCAGCGTTCAGCGAAGCTCCGCCGTAGACGCTGCCCCCGATGACGATTCCACAACCGATGCCCGTTGCCATATATAGGGTCGCGAAGTCTTTCGTCGCGGGCAGCCGTCCGGTCCAGAACTCGCCGAGCGCGGCGCACGCGGCGTCGTTCTCGAGCACGACGGCGAAACCGGTCGATTCCTCAAGTGCGTCCCTGACCTCCGAGTCGCCCCACACACCGGATGCCAGCGATGCGCGAGGGAGTCCGCTTTCGCGTTCCCGCAGTCCCGCGCGGGCCAGTCCGAGTCCGACGACATCTGTTGCCTTAACGTCCAGCTGGTTGAGAAGCGTCCGTACTTCTTCCGAGATGCGCGAGATCAGGGCGGTCGGTGTCGCATCCTGTACACCTTCCGCGACCAGTCTTCCGACGAGGTTGCCCGCCAGGTCGGTGACGACGTAGGTCAGGCGGGCATCATCGAGGGAGAGACCGATTGCGAAGCGGGCGCTCGCGTTCAGCTCCAGCAGTGTTCGGCGCTTCCCTCCCGTCGAGTCGCCATAACCCGTCTCGATCACCAGACCTTCGTCAATGAGAACTTTGACGATTCGGGTGATGGAGGGTGCCGTGAGGCCGGACGACTCCACAAGGTCGATGCGACTGACCACCCCGCCGGACCGGATGAGATCCAGGACGGCACTGCGGGTGTTCTCGGATGAAGGACCGATGATCCCTGCCATGCCTCAGATCCCCTCCCGCCGTGTCATGCGCTTGCCCGCTGAACGATGAAGGAGTCTGCCGCCCTGATGATCGTGGGCGAGCCGGTGGTCACCGAATCCATCAAGCACCTCGCCGCAAGTGTTCCGATCTGGTGCGCCTGGTCGCTGAGCGCCGTGATCGATGGTGTCGCGCTCTGACACAGCACGGAGTCATTCCACGCAATCACCGCCACGTCGGCCGGCACCCTGAGGCCGAGTGACTGGATCGTCGCCAGGCCGGCAACGGCGGTCACATCGTCGTCGAAAATAATCGCGTCGGGTCGCTCGGCGTCATCGGCGAGAAGCTGCCGGGTCGCCTCGCTGGCCCCTTCGGCCGTGAGTTCGGCGTTGAGCACATGGCGGCTCAGCGTTGAACCACTGGGTTCGACCAGGAACATGCGGGCCCGGATGTCCGAGAGCACGGTCTCCTCGGGAGCCTTCACGTAGGCAGCATTGGAGTACCCACGTGACTCGAGATAGGCCAGAACCGACTGCATCATCGAGGCGCTATCGACGGTGACCGCCGAGAAATCTCCCACCTCATCGGTGTCCACGATCGCCGCGAACGGGACCTTCAGTTGTCCCAGAAAAGTTACCCGCTCGTCCTCGTGTCGAACCCGCACCAGGATCACGGCGTCGACGGCTCCGCTGGCGTGCCAGTAGCGGTATACGTCGAGTTCGGCCGCCGCGTCCCGAACGACGCGAGTGACCAGCCGCATCCCAGCGCGCGCAAACGTCTCCTCCAGGCCGTGGCTGATGCCCGACATCAGAGGTTCGTGAAGTGCGCGCGGGCCCGGTTGAACGACGACCAATCCGATGTTCTTCATTGCCGGCGCTCCCGCTGATCGCGTGATGGAGTGAAGGTGAAATGACCACACACCGAAAGTGAGCGGTCCATCGACAGGATAGTGTGCGTCACTTCAATGCTCCGGCCGACAATCCGCGCTCGAACAGCCGCTGCAAAAGCAGGTAGGCAACTACCTCAGGTATGGCGGTGATCACGGCGGCTGCCAGGATCTTTGTCTGGTCGTTGCTGAACTCGCTGATGAAGAAGTCCGGTACCTGCGTGATCGTCTGCAGGGTGGATGACTGCAGGAACACGAGGGGCATCAGATAGTCGTTCCACGTCCCAATGAGAGTAAGGACCACCAGGGCGGCCGCGATCGGCGACGTGAGCGGCAGAACGATGTAGCGGAACGCCTTCCAGGTCGACGCGCCATCGATTCGCGCCGCTTCGATGAGCGCATCGGGTACGCCATCCATGAAGTTGCGGGTGAGAAGCACAGTGAAAGGGATCTGCAGGGCGGCGAGCGGGACGATGACCGCCCAATACGTGTTGTAAATGCCGATCGCGGTCGTCGTGACGAAGAGCGGAGTGATGAGGACCACTTCGGGGAGAGTGAGAGCCGCGAGAAGGAGCCAGAAGTAAACCTCCTTGCCACGGATGTGCAGTTTCGAGAATCCGAAAGCGGCGAGCATGGTGCAGACGTAGACGATCGCGATGACACTGACCGCAATGATGGCGCTGTTGAGGAAGAACAGTGGGAGCTGCGAGATGCCAAGGACCACCGCGTAGTTGTTCCAGCCGGTGCCGGCGAGCGAGCCCTGGATCATTGCGACGAGCGGGAAGACGAACGGGATGACCATGAGCGTTATCACGATCTGGAGGATGATCTTGCCCCCGAAGCTGCGTACTTCGAACATCAGTTGGCACTCCTGTCGCGTCCGAGAACTCGAAGTGTGATCGCCACGACCAGAGCGAGAATCAACAACAGGATGGAGATGGCGGCCGCGTAGCCCACCGCGTTCAACGGGATCGCCTCGCGGTAGATGAAGGTTCCGAGAAACTCTGTCGAATAGTTGGGACCGGCCTCGGCAACCAGCCATGGGACGTCGAATGTCTTCAGCGAGGAAATCGCCGTCAGTATGGCGATGGCGAGGGTCGTTCCGCGAACAGATGGCCAGACGATACTGATCAGGGTGCGGATGTTTCCGGCTCCATCGATGCGAGCTGCTTCGAGCACCTCGGGTTCGACCTGGCTCATCGCCGCAAAGTAGAGGATGAAGGAGACGCCCATACCCGACCACACGGCGATCGAGGTGATGACAGCCAAAGACGTGCTGACCTGACCCAACCATGGTTGTTCGAGCCAGTTCAGTCCGAAGAACCCGAGCACGGCATTGAACTGTCCGGTGGGAGCGTAGATCTGGCGGAAGACCGGAGCCATGGTCGCCGGTGCGAGCACAACCGGCAGGAAGATCAGCACCTTATAGACGCCAGCAAGTTTCACTTTCGAATGCAGCAACGCCGCGAAGATGAAGCCGAGGCCAGCCTGAAACACGAACGCCGCCACGAAGAAGATGACGGTGTGCGCGAGTGCTCGCCACAGATCCGGATCCGCAAACAGTCGCTCGAAGTTCTGGAATCCGATCTCGACCGGGTTGGGGCTGACGCCATCCCAGTTAAGGGTGGAGATGTATCCGGTGTAACCGATGCAGAAATAGATCAGACCGACGGAGACGACGAGCGCCGGAACGATATACACGTATCCCGGAAATCTCAGGCTCTTGTTCATTGAAGTTCTCGCTTCTATCGCGTGCGCAGTGCAGTCGTGTTGTTCAGGATGCCGCGGTTCGTCCGCGGGGGCGAGGATTTCCCAGCATGGGAATCCGCTGTGCCCCCGCGGACCTACCGGCAGGGCTTACTGCCCGGACGCTCCTTGCAGCGTCTGTGCAGCCTGGGCCGGAGTGGCCTGACCGCCCAGGACGCTGGATGCCGCATCCTCAAGCGCCTGGTCGAGACTTGCCGAGATGTTTGCCAGCCGTGGCTGGGTGACGCCCTTGGACAGGGTTGCCGCAAGCGAGTCGAGGTACGGCGACTGAACCGACGAGTCGACCAGCTGGACCTTGCTCAGGTCAGCCTTGACGCTCTCGAGCACGGGGTCCTCGTCGAGGTTGTTGGCGATGACCTGCTGCCCCTGCTTGGTTGCGCCCAGCCAGAGAGCAAAGGTCGTCGCTGCGGCGACGTTCTTCGACTTCTTGTTCACGGACACTCCATAGTCCGGGTCACCGAACAGCGCGACGGTGCTGCCTCCCACATTCGGGAACGGAACGGGAACGATCGGCACCTTCGCAGTGCTCGACGAGACTCCCGCCGCCTGGAGTCCCGCGGTCAGGCCGGGAACGTCCGCGTACTGGCGGTACCAGGTGCCCATTTGGACGAACGCCGACTTCCCTGAGAGGAAGTTGTTGTTCGCATCCGGGTACTGCTGGATGCCGAGTGCGCCGGGGTTCAGGATGCCATCGGTGTCGAGCTCCTTCCAGATCTTGAGTGTCTTGACCATCTGCGGCGACGACCAACTTGCCTTGCCGTCGGTCGCTTTTGTCCAGTATCCAGGGTCGACGCTGTTCGCGATCGAGTGCAATGTATCGACCTCGAAACCGGCCGCGTCGACACCCTCCGTGAGGCAGCCATAACCCGCGGTTCGGATCGTCTTGCACTCCGAAGACCACTGGGCGAGCGTCTTGGGCTCCTTGAGGTGCAGCTTGTTCATCAGCGCCGCGTTCATCCACATGAAGCCCGAGGTCACCTTGCCAACCGGCACGCCCTTGAGCTCGCCCTTGACCGTGAAGTCCTGGACACCCGCGGGGTAGAGGCCCGTCTTCCAATCAGCTCCGCGAAGCTTCTTGATCGCGGGCGTCAGGTTGACGGCGTCGACTCCATAGATGGAAATCGCGGCGCCGGATCCGCCAACCAGGGTGTTGAACACATCGGGGCCGACGTTCGAAGCAAGCGCCGGGCGTAGAGCGGACGCGAAAGCCTGGTCCTGGTAGTTCTTGTATGTGACGTGGATGTTCGGATACTGCTTGTTGAACGCCTTGATGAGGTTCGCCGCAAGGGCAGTGGTCGGGGTCCAACCCCACCAGGTGATGTTGCCTTTCGTGGCGGAACCCGCCGTGGATGTTGAGCTGTTCGAACAGCCGGCGAGCGTTAGCCCGATGGCCGCAACTGCTGCGATGGCTGCCAGAGCCCTCGCTCGCCTATGCGACTTCTGAAACATCATTGTTCTCCTTGGTCTCTAGCAACGGTGCTGGATTGGGTCGGATTGTGTCGAATGTGACTGCGACCGCGACGAGTCTAAAACACCACTAACATAATTTCAATAAGTAAGTAAGTATGAAGTAAAATGGCAAATCCGCGGCCATCTCTCTAATGCATAGGGCGGGTCATGAGTGAGAAAGTAGCTTAGTTACGGTGAGTAAGTATGTTTGAGACTGTGTTATCGTCTGGACCCATGACAGGATTACCCCGCGGACTCTTCGATGACGAAACCGACGTCGGCGACATCAGCCGACCCGGATCCATGTCTTTTGCCGACGGTCAGTACACGGTCGAAGGCAGCGGCCACAACATGTGGAGCAGGTCTGATTCCTTCCACTTCGCCTGGCGCAAGGTAGAGGGCGACATAGAGTTGTCCGCCGACGTCGCCTTCGTAGGGGAGGGCGCCGAGGCGCACCGCAAAGCATGCCTGGTCATACGGGAGAGTCTCGATGCCGATTCCGCGTACGCCGACATCGCGCTGCACGGCGATGGCCTGACCAGTCTGCAATACCGCCTCGCCAAGGGAGCCGAGACCCTCGAGGTGACGGGGAACGTCGTGTGGGCAAAACGCCTCGGCATCCGTCGGATCGGCGACTACGTCGTCGCCTTTGCCGATGGAGTGCCCATCGGCGGTGGCGTTCGTCTCCCCGTGGGCCGCCAGTACTATGTCGGGCTCGCCGTCTGCTCGCATTCGAAGGAAACGTCGGAGACAGCGACCTTCAGCAACCTCGCGTATGAGGTTCCGAAGACAACCGGTCGCCTGTTCAGTTCACTCGAGATACTTACCGTGGGCGACCTCGGCCGTCGCACGGTGGAGGTATTCGATCGCCATGTCGAAGCGCCCAACTGGACGGCGGATGACCGTTTGATACTGAACGGCGACGGCACCCTGTTCAGTCTCCCGGTGACCGGTGGTGAAGCAACGCCGATCTCCACCGGCTTCGCGGACCGCTGCAACAACGACCACGGTCTCTCTCCCGATGGAACTCGAATCGCGATCAGCGACCAGTCCCAGGGGGACCATCAGTCGATCATTTACACGCTTCCGGTTACCGGCGGCGAGCCGACCAGGCTCACCGAGCACTCGCCGTCCTATTGGCACGGCTGGTCGCCCGATGGAACGACAATCGCCTTTTGCGGACAGCGTGACGGCAGTTTCGGAATCTTCACAGTCCCCGCCGAAGGCGGTGGGGAAACGCGGCTGACCACCGCGGTTCATCTCGACGACGGTCCCGAGTACTCTCCGGACGGTGAGTGGATCTACTTCAACTCGGATCGCACTTCTCTCATGCAGATCTATCGAATCAGGCCGGACGGATCCGACCTCTCACAGGTAACCGACGACTCCACTGGTAACTGGTTCCCGCACATCTCTCCCGACGGCCGCTTGATGGTCTATCTCGCGTACGACGCCTCGGTAGCCGGACACCCGGCCGACAAGGATGTCCAGCTCAAGCTGATGGACCTCTCCACCGGCGACACCAGGGTGCTCACTTCGATCTTCGGGGGCCAGGGGACTATCAACGTGCCATCGTGGTCGGCGGACAGCACGCGGATTGCGTTCGTGAACTACCTGTACCTATGACCTGAAACTGACCTCACGGCTCATCGCGTTTTCGGGCGAACTGCGTCTCCCGCCGTGCGTGACATCAGCAGTGCCTCGATCAGGGCGACCGAGGCAACGAGCGCGACGATCACGAAGGCCACGTGGAAATCCGTGACCTGATTGTTCGCGCCCCACAGCCCAGAGATCGGCTGCGCCGCGCGAAGCGCCACCGCTCCGAGTGCCACTCCGAACCCGCTTGCCAGCTGTTGCACGGTCGAAGCGAGCGTGTTGGCGCGCGTCGTCAAGGCGCTGGGGATGTCAGCGAACGCAATCGTGTTGTAGGCCGTGAAGCCGATGGATCGGGTCACGCCACTCAGGAACATGAGAACGACCAGCAGGGCGATCGGCGTAAGCCCCGAGGCGAACGCCGAGAGCACCATGGTCAGGACCGCGCCTGCGGTAGACCAGACCAGCACCGTGCGGAAACCGAAGCGGAAGAGCAGGGGAGTGGTCAGTGGCTTGATTGCGAGGTTGCCCACGAACAACACGAGCACCACCGACCCGGCCTCGAGAGGAGTCCAGCCCAGGGCGTCCTGGAAGAACAGCGGCCAGAGAAACGGCACGGCCGAGATCGTCAACCGAAACAGCGACCCGCCGGCGTGAGTGACGCGGAACGACTCGACGCGCAGGATCCGCAGGTCGAGAAGGGGTGAGCGCGCCCGCAACAGATGCAGGATGGCGGCCGCGGTCACGATCACCCCAATCGTCCCGGAGACGATCACGGCGACGACATCGATGCGTTGGGCCGCGAGTACCGCGCCGAGGTAGGTGAGGGAACCGAGTCCGACCGCAAGCAGCACGAAGCCCAGCCAGTCGAGTGTTGGCACGGGGCCACGCTCCTGGTGGGGTACCAGCCGCAGGGCGGCAATGAACGCGATCACCCCGAGTGGAAGGTTGATCACGAAGATCCAGGGCCAGGTCGCATAGGTGGTGATGAGGCCGCCAAGGAAGGGAGCGACGATCGGGGCAACGAGGGCCGGCCAGGTGAGCCAGGCGATCGCCCGAATCAGCTCGCCCTTCTCGGTGCTACGCAGGACGGTGAGCCGCCCGACGGGCACCATCATTGCTCCGCCGACCCCTTGGGCGACACGGATGGCGGTGAGTTCTGGCAACGACGTGCTGACGGCACAGGCGGCAGATGCGATTGTGAAGATCGCGATCGCCACGATGAACACGCGGCGAGCCCCGAACCGGTCGGTCAGCCATCCGCTCAGCGGAATGAGGACCGCGAGGGTGAGCAGATACGCGGTGATCGCGACGCTGATGGAGTTGGAACTGACCCCGAGCGACCGTGCCATGGCAGGGGCCGCGGTAGCCAGAATGGTCCCGTCGAGGTTCTCCATGAAGAACGTGCCGGCGACGAGCAGGGTGAGGCCGAGGCGTCGAGGATCGGTCACGCGTCAATTTTACCGCGCGCGATCCGTGCCTTCTTTTCCAAGGACGCGCTCGGTTCTCGCCGTCACGCCGGGTCTGACGTCGCCTCACCTTTAGTGCGAAACACGGGCCAACACACCTCGGTGTAGTGGGCGGATTCGCTGTCTGCTTTGTTTGAGCTCTCGACGTAGTACTCGCGAATGGGCCCGTCCACCCCGATCTCTTGTTCGGCCACGAACGTCCCGAGGGCACCGTACGTCTGGTCAAGGTCGTTGATGGCTCCGTGGTGCACCGTGATCGCCAACTCGGCGCCGGGTATCTCAGTCGGCTGTGCCCGCCCGGCAGGTGTCGGTAGGTCTGCCACCGGGATGAAGGCGACCACCTCACCGATCTCGTCCTCGAAGAACGCATTCGAATACAGTGCGCCGTCGGGCCCGGATCGCACTGCCGAGGATGAAGCAAGCACACCGTGGAGTTCGTCGAAGGCTTCGACCCACCACGTTGTCAGGTCGTCCGGGCGTACCGTTTCGGATATCGCGATCGCCATGGACGCCCGCACTGCGCGGTACTCGACGGAAATCGGTGCGCGTGGCCGCTCAAGAAGAGCGCGCAGTGAGGCCACGGTTTGCTGGGTCTGCTGGAGGGCTGACTCCATGCGCTCCAGGTGCGCGATGATCAACCTGTTCCGAACGGATGCGTCGGGCGCGTGGAGCACCTCCTTGAGTTGTTCGAGGGGCATTTCGAGGTCACGGAACCTCCGAATCGCCTGACCAAGGGGCACTTGGGGGACTTCATAGTAGCGATATCCCGTGTCCGGATCGATGTCAGCTGGTTCGAGGAGCCCCAGGTCGTGATAGCGGCGCAGCGATTTCACGCTCAGACGGGTCATCCGCGAGAAGTCGCCGATGGACAGTCGAATTGTCATGTCGCCAGTTTGCCCCGACCAAGGCACGGCTGGTCTCAACGAAGCGATTCTCTGCGACGAGGTGGCGGGGGCTCTACCCGCCGGGTGCCCGATATCGATCATGTGGTGATCCTCGACCCTCCCTGAGGGGGAGAGTCAAGCCGTCATCCGTTGCCGAATTGAGTCGGCGATGCGCGGCTTGACTCTCCCGCCGAGGGAGGGTCCAACCTCATCAAGTAGCCGACCGGCGACAGGGCAAGCACAGCGAGGCCGAGCCCGCTTCTTGTCCCGTATCAACCGAGAAAAGGGATCTGAAAACATGACCAGAAACACAGAACAGCAGATGAACGCGCTCGTCATGCACGCGGGAGGCGACCCCGCGCAGGCGTTGGTCGTTCGTTCCGAACCGGTGCCGGTGCCGGGTCCGGGCGAGGTGCTCGTCGAGGTTCACGCATCGGGGGTGAACCCTCTCGACGTCGTCATCGCCGCGGGTCTGCTCGGCTCGCCACTGCCGATGATCCCCGGCATCGACTTTGCCGGTGTCGTCGTTTCCGATGGCGACCACAAAGGCCAGGAGGTGTGGGGCAGCCAGGCCTACCTGGGCTGGCAGCGACCGGGTGCACATGCGCAGTTCGTGGTTCTTCCGGAGACGTGGCTGTCGCGTAAGCCTGAGCGCCTCACCATGACCGAGGCCGGCGCCGTCGGGCGGCCCTATGTCGCCGCTTGGCAGGCCGTGATCACCATGATGGAGCTCCAGCCGGGCGAGACGATCTTGATCACGGGCGGCGCAGGGGTGGTCGGTCAGGCCGCCACGGCGATCGCCCACTGGCGCGGCGCGAGGCCGATCGTCGCCGACAGGCGCAAGCCCGAGGGCGCCAGGGACTTCATCGACACCGGATCGCAGGACCTCAGCGCCGCCGCGCTTGAGCTTACGGGCGGGCACGGTGTCGACGCGGTGCTCGACACGATCGGCGGCGCGCTCTTTGAGCCCGCTGTCAAGAGCCTCCGCTTTGGTGGCCGGATGACTGGAATCCACTCTCATGAGCGGGTCGACTTCGACCCATCGGAGATCTACGACCACGACCGGCGCGTCATGGGACTCGCCAGCGTGTTCATCGACCCAGCCGAGTGCGCGCGGATCTTCGACCAGCTTGCTCCGCTCTTCGACCGCGGTCTGCTGATGCCTCCGGCCGTAAAGACCTGGTCGCTGGAGGACAGCGTCGAGGCCTACCAGACGGTGAAGGGAGGGGCGGCCGGAATCAAGCAGGTGCTACTGCCGCTCGGCGGGGACACGGAGGGAAGTCATCGAGAGGCATAACGCCCACTGGGCCACGTCGCTCGATCCGGAAGGAATCGAATTCGACGGAATCGCCGTGGCTGCTGAGCAGCGCGCGATCGTCAGGAAATCAGCACGAGGGTCGCTCCAGCTGGACCGGCCTCCATCGAAAGGAAACAATCATGACCAGCACCACAACCCTGTTTTTCGCATCAGTTAACATCGGCTGCGCCGATCCGGCCGCCCTGGCCGACTTCTGGGGAAAGGTCCTCCGTCGCCCGGTCACTCCGGGCGTAACGGCCCCCGAGGTGATGACGGTCGGCACCACCGATCCAGAGGGCCGCCCTCAGATGGTCTTCCACCCGGCACCCGAGGCGGAGCGGGTCATAGGCGGGTTCGTGCCCACCTTGCTCACCGACCACCACGACGAGGAGAAGGAGCGGCTGACCGGCCTGGGCGCCAGATTGGTCAACGAAGCGCATCTGCCGCCGATCCGACTCACCGTGTTCGCCGACCCCGAGGGCAACCGGTTCCAGCTGGCAACGGTAAATCCCGACTAGTTGCCGCGGTGTCGTCGGCGGCGAAGTCCTCGAGTCGCGGTCGGCGACACCGACCTC
>FSXL01000165.1_pt1 | contig 20346 bp, 14 predicted proteins | sample 1638241 | NCBI WGS metagenome assembly FSXL01 (sample SAMEA3914788, study PRJEB12502) | metagenome | biome: forest; material: soil | place: Canada | collected 2011-07-03 | depth 0.1 m | reverse complement strand
GTGAGCTCACCGGCCACAGTTGGCCCGACGCCGCAATGTAGTCCGAGTCGGAGCACGACACGATGGCGCTGAGCGACGCTGATGCGACGGTCTCAGCGGCGATAGTTGCCGGCGTGACGGTGACCGGGACGGTGGAAAGTCCAAGAGCGGTCATGAAGTCGGTGCCCTGTACGGGGACGAGGCGGTCCATGCCATCCGCCATGTAAAGCGCCGGTTGCGAAGAGGTCTTCACCAGCTCACCGGGGTAGGTGATGTCGGGGCCGTCCGCAAGACCAGCAATGAATTCGCTCGCCACGGTCAGCGTGACCGGCTCGTCCGGTGCGCTCAACGAATCCATCTCCGCGGTTGAAGTCACCGCGGACTTTTGACCAAGCAAATTGACATACCAGATGGTCGAAGAGGAAGACGACTTCACGAAAAGAGCGTGGTTGATCGTCGTGCTGGATGTGGGTATCGCATCGCACGTCGAGCTCTGCAGCTGAGTGGACGGAAGATCCTGCACAAGGGCGCTGGCTATCGGCCACAGTTTCCCGGAACCCGCGATGAAATCGCTTCCTGAGCACGAAACGACGGACGTGAGCGGGGCAGCGAGTACGGTCATCCCCCCCACGAGAAAGGGATCGATGGCACTCACGTGTGTCGAAAGGCCCATACTCGACACGTAGTCCAGCGCGGAGACAGGGACGAGGTTGTCGTCACCATCGGCGAAATCGTCCCCGTCGACTAGGTACACCGTCGAAGAACCCGCGTTTGTGCTCTTGACCAGCATCCCGGGCTCCACGTTGTTGATGCCGATGCCAAGAGTCGAAATTGACAGGTTCTTTGTTACAGACTTACCGACTCCCACCGCGAACGTCGACGACTCCGACTCCCCGAATCTCGAGTAACCGTCGTAGATCACGCGAAGGCGGTAGTCGCCGGGAGCCAGATCGGGAATCGAGTATGTGTAATCGCCAACCGAACCTGAAACGTAATAAAAGTCACCGGTCTCGACCCACGAATTTGTCGGGCCGTCGAGCACTTCGACCTCGACGAGTACTCCACCTTCGTAAACGTCTTCTTGCGAGCCGATCGGGAGCGAGACGGCCCCGTGTACTGTCGCGCCTGGATATAGCGCGGCATTGATATGGTCGACCGTCTCTCCATCAAAGACGGGGATGAAATCGGGCTCGTAGTAGGCGCTTGAGCCGTCATAGCTCTGAAAGGCGTACGCCGGTTCGTCGTCGAAATCTATTTCGTAGTAGCCGTCCTGCATATCGGTAAACGAATAGTTACCTTCAGCGTCGGTTGTGGTGGCGTACGAGTTAATTTCGTTCAGTCCGTCGGGATCCGAATAGGCTTTGGCCGTTACTTGGACGTTAGCGAGACCCTTGGTGGAACCAGCAGCTGTCACGACGCCACTCAGAGCATCCGCGGGTTCTAGAGCCTGCACCGGTTCCGTCACGAGACCCGAATTGTCCAATTCAACGTTACGCAGAGGTGGTTCTTGATACGGCTCGTCCGAGAGGGGGTAACTTATCGTCCAATCGGCATTCTGAAGTCCGCGAATCAGATACTGGCCGCTCGCGTTTGTCTCGGCCCATCGATTCCATGGACTACCCCCTGGGGGCGTAGCCGTTGCGTATACGACCAGATTCGGGATTGGTGCGCCGTTCTCGTCCGTAACGGTCCCCTGCAATTCGTCGGCGTACTCCCAAGTGAAGTCAGGGAGCACGAGATTCGAACCATCGGGTGTGAAGTACTCCTTGTCGAATCCTGAGTCGTCCCACGTATTTTGAGCTTCGCCGTAATAGGCATCGTTGTAGTTGCAGCCGGTCGATAGGGTGTCGATACCGCAATCCCCGCCACCGTTACCTAGGTAGATGTATTCGAGCGAATATGCCGTTTGATCGGGAATTCCTGGGAAATCAAAGTTTCCACTCGCGTTCACATATACGGGGTCCCAGGTATAGCTCCAAGCAATGCCACCTGGAGCAGTAATCAGCTTCACTTCTACACTGTTCGCGGGTGCGCTGGATACGGCCGTATCGGAACTGTTTTCCAGGTCGATGTGGCCGGTGACGGAGACGAGATGGATCAGCGTCGTCAAGACACTCGGGACCGTGGTTGAGGTCACCTCGAACTGGTCTGTATCCGCGTCCAGATAGCGCGTGCTCTCACTATCCGAGAACTGAAAAATATACCAACCATCGATCAGTCCGGTGACCGTGAAGTTTCCATTCGAGTCCGTCGTTGCGGATGTAGTGATCCACTGGTCGGGGCCCTCGACGTTCGCGTTTTGATAAGAATACGAAATTGCAATTTCCCCCGCGGTCGCCGAGAAATTTGTCGTACCCAGATAGACGTGCCCGGATACCGATCGTGTCGGAGGCAAAGTGAAGTCGACTTCGAGGTCTGAGCCAGCGGAAAAAGCGACCGGCACCGACCCAACAGCACTCAGGCCCAGCAGTGTGCTTTGCGTAGTGACATCGTCCGTTAGGTACCACTTGCTCTGGTAAGGCCCGCCGCCCGAGTAGACGAAATCTAGGAAATAGTGCCCTGGCGACAGATTAGGAAGAACGTATCGCCCCCCACTGCCGATCTTCACCGGCGTGGACGGCGGGTCGATCGCGTCATCAGAGAGTGCGTATTCATAGCTGACCGTCACGGTACCGGCTGGCGCGATATTCGCGGCGGATCCGAGAGAAACCACTCCGGTGATTGAAGCCCGGGAGAGCAGCGTCATGTTCGCTGTGGTCGTTTCGCCCGGGACTGCCTCAACACTGGCGGCACTGTAGTTGGGACTCGGGCCGGAGGAGTACGGGTCCGCTAGGTAGGCACTGCTGAAATCGCCGGTGCCTTTGTACTGGAAGTACAGCACGTAACCAACTGCCGGCGAGAGATTCGGAACCGAGATCGTGTAGTCACCGGATGCATCGGTTTCAACGTAGTGAGAAAACGTGATTCCCCATTGGGTCTCGTCATAGTAGACCCAGACTTCGCCAGCACTCGCCGGATTAGACGAATTTCCCAGGCTGACCCTTCCGGTGATGTAGGTCGACGTGTCATCAGCATCCGAGGCGAGGGTCGGCGTTTGCAGTTCCGCTTGGAGAGTTCGTTCTGTGGCGGCAGGGGATGGCTGTTTGGCTGTCGAGCTGGTTGGGACCGAAGGCGTTTTCGTCGACTGCGTCTCGCTGGGGTGCGGCGTGTGCTCCGAAGCACTTGCCTTGGGGATGCTGAAACCAATCAGACTCAGACACATGACAAGCGCGACCCCGCAGATGACCTCTAAGGCGCGACGCCGGTTCGGGCGGTCGGGAAAAATGCGCACGGGTTGCGCTCCTGGGTACGGGTGCTAGGTGGTTCTCGGCGAGCGGGGTCTCGTACGGAACCTATCAGCGCAATTACCGCGAGTCCATCCAGAAAATGCGCCCTCGGATCCCCCGTATGCGCTGAGGGGCGGCAAATCGCCCCATTTTCGGCAGAAAATGGGCGATTTGCCGCCCCTCACGGTGCGGATGGGTGGACGGACGTGCTAGCGGGCAGCGCTTCCGTCGGTGTAGTCGGCGTCCTGCTGCTTCCAGGCGAAGAGTGCGCGCAACTCCTTGCCGGTCGCCTCGATCGGGTGCTGGGCACCCTTCTCGCGGAGGGCGTAGAACTCCGGAGCGCCGGCATCCTGGTCGTCGATGAAGCGCTTCGCGAAGGTGCCGTCCTGGATGTCGGCGAGCACCGCCTTCATGTTCTCCTTGACGTGAGGGTCGATCACGCGCGGTCCCGAGACGTAGTCGCCGTACTCGGCCGTGTCGGAGACCGACCAGCGCTGCTTGGCGATGCCGCCCTCCCACATCAGGTCGACGATGAGTTTGAGCTCGTGCAACACCTCGAAGTACGCGATCTGCGGCTGGTAGCCCGCCTCGGTGAGAGTCTCGAAGCCGTACTGCACGAGCTGCGAAACGCCACCGCAGAGCACGGTCTGCTCACCGAACAGGTCGGTTTCCGTCTCCTCGGTAAAGGTGGTCTTGATGCCGCCGGCGCGAAGTCCGCCGATGCCTTTCGCGTAGCTCCAGGCGAGCGCCCAGGCGCCACCCGTCGCATCCTCTTCGACCGCCACGATCACGGGAACCCCACGGCCGGCCTCGTACTCGCGACGCACGGTGTGGCCGGGGCCCTTCGGCGCGACCATGATCACGTCGACGCCCTCGGGCGCCTCGATGTACCCGAAACGGATGTTGAAACCGTGACCGAAGAGGATCGCCTTGCCCTTCGCGAGGTGCGGCTGGATGTCCTCGCGGTAGATGATGCGCTGATACTGGTCGGGCGCGAGGATCACGATGACATCGGCCCACTCGGATGCCTCGGCAACAGAGAGGACCTTGAAGCCGGCCTCCTCCGCCTTTGGCTTCGACTTCGAGTCCGCCTTGAGGGCGACGACGACCTCGACACCCGAGTCGCGGAGGTTCAGCGCGTGCGCGTGCCCCTGCGAGCCGTAGCCGATGACGGCGACCTTCTTGCCCTGGATGATCGACAGGTCAGCATCTTTGTCGTAGAAGATTTCGGTCACTTTTCTTGCTTTCTGTTTAGTGTTTCGATTTTCTGTAATTCGTTGGTGTGGTCTCGATAACGCCGGGCTTCGCCGCGGGCTACTCGACCACCGGGGCACCGGTGAATCGCGGTAACGGCTAGTTCTTGAAGACCCGCTCGGTGATGCTCTTGCCGCCGCGCCCGATCGCGAGAACGCCTGACTGCGCGATCTCCTTGATGCCGTATGGCTCGATGACGCGCAGGAGTGCCTGCACCTTGCCGCTGTCGCCGGTGACCTCGATGACGAGGGCATCCGTCGACACGTCGACGACGCGGGCACGGAAGAGCGTGACCGCTTCGAGAATCTGCGAGCGCGTCGTGTTGTCGACCTTCACCTTGATGAGCAGGTGCTCGCGCGTGACGGCCCCCGCCGGATCGAGTTCGACGATCTTGATCACGTTGATCAGCTTGTTCAGCTGCTTGGTCACCTGCTCGAGCGGAAGATCCTCAACGTCGACCACGACCGTGATGCGCGAGAGCCCCTCGATCTCGCTCTTTCCGACGGCGAGCGACTCGATGTTGAACCCGCGACGGGCGAATAGCCCGGCGACCCTGGTCAGCAGACCGGGTTTGTCCTCGACCAGGAGTGACAGCACGTGTGAACTCATGGTCTACTCCTGTTCCCAGGTCGGGGCGTGCTCGAGGGCGTACTGAATCGACGAGTTACCGACCCCCTGCGGGACCATGGGCCACACCATGGCATCCCGGCTCACGATGAAGTCGATCACCACGGGCCGATCATTGGTCTCGAGTGCGAGGTTGATCGCCGCGTCGATCTCCTCGGGCTTTGTCACCCGGATTCCGAGTGCGCCATAGGCGTCGGCCAGTTTCACGAAGTCGGGCACCATCCGGGACTGCGTGCCGTCACCCATGTGTCCCGTGTTCAGGTCGGTGAACGAGTAACGCCCCTCATAGAAGAGGTTCTGCCACTGCCGAACCATCCCCAGCGAGGAGTTGTTGATGATCGCGACCTTGATCGGGATGTTGTTGAGCGTGCAGGTCGCCAGCTCCTGGTTGGTCATCTGGAAGCATCCGTCACCGTCGATGGCCCACACGACGCGGTCCGGGTTGGCGACCTTGGCGCCCATCGCCGCGGGAACCCCGTACCCCATGGTCCCCGCGCCACCCGAGTTAAGCCAGGCGTTGGGACGCTCGTACTTGATGAACTGTGCCGCCCACATCTGGTGCTGGCCGACGCCCGCCGCATAGATCCCCTCAGGACCGGTGATCTGGCCGATGCGCTCGATCACCTTTTGCGGTGAGAGCAGTCCATCGTTTGGCTCGTCGTATCCGAGCGGGAACTCCTTCCGGAGACCGTCGAGGCGCTTCCACCATTCCGCGAGGTCGGGTGTCCCCTGCTGTTTGACGACCTCGCCGTAGGCTGCGGTGAGGTCGGCGATGACATCCTTGGCATCGCCGACGATTGGGACATCCGCAACGCGGATCTTGGAGATCTCTGCGGGATCGATGTCCACGTGAACCACCTTCGCGTTGGGCGCGAAGTCGCTGACCTTGCCCGTCACGCGGTCATCGAACCGCGCGCCGAGCGACACAAGAAGATCGCTCTCCTGGATCGCCAGGACAGCGGGCACCGTGCCGTGCATGCCGGGCATACCCAGGTTCTGCTTGTGCGAATCCGGGAAGGCTCCGCGCGCCATGAGCGTCGTGACCACCGCCGCGCCCGTCAACTCGGCGAGCTTCAGCAGCTCCTTCGACGCCTGCGCACGGATGACGCCACCACCCACGTACAGCACGGGTCGCTTTGCGTCGGCGAGAAGTTGCGCCGCGGCCTGGATCTGCTTGCCATGCGCCTTCAACACCGGCCGGTAGCCCGGCAGGTCGATCTTCGGCGGCCAGAAGTATGGGGCGAGCTCCTGCTGCGCATCCTTGGTGATGTCGACCACCACGGGACCGGGGCGTCCGGTACTCGCGATCTGATACGCCGAGGCGATCGCGGACGGAACATCCGCGGCCCGGGTCACGAGGATCGAGTGCTTGGTGATCGGCATCGTGATGCCCACCGTGTCGACCTCCTGGAAGGCATCCGACCCCATGAGGGTCGAGAACACCTGGCCCGTGATGGCGAGAAGTGGCACAGAATCCATGTAGGCGTCCGCGATGGCGGTCACCAGGTTGGTGGCACCGGGGCCGGAGGTCGCGATCGCGACGCCGACGCCGTTGGTCGAGGAGGCGTAGCCCTCGGCGGCATGACCCGCGCCCTGCTCGTGGCGCACCAGGATGTGGCGGATGGTCGTCGAGGCCATGAGCTCGTCGTAGAACGGCAGGATGGCGCCACCGGGCAGGCCGAAGACATCCTTGACCCCCAGGTGTTCGAGAGTTCGCAGGATCGCGCCGGACCCGGTGAGGATCTCCGGTTGCTTGATCGATGGTTCCTTCGGGCTTGCCGGGGTCGCGCTCACGCGAGTCGCGGTCGGCACCGGAATTGATTCCGTTGGCATGGTGGGAGTTCTTTCTGAAGACGTGATCGTGAAGCGCGAACTACCCGGTGACGGCACCCTCTGCAGCGGAGTGCACGAGCTTGGAGTATTTCGCGAGGACGCCGCGGGTGTACCGCGGCGGTAGGGGAGCCCAGCCGTTGCGGCGAGCTTCCAGCTCTTCCGGCTCGACCAGTAGGTCGAGCGAGCGAGCTGCGATATCGACCCGTATCAGATCACCATCGCGCACGAAGGCGATTGGACCTGCGTCCACCGCTTCGGGAGCTATGTGGCCGATGCACAGGCCGGTTGTGCCGCCTGAGAATCTGCCGTCTGTCAAGAGTAATACATCTTTTCCTAGCCCTGCGCCCTTGATGGCGGCGGTGATGGCGAGCATCTCGCGCATCCCCGGTCCGCCCTTGGGTCCTTCGTAGCGGATCACGACGATGTCGCCCGCCTTGATGGTTCCCTCGGTCAGCGCATCCATTGCGGCGCGCTCGCGCTCGAAAACCCGCGCGGGCCCCTCGAACAGTTCGGCGTCGAATCCGGCCGTCTTTACGACGGCGCCCTCGGGCGCGAGGCTTCCCTTCAGGATGGTGAGACCGCCGGTCGGGTGGATCGGATTGTCGAGAGTGTGAAGCACGCGACCGTCGATCGCGTCGATCGGCTCCAGATCGGCGAGGTTTTCGGCAATCGTCTTACCCGTAACGGTCAGGCAGTCGCCGTGCAGCAGGCCGGCCTCGAGCAGCGCCTTCATGAGCACCGGGATTCCGCCGTGACGGTCGAGGTCGTTCATCACGTAGCGTCCGAAGGGTTTCATGTCGGCCAGGTGTGGAACCTTGTTGCCGATGCGGTTGAAGTCGTCGATACTCAAGGGCACCTCTGCCTCGTGCGCGATCGCGAGGAGGTGCAGCACCACGTTGGTCGAACCGCCCAGTGCCATCGCGACGGTGATGGCGTTCTCGAACGCTTCCTTGGTCAGGATGTCGCGGGTCGTGATCCCGAGGCGGAGCATGTTCACGACGGCCTCGCCAGAGCGGTGCGCGTAGTAGTCGCGACGACGGTCGGCGGATGCGGGACTGGTGGATCCCGGGAGCGACATCCCGAGCGCCTCTGCGACGGATGCCATGGTGTTCGCGGTGTACATGCCGCCGCACGCGCCCTCGCCCGGGGCGAACGCGCACTCGATGCGTCCGGCATCCTCCAGGCTCATCTTGCCCGCTTTCACTGCGCCGACCGCCTCGAAGGAGTCGATGATCGTGATGTCCTTCTCTGTGCCGTCACTGAGCTTCACCCAGCCGGGTGCGATCGAGCCGGCGTAGAGGAAGACGGATGCCAGGTCGAGCCGGGCGGCCGCCATGAGCATGCCGGGGAGCGACTTGTCGCATCCGGCCAGGAGGACGGAGCCGTCGAGGCGCTCGGCCTGCATGACCGTCTCGACCGAGTCGGCGATGACCTCGCGGCTGACGAGTGAGAAGTGCATGCCCTCGTGGCCCATGCTGATGCCGTCGGAGACCGAGATGGTGCCGAACTGGAGCGGGTATCCGCCGCCCGAGTGCACGCCCTCCTTGGAGGCTTGCGCGAGCCGGTCGAGGCTCAGGTTGCAGGGCGTGATCTCGTTCCAGGAGCTCGCGATGCCGATCTGCGGCTTGTCCCAGTCGGCGTCGCCCATGCCGACCGCGCGGAGCATCCCGCGTGAGGTGAGGGCTTCGATGCCGTCTGTCACGGTGCGGGAGCGGGGCTTGATATCAGGCGTTGTGGGGGTATCCGGCATGCTGAAAGTCTAGAACTCTCGACAGGCCGGGGTTTTCAGACCGCAAAGTCGGTAACCGGTCGGGATAGCCACTGCGGAGGGGGTTACTCCCCGGCGTGCCACTGTGGATACCGACTTTAGGGGCGCTGGAGTTATTCGTGGGCGGGTTACTGCTCGTGGCGAGTGGGGTCGCGGAACTCTGCCAGCAGGGCCAAAACCTGAGCCACCTGCTTGGGTCCGGCGACCCGGTGCGCCGCCTGAGTTTCACCCGGCCCGCTCTTCAACCCGAAGTCATCCGGTCCGAGCGCGGCGAAGGCATCCTCATCCGTCACATCGTCGCCCGCGTAAAACACAGCCGTCGCGTCGGTGTACCCGCGAAGGTGCTCGAGCGCCTCGCCTTTGGTCGCCGAGCGGACCGAGAACTCGAGGACATCCTTACCCTTGCGCACCTTGAGGTTGTCGATCTCGGCGGTCGCCTCGCTCATTGCGACAAGGTGGGCGACCCGTGAATTGTGATCCCCCGCGAGCCGCGTGTGCAGGGCGAAGCCCGCCGGTTTGGATTCCAGCCACACCTGGTCGAACGAGTCCGCAACCTCGCCGAGCACCTCGTTGAGAACGTCGACCTGGTGCAGCTCCGTGGTGTCGAGGTTGACCGGATCGCCCGGATGATCCAGCCGAATCTCCACCCCGTGCGACCCGACGAGCAGAGTGGAATCGGGCAGGTCGCTCACCGCCTCGAGCGAGGCGAGCGACCTGCCGGAGACCAGCGCGACGCGGGTGCCGGCCAACTCGAGCAGAGCGAGTACCGCCGCCCGAGCCTCCGGCAGCGCACGCGCCTGCTCCGGATCGTCGACCTCGGGCGCGAGTGTCCCGTCGAAGTCGAGGGCGACCAACAGTCGCTTCACTCGGGCGAGCTCCCGCAACGAACCGACCAGCTCGCGGCCCAATCCCAATTCCGTCATGATCTGGTGTTCACCGGTGCCGGATTCTCTCGATCGTCCACTCGAGGTCCTCGAGCGGATCCTCGTCGTCGGTGGGCTTGTTACCCAGTCCTGCCCCGCGAAGGGCATCAAGAAAGTCGACGGACCAGCGCTCGACGTCGTTTCGCAGCACGAGGTTGCGCATCGTCCGCATGCGTCGTGCCCGCTCGATGCGCGGCATCTCGATGGCCCGGATGATGGCATCCTTCAACCCGTCGATGTCGTGCGGGTTGATCCGCAGCGACCGCTTGAGCTCATCGGACGCGCCCGTGAACTCGCTCAGCACGAGCACGCCATCGTTGTCGAACCGGCTGGCAACGTATTCCTTCGCGACCAGGTTCATCCCGTCGCGCAGTGCGGTCACGAGCATGACATCGGATGCGAGGTAGAGCGCCACCATCTCCTCGCGCGGGTAGCCGTGGTGGTGGTAGCTGATGGCCTGGTGGCTCATGGTGCCGAAGTCCCCGTTGATGCGCCCGACCGTCAGCTCGATCTCGTCACGAAGCTGCATGTAGGCCTGAACTCGCTCGCGACTCGGGCTGGCAACCTGCACGAGCGTGACGTCCTCGACGTTGATGCGACCTTCCTCGAGCAGCTCGCCGAACGCCTTGAGGCGATGTCCGATGCCCTTCGTGTAGTCGAGACGGTCGACACCGAGCATGACGGTCTTCGGATTTCCCAGACCCTCGCGGATCTCCCGGGCCCTGGCCTGGATGTCGGGACGCCGCGCAAGCTCCTCGAAACTGCGCGAGTCGATCGAGATCGGGAACGCCTTAGCGAGGACCTTCCTGGGTGAACCCCCGTCGCCGTACGCGGGCACCTCGATGTTGGGGTTCTTGGTGACCAGCCCGGTCAACCGGCGCACAGCGCGCGAGAAGTTCGCCGCATCAGCGACCCGCTGGAAGCCGACGACATCCGCGCCGAGCAGGCCCTCGATGATCTGCGTGCGCCAGGGAAGCTGCGAGTAGATGCCGTAGGGCGGGAACGGGATGTGGTTGAAGAAACCGATCGTGAGGTCGGGTCTGGCGAGGCGCAACATCCGCGGAACCAGCTGCAACTGGTAGTCCTGCACCCAAACCACGGCGCCCTGCGCGGCGACGGCAATGGCGGCATCCGCGAATCGCTGGTTCACCGCGACGTAGCTGTCCCACCACTCGCGGTGGTAACTCGGAGGCGCGATGACGTCGTGGTAGAGCGGCCACAGCGTGTCGTTCGAGAATCCCTCGTAATAGTTCTCGACGTCGTCGGCACTGAGCGGCACCGGGATGATCTCGATCCCGTCGCTCGCGAACGGCTCGAATTCGAGGTCGGGCTGCCCGGCCCAGCCGACCCACGCGCCCTTCGTGGCGCGCATCACGGGTTCGAGCGCCGTGACGAGGCCGCCCGGCGAGTGCTGCCAGCTTGCGTCGCCGTTCTGCGCCACGACTCGATCGACGGGCAGCCGGTTCGAGACCACGAGAAAGTCGTAGCCGTGCGATTTGCTCATTACCCCGCCCAGTTACCTGAAACTCCTCACCCACGTTATCAGCCGCTTCGTGAACGTTCGCCGCCCAGTAACCGAGCGTTCAGCCCACGCAAATACGATCGAGCCGATGATTCGCGTCGGCATGAGCACGTCCTGCGTTTTTCCGCTGCCTCTCGAAGAAGCCTTCCGTCTTGCCCGCATTGCCGGGTTCGACGGCGTCGAGATCATGATCACCAACGACAAGTCGACACAGGATGCCGCTCGCCTGCTGGACCTGGCGCACGCCTACGGCATCCCGATCCTCTCGGTGCACGCACCGGTTCTGCTCGCGACCCAGTTCGTCTGGGGCACCGACCCGCGGCACAAGCTCGAAAGGTCCGCCGAGCTGGCCCGGTCGGTCGGTGCACGGACGGTCGTCGTGCATCCGCCGTTCCGTTGGCAGTCGCGCTACGCCAGCACCTTCGAGCGAACCGTCGGCGAGCTTGCGGCGGAGTACCGGGTCGAGGTCGCCGTCGAGAACATGTTCAGCTGGTCGATCAGCAACACGGATGTGCGCGCTTATTCTCCGAGCCCCTACCCCACGGAGCTCGACGTGGACGCGATGACGCTGGACTTCTCACACGCGGCCCTCGCGGGACGGGACTCGCTCGAGTTCGCCATGGCCATGGGTTCGCGGCTGCGGCACGTGCACCTCTGCGACGGGCTAGGGGGCACGATCTTCGACGAGCACCTCATCCCCGGGCGTGGGGCGCAGCCGGTCTCCGAGGTTCTACAGCTTCTGTCCAGCTCCGGATGGGACGGATCGATCGTCGCGGAGGTGTCGACACACCGGGCACGCACCGCGGATGACCGCCTCGCGATCCTCGGCGAAACCCTTGCGTTTGCGCGAGCGGCACTTTCGAACCATCCGTCGGCGCCGCGGACGGATCGGCCGTCGGGTAAGAAGAAACGCAAGCTGTCGGCGTGACCGCGCGCTCCTCGCTTCGAGTGTCTATCGTTATACGTGTCGAACCATTTCCGATCGTCGAGTAGCCCGTAGGGCGTGTCGAGACGCCCACCTGGTCGCTGGGAACGGCCGGTCACCGTCGAAAATTCAGGGCCATCCCGGGTTCGACCGCCATGGTGGGTCGAGAGGCGATTCAGCCTGAATTTTCTCGCCGAACCTCTCGATCTGACTTCGTCCGTCGTCACCCCGTCGGCGCATCTCGATACGCGCGCCAACGGCGCGCTACTCGATGAGCGGAAGTTCCCCGATCGTCGAGTAGCCCACGGGGCGTATCGAGACGCGCACGTGATCAGTCGGCGCATCTCGATACGCGCGCCAACGGCGCGCTACTCGATGAGCGGAAGTTGATCCTGCCTACGCCGTCGCCGGCACCAGACCGAGAGCCCGGGCCCGACGCACCCGCCGCACCGCGAGCAGCGCGATCAGCAGACTGCCGACCCCGAAGGCGAGCAGCGCAAACGAGGCGCCGATCGCGCTTGCGACACCCGAGTTCGAGATGATCGCCTCCATCCCACGCACACCGTAGGTCAGCGGCAGGAACGGACTGATCACCTGGAACGGTTTCGCGAGCAGCTGGATCGGGTACAGCCCGCCCGTCGAGGTGATTTGCACCGCCAGCAGGAAGATCGACACAACGAGTCCCGCTCGACCCAGCCCGATCGTGAGCAGGTAATGGAACGCCGTGAAGGCGATCGCCATGACCAGCGAGAAGAGGATGGTCGCCGGAAGCAGCGTCCAGCTCACCCCGACCGCGGTGTGCAGCAGAAGCACCAGCAGCAGCGCCTGAGCGCCGGTGACGACGGATGCGCGTGCGATCGACGAGAGTACGACCCGGCTGTTTCCCGCCGTCGATGACAGTGTGCGCCGAGTCAGCGGCCGCAGCACCAGGAACACGGCGAGCGACCCGATCCAGAGCCCGAGCGGGACGAACAGCGTCGCGATGATCTGCGCCGGCGAAGACACCTTGTGCAGGCGATCGACGGAGACGCCGACCGGAGCGGATGCGACATCCGAGATCTTCGCGATCTGCGCGGATGTGTACGAGGGCGTCTTGGCCGCGCCCGTGGTCAACCCTGCTGCGAGCGACTGAGCCCCCGAGGCGAGCGACTGGGCGCCCGAGGTCAGCGTCGCCCCGCCGCTGGCGAGACCCGAGGTCTGTTCGGCGAAGATTCCCGTGTTGTAAGCGAGGGTGGCGAAGGCGGACGCGACACCGCTCGACACCGACGATCCACCGGCGGCTACCGATTTCAGCGCCGCGCTGTCGTACTGGACGGCGTCGAGATCGGTCGTGTACTGCGCGGTGCCCGGTGTCGCTGCCGCGAGCGCAGCGACATCAGTGTTCAGTTTTGCCGTGTAGCTCGACACCGCGGAGGTGTACGGCGCAATCGCCTTGGACTGCACGGTGCTCCCCGCTGTGCTGATTCCCGACTGCAGCTGACGTAGACCGGATGTCACGGACGACGCGCCCGCCACGTACGAGCTCACGCCGGATGCGAGTCCGCTCGCACCGCTCGACAGCTTGGTCGCACCGGCCGCCGCGGTGTCGAGCGACGAGCCGACTCCCCCGATCCCGGAGTAGATCCCCGCGATGTACTGCTTGGTCACCGCCGCGCCGAATGCGCTCGTGAGCGAGCTGCCCACGATCTGAGCCACGGACCCGGTGAGATAGTTGTGCGCATCGTCGGTCGTTATCGAGAGTTTCGCCTTGACCGGCGACGTGGTCGAGAGCGACGTGATCGACTTCGAGAAGTTCTTCGGGATCGTGAGGATCGCGTAAACCGTGCCGTTGGCGAGGTCGGCTTTCGCGTCCGCGGTGTTCGAGATCGTCCAGTCGAACCCGGTCGACTTCTTCTTGTCGGTGAGTTCGGAGACCAGCTCTCGCCCGGCGAGGACCTGGGTCTTCGTTCCGTTGGCCGCGGTCTCCGTTGCGAACTGGTCGTTGTTGACGATCGCCGCCGGGATGTCGCTGACCGAGTGGTTGATCTGCGAGATCGCGCCGATGAACAGGCCGGCAAAGGCGAGCGGGACGAGCACGACCGCGGCGAGCGCGGCGTACCGCAGCCAGGTGCGGCGGCTGGTGGGGAAGGCTGTCTGGCTCACTGGAGTGCGCCCTTTCGGTCGAGGTTCGCGTCGTGCAGGGACCCGAGGCTGAGGACCTCGACCCTGCGACCAACGACGGAGAAATCGGTCTTGCGTGGCGCCACCGGCTGACCGACGATGATCGCTGTGGTCGCGGGAGCGAGCCGATCGAGTGCCGCGAGGAACGCGGCTTCGTCTCGGGGATCGGCGAAGGCATCCAGCAGGTCCAGCATCACGACGGGTGTGTGCTCGGCGAGCGCGACGGCCGACAGTGCGACGGCCCGTTGGAGTTGCGGCAGCTGCTCGATGGTCGACCGCACCGATACGGCACCGTGGTCGCCGAGGACGGCGTTCACCCGGTCGAGCCAGCTTCGGGCTCGGCGTTTCACCGCGAACGTGCGGTACCAGGGCTGCGTCATCCGGAGGCGCTCGATGAGCAGCTCGCCGATGCCGACGCGCACCTCGGCGCGATCGGTCCCGCCGATGTCTTCGAGGGCCACGAGTCCCGCCACCGTGCTGCTCTCCGATGGCAGCGGATGACCTCCGACCTGGGCGCGTCCCGAAACGGGATCGAGACGGCCGGACAGCGTTGCGGCGAACAGGCGTCGATCGGATGCGCTGCCGCTCACGAGCAGCATCGTTCCCGGGTGGACTCCAATGGTCAGCGGACCGACCAGCTGGTGTCCCGCACCGGCGACGAGTTCGAACGCCGTGACGATCTGTCCGGAGCACTGGCCGGATGCCCAGGACACGGCGTCGCGGTGTTCGCGGAGGCGTTCGCCTTCGATGTCGACGTTGGGCAGCACGCGGCCGAGCCACTTCGGCATCCACCAGGCGGCCTTGCCGAGCAGGGTCATGACGGCCGGCACCAGAGTCATCCGCACGAGGAACGCGTCGGCCACGATTCCGACGGCGAGGCCGACGGCCATCGGCTGGATGATGTCCGAGCCACCCGGAATGAACGAGGCGAACACGAAGAACATGATGAGTGCGGCCGCCGTGACGACGCGGGCAGCATTGGAGAAGCCCTTGACGATCGAACCCTTCGCATCTCCCGTGTGCACGAAGCTCTCGCGCATCCCGGAGACGAGGAACACCTCGTAGTCCATGGCCAGACCGAACAGCACGGCCATCAGGATGATCGGCAGGAAGCTCAGGATCGGCCCGGGCACGACCCCGAGCGCGTTCGCGAACCAACCCCACTGGAAGATCGCGACGACGACGCCGAACGAGGTGAACACCGAGAGCAGGAACCCGACGGCCGCCTTGATCGGGATGAACACCGACCGGAAAACCATCATGAGCAGCAGAATCGAGAGCCCGACGACGACCGCGCCGAAGGGCACGAGCGCGCTGTTGAGTCGCTGCGAGATGTCGATCTGCACGGCCGTGTCACCGGTGACCTCGAGCGGGGTGTTCCACTTCTTGTCGACCGAGCTGGAGAGCGCACGGATGCGTTCAACGAGCGCGGTCGTGGTCTCGGAGGTCGGCGCGCTCTTCGGGATCACCTGGAGGACGGCGGTGTCATAGGTCTGGTTCGGCAGGCCCTGGCTGACGTACTCGACATCCGGGAGTTTTTGCAGGTCCGCTCGCACAGCACTCAGGTCGGCCGCGATCGCCGTGGTCTGGGTGAGGTCGACGAGGACGACCAGCGGCCCGTTGCGTCCGGGACCGAATCCCTTGTCGATCATGTCGTAGGACGTGCGGGTGATCGATCCGACGGGCTGGCCGGCCCCGGTCGGCAGCGCGAGCTGCAGCGAGAAGGCCGGGATCGCGAGCACGCCGAGCAGGCCGACGACTCCCACGACCGCGAGCACGGGCCTCTTCATGACGCCGCTGACCCAGCGCTGCCCCATGGGGCGCCGCTTCGATGCCGGGTCGGGGTTCGCGCGCTTCCAGGCCCGGGATCCCGCCTTGGGGATCATTCGGCCCTTCGCCAGCCCGAGGAGGGCCGGAAGCAGGGTCGTCGACGCGAGGATCGCCACGAAGACGCCCGCCGCGGCGGCGACGCCCATGGCGCTGAGGAACGGGATGTTGACGAGCAGCAGGCCGAGTAGCGCGATGATGACCGTTCCGCCCGCGAACACCACGGCGCTTCCGGATGTCGCGACCGCGGTCGCCGCGGACTCCTCCGGCGTCATCCCCTGCGCGAGCTGGGTCCGATGGCGCGACAGGATGAACAGCCCGTAGTCGATCCCGACCGCGAGTCCGATCATCAGGGCCAGCAGCGGGGTCGAGCTGCCGATGACGATGAACTTCGCCGAAGCCAGCACGCCGCCCATGGTCACGCCGATTCCGACGAGAGCCGTGAGGAGCGGCATGCCTGCGGCGAGCAGCGAGCCGAATGCGATGAAGAGCACCACGCCCGCGAAGAGCACGCCGAGTCCCTCGGTGGGCGAGATGGCCACCGAGGTGTCCTGGAAGACCGAGCCGCCGAAGCCGATCTTCAGCCCAGCGTCCTTCGCGATGGGTGAGAGTTTCTGGAGGTCGGTGAGCGAGGCCGCCGTGACGTCCTGCTGCTGGCCCTTGAACTGCACGGCGATGATCGCCGTGGTCTTGTTCTTCGACACGGCGTCCGAGGCGTACTTGCCAAAGGGGGAGCTGGCGCTATCAACACCGGTGACCTTCGATGCTCGTGAGACCAGGGTCGCGATCGCTCCGCGGTACGGCTGGTTCTCGACCGATGTCCCCTTTGGCGCCTCGACAACGATCTGGGCGGATGCGCCGGCTGCCGACGGGAACACTGCCTCGAGGGTGTCGATCGCGTTCTGCGACTGGGTGCCCGGGATGGCGAACGAGTCGTTGGTCTTGCCGCCGAGCGCGACTCCCCCGCCCAGCATCCCGATCATCAGGATCAGCCAGACGGCGAGAATCCGCCACGGGTGGCGGAACGAGAAACGTCCGAGTCGGTACAGGAGGGTGGCCACGGTGAACTCCGGTGGTTATTGGATTGCGGTGCGAACGGAAACGGGAGCGACGAGCTCGCTCACGATGGTGATGAGGGCGGCCCTGACCTCATCGACGTCCGCAAGGTCGAGCATGTCTTTGTCATGCTTGACGGAGAGGACGTACGCGGCGCCGCCGAGGGCGATGCCGAACCGAAGGCTGTCTTCGACGGTCGTGACCGTCGTCGAGAAGAAGGTGCCGAGCCTAAGAACGAGCGCGTTGGCGCGGTCGATGACCGGCACATCCTCGAGGCTTGGGCCCTGGTTGACGAACATGTGAACCTCGAGCCGGTATTGCAGCAGGAAGTCGACGAACTGCTCGATGAAGGCCCGCCGGGTCTCGTCGACGAGCGGCTGGCCCTCGATCGAGGTCAGGATGTCGTTCATCCGATCGATCGCCGGGCCAACGGCGGCTTCGAGCAGGGCCTCCTTCGAGGCGAAGTGGTAGAGCACGCTGGACTTGGATAGTCCCGCGATCTCGGCGATGCGCTGCAGCGACGTGCCGGCGTATCCCGCAGCAGCGAATTCGTTGAGCGCGATCGCGCGGAGGTCGTCGTGAGTGGACATGAAACCCACGGTAGCTGACCGATCGGTCAGACACTGTCCGATCGGTCAGTTTGGCAGGAACCTCACGGCGTTGTCCCAGCTAGGTCAGCCCGCAAGGGTGAGTGCCGCGGTCGCGGCGACCACCGTGAGCGGTGCGGCGATGCATCCGAGCAACGCGTAGCGCCGCCACGAGATCGACTCGCCCGCCGCGGTCAGCCCACGACGCCACAGAAGCGTCGCGAGTGACGCCCACGGCGTGATGAGCGGACCGGCGTTCGCCCCGATCAGGAGCGCGATGAGCCGAGCCGGCGAGCCCGTCGTGGGTTCGATTGCGAGGTACGCGGGAAGGTTGTTGATCGCGTTCGACGTGACCGCTCCCGTGCCCGCCATCCTGAGCAGGTCGCCGAAGCTCCCGCCGCGACCGGCGACGACGGTGAGCAGCCCGGACAGTCCGATCTCACCCGCCGCGGCAACGACCAGAAACAGACCAGACGCCAGAAGAACCAGCTGCCAGGGCACGATGGAAACCCGCAGCGCGCTCCTGCGGCGCACCGCGAAGAACCCGACCATGACGAGGGCTCCGCCGAGCGCAGGGATCCAAACCGCAATCCCGGACACCAGCAGCGGCAGAATCAGCACGACCACCGACGCCGCCGCGATCAGGAGTACCCGATCGGATGGCGCTGCCGGTTCACCCGGCGTGTATCGCACCAGGAGCTGGCGGCGATAGACGACGAAGATCACGAGAGTCGGGATGAGGATCGCCACCGTGGCCGGGAGGGCCGTGAGCGCGGCAAAGCGGCCGGGCGAATCATCCGCGATCCGGCCGAATGCGAGCAGGTTCGTCAAGTTGGAGACCGGCAGCAGCAGTGATGCGCAATTGGCGAGCCACACCGTGGTGAGCGCGAACGGGATCGCAGGCACGCGGGCGTGCCGTGCCATCCCGACCACGACCGGGGTGAGCAGCACGGCCGTCGTGTCGAGTGAGAGGAAAATCGTGCACAGGCTCGCGAGCAAGACGACCATGAGCCAGAGCACGACCGCGCGTCCTGCACCCCAGCGCGCCAGCGCCTCCGCGATGATCGTGAACAGCCCGGCCTCGGCCGCCAGTTCGGTGACGACGGTGATGCACACGACGAAGAGCAGCACCGGCCACACCCGCTGCGCGACGCTCGCGGCATCCGCGGGGCTCAGAAGACCGACCGCGACCGCGATCCCGCCGAGAACCAGGAGCACGGCGCCGAGTACCGCAGTGCGCATCGGCGGCCTCCCCGGCGGACTGTGAAATACCCGCTCCACCCCACTATGCCAGTGCCTAAGCTGTGTGCCATGACGATCGAATTCTCGAGCTATCTCAAACAGGCCGAAGGAGTCAACGCGACCGGAATCCCCGTGCCCGCGGATGTCGTGGCGCAACTCGGCAAGAAGAATGCGAAAGTGACCGCCTCCGTTCGCAAGGCCGACTCTGGCGGCGAGTGGTTCACCTACCCCATCGCCATCGGAAGCCGTGGTGGCGAATTCCTGCTCTCGTTCAGCGGCGCGAACCGCGCGGCGAGCGGTCTCGTCGCCGGCGACCCGCTCGAAGTCACGGTCGAACTAGTCGCCGAGTAGGGGGCTCGTCAACCGCTCGCCGATCACGGATTCGCGGGGTAGCGTTGACATTCCGGGCGAACAAAAAAGCTGACCGGAGGCGACCAAAAGGGAGCGACCATGCGCAAATTCCTGTTCAGTGGTGCCGTGCTCAGTGCACTGTTCGGAGGGATCAGCGCGTTCCGCGCCACCCGTGAGGGTCCACGAGACTGGCGCACCGCGCTCCTCTGGGTGAGCTGGGCGGCCACACTGGCAAGCGCAATAGGCACCGTCGTCATCGACGCCCGACAGGCCGAACTGGAGGATGAGTAACCATGAACTTTCCACATCCGGGCGGCTTCGGCGGCCAGGGCTTCGGAATATTTCAGACCATCGTGACGGACATCGTCGCCGGGATCGTGTTCATCGTCCTTCTCGCCGTCGCCGTCGCTTTGATTTTCTTGATCGTGCGGTTCCTGATCTCGATGACGAGGGCGGCCGACCTGTACGTGTCGCTGAACCGGCGACCGGTCGACGCTGGCACGACGACGGTTACCACGGAGACCACCCCGGCTCCGGTTACGCCGACGGCCACAACGCGGCGGACGAGTACTTCGCAGCGCACGTCACCGCCGCGCGACACCTAGACCCCGAGGATTGGTCGGGGCATCTCGATACGCGTGCCTGCGGCGCGCTACTCGATGACCGGGAGTCACGCCGGTCGTCGGGGCGGCCGTGGTTCCGGTCGTCGAGTAGCCCGCAGGGCGTATCGAGACGCCCACGAAATGGGTCGGGCCTCCAGAAGCGGGAGAAAATTCAGGCCCAGATGGTTCTCGACCCTCTATTCGGGTCGAGGGCGACTTGAGCCTGAGTTTTTGCGTCGGGGCATCTCGATACGCGTGCCTTCGGCCCGCTACTCGATGACCGGGAGTGACTCCGTCCTCAGGTCGGCCGCAGCTCCGCCCGTCGAGTAGCCCTTTTCTCCGCCCGTCGAGTAGCCCGCAGGGC
>FSXL01000516.1_pt1 | contig 20441 bp, 17 predicted proteins | sample 1638241 | NCBI WGS metagenome assembly FSXL01 (sample SAMEA3914788, study PRJEB12502) | metagenome | biome: forest; material: soil | place: Canada | collected 2011-07-03 | depth 0.1 m | reverse complement strand
GGCGTGAGAAATACGTCCTTGTCGCCCCAGACCATGAGCGTTGGCGCGGCGACTCGAGCGAGGTCCGCGGGAGCCACCGCCACCCCGGCTCGCATGGAAAATGGCGTGATGAGGGCGCGAAAGAAACTGGAGACACTGGGCGCGAAGCCGGGGCGTTGTGATGCCAGGTATCCCACTTCGGCGATCTCCTCCGGATAGCCGTCCATGGCGCCGGCACCGAGCATCCCGTCGGAGTTCTTGAGGTAGGTCTCGGGCGACGTCGGCATGGCGAGGATGCCGCGTCCGATTCTCGGAATCGACATGATGCGCATCGCGAGCACGGGCGCGACGCCCTCGAAGGCCGCGCCGGGAGCCCCGAGAAGCACCAACCGATGAACCCGCTTCGGCTCCGCGAGCACGTAGTAAAGGGCGAATTGTCCGCCGAGGGAATGCGCGACGAGGTCCACAGTGTCGACGCCGAACGAGGTGAGAACGGCATCGATGACCGCCGTCACGTGAGTGCGCAGGTCGCTCCGCGAGGTCAGGGTGACGGGGGCCGACAGCCCGTGACCCGGCCAGTCGACGGCGAGGATGCGTCGTGGTCCGAGGAGGGGCAGCAGCGGAATGGCCGCGGCTGTAACCGAAGCGATTCCGTGCAGGAGCAGTATGGGCGGTCGGAGTGAGTCCGTCCCGATCTCCACGACCCGAACATCCACATCCGGGTCGGCCACGTGCACGAATCGCTCGGTGTGCGACAGCCCGTAGTGGTCGTAGAGGGCGGACTCCGAGGTGCGGATCCGCGAGTCGAGGTCCGCCTCTGACAAGGAGGCCACGCTACGACTGCCCGGCGTTTGTCGCCGTGCCGAGCACTGGGATGACGGCGAAGAGGGTGCCGCGCGGCCTGAAGTCAACCATGCGAATCGAGCCATTCGATCACGTACGCCGTGATCTCGTCTCGATTGGTTTCGTTGAACACCTCGTGACGTGCGCCCGGATAGACCTTGAGCGTCACGTCGGCGACGCCGGCATCCTTGTAACGCTGGGCGAGGATTTCCACGAGTTGACCGTTGCCGGAGAGCGGATCGTCCTGCCCGGAAACGATGAGAATCGGCAGCGTGGACGCGATGTGCTTCAGCGCATCCGGATCCCCGAGCCTTGGCGCGGATACGAACAACTGCGGGATCGTGTCATCCGGCAGGTCGAAGCCACTGCGCGGATCGGCGACATACTTGTCGACCTCGGCCTCGTCGCGCGAGAGCCACTCATATCCGGTCCGATTTTCGAACGGGGCGTTGAACGCGGTCAGCTCGACGGGGCCGTCGCCCGCCGATGCCGCGAGGCCCTGGGCGAGCACGTCGAGGGCCGTCGAACCGGTGAGGACGACTCCTGTGTACAGGTCGGAGTGGTCGAGGAGCACTTCCTGGGATGCGAACGACCCCATCGAGTGGCCGACGAGAAACAGCGGAAGTGCGGGGTTCTCAGCCTTCAGCTGCTCGCTGAACGTGACCACATCCTGGACGAGTGCGGGCCAGCCGACAGCGCCGAACGAGCCCAGCGGCGTCGAGTCGCTCGTGGAATCGCCGTGACCGCGATGGTCGTTCGCGTAGACCAGCCAGCCATCCTTCGTCAGCGCCTCGGCCAGGCGGGAGTATCGGAGCGCGTATTCGGCAATGCCGTGTGCGATCTGGACGATACCTCGCGGCGGATCGACCTCGGTCCCCCAGGCATACGTCGAGATGGGCAGCGAATCAACGGAAGACGGAAAGGACGCAACATTGGGCTCCATGGACCAATGATCGGACCAAAGTCATGGCAGTGTCAACACACCGCTGACGAGTTGACGGATGCACCAATGCCTGCTGCTAGTCCTTCAGGTCGAGCTGCGCCTCATAGTTTCTGACGGCTTTTCGGAGAATCGGCGTCGGTAGCTGGCGGCGAATCGGCCAAAGCGGATGATTCCCCACTTTGCAGCGACCTGCGTCACCGTGACCGTGCCCGGCTCCGCGTCACAGAGGTCCTTGTAGATCTGTTCCATCCGCAGCTCGCGGAGGTAGGCCGTTGGCGTGGTGCTCATCGACCGGCGAAACCCTTCCTGGAGGCTGCGCACGCTGACGTTCACATCGCCTGCCAGTTCGGAGACGGTCCACGCGTGTTCGGGGCTTGCCCTGAGCAACTCCACCGCTTGCGCCACCGGACGTGATCCAGCGGACAGTGCAGGGGCGCTGAGAGCCGCGGAGTAATTGTGCGGCTGAGCAAGGAGCAGGGACTCCATCAACACCTGTTCGAGGCGCAGGGCGGCGAGTGGATGTTGGAGCTGGCCGGATTCGTTCTCCGACACCAGATCGACGAGCTGAAGGGCATTGAGCACGGTGCAGCCTGCTCCCTTTGCTAGATCCAGTTCGGAGGAGAAGACCAGCGGATGGGCGACGCTGTATCCGAGGAGATTTTCGAGTTCGACTTGGAGTTCTTCGTGGGGGATCATCACTGACAGTTGGGAAAAGCTCTCGTCGCAGTCCAGATCTGCGGGGTAGCCCGGGGTGAACACGGCGGCAGTTCGGGGCGTTCCGTACACAGCCTCGTGCATGCCCGCGCGCATCGTCGCTCTTCCGGTCAACGGTATGTCCACGTGGTAGTCGATGGCTTCGCTCGTGCGGATATGAACGGCGTCGCCGAATCGCAAGTAGCCTGCCGTGGTTCGCCCCACTTTGATGGCGTTGAGGGTCAGGTGCATCGCGGTGGATGTCGATGCCGAGGGGAAGTCCAGGGGCAGGAAGACCTCGCTGAGAACGTGGCGCGCGTGGTCCATGTTGCCCGAGGCGGCGACGGGGTGGCTTTGGAACATCTCTGAGGCGGCTTTTGGCACCCGCAGAGTATAGGTCTGGTCTCTGGGCATCCTCCGGCCGCGGGCAGGGTCGCGCACCCGCGCAAAATGCCGGTTCATCTGCGTTCTCTGGATTTCGCTTTCGGGAACGTCGACCTACTTTGAACACATCTGCAGCCAAGCGGCTGTTGTTTGAGGCTCGGGAGAGTTGATGGGAAACCTGCCTCGTTGGGTCAGCGCGCCGGTGCTGCGAGCGTGGATAGCTTCGAAGTCGGGCGAGGTCGATCGGCTGCCGCGGCCCCGTGACGCGCCGGAATCGCACTCGCTGGGAGTCGACAGCGACCGAGTGTTGATCTTCGGGGGAGGTCCCGCCGTGGGATGGGGCGTCCTCAGCCACGAACTCGCGCTTCCCGGTGCTCTTGCTCGCGCGTTGTCGCGCCGCACGGGTCGGGGGGCGGATGTCTTCGTGGTCGCCGTGCCACGACTGAAGATCGGCTCCGCGTTTGATGAACTCAACAGGGTAAAGCTGTACCGATATGACGCCGTAGTCGTCAGCGTGGGCGTGAACGACGCAGGAGCGCTCACGTCATTGCCCTCCTGGGGAAGTAACCTGACCAGGACGCTGGGAATGATAGGTCGTCGGTCATCGCTGGACACGCGGACCTTCGTATGTGGCGTGCATCCAATTCGTTCGATCCCCATCTACGACAGCCCATTGGGTTCCATCGCAGACGCCCACGCTCGAAAGATGAATGTCGTCTCGGCGGAGATCTGCAGTCGGGTTCCGCGCGCGACATATGTCCCCTTGACCGCTCCAAAACCACGTGGCCTCCTTCGCTTTCGCGACGCCATGTCCTACCACCACTGGGCCGAAGAGTTGGCCGACCAGATGGCACCCCAACTCGATGCCGAACGTCTCATGGCTGACTTCAATCGGACGCTGCGGAGCGATGACGACCCGGATTCGAGGAGGGAGAGAGCAGCGGCTGTGAGGGAACTCGGAATTCTCCTCGAGGACAGAAGCGGGCAATTCGATAACGTCATTGTGCTGGCGTGCACGTCGTTCGGCGCGAAGTCTGCGACGGTGAGTGTTATTGATTCCGATCATCTCGTACACAAGGCGCAGATAGGCGACGTACCCCAGGTGATCAAGCTCGGCGCATCGTTCACGGCCACGGTCATTCGTGAACCGGACGGCATGATCGTTCCCGATGCGGCGGTGGATGCCCGGTTCCGTAATCTCCCTCACGTGGCAGGTGAACCCCGCATCCGCTCCTATGCCGGCTTCCCGCTGGAAGGCCCGGACGGAAGCCGCATCGGCACTCTGAACATCTTCGACCCAGCGGCACGGTTCTCGGACGAATCATGGCGGCTGCTCCGCCTCCGCCAGTTCGGCCTTATGGCGCAAGCCGAGATAGGCCGAGGGGATCGGCACTGACCGCGGGTACCCACTATCTAGTTGCTTGCCGCGGCGAGGAGCCGGGTAAGCGCGTCACGGGTGGCCTCGAGCTCGGCGACCGGCATCCCGAGACGCTCGATGATCTGTCCAGGCACCGCTTCGGCCGCCTTGCGAAGTCCGCGTCCTGCAGCTGTGAGCTCGACGTCGAGCGAACGCTCATCATCGGCCTTTCGCGCCCGGGTGAGAAGGCCCGCCGCTTCGAGCCGCTTGAGGAGTGGCGACAGCGTCGCCGGTTCGAGTGCGAGGGTGGCGCCGATGTCACGCACTGTGCGAGGACTGCGCTCCCAGAGCGCAAGCATTACCAGGTATTGCGGATGCGTCAGCCCCAGAGGCTCGAGAACGGGCCGGTAAAGGCCGATGACGGTTCGCGATGTTGCAACGAGCGCGAAACACACCTGGCGATCGAGCGCGAGTGGATCTGAGGCTAGGACTGGCATGCGACCAGCTTAAGTCCTACCCTAATAATTAGGGCACTAATTATCTGCCCACTAGGGAAATGTTGTGAACAACATCAAGTCAAAGCAATCGTGGTGGGACCGGCTCAATGGAGCGCTGTTCCCGTACCTAGGACCCCCGACACTGGGCCCCTACGACCAGCCGCCGTCCGCTCCACCTGGCTCCCAACCGTGTCCACTGTGCGGTGCCGCGCTTGACCAGCACATGATCGAGCGCGGCCAAGGCCGAACTCCCACGCGCCTCCTTTGCCCCGACGCTGCGTGATCGAAGGCGCGGCTGGATGGCGGCATTGCTAGTAACGTTGACGAATGGTCGAGGCTACTCAGAAACGTCCGTACCGAGTCCTGACAGGGCCGGATGACGATGCATTTTGCGAGCGGGTTTCTGAAGCACTGCAGAACGGATACATTTTGCATGGTTCGCCATCGGTGACATTCAACGGTGAACGCATCATTGTCGCGCAAGCCCTCGTGCTCGAATAGCAGTCAGGCGAGAGCTGGCGGGCTTGAACAGATGGTGTTACGTCCGCAGTTGGGTCTCACATCAGCAATTGACTACACATCGCTAGCAGCGGAGAGCCCTTGACTTTTGACGCAGCAGATCGGTCGGCGCTCGTCGAATTCACCCGCAAGAATCCGTTGGCCGTCCTGGCGACAGCCGGGCTTGATGGCCGACCGGAGAGCGCTTTGGTCAGCATCGCCATGCTTGACACCGGGGAGATCATTGCCGACAGCCAGGCGAACGCCCGCAAAGTCGCAAACTTGCGTCAGAACCGCGACGTGGCGCTGGTCGTTGGCACGTCAGGTAGTGTGAGCGTCCAAATCGAGGGCACCGCCGTGATCCCTAGCGGACTTGCGCGAGATCGGGCCGTCGCGTCCTACCGCCTGCGGTTTCCCGACTCGCGCGCCGGCGACCCACGGCTCGAGATGATCGCCATCTCGCCGTCATGGGTGCGTGTCTACGACATCTCCGGGGCGTCGCCGGTCAGCTCCGAAGCGGTGTGGCCGAGTGAGACAGGTGCCCCTGAGCTCGATCACGGTTGAGAGAAACGGCGGTCTCCCACCGGCATCCGTTTGCGATTTATGTCAGCCTGTAGCTGAAGGGATTGCACCCCGCATTCCCGGTGCTGCGATGCGACGATGAAAGCTGGGAGTGTCAGGGTGAGTCAAGAGCCGGTGTCCATCGCCAGTCAGGTCGACGACCTCCGCGCGACTCGCGTTCCAAACCCGGTTTTCACTGCCGAACAGGACGCCCTTGCAAAGACCTCACGGGCGTTGCTGGTGCCGCTGGGATCGCCGTTCCCGGACGGGGATCTCACCGACGCGAGCGGCCGGCCGACCACGCTTCGCGCTGTACTAGCCGGCAACCCAGGGGTCATCATTTTCTACCGCGGTGCCTGGTGCCCGTACTGCAATATCGCGCTCCGAACTTACCGGGATCAGCTCACGGTCCCTCTCCGGGAAATGGGTGTTCGCCTTGTGGCGATCAGCCCACAGACCGCGGACGGATCGATGACGATGCAGGAGAAACTCGACCTCGACTTCGCCGTGCTTTCGGATCCCGGCAACCAGATCGCCGGTGCTCTGGGCATCCTCACTCACCCGTCCGATGACGCGCGAGCGATTCAACTCGAACACGGTTTGGACATAACGACCGCTAACGCGGACGGAACAACCAACCTGCCAATGCCGACGACCGCGATCATCAACGCCGACGGAACACTGGCCTGGATCGATGTGCACCCCGACTACACGACCCGTACTGAGCCAGCCCAAATCCTCGACGCGCTTAACGCGATCCTGCCGACGGCGGAGTCGACGAGAGGCTAGAGCAGGCTGCGCTCCAGTCGCTGCGGTGCAGGTGGGGAGTGGCCCGTTCGGTCCAATCGCCGCTCCCTAGAAAACCGTCCCGACGGGGCCGTGACATTCGTCGATTAGGGTGCGATCCCTGGCTTTGGCTCAGTAACGGGACGCTCGCGCGCCGCCGCGGCGAAGGCATTGAACGCATCCGCCAGCCGGGTGCGGTCGGATTCGGACAGGCGCTCCAAGATTTCGTCGATCTCTCGCTGTCGTCTGACGGTGATGGATTCGACGGCGTTTCGTCCTTGCTGGGTGATCGTGATCCTTTCCCCGAGTCCGCGCGCATGTGAGTCGGCACCGATCCAACCCGAGTTCTCCATGGCATCCAGAAGCTCGAATGCTTTCCGGCTTCGCATGTTCAGAAGGGTCGCCAGCTCCGCAACTATAACTACGATCGACCACACGGCGCCCTCGCAGGCAGCACCCCCTACGAGAGACTGAAACAGAAAACGCAAGACCCTCTGTCATCGGACTCCGTCAGTTGCACAGAGTCGCACCGAGCCCTGAAAAGGGGCAAAAAAGTCCCGCTCCCAGTAGAAGCCTGGAAACGGGACAGTGGCTCCGACGGGCGTCGATCCCGTGACCTCTCGATTTTCAGTCGTGTCGGGGGCAATCTAGTGAGTTCACAATGTGTCCACATCCCTTTGTTTGTGGGGAATTCTGAGTCCGGAAGGTTCAGCGAGATTGGCCACGGATGTGTTCGGTTGTGGTCGGGGCTGCCAAGGCCGGCACTCCAGCCGTAAGGCGAGCTTGTGGTCCTGTAGGTTGCATGAGCCACACTTGACGCGCCCCGACTTCGTGCCGCCGCAACAAACAAGCGGCGGCGCGAAATCTGCGCGGACATGAAGCGACGGAGTGTCCTTCTCTACCGCGTCACTGCTCCGCCTGCATTAGTGCCTCCGGCCCACAGTTGCCGCAAGGACGCCTTCCCGGATTCGTTCAGTCGTTGCGGCACTACCCCGAGGATGTGCTTTCCGTAAGCTTGAGGAACTCATGTGCTGATTGGACCCTTCGTGAATCACGTTCTCGCACGCCCGAGCGACCTGCAACGGGACTTCACCGGTGCGGTGTGGGGCGAGGGGCCGGTGTGGTTGCCGAATCTCGGAGTCGTGAGGTGGAGCGATATTCCCATGAATCGCATCCTGCAATACGATCCCAAAACGGATGCGACGACCGTTCACCGGGACGAGGTCGAGTTCACGAACGGTCGCACGCTCGATCGCGACGGCAGAGTGATTCAGTGCAGTCAGGGGCGCAGGGCGGTCGAGATGGAAGTCGACGGGGAGCCGATCGTTCTCGTCGATCGCTGGGACGGTAAACGGTTCAACTCGCCGAACGATATCGTCGTGGCTTCAGACGGCGGCATCTGGTTCACCGATCCCGCCTACGGGATAGAAGAACCGACCGAGGGCCACCCCGGCGATCGAGAATACGGCGGATGTTTCGTCTTTCACTTCGATCCGGAAACACACGGGATTGTCCCGGTGATCACAGATCTCGAGGCCCCGAACGGACTAGCGTTCTCGCCCGACGAGAAGACGCTGTACGTGTCGGATACGGGTCTGACGTCGCCACAGATCTGGGCCTTCGATGTCGAAATCGGGAAGCGCACCGCGACGAACGGCCGATTTTTCGCGAAACCCGTCGGTGAGGGTCTCTCCGATGGTTTCAGGATCGATTCATCCGGGCGGATGTGGACCTCCGGCGGACGCTCGGTTCAGGTCTTTTCACCCGAAGGAACGCATCTACTCGAAATTCCTGTACCGGAGATTGTTGCCAACCTTTGCTTCGGCGGCACCGACGGGCGAGACCTGTATATCGCGGCAAGCACCAGTCTCTTCCGAATCCGTACCGGCACCACAGCCGCACAACGCCCGGCCTGGCCTCGCGGCGATTAGTCGATCGTCGTCAGGTCGCTTCCGTCGCGCGTCTGATGATCTCGCGCATGGATGCCTCGGCGCGGGCGGGGCGACCGTGCTCGATGTGTCGTGCGACCTCTCTATGGAGCTCCACGGCAACTTGGTCGTAGGAATTCGGACTTTCAATTCGCAGGTCGCGATCCGCCAGCGCGGCCTCGACGACGGATGACAGATAGAGGAACAGGCTGTTTCTGGACGCGGTGAGCAGTGCGCGGTGGAACGCGGCGTCGTGTGCAAGGAACTCGGTCCTGGCGCCGTCGCGAGCTGCTTCGCGCAAGCCGTCAGCGGCGCTGATCAGCCGAGCGACATCGCTGGCACTGCGGTGGCGTGCGGCGAGTCGGGCGGCTGATGGTTCGATCGTCGCGCGCAATTCGAGCAATTCGCTGATCTGTGTGGATCGCGTCGGTGATTTCAGTCGCCAGCCAACGACTCGTGGATCGAGGAAGTTCCACCGACTCGCGGGAAGTATGCGTATCCCGACGCGTTGCCGGGCCTCGACCAACCCCGCTGCGACGAGCACCTGGGTCGCTTCGCGCACGATAATCCTCGACGCCCCGGTCAGTTCGACGAGGTGCTGCACCGTCAGCACATCCCCCTCGGCCAGGGAGCCCGTGCACACGCCCGACCCGATGAAATCGAGCGTTCGAGCGAACGTGTTTTGTTTTGTCATCAACTCGGACTTATCACCAGCTCGTTGATCCGCACATGCGGCGGCGAATCCAGGACGTATTGGATGGCACTGGCCACGTCATCCGTATTGAGCATGTGAGCTCTCGCCTCGGCATCCGGGACCGACGGGCGCAACTCCAAAAAGTCGCTGTCGACATCGCCGGGACAGAGATGGCAGGCGCGAACGCCGTTCTTTGCTTCCTGGGCGTTGAGCGTCTCGCAGAGTGAAGCCAGGCCGACCTTGCTCGCGCTGTACGCGACGCCTGCAATGGGCGAGAAACGCCAGGCAGAGTATGAGGACACGACCACCACCACGCCATGTGATTCCCGCAGATCGGGAAGCGCGAGGTCAATCGTTGCCGCGGTCGCAACCAGGTTGGTATCGACTATGTCGACAAACGTCGCCATGGACTGGTTGCTCCACTCGCGCTTTCGATCATTGAGCCCAGCGGCAGCGATCACTGCTGTCACCCGACCCCACTCGTGGACGGCCCCGTAGGCCAAGCGGAGGCTCTCGGTATCTCGCACGTCCGCGGGAGACACTAGCGCTTGTCCCCCCACGTCGCTCACGAGGAGCGCAGTCTCCTCCAGTGCATCGTGACGTCGACCCGTCAGGGCTACCGACCAGCCCTGTCGCGCCGCGTGCACAGCCGCAGCCCGGCCCATGCCGCTGCCCGCGCCGGTAATCCATAGCACCCGGCGCCGCGCATCCGACATCTGTACTCCTTAGCTCGTCTCGCACAATAGTATGTTTATTCACGGTAGGGAGAACGTCATGCAGCTCGATTTCGACGGCAGGGTCGTCATAGTGACCGGCGCCGCGCGAGGCATCGGCAAGCGAATCGCCGAGTCGTTTTCGGACGACGGTGCAAAGGTCGTAGTGCTCGATCGAGACCCACCGACCGAGGTCGATTCCCGGATGGAGTTCGTCCGCTGCGACATCTCCAGCAGCGATCAGGTCAACGCCGGCATTGCGCGGATCCATAAGGACCACGGACGGATCGACGTTCTGGTGAACAACGCGGGCATCCTCGTCGAAGGAAGCATCGAGTCGCTCAGCGACGAGGCATGGGAACGTTGCTTCGACGTCAACGTTGCCGGAACCTTCCGAACGTGCCGAGCCGTCATCCCGATCATGAAAGCGCAGCGCTACGGTCGCATTGTCAACGCTGCATCGTTCGCGGCACTAATTCCGAGCGTGAACTCGGCCGCCTACGCTGCGAGCAAGGCGGCGGTGGTCAGCTTCACGCGCGCACTCGCCGGAGAGGTCGGCCCCTGGAACATCACGGCCAACTCGTACGCACCCGGAATGGTGCCGACCGCGATGAATGGCTTTGCTGATCTACCGGCCGACCAACAGAGTCGGTTGCTGGACACCCTGACAATTCGGCGATGGGAAGATCCGGACGACGTTGCGCACGCGGTAAAGTTCTTGGCGAACGAGGCGAGCTCATATGTGACAGGAACTGTCCTCGATGTCAGTGGCGGCAAGTTCGCGACGCAGATACCGAGTCGTGCCTACGAACAGCGGGAAGTGTGACCGGGGCGACTGTAGTGAGGAGGCGGTTCGGTGGCATCGACATCGCGTCCGGCAACCCTGGCCGCCGTTGCCCACGAAGCTGGCGTCTCTCTTGCTACGGCCTCCCGAGTTCTCAACGGCAGCGCAAGGCGCGTAAACAACGATCTTCGTGCGAAGGTGCTCGATGCCGCGCTGAAGCTCAATTACTCGCCCAATTTGTCCGCACAGGCAGTAGCCCGCGGCCGTAGCCAGGTTGTTGCCCTCGTCATCTCCGACATCGTCGATCCATACTTTTCGACGATCGCGTCCGGAGTCGTCAGCCGCGCCGAGCGAGAGGGGCTCGTCGTCACCATCTCGATCTCGGAGAGGCGACCCGGTCGCGAAATCGAACTCATCGCGTCCCTTCGCCGACAGCGACCGCGCGTCATCATCGTCGTGGGAAGCCGATACAACGAGGCCCATACCGATGACGAATTGATCGCGGAGTTGTCGGCATATGAAGCGGATGGCGGACGGGTGACCGTGGTAGGACAGGCCGGGCTGCCATTCGACACGATCCAGGTTCTGAACTACGACGGTGCGTTCGCGCTCGCCACCGCGCTCATCGGGCGGGGATATTCCCATCCCGCTATATTCGCGGGACCGGTCAATCTCGCGACCGCGGTCGAGCGCACGTCGGGATTCGTTGCCGGATTTGAGGCAGCTGGTCTGCCGTTGGATCCCGCCGGTATCTTTCGCGGCGACTTCACACGCGACGGCGGCTACCGGGCAGCGAGTGACTTCGTCGAATCGCAGACCGCGGCCGACGTGATTTTCGCGGTGACCGACGTCATGGCGGTCGGTGCCACGACATTCCTCAGGGAGGCGGGTGTCGCACTTCCCGCCGATCTGGCCATCGCAGGATTTGACGACATCCTCACGCTGCGGGACGTGATTCCCACCTTGACGACGGTCCACCTGCCCCTTGAGGAGATCGGTGTTGAGGCAGTCGGCGTGTCTCTGCTCCCGCGCGCGGGGGCGAGCCCGACGCTTCAGTCGATGGGTGGGCAGGTCGTAATGCGAGACAGCACTCCCGATCAGATGAACCCTGCGTCGGCCTGACGACCGCCCTTGACAAAAGCCCAGGACGAGCAGGTCACGACAAGATTGGTGAGTGCTAGTGTCGAAAGGGAAAGCGCTATCCCGCATAGCCGGGAGGCCATCGAGCAGAGGATTCACGACATGACTGTCGACATCCGGCCGGCGGATCAGAAGCCGGAGACAGTGCCCTTCGATCGGCACCACTTCGATTTCTCACCGTGGTCGTTCTGGCGTGAAGCCTCGGAAGATGAGAAACAGCACCAACTCGACCTGCAGGCGGAGTTCCTTCAGGGTCGCCAGGACCATCACCTCGGCGTTGACTGCTTTATCTCTGAACTCGCGGCCGTGCAGACGGAGTTACTCGACCTGGGCGATCGGACCTATATAGCGGCCAACGCCTACGTGACCGGCTCGGTTCGGGCGGGTCGCGACTGTACGATCAATGCCTTCGCCGTTGTCCGTGGCGACATTCGACTGGGAAATGCTGTCAGGATCGGCGCCCACACCTCGATTATTGCCTTTAATCACGGCACCGCGAACGTCGACATCGAGATGTTCCGGCAGCCCATCATCAGCAGGGGAATCGTCATCGGCGACGACGTCTGGATTGGATCGCACGTGGTGATCCTCGATGGCATCAGCGTTGGGGACAAGGCGATCCTAGCGGCGGGCGCGATCGTGACGAAGGATGTCCCGGCCGGTGCTGTTGTCGGGGGAAATCCGGCTCGGGTGATCAAGTCGCGATTCGCGGCGAGCGAGACGACGTCTCTTGGCGGTCCCGATCACGATCGACTGGGAGAACGACTCGCGTCCTTTGCGAATGCTGCGCGTGCGCAGGCGTCCACGGTGCTCGAGCGCTGCTGGGCCACTGACGTGCCCGGCGGCCTGTTTCTCGATAAGCCAGGCGCGACTCCGACGGTGCGAGCGCAGTGCGATGCCATCGAGATCAGCATGCTTCTTCTCGGTCGGCCGCCCGAGCAGCTCTCGAGCGACGAACAGAAAAAGCGACTGCTCGCAATGCAGGACCCGGTCACCGGGCTGGTGCCGCCGATGGGGTTGGACGGGCGCTCGATCGAGCAACCATTGGACCTCGACAACAGCGACGTTGCCTACCACGTCGAATGTGTCGGCTACGCTCTCGATCTTCTGGGCGCACGATTTGCCCATCCTGTTCAGGCCATAGCCGACATCTCAGCACCCGACATCGTCGGGTTCATGAACACTCGCTCCTGGGGGCAGCGTGCCTGGTCGGCCGGCGCCGCCGTCGACACGCTCGGCACGGGCATGCTGTGGAACCTTGAGCACGGGATACCCGGTGCGCACGGCGCCGTGGAATCGTACTTTGGCTGGCTCTTCACCCACGTCAATCCGGCGACCGGGATGTGGGGAACTCCCTCACAGGATGACGGGCTCCTCCAGATTGTCAATGGCTACTATCGCGCCACGCGAGGAAGCTTCGCCCAGTTCGGCATTCCCCTTCCGTTTGCGCAGCGCGCGGTGGATACGGTGCTTGCGCACAGCAGTGATACTCGCTTCTTCGATCGAGCGCGCCAAAACGCGTGCAACGTGCTTGACGTGGCCCACCCGCTCTGGCTTCTGCGCGCACAGACCGGAGAGTACCGGTCGGCGGAGGTAGTGGCTCTCGCCAGCCGACTACTGGATGACGCGCTATCCCATTGGACCGAAGGTGCGGGGTTCGGCTTCCATGCCCCGGCAGTCGACGGCGCTCGCACCGGTGCCGCCATTCCCGGGCTCCAGGGCACGGAAATGTGGCTGGCCACGATCTGGCTGCTGGCCGATCTCGTCGGCGCATCCGACAACCTTGGGTATCGACCGCGCGGCATTCACCGCCCAGAGCCCGCGCGTCGTCTGGACTTTCTGCCGGCATCCTGAGCCTCGTCACTCAGGAGTTGCGAGTACGCCTGTACCGGCTACCCTGCCCTCCGCCGGGAGAATGCGCCGCTGATGAACTCTCGCAGGGTGTCGGCTTCGGACCCCAGTAACTCGGGATCGTCGTCCGGCATGAACTCGAGCACCAGGTCGTGATCCAGTTCGGAGGCGACCACTCGATCGCACACCGCGGCCCACAGGGCCGATCGTTCGCGAAGAGGGAGCCGCTCGGTTCCGGGCCACCAGGAGAACACGTGAACTGTTGAGACAAGCCGGATGAGCCCGTCAAGACCAGCCAATGCCGAGCCGTCGTCGAAATCGAGCGGCGGCTGCCAATAGCTGAAGAGATTGGGGCTACCGATCTCCGTCACGAGGCTCAGCGTGGACGCACTCGTGTCGGTGAGCGTGCCGGAATGAAATTCGAGCCCGATCTCGACCCCCAGATCCGCCGCCAGCGTGGCCGCAGTGCGCAGCCGAAGCACGATTGCGTCGCGGTCGTTGGGGGATGTCTCGGCCGAGCCCGTGGTCCCGGCCCACACTCGGATTCGGGCGGCGCGAAGAGCTGCCGCGGTGTGGAGCACGTCGGAAAATCTGTCGTCCTCGGCGCGCCAGTAGCTTCCATACGACAGCACCCGAAGGCCCGCGCTCTCGGTCGCGTCGGCAATCGCGCGAGCGTTACCGATGTCACCGACCGGCACGTGTATGTCCGAGCCCCACTCGATTCCGTCGAGACCGGCGCCGGCAGCCGCCGAGATGATTGTGCCCGGGTCGAGCTGACGGAAGGATACCGAGCAGACCCCGGTCGAGACACGGGCGGGTCCGGGGCTGGCCAGCATGGCACTCCTTTTGTCTTTCAGCGTCCGAGCTGACCCGCCAATGCGGATCCATCCCTCTGAGGACGAAGTTCTCTGTTAGTGCGCGGGATGGGGTGTGAGGGGTTCCTTCTGTCCGTTCCGTCGCGCTATCCGGAGAGAACCCGCTGCGAGGGCGGCCACGAGCAGAAGCGCAGCGACCAGCCACATCGCGTTCAGCAGACCGATGGATTCGGACAGGAACCCGATGATCGGCGGACCCCCGAGGTTGGCAAGATAACCAATGGACGCCACGACACTGACTCGTGCGGCCGGATTAGGTCCGCTTCCAGCTGCGGACATGCCAAGGGGGAACCCCATCGAAACGCCGACCGCCCAGAAAACGGTGCCGACCAGCACCAGCCACGCGGGCGTTGCAAGGATGAACAGCAGGAGTCCGACGATCCCGATCGCGGCCGTGATCCGCACCGTGCCCACCCGGCCAATTCGATCCACGAGTGGGCCGCCGAATATGCGCGCGGTCGTCTCTCCGATCGCGAAGACGGTGAAAAACAGCGCTGCAACGACGTCGCTCTGGTGGTGTCCATCGTGAACCGCCAGCGTCAGCCAGCTATTTGACGTGCCTTCTCCGAACTCGACACCGAGCATGACCAGCCCGATCATCAGGAGACGCCAGTCTCCCCACCCGCGAAGCCACGCTCGCACCCGCGTCAGCACGGGCGGTCGAGCCGCGTCGTTCTCCGTGCTGAGAGTGGAAGGAATGAACCTCACCGAGATCACAGCAACAACCGCGATGACAACGGCCTCGATGAGAAATTGCCACTGGAAGGCAATGGAAAGCGACGCAGCGGCAGCACCGAGTCCCGACCCGATGATGGCTCCCACCGACCACGCCGCGTGCAGGAGCGGCATCAGGGATTTTCCGAACGCTTTCTCGGCGGCGGCACCCTGCACATTGATCATCACGTCGAGGGCACCAATGCCGAATCCGAGAATCACAAAGCCGATGCTCGTAGCGGCCAGCGACTGCGAGATCCCGGCTCCGACTCCGACAACAGCGATGCCGAGCGCGACCAGCAGTAGCGCGAGCGTGATGGCTCCACGCGGGCCGAGGATCGACAGCAACGCAGAGGATGCCGCAAGGCCGGCAATGGAGCCGACCGTGACCCCCGCGAGCAGGACGCCAATCACTCCGTTTCCCAGGTGAAGCGATCCCTGCAGACTGGGTAGCCGCGGCCCCCAGGTCGAAATGGCAACACCGCCCGCAGCAAACATGACCATCACTGCGTTGCGCCACGACTTTGTGAACGCGTTGTCGGTACTCAAGGAATCACCACCACATCGAAACCTTATATCGTGTACCCAATTATCAGACTAATATGACTAAAGCGTTGACCGACAAATCGCGCCACACACAGATGAATCCGAGATAACCCAACGGGATGGTGCGCCGTGAGCCGATACGAACAGATGCAGACGTTGTCGGTGCCCGGCACCCCCGATCGGAGCGTCAAACGTGAGCGCGTTCGATCGATCCTGGAGAAGACGAACGCTGAAGCGATCGCCTTGACCTCCGCGGCAGCCGTGTCGTGGTACCTCGACGGTGCGCGGATTCACGTCAATCTGGCCGGCGAACCCATTGTCTGGGTTCGGGTTAGCCGTGATCGGGACCAGGTGTTCGTCACGTCCAACGAACTCTCGCGTTTGAACCGGGAGGAATTGCCAAGCGACATCGAGTTGAATGTGCGCCATTGGTATCAGGACCTGAGCATTACAGACGCTCTTCCCGAGCAAGCAGTTGAGGAAGAGTTGCGCGAGGCACGAAGGAACCTGCTGCCCTACGAGGCTGACCGCTATCGAAAGCTGGGGTCGGACACGGCCGAAGCAATGACCCAGGCGATCGGAAGTTCGTACGCGCAAATGAGTGAGCGAAAACTCGCTGCCATGGTTGCCGAACGGCTCATAGAACGAGGCGCGGATCCACTGGTCCTGCTCGTGGCCGGGCAAGCGCGACTGGACTTACGCCATCCGCTGCCGACGGATGAGACGCTGGGGCGCCGCGCCCTCGTCGTGGTCTGTGCCCGACGGCACGGCCTGATAGCGAGCGCCAGCCGGTGGACGACGTTTGGAGCGGCTAACCCCGCCGATCGTGATGCAGATCTTCGCATTGCACAGGTCGAAGCAGCCATTTTCGACGCGACAGTGCCGGGCGCCGAGCTGGGGGAAATCCTGTCGGTCACGCGCCGGGCGTACCGTGATTATGGCTTCGGGGACGAAGCGTGGAAGGCTCATCACCAGGGCGGCGCCACCGGATACGCGACTCGCGACCCCAAGGCGACCCCCGGATCGCTCGAGAGCGTCGTTGCCGGGCAGGCGTTTGCGTGGAATCCGTCGGCGCCCGGAGTAAAGATCGAGGACACGGTCATCGCGTCCGCGGAGGGTATCGAAGTGTTGACTATTGATAAGTCGTGGCCGACGACCGTGGTTTCGGGGCGACTTCGCCCCGCGACACTCGCGCTGTGACGTGATTTTCATTCAGAGAGTCGGGCGGTCGCGCTCAAGGGAGTATCGCCATGAAGCAAGTTGAAACCTCCGTGCACCTTCGGGCCAGGGGCGTGAGCGTGCTGATCGAGCTTCCGGATGGCGAACCGCCGCGAATACTTCATTGGGGAGGCGATCTGGGGGAGTTCGGTGAGAATGGCATTGCCTTCGCTCGTCGCGCAGTGCCCCACTCCCGACCGGCGACCGACGTGCGTCCGGGGCTGATCGCACAGGAGGCTACCGGCTTTCTCGGGCACCCCACGCTCACGGGCTCGCGGAATGGTCTGGCGTGGTCCCCGAGTTTTGTCGTCGAATCCGTGTCGGAGTCGGATGACTCCGTCGTGTTCGAGATGACAGATCCGTTGGCGCAGCTGCGGATCTCATCCACGCTCTCGATCGATCGCAGCGGAATCCTCGCGGTCTCCCACCGGCTCACGAATGAGGGGACGGACCCGTATTCGGTCGGCGAGCTCGCGCTCGCGTTGCCCGTGCCGCTTGCGGCAAACGAGATTCTCGACATGGGTGGCCGATGGAGTCTGGAGAGACAACCGCAGCGACGTCCTCTCGAGACGGGAACCTGGCTCCGGGAACTCCGGCACGGCAGGACGGGTTTCGACTCGCCCCTTGTCTTCGCCGCCGGGACGCCGGGATTCAACAATCGAAGCGGAACAGTCTGGGCTGTCCATTTCGCGTGGAGCGGCAACTCGCGGTTGTGGGCCGAGCGTACGCCGGAGGGGGATCAGTCCCTCGCTGCCGCCGAGCTACTGGGCCCAGGGGGCGAGATTCTCCAGCCGGGGGAATCGTACGAGACGCCAACCCTGTTCGGCGCGTGGTCCGACCGGGGTGTCGACGGCATCGGTTCGCGGTTCCACGAGCGCCTGCGCTCGCGCCCCCGTCATCCGAGGACGGCGAGGCCGGTCACCTTCAACACCTGGGAGGCAGTGTATTTCGACCAGACTCCCGAGACACTCAGCCACCTCGCCGAGGTCGCCGCCCGGTACGGGGTTGAGCGTTTTGTGTTGGACGATGGCTGGTTCCTCGGCCGGAGGGACGATGCACGTGGCCTCGGCGACTGGCGGGTCGATCGCGAGGTGTGGGCGGAGGGGCTCGAACCTCTTGTGACGACCGTTCGCCAGTTGGGAATGCAGTTCGGGATCTGGGTTGAGCCGGAAATGGTGAATCCGGATTCTGGGCTTTTCCGAGCCCACCCGGACTGGATCCTTCACGTGCCTGGAAGGGACGAGCCCCTTCTGTGGCGCAACCAGTACGTCCTCGATTTGTCGAGACAGGATGTCTTTGACTACCTGATCGATGCTCTCGACGACCTCCTGACGGATCATCCGATTTCCTATCTCAAGTGGGATCACAACAGGGATCTGCTCGACGCGGGCAAGGCCGATGGCCGGCACGGGGTGCACGCAACGACCCTCGGCGTCTATCGGCTGATGGACGAACTTCGGCTGCGTCACCCGACGGTTGAGATCGAAAGCTGCTCGTCAGGGGGTGCCCGGGTCGATCTCGCGATCCTGGAAAGAACCGATCGCGTGTGGGGGAGTGACACGAACGATGCATTGGACCGTCACCTGATCCAACGGTGGACATCGGTGCTGCTGCCTCCTGAGCTGGTGGGGTCTCACGTCGGGCCGCCAACCGCGCACATCACCGGGAGAACCCACGATCTCGGATTTCGCGCCTCGAACGCGGTCTTTGGCTCTTTCGGTATCGAGTGGGACATCGCCAGGGCCACGCCCGCGGAGACCGCGGGCCTCGATACTGCTATTGCTTTTTTTAAACGATTCCGCGACCTCATTCACTCCGGGGAATTGGTTCACGGCGACCTGCCGAACCCGTCGGCCACGCTTCAGGGCGTTGTCGCGAAAGACGGGAGTGAGGCGCTCTACCAGTTCAGCCAACTGACATCCCCTCCCATCGCGGTCCCCGGGCCGTTGCCGTTCCCCGGGCTCAGGGCGGATTTCTCCTACCGCGTGAAGGGAATCGAGCTGCCAGCCCACGCACATCCCGCCCAGCACGTTATGCCAGCGTGGTGGGACGACCAGGAGTTGACCGTGAGTGGGCAGGTGCTCTCGACACTGGGACTCGCATTGCCAGGGCTCGGCCCGGAGCAAGCGGTCTTCGTCCACCTGACCCAGGTCCCACCCGCGGGTCTCTAGCGACGCGGCGCCGGAGTGTCAGGGCTCGAGGGTCACGCGGTTCTCGACCGAGTCGACGCCGGGTTTGCCCGCGAACCGTGCGGCGAATGATGGTGCACCCTTCTCTGCCTCGACCGTCGTACCGTCCGACGACGTGTTCACCGTGAATGTCGCCGAGCGGCCCTCCGGGTTGGTTACGGTTGTCTGCCTGCTCTCCGGCGTCCGCGCCGGATAGACCTCGATGGTGAGACCCTCGAGGTAGTCGTAGTCCGGCCGATCGTCTCGACCCCCGACGGGTAGCGCGGCGCCCTCGCGCACATACAGGGGCAGCGTGTCGAAACCATGTTTCTCCTGGCGCCACACCGGACCGAGAACTCGCTCTCCGGAGAAATAGTTCGTCCAGAGTCCGGCCGGCAGATAAAACTCCGCACGCCCATCCCGGTCAAAGACGGGTGCGACCAGGATGCTCTCGCCGAGCATGTACTGGCGATCAAGGTACGCGACCGCAGGATCATCCGGAAACTCCAGGAGCATGGGCCGGAGAACAGGTGTTCCCGTTCTCGTTGCTTCCAGCCCGGCGGAGTAGAGGTAGGGCATGAGCCTGAGCTTGAGACGGGTGAACGTCCGGGTGACGTCTACCGCCTCTTCATCGAAGACCCACGGCACCCGGTAGGAGTCGCTTCCATGCAGGCGACTGTGACTGGACAGAAGCCCGAATGCGACCCATCTCTTGAACACGGCGGCATCCGGCGTCCCCTCGAAACCGCCGATGTCATGGCTCCAGAAGCCGAACCCGCTGAATGCCAGCGAAAGCCCACCGCGCAGCGTCTCCGCCATCGATTCAAAGCTGGATGTCGAATCGCCGCCCCAGTGCACCGGGAGGGCCTGGCCGCCAACCGTGGCAGAGCGCGCGAAGACGACCGCGTCGCCTGCACCTCGCTTCTCAACGAGCACTTCGTGGACCGCTTTGTTGTACAGCTGGGTGTACAGGTTGTGCATCGTTAGCGGGTCGGATCCGTCGGCGTACTCAACGTCAAGCGGAACCCGCTCGCCGAAGTCGGTCTTGAACGCGTCGACGCCCTGGTCAAGCAGAGCCCTCAACTTGCTTTGGAACCACTTCGTCGCCTCGGGATTGGTGAAGTCAACCAGCCCCATGCCCGCCTGCCACAGGTCCCACTGCCAGACGGACCCGTCGGGGCGACGCAGCAGGTATCCGGCCTGTGCCGCCTCCGCGAACAGCGGCGACCGTTGCCCGATGTACGGGTTGATCCACACGCAGATATGGAG
>FSXL01000673.1_pt1 | contig 20701 bp, 21 predicted proteins | sample 1638241 | NCBI WGS metagenome assembly FSXL01 (sample SAMEA3914788, study PRJEB12502) | metagenome | biome: forest; material: soil | place: Canada | collected 2011-07-03 | depth 0.1 m | reverse complement strand
CCGGAGTGTCGGCCGGCGCACGCCAGAGGGGCTCGAGCTCATCATCGAGGAAGAGCACTGTCAGTGAACAGCCCTCCATGTCGAGGCTGGTCACGAGTTCTCCGACCTCGGGCTCGACGATCGCGAGTCCGCGTGCGGCAAGAAGCCGGGCGACCGAGCGCCAGACGACGAACAGCTCCTCATACTTCGTGCGCCCGAGCCCGTTGAGGATTACGGCAACCCGGCCGGCGTCCGCGGGTGCTTCGGACAGCACGGTCGAAACGAACCGTTCGGCCAGTTGGGTGGCCGTTGGCAGAGGTTCCTCGGAGATTCCGGGTTCGCCGTGGATGCCGAGCCCGACATCCATCTTCGCGGCCGCGACTCGGAAGAGCGGCTCGGAGCTACCCGGGACCGTGCATCCCGCGAAGGCGACGCCGAGCGTTCGGGTTCGATCGTTCGCGTGCCGGGCGAGGCGCTCGACGTCGTCAAGCGAATAGCCGGCTTCCGCTGCGGCGCCGGCGATCTTGAAGACGGCGAAGTCGCCCGCGATTCCCCTGCGGCGATCGCTCTCGGAAGAGGGGGCACTGGCAACATCGTCGGTGACGACGACCGTGCGGGTGTCGATCCCCTCCGATCGCAGCTGTTCCTCGGCCAGGCCGAAATTCATCCGGTCTCCCGCATAGTTGCCATACGTCAACAGGACGCCCGCCCCGGCGTCCGCGGCACGCGACACAGAGAGCACACTCTCGGTCGACGGTGAGGTGAAGATGTTGCCCACTACGGCCCCGTCGGCAAACCCGGGTCCCACAACACCGCTGAAAGCGGGATAGTGGCCCGACCCGCCTCCGACGACTACGGCGACCTTGCTGCGCTCCGGCACATCCGCTCGCACGACGCCGCCCGGCACAGCGGCCACTCGGTCGGAATAGAGCTCGACGAATCCCTCGAGCATGTCCTCGCTGAATTCGGCCGGATCGTCGAACAGCCGCGTCATCCGGGCTGTCCCGTGGGTTGCGTGGCATCGGCGCTCAGGACTCGCGCAAGATCCGTTCGCACGACGCAGTTCTCGAACCGGAACGAGTCGGCGAGCGCCTCAGCATGATCCGGTGTGACACCGGTGAAGCTGCGCCCGAAGTCCTGCACCATCGCCTCGGCAAGCATCACGTGCCGGACGAGCCCGTGTACCCAGCGCTTCTGGCCCCACGGATACGGCTGGAAGTCGGGAAACTCCTCGAGGAATAGGGACTCGATGGGGTCCATTATTTGGCGAACGCCCGTATCGAGAGAACCCCAGGAATCGACGCCGAGCCGCGCCTTCTTCGCCACAACATCCTCGATCTGGCGACGGTACGCCGAGCCATCCGGAAGGTAGACGACTCCTTGAAGGCCGATGTCCTTGTAGGTCCAGAGCGCCCAGCTGGCGTCGTGCTCCCGGTACAGTGCCAGTTGTTCGTCGAGCAACTGCAGGCGCTGCTCGTCCTTCGCGGGGTCGCCGGTGTAGACCGGACCGAACTCACCGACCCAGATCGGTGTCCCGGTCGCGCGCATGTACTCGGTGCGCTCGAGGAAGGTCTTCTCGATGTATGCGTGGTCGACGTACTGGCCTCGGCTCACTCCGGGATACGGGCCACCGTCGACAAAGCCCGGCAACGCATAATCGTGCGCCGTGTAGACGGTGTTGGGCAGCGGATCACCCAACTGGTCGAACTGGGTCGAGTAGCGATTCCCGTCCAGGAACAGGATGTGGTCATCGTCGATGGCCCTGATCGCGGCTTCCAGGCGACGGTAGAAGGGACCGATCACGTCACCCGTGACCTCCGCGGGTTCGTTGATCGGGTTGTACCCGGCAATCCAGGGGTTGCCCTTGAAGCGATCCGCGAGCGCCTCCCACAGGTGCACGACACGATCCTGGAAGTGACGGTGGGTCCAGAAATTGGCCCAGTGCGTCGGGTTGTCGCTGTGCCAGTGCGCGTTCTGCGCACCGGGAAGAGCATGCAGGTCGAGGATGGCGTAGATGCCGTGCCTTGCACACGTCTCGATGACGGCACTCAACCGTTCAAACCCGTCTTCCTTCAGTTCGAACGGCCGGTCGTCGTCCTCGAAATGCTTGTAATTCAAGGGGATGCGCACGGAGTTCATACCGAGCGACGCTATGAACTCCGCGTCGGCGTCGGTGAAGAAGCTGTCCAGGAAGTGCCGGAAGAATCGGTCGTAGCCTTCGCGGCCAAGAGCGTCGAGCAGAACCTTCCGTTGCTGGCTTTCCGTGCCCGGGTAGCCCGTGATGAAGTTCTCCATGTTGAGCCATCCACCGAGTCCGACACCGGTCAGCCGCACCGGCTCCGCCGTGTAGCCACGAACGATCCGGGTTCCGCGCACTCTCAGAATCTCGGGCGCACGATCGGCGCCCAGGTTCGCTGCGCTCACTTCTCGCTGCTCCCCGGCACGAACCCTCCGCCGAGGCCGGCGATCAGGTAGCGGTATCCGAAGATGAAGGCGAGCACCAGCGGCAGCGTTGAGAGCACCACCGACGCGAGGACACCGGGTACGTTGACGCCGAACTGCGACATGAACGAGAAGAGCTCGAGCGGGAGGGTCTTCGTGCCGTTCGAACTCGTCAGCACGAGGGGCAACACGAACTGGTTCCAGTTGGTCAGCCCGTCGAAGATGCACAGCATGATGATGACCGAACGCGACATGGGAAGTATGAGTCGCCAGAGGATCCCCATGTCGGATGCGCCGTCGACCTGCATGGCCTCGATCAGCTCGCGGGGAACATCCCGAAGGAAGTTCACGAGGATCAGAACGGTGACCGGGAGCTGAAAGACGGTGCCGGTCAGGATGAGCGCCCACAGCGAGTCGTACAGCCCGATGTGCTCGACTTCGATGAAGACCGGGATCATGAGTGACTGCACCGGGACGGCGAGACCGATCAGCAGGTAGCGGAACGCGCTCCGACTCAACCAGGTGCGGTTGAGGACTATCCGATAGGCGGCCAGGATGCCGATTACCAGGGTGAGGACGATCGCACTCGCGGTAACGATCACGCTGTTCAGGAAGAACTGCCCGAACCCGTTCTGGATGACGCTTACGTACTGTTCGAACGTGAAGTCGGATGTCGGCAACCACTGGTTGCCGGTGAGGTAGCCGCCCTGCGAGTGCAGGCTCGTCAGCAGCAGGTAGTAAAGAGGTAGTGCGACGACGAGGCCCCAGAAGATCGAGAACAGGACCTTCAGTGTTCTCGCGAGCGGAGTGTCGATGCCATTCCGTCTCCGCCTGCGGCGGGTGACAGTGGATGGTGCAGCAGTCATTACTCGCCGCCTTCCCGTGAGGCGGTTGAGAACCGCGTTGCGACGAGCAGGATTGCGCCCGCAATGACACTGACGACGACGAGCACCACGGTGAGTGCGCTCGCGTACCCGAAGTCGTCCGAGGCGAAGCCCTCCTTATATGTGTACAGCGAGAGCACCTCTGACGCGGTTCCCGGACCGCCGCCCGTCAACAGGAAGAAGAGGTCGAAGTACGCGATGCTGCCGATGATCAACAGCAGGCTCGCCGAGACGATGGTGTTGCGGAGCTGAGGGAGAGTCACGTTGATGAATGACCGGAGTGCTCCAGCGCCATCGAGGCTCGCCGCCTCGTAGAGCGACTGGGGGATCCGCTGGCGCGCAACGCGATACATGAGCGTGTAGAAGGGGATGAACTGCCAGGACATGATCCCGGTGATGACGAACACAACGATGCTCGTGTTCCCGAGCCAGTCCGTCTGCAGGAATGGCAGGTTGAAGACCGTGCCGAGGAACGCGACTCCGCCCAGCGTCGGTGCGAGCAGAGCCTGCCAGATCAGCCCAAGTCCCGCGGTCGAGAGCAGCAACGGGATCACGTACAGCGCGGAGAGGATGGTCGCAGCCCGCGACGAGCCCGCCGTCGTCAGCCCCGCGGCCATCGAGATCACCATGATGACCACCCAGCCGATGGCGGTGACCTCGAGGGTGAGCAGGAAGGAGCTCCCCGCCTGGGAGTCACCGAACAGGTGGCTCCAGTTGGCGAACCCGATCCAGACGGGGGTGTCGACGCCGTTCCAGCGGAAGAAGCTGAGAACGAGCGCCAGGATGGCCGGGCCAATCAAAAACAGGGTGTACAGCAGCCCGGCCGGTGCGATGTTGAGGGCGTCAGAGCCCAGGGCTCGCAAGGCTTTCGCCTTACGAGCCCTGACTCGTGCGTCCGCTACGAGGGCAGAATCCACTTCAGTCCTTCGGTTCTTGATTGAACAATGCGGTGCGGTTTCGGTGCGTGTTGCGAAGGTTACTTCGCCGCGGCCATGGCTGTGGAGAACTGCTGCGGCGTCATCTTGAGGGCGAAAACGTCCTCAAGATCCGTCAACAGCGTCTGTCCGACGCTCGCCGGCAGCGCGGCATCCCAGGACAGCTGGTAAGCCGGAGCCTTGGACACCAGGTTGGCCGTGAACTTCGTGAACGCCGAGACTCCGCTCGCGTCAACGTACTTGTCGGTGCCCGCGATCAGCGGAACCTCCCCAGCGCTCAGCATCTGCTTGATATGCGTCGGCTTCGGAAGCTCGGTCGCGAGGAACGCGGCAGCGACGGCCTTCTGCTTGGCAGACGATGCCGAGGTCACCAGGGCGTACTGCCCGACGTTGCCCGCCTCATCGTTCGGGTTGCCCTTACCGCCGCTGACGGTCGGGAACGCGAACCAGCCGAGGTCGTTGGCCTTGAGGTATGACGGCGACTGGGTCTGCATCTGGGTCACGAGGAAGTTCAGCATCAGCTGCATGGACGCCTTGTTCGTGTACATCAGGGCGTTCGGCTCACCGTTCGAGTAGTCGACCGACGTGTAGCCGGGCTGGAAATACCCGTCCTTGGCCATCTTCTGGATCAGGGTATTGGCCTTGATGAATGCGCTGTTCTTCCACTCGGAGCTGTCGCCGGCGAGGATCTTGTCCATGACCTGCGGTCCGCCGTAGCGGTCGACGAGCATCTCTTCCCAGGCAAGTCCTGGCCAGCCCTCGGAGTTACCGAGAGCGAATGGGATCTGTCCCGCCTTCTTCACGGCAGCCGCGTTGCTGAGCAGCTGCGTCATGGTCTTCGGCACCTTGAGCCCGAGCTGCTTGTAGAGCGGCTTGCTGTAGAAGATCATGATGGGCTCGGATCCGAGCAGCGGAACGCCGTAGACCTTGCCGCCGATGGTTACCGGTCCGAAACCACCCGAGACGAACGACTTCTGCCAGTTGGGGTAGGACTTCATGATCGTGTTGATGGGCTCGACCGACTTGGCGGACACATACTGCTGTAGTGCGCTACCGCCCGAGTTCATGAGGATGGTCGGGGGGTTGTTGCCCGCCATCGCGATCGTGACCTTCTGCTTGCCCGCGTCGGAGTTGGGCAGGAAGTTGATGTTGATGGTGTCGCCCGTTGCCTTGTCGAAGGCGGTCGCGGCGTTCAACAGGGGCTGATCGGTTCCCGCGCTGACCGCCCAGATACTGATCGTCGTGCCGCCGGTCGACTTTGCCGTCGACTTTGCGGGACTCGAGCATGCTGCCAGAGTTCCGGCGACGGTCACGATGGCCGCGGCGGCAAGCACCTTCCTGCGCCAGGTCAGATGACTTCGGTGTGTCATGTAGGTTTCCTCTTCTTTGATGGATGCGGATCTTGTTGCATGGGACGGCCGGGTGATCATCCGGCCCTTTTCTCGGGCGCGTCCGTGCCCGAACACACCATGGGTTCCGTTAGGCGGATTCCGATGGTGCGAGCTTGGTAAACAGCGCCTTGGATCCCCGGTATCCCTCCACCAGGCGATCGATGACTCCCGCGACCTGCGGATCCGGCTGTGATTCCGCCGGGTGCTCCGACCTCCACCGGACCAGCTCGTGGGCCTGCCGCTGGAAGGTCGCGGTGGGCGAGAATGCCGGTACGAATCGCGAAATCTTGCTGGTGTCGAAGATCGCGCTGTGTGAAAGGTCGCCGACGATCAGGTCCGACCACACCCAGTCGGGTGCTGCGATCGGGAAGAACTCGGATGGCACGTGCACGAGCTTCGGTGCGACCCCGATGGCCTCCCCGATGATCGAGTAGATCTGGTCCCAGGTGTAGACGTCCTGTGAGGTGATGTGAAAGACCTCACCGACCGTGCGCGAGTTGGCGATGAGCCCGACGAGTCCGACCGCGAAGTCCTTTGCGTGCGTGAGGGTCCAGAGCGATGTGCCGTCACCGGGAACGACGATTTCCTGTCCGCGCTCAATACGATCGAAAACGGTCCAGCCACCCGGAACGGGCGGGTTCGCCTCGTCGTACGTGTGGGACGGACGAACAATGGTCACCGGGAAGCCGCTGTCCTCGTACGCCTTCAGCAGGACGTCTTCTGCCGCGATCTTGTCACGGGAGTATTCGAGAAACGGGTTGTGCCGGGACGTCGACTCGACGATCGGCACCTGCAGGAACGGCTTGTGGTAGATCGACGCCGTGCTGATGTGGATGTACTGCGACGTCAGTTTGCCGAACAGCGTGACCGCGGCGGCGGCATCCTCGGCGTTGTACGAAAGGAAGTTCAGCACCGAATCGAAGTGGAGGCCTTCAAGGGCGGCGGACACCGACGCGGGATCCTTGATGTCGCCCGTCAGCCAGGTCACCGATCCGGGCAGGTCGCGGCGCTTGGTGTTGTTTCCGCGATTGAGGACGAAGACCGTCATGCCCTGCGCAACGGATTCGCGAACGGCAGATGCGCTGATTGTTCCTGTTCCGCCGATGAAGAGGACACGGATTTCGCCCGGTTGCGTGGACATGCTGGCCTTTCGGTGTGGTCGCCAGGTGGGGATTCACTCTGCGTCGCGTGATCGGCGCTAGGGGAGCGGCCAACGTCAGACAACGTACGCTGTTCGCAAATTTATCGCAAGTTGTTGAGTTATTCGTCGAAACTTGCGACACTTTCGAGACCGCTTGCTCTGCGATTTCTCGAGGAATTTCCGCATTCGTCGGCGCGCAGGGCGAACGGCGGGCGGTGTCTGGGGCATCGCCGGTCGCGCTGGGGGCTGCCTGGCGCGTGCAGCGTTACCCGGAGTTGTGGCTTTCGAGGACGCCCGCTCAAAACTTTCGATATGATTTGCGGGGCTCTAGGATGCCTGCGATGAAAGGATCACGTGACTCTCGTAGGTGACGATGGCGACGAAGCCACGCAAGGCATCGCGAAGAAGATGACGATCGCCCAGGTCGCACACCGCGCTGGGGTTTCGGAGCCGACGGTCAGCAAAGTCCTCAACGACAAGTTCGATGTCGCGCCGGCCACTCGCGCCCGGGTGCAGGAGATTCTCGCCGAGTCCGGCTACAAGCGTCGCAAGAGTCGCCAGTCCCGAACCACCGGGCTGGTAGACGTCGTTATCACCGATCTTTCAACCCCGTGGGCGAATGAAGTGTTGGGGGCAGCCGAAGAGGAAGCTCACCGGCACGACAAGTCGCTGGTTCTGACGGTGACCCACGATCGGAATGCGGATGCCCGCAGCTGGATCAAGACCCTCGCCTCGAGAAAGTCCGATGGCGTCATCCTCGTCTTGTCGAGGCTCGACCGCGCCGCCGCCGACCAGCTCGCGTCTCTGGGCATTCCGCTTGTGCTCATTGACCCGGTCGGCGGCTCCGATCCGGTCATCCAGACGGTGGGAGCGACAAATTGGGCCGGCGGCCTCGCCGCCACCGAGCACCTGATCGAACTGGGTCACCGCCGGATCGGAATCATCACCGGCCCACCCGAGGTCGTATGCAGCCAGGAACGCCTGGAGGGTTACCGGGCGGCGCTTGGCCGCGCCGGCATAGCCCTGGATGACTCGCTCCTGCGCTATGGCAATTTCCGAGCCGATGAAGCACGCCGACTGACATCGGAGTTGCTGGATCAGGAGAATCCGCCGACCGCGATCTTCGCCTGCTCAGACCAACAGGCGAGCGGCGTGTACAGCGAGGCCCACCGCAGGGGGCTTCGAATTCCCGAGGATCTCAGTGTTGTCGGTTTCGACGACGTCGCGTTGTGCGAGTGGCTGACCCCGCAACTCACCACGATCAGGCAACCGCTCGCGGAGATGGCGCGCCTGGCCACTCGCACGGTTCTTGACCGTCCGACGAAATCTGCTTCGGACCGGTTGCAGCACGTCGAGCTTTCGACCGCACTCGTTGTGCGGGACAGCACGAGTGCGCCGGCGCTGGTCTGACGCCGACGCACTCGCGAGCGGTTAGCTGGCGAGCTTGCCCGCGAACCAGTCCTCGTAGCCGTTTTCGACGACTCCGATCTGGATGTCCTCACGCCGGATACCCAGCGTTTCCAGCCGCTCGACGATGGCGCGGTAGAGGTCGCGCTTCAGGCTGACCGGGTAGCGGTGCACCATCAGGATCTGGATGACCATGAGACTCTGCCGATCGACGCCGCCGTAGGTCGGGTCGAACTTCAGCTCACCAGCGTCGTGCGGCCTGAAGATCTGGAACTTGTCGTCCGCGGGAATCGATAGCGCGTCGATCTGCGCCTGATGGATTTCCGAGCTGATCTGTTCGTGCTTTTCGTTGTATAGATCCCGATCGAGATCGATTTGAATGAGGGGCAAGAGGTCTCCTTCGAAGTTGGTGCTGGCATGCTCCAGCGCTCTACCGTAATACTCGGTCGAATATCCTCGCAACTTTTCGAAACTTGCGAGTATTGGAGAACGTGAGGTCAGGCCGCAGTAGCAGTGGCCTTCGACCTTGCTGCCGGAAGCAAAATCGCGACGAGGGCAGCAACGACGGTCATGGCGATCGTCCACCAGAACGCCACGTCGAATCCGTGCACCAGATTGCCCGAGCTGATCGCTCCGGTCAGGACGACGGCAACGAGTGCGGTGCCGAACGCTCCACCCACCTGTTGCACGATACGGGTGATAGCGGACGCGTGCGGCATATCCGAGCGCGGAAGGTCGACGAAGGCGACCGCCATGACCGGGATGAACACCGCGCCAAGACCGATCCCCCGAACGAACAGGACGACCCCGAGGTACCAGAGGCTCGTGTTCGTGTCCGCGAATGCGAAGGGGATGGTCGAAACGGCGACCACAAGGAAGCAGGTGATCGCTACGGCTCGCGCGCCGAAACGCTCGACGAGGCGACCGGCGAAGAAGCGCGCGATAAGGGATCCGACACCCTGAGGGATCATGAGAAGTCCCGCGTCCAGTACCGACTCTCCGCGAAGGATCTGGAAGAACAGCGGGAGCAGGAACGAGCTCGCGAAGAGCGCTGCGCCGAGGAACGCCAGCACGGTCGACGACGAGCGCACCGAACGAACCGTGAGCAGCCCGATGTCGATGATGGCCGCTGCGCGTTTGCGCATCGCCCAGAGGGTGAACGCCACGAGGAGAACGACACCGACTACCACCGGGATCCACACGTGCGCATTGCCGAATCCACCGTCGGCGCTGGCCTTGGACAACCCGTAGAGAAGCGCTGCGAGTGCGGGCGCGATCAGGATGAGACCGACGACGTCCAGCTTGGCTCTCGGCATTCCCGCTGACGGAGCATCCTTCGGAAGCCACAGGAACGCGAGTACGAGTCCGACCGCGCCGATCGGCACGTTGATCAGGAAGAGCCACGGCCAGCTGAGGAAGTTGAGCACGAGCCCACCGAGGACGGGGCCGAGGATCGGGCCGAGCGCGATCGGTACGGTGACCGTCGACATCGTGCGGGCTATTTTCGTCTGGTCAACGTTCTGCATCGCAAGCGTGGTGAGCAGGGGAAGCATCGCGCCGCCGCCGAGGCCTTGGATGACGCGGAATACGATCAACGAGTCGGCGTTCCACGCGGTCGCGCACAGCGCCGAGCCCACGAGGAAGAGGCCCAGTGCGATCATCCAGAGCCGTTTGCCGCCGAGGCGAGCCTGCGCCCAGCTGACGAGCGGGATGGCGACCGCAAGCGCCAGCAGGTATCCGGTGCTGACCCACTGGATGGTCGCTATTGATGTGTGGAGCGAGAGGGCGATCGTCTTGAGCCCGATAGCGACGATGGTCGTGTCGAGGATGGCGGTGATGCCGCCGACCAGTAGTGCGGCGAGTAGTCGTCCGGTGGACGTGCCCCGCGGCGTTGTCGTGCCCTGTGGTGACGTGCCCTGTGGCGTGGTGGCCTGTGGCGTGGTGGCCTGTGGCGTGGTGCCCTGTGGTGTCGCCGTGCCTGGTGGCGTTGTCGTGTCGCTCATCGCAACTCCTCTATAAGAACCGTATGCGTTTCTTATAGTAGGGGGCTAGAATAAGAAACGCAAGTGGTTCTTATGGAGGCAGGATGACCGCCACACGACGGCGCGGAGCGCAACTCGAGGCCGCCGTGCTTGATGCCGCATGGGACATCCTGAGTGAGCGTGGCTATAGTGCCCTCACCTATGAAGCGGTGGCCCAGCAGGCCAAAACCGCCAAGCAGGTCGTCTATCGTCGGTGGCCCACCAAGCGCGAGTTGCTGTTCGCCCTCCTCGAACACCACGGCGCATCGCTGCCCGGTGTTCAGGTGGACACGGGTTCACTTCGAGGCGATGTTCTCGCCCTGATGCGCAACTCGAACGGCCGCATCACCGATCTCACCGCGATCTTCAGCGGACTCATCGGAACCCACTTCGACGAGGTCGAGGCAACACCCCGCGAACTCCGGGCGGCCCTCTTCGGCAATCGGGCCAACGCCGTCGAGCTGGCGCTCGCGCGCGCGGTCGCCAGGGGCGAAATCGGTGAGGGCCCGATACCCCCACGGGTACTTGCTCTGCCGTACGACCTCTATCGTCACGAGGCAGTCATGACGCTCGTGAGCGTTCCGGACGAGGTCATCGTCGAGATCGTCGATCAGGCCTGGTTACCGTTGGTGACGGAGTACGCGGGGCGGCCCACGTCACGGGAGTGATGCGGACCGATTTCGCGCTCAAGCACCACTGCCTGCGCAGACAAAAGATCCCATGCAGGCGCCTTTACATGAGCTGTACCGGTCAGTGCTCACGACCCGGTTCGATGCCGAGATCCGCGAGCCGTTGTCGATCGGTGAGGGCGACTATCGACACAATCCGACCATTGGCGATGGCGCAAGCCATGACTCCGACGACCCTGCCGTCTCTGTTCCTGGCGAGGATACCGGGTTCGCCATTGACACGAACGGCGTGCTCCGTTGTCGCAGCGCGACCACCGCGCAATGCCGCCTTGGCCACATCCGTCGCACCCTTGACCACGGTGATGCCCCGGGCCGTGTGCGTGCGTGAGGTCACGTTCGGATCGAGGATCTGCATCAGTCCCGCGAGGTCCCCATTCCGCGCCGCCATGAGGAACTGGTCCACGACAGCCCGATCCGCAGCCCGACCGTTGGGAGAGCCGGAACCTTGAAGTTTTCGCCGCGCCCGGCTTGCGAGCATTTTGGCGGCGCTCGGCGTCCTGCCGACGATCGGCCCGATGTCTGCGAACGGCAGGGCGAAGAGATCGTGAAGCACGAAGGCAAGTCGCTCAGACGGGTCGAGGCTGTTCAGGACAACAAGCAGGGCGGTCCCCACAGAGTCGGCAAGGACCGCGTTGGACTCCGGCGAGCTGCTGGGCTCCTCAAGGACCATGAGCTCGGGCAAATGGTCGCCGTAAAGCAACTCTCGCTTTGATGCGCGGGAGCGAAGCATGTCGATGCACACCCGGCTTACGACGGTGGTCAACCATCCGCCGAGGTTCTCGATTGCCGCCGGATCCTGGCTTGCCAGACGGAACCACGCCTCTTGCACCGCATCCTCAGCATCGGCCCGTGAACCAAGGACTCGCTCGGCGACCAATATCAAGCGAGCACGTTGCGAGTCGAACTCCGCGGCCATTTCGCCGGGCGTCGAATCGCTCACGTTGTTACCTTCCACCAAAACCAGTCGTCATATATAACGACGGACCTGAGAGAGCGAACGTAACAACGAGGAAGAACGAAATGAACATCGCGCTATGGATTGTTGCTGGCCTGATGGCTGCAGGCTTCCTTTTCGCCGGAGGCAACAAGCTCCTCACCAGCCACGAAAAGCTCGCCAACTCGCCCGGCGCTGGATGGGCGAACGACTTCAGCCCGGGGTTCGTCGAAACCTTGGGGGCTCTCGAAGTTTTAGGTGCAATCGGATTGATCCTGCCCGGCGCGATCGGGATCCTGCCGTTCCTCACCCCACTCGCAGCGGTTGGCCTTGGAATCATCATGATCGGGGCGGCAATCACCGAACTTCGCCGCCGCGAACCCAAGCACGCAGTCATCAACGTGGTCTATCTCGCCGCCGCCATCTTCGTCACCATAGGCCGCCTGGACGGCATCCCGTACCGCTAACCGGATCACGCTGCCGAAACTGTGAGCCACATCACCCCGAAGCGCAAAAATGCCCCATACGGGGCAGTTTTGCGCTTGAGCGGAGACGGTGGGATTTGAATTCTATCGGGGACATCATCTAGGCAAGCGTTCGCTCGATTTCGTTGAAAAATCAGCGAGCGGGCGGACCGAGAATCACATTGATACGTGTTCCGAATGCTGCATTTGTGGGCAATCGGCGGGCAAAACTAGCTGCCACTGATCGCTTCAATCCCAGAAAACCCATCGGCCTCGGCGATCGCTTATGCGAACAGCCGAGGCCGATGACCTTGTCCCTCGCTGACTTCAGCCGACCTTGGCCAGGACACGCGCTGGCAACACCGAGGGTATCCAGTCGGCAATACGATCCCATAGTGCGGCACGCTCACCGCTGAGGTTGTGACAGTGACCCGACCCGGGTACGACGTACATGGTCACGTCGCGTGAATCGCGGTAGTTGCCCGATTCGGCATAGATGTCAGGTGCGACATCGTGCAGCGCGCCGAACCCGAGGAATACCGGCACATCGATCTCGGCGACGACCTTCGCGGCGAAGCCGGGGGCGATGACCTCCGACACCGCAACGACCGGCACGCGCGACTCGACCGCGTCGTCGGCGGCAACCACCTCATCAGGTACACCGGGAAACGGGAGCACTGTGCGCAGTCCCTCCCGGGACACCATGAACGTCGCCTCGTCCGGCCCGACGCCATTCGCCTGCCGGAACGCAGCCACGCTTTGGGCCACGCGCTCGGCGAGGTCATCCGACCGGTTCTCACCATAGGCCTCAATGACCTGCACGCCGTAACCCAGCAGCACCACCGCGTCGAAGGGATGTGCCAGGGACTGCACGAAGAGGGTCAGGGCCGAACCCATCGAATGCCCAACGCCGACGAGTGGCAGCTCCTGCGCAGGCAAGCCGGGCGCCAGAGTTCCCTCTCGAAGCTGGGCAGTCACCTGCGCCGCGACCGCTGCGTCCCCGCGAGCGAGCAGGTCCACGTTCAGCTCACCCGAATGTTGCGGATCGCTGCTGCCGCCCACTCCGAGGTGGTCGAGTGCGATGACAAGGTAACCGTTCGCAGCGAGGTGTTCTGCGAAGCTGTAGCCGGGATGCCCCGGCACCTCAAGGTGCCAGTAGTGCTTGTCGTAGGTGCCGCCTGCCAGGCACAGCAAGGCCGCTTTTGGGGTCTGCACCGGAGTGAACAGCCAGGCGGTCTGCGTCAGATGCTCACCTGTCCCTACGGCCTCAGTCACATTGAAACTCAGTTCAACGGGTCCCATGTCTCTCCTCGATCCTTTTCTCTCTAATTTGTTTGTGTTGGGTAGTGCGCCTTTGCACGAACACGTTCGCTCGCGACTACTTCTTCGCTTCCTGGTCGCGGAAGAACCTCACCATGTCCGAGAGTCCTTCTTCCAGGCTCCATTTCGGCACGACGCCAAGCTCGCGCTGCGCGAGTGAGCCGTCGACCGGCGGGGTAGGTTGATAGCCCGCGAGCAGCGTGGGTTGGAACTCGAGTTCCGCGCCCGGGATCACCGTGCGGATGGTGTCGAACAGGTCGACGGCCGTGATCCATCCTTGTACGGGCGAGTTGTAAATCGGGCTGGAAACGGTCTCGTTCATCGTGGCGGCCACGAAGGTCGCAGCCATGTCGGGCACGTAGATCATCTGCAGCGGCGTGTCAGCGGTGCCGATGTTCCCCAGCACACCCGGTCGCCCAAGTGCCAGCTCTCGGATCGTGTTGTTTACTGATCCCGTGCCTCCGAAGAGTCGGCCGACTCCGTAGGCGAAGACGGGCCGGATCGCTGTCACGTCCAGCCCGCGGTCGGCGCGGTAGGACTTAGTCAGGATCTCGACAAGGTGCTTCGTCGCCCCATACACGTGCGCGGGCGCAGGCGGTGCCGTTTCGTCGACGGGCGTCTTCGGATACAGCGATGCACCACCGAGCACAGCGATGGTGCTGGCCACACAGACGCGGGCTGCTCCGACTGCTAGCGCCGCTTCGAAAATGTTCCCGGTCGCAATCACGTTGGTGTGAACCGCCGCAAGCGGACGTGCGACCGCTGAATGGTGGATCGAAGCGGCCAGATGCATAACTCGTTCGATCCGCTTACCTGACATGAGGGACAGAACGAATGCCGAGTCTGTGATGTCTCCCGCAATCACGTCAACGCTGTCCGCGACATCTTCGATGTTTACGAGATTGGGAATGTTGTCGAGCACAGTCACTTCATTCCCCAGGCCGACCAGCTGGCGAACAGCTTCCGAACCGATGAGTCCCGTGCCGCCCGTGACCAGAACCCGAGGCATCAGCTGGCCTCATCATCGATCAGCGTGATAACACCGGCAGGGCACGCGGCCGCCGCAGCGCGGACCGATTGCCAGAGTTCTCTTGGGGGCCGTTCGTCGAGAACGACCACGATTCCGTCTTCGTCGCCTTGGTCGAACACATCGAGACTCTGCATTACGCAGTTTCCTGCGGCGATGCACCGTCCCTTGTCAACAACGATTCGCATTGCACTTTTTCCGTTTCTCTATGCCGCGCTGATCCGAGCCGCATCGAATCGGCTCGCTAGCTCTCGCCTGTAGGGGATGAGTTCCTTGGCGACGTTGACTCCAAGCGCCGCGTCCAGGTGGTCGCCGGTGCGGTAGACGCCGGCCCACCGGTCTGAGTAAAGGGAGCCGGAGGTCACTTCGAGGGTTGAGTCGGGCTCGATGGTTCCGTACATCTGTAGTCGACTCTCGTATTGGTCGGTCCAGAACGACGGCACCGGCACGTAGGGCACTCGGTCGCCGTTAATGGCGCGTGCGACGATCTCTGCCATTTCGTTCGCGTTGGTGCGGTGCTCGAGCCTGACTCGTCGTTCGTATCCTCGGTGATGGAAGTTGGCGACATCGCCGACGGCATACAAACCGGGCGCCGCCTGACCCACCTCGTCCGTCCCGATCCCGTTCGCAAGATCCAACATCGTGTGGGCAAGCAGGTCCGTGTTGGGCACGGTCCCAATCCCGACGAGGATGTTGTCGGCGTGAAGTAGATGCCCGTCGGTTAATCCGACCTGAGTCGCCCGCTCTCCCATCGAATCGATCGCGGCGACGCCGATCCCCGTATAGAAGTGGACGCCATGCGATTCGTGGAGTCTGCGAACCCATTCACCGATCGGCGCGTGGAGCCGCTTGCCCAACGGGATCGGCTCTGTCTCGACGACGGAGACGTTGATTCCCATTTTTCGTGCGGAGGCTGCCACTTCGAGTCCGATGAATCCGGCGCCAATGATTACAAGGTCGGATCCCGGTTGGTAGGCGCGCCGCAGTGCCCGCGCGTCCGCCATCGTGCGCAGAGATCGAACGTTGAGCAGATGGGCAGTATCGGGAAGAGTCCTGGCGCGGACACCGGTTGCCATCACAAGTGTGTCGAATACGAAGGTCTTTGAGGCCGTTGTCACCTGATTGGCCTGGAGGTCAACTCCGGTCGCTGCCTCCCCGGCGATGAATTCGATGTCGAGCTCCTCGATTGCGCGCTGGGAGGCGAGTTGAAGGGATTCCTCGTCGGCCTCACCCACAAGGAATTGCTTGGAGAGCGGCGGACGATCGTACGGAAGGTAGGACTCGGCTCCGATCAGCGTCACGCGACCCGCGAATCCATTCGAGCGCAGGGACTTAGCTGTCGAGAATCCGGCCACGGATGCTCCGACAATTACAACTTGCTCGTTCACTTTTCTGAGCCTTGACTGGGCAGCGACCGCGCGAATTTGGCGCGGTGGGAGTCGAGCTCGCTCTGCGCAGCACGCGAGTAAATCGAAAGGTCGATCCCGGCCAACACCGCATCGGCCTGGTCGGGCTGCAGACCGGCCGTCGCCGACACGGCGAGCAGTCGTTTGCCGGAGGCCCTGGTGGCGAGAACCACCTCGTTCCACGCGTCGATCATCGCGTCCGAGTCCGGAGCGACTCCGAGGTCGTAGGAGAGATCACCTGGGCCGAAGAACACGTAGTCGATGCCGTCCACGGCCGCTATCTCTTCGACATTCTGGAGGCCCAGCTTTGACTCGATGATCACCGCGACAATGAAATTCGCCGAGGACTCCTCATCGAACGTCGGCCAGTTCCCGTCCGAATAGAAGGTGCCATGCGTTGCCGTGGACATTCCCCGCGTGCCGCCCGACCGAGGGAACCGGGTCGCAGTAACAATGGCTGTCGCCTGCGCGGCCGTCTCCACGTGAGGTATGACAACTCCACCTGCGCCCATGTCCAGCGTTCGTTGGATGAGAGATTGCGAATCGTTCGCCGTTCGATAGAGCGGGACGAGGCCGACCAGTTCTGCCGCGCGTACGAGCGGAAGAATCTCGTTGGTCGACCAAGGAGTGTGCTCACCCTCGAAAACGACGAAGTCGTATCCGCACACCCCGGCGATTTCAATGAGAGCCGGGTCGGCACTCGCGCACAACAACCCGATCGGAGTTAGTCCGCGAGACTGTAACTCGTCAAAGGTCGCCCTCGCTAACGCTCTCTTCACGCGCTCAGGCATTGTCGGCCGCGCGCGTCAGCTTGACGAGGATGGATTCGGGCCCGCGCAGCAGACGTCGATCGTCCCAATCCTCGTGGGGATCCAGGCTCTCGATCGATGAGTACCGTCGCATCACGGCGCGAATCGCCTCATCGATTTCCATCCGCGCCAGCTGCATTCCCAGGCATCCGTGTGGCCCATAGCCGAAGCCCACGTGGAGATTCTCCCTTTGGGCTTCCAAGTCGAGTTCAAGCGGGTTCTGAAACGCCCGGTAGTCGAAGTTCGCAGCATGAACGATGGGCAGCACGGCCTCACCCTTTCGCACGAGTTGGCTGCCGACCATCACGTCTTCAAGCGCAATCCGGGATCGGGTGCCTGCAAGCCCGGCGGGGATGAAGCGAAGAAACTCCTCAAGATAGGCAGGGAACTTCTCGGGTTCGGAGCGGAGCCTCGCATACAGTTCCGGGCTGTGGGCAAGCCACTCGAGGATGCCCCCAAGCGTCGACGCCGTGGCATCGTGGCCCGCCAGTAGCAGCAGCGAACCCGCTGCATCAAGCTCATCCTCACTCCACACTTCGAGCGTTTCAGGGTCATTCGCCAAAACGCTGATGAGGTCGTCCTTCGGCTCCACGCGACGTCGGGCAACGAGTTCGCGGAAGTACTCCAGCATTTGCCCGAGAGCCTGCTCCGCTTCCTCGAGCGTCGTCGCCTTACCGTTCGCAATGAAGTAGGCCGCGTCGACGAACCGGTAGTGCTCCTCGACCGGCACTCCGAGCAGATCCGAAAGCACCCGAAGGGGCACCCGACGCGCGTAGGCGCCCGACAAGTCGACGGTGTCGATCCCGGACGCGTCGATTTCGTCGAGAAACGACTCAACAACGTCGCGAGTGTGCGGACGGTGGCCCTGGACGCGCTTGACCGTGAGGTGGCGCATCAGGTGATTGCGTTTCTTCGTATGCCGAGGAGGGTCCATGTGTGGAAACGAAAAGGGGAAGGGTGGACCGACCTCGACAAAGCGAATGCGCGGATAGTCGCCCATTTGCTCGGCGATCTCGAGCCCGAACCGGGGATCACTCAGAACCGACTTCACGTCTTCATAGGAAATGGCCATCCAGCCGACACCGCCGAAGGGAAACGCTCCGTGGACGAGCCCGCCGTATTCCTTATCGAGCTCGACATAATCACGCTCGAGAGGCCGGGTTGTGGTGATGTCCTGGCGAGCAGGCAACGGGTAAGGGACCTGGACCGTCATCAGCATTCCAATCTGCACGTCATCGTGTTCGGTCGAACAAGTGACACTGTATGCCAACTTGGCGTGTTATGCAACAAACGAGATGGGTTCGAGCGGCGTGCCCGATTCGTAAAAGCCCCCGAACACCTCTCGACCCGCTTCCGTAAGCACCAGGCCGCGCAGAACCGAGCCCGCCTCGAAGGCGACGACTTCCGGACTGGTGGCAACGACGAGCGCTCCGACATCTGTTTCGATAGAGACATGCGCTCCCTCCGCGGATAGCGCAAACCCGGGCGCCACAATCTGCAGATCCAGCGCTCCACCGTGCCCGATGAATCTGACAGCCCCAACAGACGCCACGAGGCCTGGGAGGATGGTCGCCGGAAATCGGAAAGCGCCATTGGGGCCTACTGTGGCACCCCCGCTGAGTTGACACCTACCGTCTGGCAGCCGACTTACGTACTCAAGAAAACTCCGCTTGAAGGCCCATTCAACGTGCAGCTCCGCACCAGGATTCATGGTGGCATGCTATGCCATCCTGCGCGTTTATGTCATTTGTGATGTGCGCGCGACCCGTCGGTCAACGGCCTCAACTCCACGATCGTTGACTCCCAGAGGCTCTCGAGGTCGCCGCCGACGCTTGTCCAGATGTCAAAAATGTAGAGACTTGCCGCGACAATCGCGGCCCTCACGATTCGGACTCGCGGATGCTCGGGCGTCACTCCAAGCCGTCGCGCGAGCTCGACGTCCATTCCGTCCGAAACATCGGGCGAGTGCTCGCCCAGGTAGCGAGCCCTCAGGGCCGGCAGCTGAACAATGATTTTCAATGCTGCGGCCGCCGCAGGCACGTCTCTCAACATGTCCCGGTACGGCCTCGACCCCTCGTTGTAGGCCGCCAGGAGATCCATATCGTCTGGAGCGCTTTCGAATCCGCTGAGAATTCGAACTGACCAGTCTTGCGTCCACCGCGCCAACAAGTCATCTTTGGACGGAAAATATCGAAAGAAGGTGCGCATAGAAACGCCGGCCGCAGCGCTGATCTCCGCAACAGTTACGTCGTCGAATCCTCGCTGCTGGAACAGCTGCAGCGCAACACGTTGGATGTCGCGTCCGGTCTCCTGACGGCGACGATCGCGCAGAGTCATCGGTTCGGGTTCACCCACCCCTGGACTGCTCACGACTTACGCTCCATCGCAAACACCACTTTCTAAGCCGACGAGGGGCTGTGACCGATTTTTCTCGTGGCGCTGCCACAACTCTCCATACGCCTTTGCCTTCCGGCGCGGGCAAGTTGCCAGTCTATGTCAACTTGGCCTCCCGAACTCGGGAGAGACGCAAAAGTCGTCCAGATCGAACACCCCAAGATAGAGCGCGCTACTCCCCGACCGTGTGCGAGACGGTGGGATTTTCTCCCACGGGGCAAAATGTGGGCCAAATGGTCACATCGGCCCGATCCGATGAGGGCAAAATAGCCCTCTGACCAGCAAAACGTACGAGCGGAGACGGTGGGATTTGAACCCACGGAACCCAATAAAGGGTTCTCCACCTTAGCAGGGCCAGCCACGTATGCAGATGGCGCAGAAATCGTGCGATCCTGCATTTGAAACACGCCTGATTCGGTGTTGTCCGCGCACGCTAGGACCCCTACGGGACCCTCGACTGCAAGCCCGTGTTAGCCGCTGACGCGATCTTCCCAGTAGCCGGGGCGACGCCGTTCGTGAGCATAAGCGACGACGTAAACCTCATTCTCGATTCGAAGATAGACGATGTTGAACGGGAAGCCGGGGACGCTCCGTGAGTACACCTGCGGCGTTCGACGGCGGTCCCGGTAGAAGCCCCAGCTGATCGAGGGATCGAGGATGCTCTCGATCGCCGCGTCGACAGCATCCATGAAGACATCGCCCCAACCGGGACGGTTTTCCTCGTACCACGCCGCGGCAGCACGGTACTCATCAAGTGCTTCGGCGTGCTCGCGCCAAGCTAAGGTCACTGACGAAGGGCGACGATCTCAGCGCGTACTTGAGAGTGCGCCTCGCGCCCATCAACGAGCGGAGCCTCGCCACTGACGATCTCCTTGACACGCCGGTCGATGGCCTCGTCCCATGCTGCGTCGATGTCCGCCTGATCTTCATCAGCATCCCGGTCCACGCTCAGGAGAAGCTGATGAGCCGCTTCAAGGCGCTCATCAGCATCGAGGGCCTTGCCCGCCTCAATGTAGTCCGCCAGCTTCGGAGTCATGCATCAATTGTAGAGCGGCGCACTGCATTCCAGGTGGCGATCACTTGGCGGAAACGCTGGATTTGAGGCCTCTCAACCACATCACACGAGGCACTGTTCAATTTCTTGCTTTAATTTGAGGTTTCGCTCTGGCGACGGGAGAAGTCAACTTCCGCCTGACTTTTCTCAAAGCTCGTCCGAAAGGTCGACCTTCTCTCGCAGTTTCGCGATGGGGCCGCCCCATGTTTGAGTTCGGAAGGCCCATTGGCCAGCAACCACGCTTGGAGACACTTCCAGCAATTCGGCTAGGGAGATGATCTCCTCCACGGTCGTACTGGTTGCGAGCAGTTTCTTGTGGGCCGGGGGAATCAAATGATCTTCCGCGAACTTGTTCGCCGCCGCCTCCTGCGCATCCGCATCATCGTCTGCTTTGAACCCGTCGT
>FSXL01000303.1_pt1 | contig 21398 bp, 20 predicted proteins | sample 1638241 | NCBI WGS metagenome assembly FSXL01 (sample SAMEA3914788, study PRJEB12502) | metagenome | biome: forest; material: soil | place: Canada | collected 2011-07-03 | depth 0.1 m | reverse complement strand
GAGCATCACAACAGGTCAACAAATACGAGTATTACAACCGAGTATTACAACCGAGAAATACAACCGAGAAATATAACCGAGAAATACAACCGATCAACGGGGCGCAGCCGACTGACTCGACCGGCCACACAAGCGAACCAGGGGGATCTGCATCATGAACAACATCGACCCGGCGGGCATCGACCTGCCACCCACTCGGCCCCTCGACATCACGGCCCTGCTCGAAGAGGCCGCTGCGGGAGAGTCGCAGGCTGCTGACGCGTCGCATTCGCATGACGTGTAGCGCTTGTGCGTGAGCGACCATGTCAGAGGCCGCAACTAGAGTGCATATATGTCCGAGGTACATAATGGATGCGAATCCGATGATCTGACCACGCCGAACTGTCCATCGTGCTTGGAACCGATGGAACCCACCGTCGGCTCCTGGTGGTGCGGTTCCTGTTCCCAGAGGCTCACGGTCGGTGGGAAATATGACCCGGTCGCGCCGACTGCGGTTGCCGTCAGCACGTACCCTTCGAATCGAAGGTCGCGCTGTTGAGCGCTACATCGTTTGCCTTGAGGGCAAGCGTTACGTTGGATGGCGTGACGGACACCGACGTCAGGTGCAGAGCGCTCGGCAACTGATCAGCGACGCAGACCGGCACCGGATTCTTGCCCAGCAACCCGTTGATGACGCCGGTGAGATCGAGGTTGAGCGGTCCGGAAGTGACGTGGACGTCCGTCGGAGTGAGGAGGATGTCTGGTCCCGAGACGCTCGGCTTGGCTGTCACGGTATACGTGATCGGCACCCCGAGGACGGATTGCGAGCCGTCGTAGGTCACGACGCCCTGACCCAACGTGACGCCCGAGGAAGCGTTCGGCACCTTGAGCGCCTTATTGACCGCATCCTCGTTTAGCGTCACCGTCCCGGTGATCCGTTTCACGGGTTTCGACAGGTCGGTGGGAACGCCTCTGGCATCCACGTGAACGGCGACCGGGACTCCGTTGGCGTCGAGGTCCGGTGCATCGAGTTCGATGTGGTCGAAAGATCCGCTGAAGTACTGGATCAGAACCGGGCCGCCCTCGATCTTCACGTTCACGGTGCCGTTGACGTCGGCCGGGAGTCGCTGTTCGATCTCGTTCGCCGCAATCGCTTCCGCGCTCGAGCGGATCAGCCCGTCGGTGACGAAGAAGGCGATGACCGCCAGCACGAGGAACACGCCGACGATCCAAGCGGCGATGATCCAGCCCCGCCCGCGGCGTTTTTTCCGCTTCGGGGTAGAGCCGTCCGGCTCGAACCCGGCGAACAGGTTCTCGGTGTCGTCTCCGCGCTCCGTCATGACTCCATCTTGTCAGCCGCGCTCGTGTGTCAGCCGCGCTCGTGTGTCAGCCGCGCTCGTGTGTCAGCCGCGCTCGTGCGCTTCCCGGAGCTTCCTGGTACAGCCCGGAGAGCCGTCCGGTCGAGCGGAGTTCAGTGATTCTTCTCCGCCACGATCTTCTTCCACAGGATGAGATCGCCGTCCTCCTCATCCCAACCGGTGCCGGAGCGGGCGAAGCCGTTCTTCTCCAAGACACGTTGGCTGGCCAGGTTCGTTGTGGCCGTCTCTGCGGTCACCGTCACCAGGCCGATCGTCGCGAGGTGGTCCACCAGGGCTGCCACGGCCTCCGTCGTGTAACCCTTGCCCCAGACATCGGGATTGAACCCGTATCCGATCTCGACCGATCGGTGCGCGTCCGGTCCTCCCTTTGTGCCGAGCATCCCGATCGCCGTACTGGACGCCCTGTCGATCGCGGTATACGTTCCGTGCACCTCGCTGTCGTCGGCCACCAGAGTGGTCAGGTGGTTCGGGAAGGCCACGATCGGGTCTCCCGGCCAGTCCGGCGGGAACAGGATCGGAACGGGTCCGTCGCCCAGATCGCACTCCATGGTGAATCCGTCCGGCTCGGACAGGCGACGGGCGATCATCCGCCTGGTCAGCGGCAGCAGCGCCATTCTCGAGGTCGTGAGCACGAGCGCGAGCATATACCAGGTCGGCTCGGCGCGAACGTCCACGGAGCCAACCGGTCAGTGCTTCGACTCCGCCATGTTCGCCTCGATCTCTTCGAAGGTCAGCGCTCGAGTGGGCAGCGGACCGCGATCGGTTGCGCGAAGTCCGTCGAGCAGGAGCGCGAGGTACCGTCGCCAGAGATCGGGGTGAGTGGCCGACGACATGGCGAAGGTGATCCCGAGCATGGCGAAGATCGCGGCGGAGTCCGTGGCATCGACATCGGGTCGCAGGATCCCTGCTGCCCGTGCGCGCTCGAACATCGTCGTGATCATCGGGGCGAGACGTTCCAGGATGTTCTGGTTCTCTTGAGAATCCTTGTACCCCATCAGGAGCTCGTGCAGGCCTCTGTCGTTGGCCTGGCGGATCGCGGAACCTTCGAAGAAGAAGACCAGCGACTCCCACGGATCCTCTATCTCGATCGCGGCTTCGGCTTCGGCAACCATCTTGTCGATGGTGTCCGCGAAAAGAGCGGCAGCGAGCTCTTGTTTGTTTGCGAAATGCCGGTAAGCGGTGCCGATTCCGACTCCCGCCCGGTGGGCGACGTCGTCGAGGGTGGCTTCGAGCCCACGCTCCGCGAAGACTTCCCGAGCTGCCTCGAGCAGCAGGGCGCGGTTGCGGGCGGCGTCTTTGCGAAGCGGGCGGTCCGGTGCCTCTGCCGTGGTCATCGGAAGCACCGGAGCGTCGTCGACCCAGGGCGCATCGTTGCGCAACATCGCGTGAACCTCATTCATGCATTATCGCTGGTGCGCCGTCGGATTCGAAGTCCGAAAGGCCTTTGGGGATTCCGCGGGGGAGCACGATGGCCGAGGCTACGGCTCCGACGAGGAAGATTCCGGTCGCCCACCAGAACGCGACCGAGTAGCTGTGCACCGCGGCAAGCGCCAAGTTCTCCGGCGACGCGACTTTGCCGACCAGGAAGGCGGTCGTCGCGCTCGCTGCGAGGGTGTTGAGCAGGGCGGTGCCGATCGAACCGCCGACCTGCTGCACCGTGTTGACGGTTGCCGACGCGACGCCCGCATCGTCGGGTTGGATGCCCAGGGTCGAGATGTTCTGTGCCGACGAGAAGATCAGGCCAAGACCGGCGCCCATCACGAGAAGGCCCGGCAGGACGTTCGCCACGTAGGTGCTGTGCAGGTCGACATTCGTGAACAGATACATCGCGACCGCGCCGAGCACCGCACCGGCCGGCACGATGATCTTCGGACTGACGCGGCGCGTGAGCTGCGGGCCGAGCACCGCGGCGACGAGGACGAGCGCCGCGGTCAGGGGAATGAAGGCGAGACCGGTCTGGATCGGTGTGTATTTGAGGTTCTGCTGCAAAAAGTAGGTCATGAACAGGAACACCGCGAACATTGCGCTTCCGGAGATGAGCAGAGCGAGAAAGCCACCTCCTCGTACCCGGTCGAGGATGATCCGCAACGGGAGCAGCGGGTGCTTCGAACGTACCTGGATGACGGCGAATGCAACGAGCAGTACGCCTGCGGCGACGAGATAGGCGATGGTGACGCCGGAGCCCCAACCATCGGTCTCGGCGTTGGAGAAGCCGTATACGAGGGCGAAAAGACCCGCGGTCACTGTGATCGTGCCCGGGATATCGATGCGTGGACGGTGTTCTGAACGGTTGCGGGCGAGCAGGAAGATCGCGCCGATGAGTGCCGGAACGACGGTCAGGATGTTGACGTACATCGTCCAGCGCCACGATGCATACTCGGTGAGGACGCCTCCGAGCAGCAGCCCGACAGCCGACCCGCCGCCGGCGATGGCGCCGAAAATACCGAACGCACGTGCGCGCTCATTTCCGTTGCTGAACGTGGTGGTCAGCAGAGCGAGGAGCGCAGGGGCGAGCATGGCCGCGAAGCCCCCCTGGACTGCGCGAGCCGTGACGAGCATGCCGAAGCTCGTCGCGGCGCCACCGACGGCGGACGCAGACGCGAATCCCGCGAGACCGATGATCAGCATCGTCTTGCGGCCGACCAGGTCGCCGAGTCGACCGCCGAGCAGGAGGAGGCTGCCGAAGGAGAGCGAGTACGCGGTGATGATCCACTGACGGTTGTTGTCCGTGAAGTGCAGCGCGACCTGCGCAGAGGGGAGCGCGATGTTGACGACGGTCGAGTCGAGCACGATGGTCAGCTGGGCTAGGGCGAGCATGGCCAACACCAGCCAGCGGAGGCGATGCTGGCGAGCCTCGGCAGGTCCGAGCTCTGCCGTGCCGTGCGTCGCTTCGGCTGAAGTATGGGCTGCGCCGTGCGGATGCCCCGGGGTGCCGTGAGGCGACACTTCCACTGCGGGTGGATCGATCTCGCTCGTGCTCATGCTGAACGCCCCTTGAAGTCTCGGATGAGGTGGTGGAGCAATCGGCTCCGAATGGAGGAACTGGCTCCGTTTCACGAGACTAGACCAGAAGCGGATAAGAAAGCTCCGGTTTTCCTGGTAATTCGGAGGATTAACCTCCGATTAACATGCTGTTCCGTCGGCCGAGCCTCGTGGTCCGGCTGTATTATTCGCAAGAGCCTTCAGCGACGGCTCGGAGGGGACCGGCCTGATGATCGCCCGGATGCGTGATGTGGCAGAGCGCGCCAACGTTTCGGTGGCAACGGTCTCGATTTTCCTCAACACGCCAGACCAGGTCGGGGCGAGAAGTGCGGAGCGGATCCGCGCGGCGATCGCCGAACTCGGGTTCGTCCGAAATGCTGCCGCGAGCCAGCTTCGTCGGGGCACGAGCAAAACGATCGCATTCATCGCCTTCGACGTGGGCGATCCGTTCTCCTACAGTGTCGCGCGCGGCGCGCGGCGGCGTGCCGCAGAGGCTGGCTTCCGGCTCGTGCTCGCCGATACAGACGGCGACGGTGATGTCGAGCGCGAATACCTCTCCCTATTCGAGGAACAACGCGTGCGTGGGATCCTACTTCAGTCGGTGCTGAACCAGGAAGGGGCGCCCCACGGTCGATCCACCGTACGCGTTCCGCTCGTGATGATCGACCACCGGACTCCCTTGGACGAATTTTCCTCGGTCTCCGTCAATAACCTGCTCGGCGGTGAATTGGCGGCCCAGCATCTTATCGACCAGGGCAAGTCGCGGCTCGCGTTCGTCGGCGGGCCGGTCTCGATCCAGCAGATCGCCGATCGATTGCACGGCGTAGAGCTCGTGGTCGAGCGAACTCCCGGAACACAACTCGAATTCTTCGATACCGCAGAGCGAGACGCTGCCGCGGGGCGAACCGTAGCGGAGGAGATCATCAGCCGCCCTCGCGCCCGGCGCCCGGACGCAGTCTTCTGTGTCAACGACACGATCGCGATCGGAATGCTACAGCGATTTGCGGTCGATCCGACCACCCGCGTTCCGGAGGACATCGGCGTCGTCGGCTACAACGACGTGGCGATGGACCGGTACCCCTCGCTCCCTCTAACCTCGGTGCGCCAACCTCACGAGATGTTCGGCGCCACCGCGGTCGACCTTCTCCTGTCCGAGGTCGAAGGCGTGCGTTCGACGGCGCATCGGCAGGTGGTCTTCGACCCTGAGCTCGTAGTTCGGGAGACCACCGTGGGTGGAGCAGGTTTGTTTCCTTGATCGCCTGAGCGTGGTCGGTTGTGCTGGCTCGGCTCGCTAGCCATGAATTGCATCGAGAGCGAACGGTGCACGGATCGGCGGTCTGTCGAAGCGGACGCGATCGCGTCTTGACACTTACGTCGAGAGGCCCTAACTTAGCCCTGAAACGTTTTACCTAAAACGTTTCAGTCCATCGAATCTCTGGGAGACTACGTGACGGAGCGTGTCTGTTTTCTGTTACACGTACGGCCAGGACGGCTGGACGAGTATGTCGCCGCCCACCAGTCCGTTTGGCCCGAAATGCTCGAAGCCTTGTCGCGCTCGGGATGGCAGAACTACAGCCTGTTCTTACGCGAGCGCGATGGTCTCGTAGTCGGATATTTCGAGACGGAAGACGCTGACGAAGCGTTCCGCGCCATGGATGCAGAGCCCGTGAACGAACGTTGGCAATCGACGATGGCGTGCTACTTCCAACCCGGCACCGACGGGGTGAACGGCGATGAGTCCGAGCGCCTGCGCAACTACTTCTACCTGGCATGACCCGACATTCGGGCACGAACGGACAACCATGACCGACCAACCCAGCACACAACCCGGCACAGGGGTCGAAATCCCCCCGACGGCCAAAAGCACAAGGCGGCTGACAGCGGATCGCGTAACGCCCCGCCGGCCGAGAATCGCCTTCCTCGGGGGCGGCCTTGCCGCTTATTGGGACCAGTTCCCCGACCTGCTGCCGCGCCTCCAACGGGCCGCTCAGACGATCCGCGAGCGCCTGACCGGCTTGGGCGCAGAGGTTGCGGACTTCGGGTTCGCGTCCACCGCGGAAGACGGCGCGCGGATTGCGATCGGCGTCCGAGAGTCGCGCCCTGATCTCACCGTCGTGTTCGCCGCCACCTACATGACGAGCGCACAGGTTCTGCCCGTATTCCGCGATGGCGGCGCTCCGGTGTTGCTGGTGTGCCTGCAGCCCACGAGGAGCATGGACCACGAGCGGTTCGGTACAGGCGATTGGCTGGGCTACGCGGGTTCAGCCGGACTTCCGGAGCTGTGTGTCGCTCTGGAACGGATCGGCCAACGACCACGCAGCGTGACCGGATACCTCGACGACGATCGGGCCTGGGCGAAGATCGCGCGTTACGTGCGAGCGGCGAGCGTCGTCGCGACCCTCCGGCACGCACGCTTCGGGCTACTGGGTCACCTCTACCCAGGCATGTTCGACATCGCCTCCAATATCACCTCGGGTTTCGCAACCTACGGCGGTCACGTCGAGATCCTGGAGCTCGACGATCTGCGCGCATATTATGACTCGGTCGGTGAGGATCAGGTTGGAACACGGCTCGGCGAGGTCGAGCAAGCCTTCACCATCGAAGCTGGAACGGATCGCGAGAACCTTCGATTCCAATCGCGGGTTTCGGTTGCTCTGGATGCGCTCGTCGCAGAGCGGCATCTCGATACCCTCTCGTACTTCCACTTCGGTAATTCCGACGACATCTACAGCAGGCTCGCTACCGGTTTCCCGATCGGGGCGACGCTGCTGACGAGCCGTGGAATTCCGACGGCCACCGAGTTCGAACTCCGAGCAGGCGTGGCGATGTTCATCACCGGCCTGCTCGGCGGGGGCGGAACCCTGACCGAGGGTCAGGCGCTCGATTTCGATCGTGGGCATGTCGAGCTCGGCCACAACGACGCGGTGGATTCGACGATCACCTCTGCCAAACCTCGCCTGCGATCACTGGCCGTCTTCCACGGCAAGTCCGGAGGCGGCGCGTCCGTCGAGGCATCCATCCGGCCAGGGCCGGTCACCCAGTTCTCGATCGGCGAGCTCGGCGATGGCCGCTTGAAGTTCATCGCCTCTGAAGGCGAAGCCATTGCGGGTCCCGCGATTGCGATCGGCAACACGACGACGCGGATCGATTTCGGCGCCGATCCGGGCGACTGGACCGACGCGTGGTCCCAGTCCGGATCGACTCACCACTGGTCCATGGGCGCGGGGCATCTCGCAGAGGATCTGCGAGTGGTCGCCGATCTGCTCGATGTCGAATTCGAGCGAGTCCAGCCTCCAGGGTCAGGAACGACGCGCGCGACCGAAACATCGTAAAGGAGAAGCCCCGCAGAATGACCACCACAACTAACACCGGACTATCCGAACTGCTTCCGCGCCGCGTCCACCCTCAGATGAGGATCGGGCTGGTCGCAGGCGGACTCGGGGCCTACTGGCCGCAGTTCCCCGACCTTCTCCCGCAACTCCGGGAGTCGTCTCGATTCGTGTCGGAGCGGTTCGCCGCCAAGGACGCCCGTGTCATCGACGTCGGATTCATCAGCGACGCCAAAGAAGCCGCGACGGCCGCGGAAACCCTGAGAGTGGCTGACCCTGACCTCATCGTCATCTTTTTGACCACGTACCTGACGGCCTCGATGATCCTGCCGATCGCGCAGCGTTCCGGAGCGCCCATCCTCATCATCGATCTACAGCCGACGGAGGCGATGGACCACGCCACCTTCGACACGGGTCAATGGCTGGCATATTGCGGTCAATGCTCTGTGCCCGAAGTGGGGAATGTCTTTAGGCGCGCGGGAATCGAATTCCGCTCCGTCTCTGGTTTCCTGCGCAGCGAGCCTGCCTGGAAACGTATCGACCAGTGGATCGAGGCCGCCCGGGTGCGCTCCCGGCTCCGGCGCGCCCGGCATGGCCTGATGGGGCATCTTTACCCGGGGATGCTTGATGTTTCCACGGATCTCACACTGGTGTCGACCCAGTTCGGCTCGCACGTCGAAGTCCTGGAGTTCGATGACCTGAGGGTCCGTGTCGACGACGTCACCGCCTCAGAAACCGAGGAGCGGGTCGAGCTGGCCCGGCGGATCTTCACCATCGACGGATCGGTGGATGCCGACGATTTCTCCTGGGCGGCCCGGGTCTCCGTCGGATTGGATCGTCTCGTCGACGACTTCGAACTCGACTCGCTCGCGTATTACCACCGCGGACTGAATGGTGAGATTCATGAGCGACTCGGCGCCGGAATGATCCTGGGAGCATCCCTGCTCACTGCTCGTGGCGTTCCGATGGCCGGCGAATACGAACTCCGCAACAGCGTGGCGATGCTCGTCGCAGACACCATCGGCGCCGGCGGTTCGTTCACCGAGATACAGGCGCTGAATTTCTTCGACGGTGTCGTAGAGATGGGCCATGACGGACCGGCACATCTGGAGATCAGTTCGCAGGATCCTCTGCTGAGAGGCCTCGGTGTCTATCACGGCAAACGCGGATGGGGTGTCAGCGTCGAATTCGACGTTACCCATGGGCCCGTGACGACCTTCGGAATAGGGCAGGAACGCGACGGCAGCTTCGTCTTTGTCGCATCGGAAGGCGAGGTCGTGCCTGGCCCGCTCCTTCAGATCGGCAACACCACTTCCCGTGTCGACTTCGGCTGCGACCCGGGGCTCTGGGTGGACGAATGGAGTGCAAGCGGCGTCGACCATCACTGGGCACTGTCCACCGGCCACCGCGCCGCCGACTACAAAGCGGCGGCGAGTCTGCTGGGCCTCGAATTCCGTGAGGTGAGGCCCTGAAAGACGAAGCGGATGTCCAGCACTCGCGACGCATCGCGACCACAAGGGAAAGGAAAGCGCAATGGCGCGTCTAGGAAGTACGAGCACAACGGGTTGGAAGGCGACGATTGCGGTCGCTATGTCCAACTACATCGAGGCGGGGTCGATCATCGCGATCGCTACCAGCCTGGGGTTCTGGCAAGCGCAGTTCGGACTCACGAACATCGCAGTCGGTTTACTGGCAGCGTTCAGCGCGAACGCCTTCGGCGCGGCGATCGGCGCCATCATCGGAGGCCCGCTCTCGGATCGCTACGGACGTAAGTTCATCTACACATACGACCTCCTGCTCTATATGCTCGGCGTGCTGCTGGCCGTATTCGCGGTCAACTTCGGCATGCTACTTGTCGCATTCGTCCTGACGGGAATCGCCGTCGGGGCCGGGGTTCCGGCCGCGTGGACGTACATCGCCGAACAGGCCCCGGCTAAGAAACGCGCAATGCATGCCGGTACGGCTCAACTCGCGTGGTCCACCGGCCCATTGATCGGTTTCGCGCTCGCCGCTGCGCTGGCACCGATGGGATTGTTCGGAAGCCGTCTTGTCTTCGCCTTTTTGTTCGTCGTCGCAGCCGTCACCTGGTGGGTGCGGCAGGGACTGCCAGAATCGACGATCTGGAAGGAAGACAAGCATGGCGGCGAAAAAGGCAACGCGATCACTCGCCAGAACGTCGGAGCCCTCTTCTCGAAGAAGGCGAACATCACGGCGCTACTCTTCAGTTTCGGGGTGTACGGATTCTGGGGCATAGTCGCCGGTCAAGCCGGAATCTTCATGCCGCGCGTGTATGCGACTGCAGGAGTCAAAAGCGCGACAGAACAGGATCTGCTTCAGGTCGTGGTCTGGGGATGCACTGTGGCGGCGACATTCGTCTTCATGTTCCTTGGCGACCGAACGAGTCGGCGCGTCCTTTACTTCGTGGGTGCTGCCATGGGTGTGGTCGCGTGGCTTCTGCTGGTATTCGCCCCGCCAGGTCTGGGTGTACTGCTCTCGTTCGCGATTATCTGGGGCATCTCCTGTGGTATCGGAGCGCAGGCGTTCTATGCCGTCTGGGTCAGCGAGCTCTTCGCCACTCCGTACCGAGCGAGCGCCCAGGGTGTGCTGTTCTTTGCCGCACGGGTGGCCATCGGTCTGCTCAGCTACTGGTTCCCCACTCTGCTCGCCAGCTCCGGCGTCCCGTTCGTCGGCACGATCATGGTCGGACTACTCCTGGTTGCGTTGCTGGTTGGCACGATCTGGACGCCTCGCACGAGTGGCAAGACGCTCAAGGAGATCGAGAGCGAGCGTTACGGCCTGCGAGCAGAGGGCGCAGCAGTAGGTTCCTTCTCGCAAGAATCGGGCGCATAGGGAAGGCGTCGCATCTGGCCGAAGTAACCGGTCCGTCGGGGCGGCATTCTGCGAATGCGGTGATGCCGCTCCGGTCCGGTACGCCATAGGAACCCTGTGTGTCGGATCGGTTGACACGATACGCTTTCAGCCGTTCCTGGATGGCGTCGCGGTGCTCGCTGGTCCAGCGTCGCGGCGACTGCGTCGCCCGCTGTGCGCTGCCCAAGGCGCCGGCCTACGGCACGAGCACGACCTTCCCGTGCGGTGCTCCCGACAGGCTGAGCTCGGCAGCGGCGCGCCACTCGTCGAGCGGGAATCTCTTGGCAACGGGGATGGTGAACTCGCCGGCGGCCGCGAGCGCCGCGTACTCGGGGAGGAAGTCCGAGCTCGGGAAACCGCCGGACGCGATCAGTTCGTCGATGTTGACGCGGGCGCCCAGGCTGCGCGCCTCGTCGTGGTTGCTGATGGTGACGACGCGCTTCGGGTCTCCCGAGATCTCGATGAGCGCCGCGATCGCTCCCGAGTTCGGGCGGGATACGTCGAGCACATGGTCGATCGGCCCCTCCGCGAGTGACCGGACGCGCTCGACCATGCCCTCGCCGTACGGTGTGACAGCGGCTCCGAATCCCTCGAGATCGCGCGCAAACGTCGGCCCGGCGGTGGCGATCACGCGGGCGCCGCGCCTGAGCGCAAGCTGCACCGCGGCGTAGCCGACCATGCCGCCCGCTCCGTGGATCAGTACGGTCTCGCCTGATTTCACATTCATCAGGTCGAGGGTCCAGTGTGCGGTCTGCAACACCATGGGCAGCACGGCTGCGTGGACAGCATCGAGTCCCGTCGGAACCGCGAACCACAAGTTCAGGATCGCGAGATCGGCCGCACCCGCACTCGGCTGCGCGGCGAAGTCCGACGACCCGAACACGAGGTCGCCGAGCGCAACATTGTTGACCCCATTTCCGACGGCGTCGACCGTGCCGGCGACGTCGAAGCCGATGCCGCGCGGAAGGGCACCGGGCATGAAGCCGCGGCAGAGCTCCCAGTCGGCTGGATTCAGCCCGGTGGCGGCCACGCGCACCCGGATCCTGCCCGCACCCGGGTCGGGGATCTGGATCAGCTCCTCCTGCAAGACATCCAGTGGTTCGCCGACCTCGTGGAATCGGATGGCTCGCGACTCGACTGCGCTCATAAAGCTCTCCTTCGTGACTTGCTCATGACTTGCTCATGACTTGCTCATGACTTGCTGGCGACTCGCTCGTGACTTGCTGGCGACGTGCTCGTGACTCGCCTGTGACTCGCTCGTGACTTGCTGGCGACGTGCTCGTGACTCGCCTGTGACTCGCTCGTACTGCTTCGTAATGTCAGTCACCGACGCTACCACGTTGCGTCAGTAACTGACACTACGTGCGCTAGACTCGTCGCGTGCCGAGAAGCGGAAGAGAAGCGCGCGAGCGTTTGGAGAAGGCGGCTCTCGAGCTTTTCCTCGAGCGCGGATTCGACGCCGTGACCACGGCCGAGATCGCCGCCCGCGCGGACGTGACGGAGCGCACGTATTTCAGGCACTTTCCCGACAAGCGCGAAGTGCTTTTCGACGGCGAGCGGCAGCTCACCGAATGGGTGACCGAAGCGCTCACATCGGTGCCCGCCGACGTTCCGCTCTGGCCGGCCATGCGTCGCACCGTCGACCTCATCGTTCCACCGCTTGAGGCGAATCGAGTCGACAGCGAACGTCTCGCCGCCATCGTCGCGGCGACGCCTGCTTTGCGCGAGCGTGCGGTCTCGAAGGAGGCCCGTCTGGTCGCCATGATCACCGACCTGCTGGTCGGCCGTGGCGCCTCCGCCGACGAGGCGGCTCTCGTCGCCCGCACTGCCTGGGGAGTTCTCGCGTACGCGATCGGAGCCTGGCGAGCGACCCCTGGGAGCCCACTGCAGGGGCATGTCGACCGTGGCTTCACGTTGCTCCGCGGCCTCGTCAGCACCTGAAGCCCTCCTCCGAGTTCAGTGCCTGTGCGACCATCGAGCAGCCCACGTCGCCCTCGTTGGTCGGTAACGTAATTGCATGTCAAGCTCAGACTCAGTCACCCTTCGTTCTCGCAAAGAAGCAGACGTCGACGTGCTCTTCCAGCTCGCAGCGGATCTCAGCACTTGGGAGGAGCGGAGCCCGGCGTCACCGGTTCCGCTCACGCGGGACGCATTTGAGGCTCGCCTCGCTCAGGCTGATGCCGACTCTTCAGGGAAGAACGTGCGTTTCGTCATCGAAGTGAACGGTGATGCCGTGGGGAGTGTTTCGCTCTTCGACTTCGACGAGCTCGCTCGCCATGCGGAGGTCGGCATTGCGATGGTGGCCGAGTCTCGTGGGAAGGGCATCGGGACGAAAGCGATCTCCCAGATCGTCGAGTTCGCATTCGTGCGCTGCAACCTGCGCCGAATACATCTGCAAGCGATTGCGTCGAACCTTGGCGCCATCCGCGCCTACGAGAAGGCGGGTTTCGTCATTGAAGGTCGCCAGCGCGAGCACGCATGGGTCCGTGGTCGATACGAGGACATCGTCATCATGGGGCTCCTCCGCTCGGACTGGAAATCCCAGCTCGGACAGACGGATGACGCGTGAAGCGATCCGCCGAAGCGGACGCGAACGTCAAGACACCAACCGGTGCGCCCGGTGGGGCTCGAACCCACGACCCGCGGATTAAAAGTCCGATGCTCTACCAACTGAGCTACAGGCGCGTACTGATCTAAGTACTGAACTAATCTAGCGTGGTTTGTACAACCGCTCATGCGCGCTTACGCACGTCCCAGACCACAGGCACCACCACGGGCGGACCGACAGGAGAGACGCACACCGCATGTCAGACGAATTCCACAAACCGACCATGTTCGGCAGTGACCGGTTCGACAAATTCCTGGGGGGCGAGGATCCGGCCCACCTCAATCGAGTTGCACACGACACCGCTCACGCGCTTTTGTCGCGTGTGCGGGCGAATCCCGAACCGGACGTCGTCGACCGCCTCGTCACCTTCACCGACCTGAACGGAATCGATGCGATCGCCGAGCTGTGGGCGCATTCGGGTGCGAAGACCCTGCCAGGCGCGCTGTGGCGGATCTACCTGATCCGGCTGCTGATCAGGCAGGACGCCGAAAGCATCAGCTACGTATATCAGCGGGGCGTCGACGAGGCGAACACGATCGATCCTCTGGTGGCCGGCGCGATCGTGCCGACCGGTCCGGCCGAGATCACTGAACTCGCCGACCGCATCCTGCGCGGCCTCTTCGAGGGAGACTTCGCCGTTGCGCTCGATCGCGCCGCCGCGTTCTGCCGGGTGGCGTCCATCGGGTGCACTACGCTCGCGGACGACCTGGATCCCACAGAACCGGAGCGCGCCAGCGAGTTGACTACGCGTGCGCTGCGATTCTCGAAGATCGCATCCGAGCTCACGAGCTGTGCACGCTTGTGGAGAGCTGAGTCACTCGAGTAGCCGACCCGCTCGCAAAGCCTGGTCAGCATTCTGCCGCGGTGTTCTCAGCGCAGCGACTTCAGCATCTCGAGATCGCGCTCGGCGCGGTTGAGGTCGTACGGCTCGCTGCGCCCAGTGAGCACGAAGCCCCTCTTCCGGTAGGCCGCTTGGGCGCGATCATTGCGCTCGTGCACGAACAGGGAGAGGCGGTCGGATCGTTCTCTCGCCCACGCCTCGACACCTTCGAGCAGAGCATCGGTGACACCGAAACGGATGCCGCGGAAATCCGGGGTGACATAGACGCCGACCAGCACCGGGGTGGCTTTGGGCGCTGGGAGGTATGCGCCCATCGTCCCGATCCAGCGGCCGTCGGGAGTGATCGCGGCGAGCTTCACGCTTTTCATCGAGTTGGAACGCGCCGCGTTCTCACGCCACTCCCATTCGCCCTTGTCACGCGCGCGGTCGAGGGTCTCGGTGAATGCCATCGGAGTGTCAGCGAGCATCTCGAGTCGCAGCGCACGGACATCCTTCCAGTCGTCGGCGCCAACGGGTCTCACCGTGAACTCCACGAACCCAGCCTATGCGTCGCCTCTTGACCACGAAGTCATCGGCGGCACAGTATCGGCGGCACAGTAGTCTGCTCGGCGGACTGTTCAGGGAACTACTCGGCGGACTGTTCAGGGAACTGCTCGGCGGATTGTTCAGAGATCTGGTCGGCGAACTGCTCAGCAATCGGCTCCGCAGGGTCGGATCCTTCGTTGCTCATAACCGCGATCGCCGTCGCTTCCTCCGGAAACCAGCCGAGCCACGATCGATAGCCGGGGTTGTCTCCGGCATGGAACAGCGCGTGCCGTCCGCCCGCGGTTCCGACGTAGAGGCCGTATCCATAGCCGGTCGCGACTGCCCATCCGTCTGACGAGGCGTCGGGGACGGAGGCGTGAGCCGCGGTCATCAGTCTCAGCGAGGCTGGCGAGATCAGGTCGCCGCGGTGAAGGGCGTGGGCGAACGTCGTGAGATCGGTGGGGGTCGACCAGAGGTCACCAGTGCCCGGGATCTCGGCGAGACGGGGGATGAAGCCGGTTTGGCGGCCGTCGATGTGCCCGAGGGCGACCCCTGGTCCTTCCGGGTTGGTCCCCGACGTGGTGGACACCATCCCGACAGGTCGAAAGATGGACTCGGTCACGAATTCCGCGTAGGTGGTCCCGGCTGCCGTTTCGATGACTTTCGAGGCGAGGGCGTAACCCGGTCCCGAGTATTGCCAGCCTGTGCCCGGCTTACTCAGCAGAGGGAGACCGGCTATCGCTTGCAGCAGTGCGTCCAGGCCGGTCGGCGACATGATGTCGTAGTTTGGGATGTCCTTCCAGTGGCCGAATCCGGCAGTGTGCGACAACAACCTGTGCATCGTCACGTCGGACCACTCAGCCGGTGCGTCGGGTAGGGTGCGGGCGATCGGAGCGGCGAGGTCGAGCATTCCGCGTTCGGCGAGCATCAACGCACAGACGGCAACGAATTGCTTGCTGATGGATGAAGCTTGGAATCGGGTGCTCTGGTCGTTGGGCTCCTGGAAGGCGTCGTTGGCCGTCAGCTCGGCGGCGACCACGATTCGCGACCCAGTCCTGCTCTCCCCGGCGCCTCGGAACGCTGGACGAATGCGTTGTGCGATTTCCACGTCGCGAGCCTACGCCGCGGCGTCGACACGCGTGGCAGAGGATGTTCGCCACTGGCGCACGCACGGAGCCGGGCTGGGCGGCGCTGGTAAGCTGTTATGCGGTTGGGTCGCAGTAACCCCGGGCTCCAAAATTCGCCGCTTCGAGCGGCCTCGCGCCGAGAGGCGTTCTGCGACCCGGCCGCCTATTCTTGCTGCGGCCATTGCTCTTTCCGCGGCGCTTCCTGCCGCCAGTGATCTTCGTGCCGCGACTGCTCTTGTACCCGCGACTGCTCTTGTACCCGCGACTGCTCTTCCTGCCGTCACGCGGACTCTTGCCGCCCGGTTTATCCGAATCGACTCTTGCCGCCCGGTCTATCCGAATCGACTCTTGCCGCGCGCCTTATCCGAATCGGCCGCTGACGTAGTCCTCAGTGGCTTGGACGCTCGGGTTCGAGAAGATCGACACGGTGTCGCCGTATTCGATCAGCTTTCCCGGCTTGCCCGTGCCTGCGATGTTGAAGAACGCTGTGCGGTCGGACACCCGTGATGCCTGCTGCATATTGTGCGTCACGATCACGATCGTGTAGTCGTTCTTGAGCTCCTCGATCAGGTCCTCGATGGCGAGTGTCGAAATCGGGTCGAGTGCCGAGCACGGCTCGTCCATCAGCAGCACATCCGGGGAGACCGCGATCGCGCGGGCGATGCACAGCCTCTGCTGCTGACCGCCGGACAGCCCCGCGCCGGGGAGGTGCAGACGATCCTTGACCTCGTTCCAGAGGTTGGCGCCGACGAGCGAGCTTTCGACCAGGTTGTCGGCATCCGATTTCGAGATCCGCCTGTTGTTGAGTTTGACGCCGGCAAGCACGTTGTCCCGGATCGACATCGTCGGAAACGGGTTCGCACGCTGGAACACCATGCCGACCTGGCGGCGCACGAGCACGGGGTCGACGCCGGGGGCGTAGAGGTCGTTGCCGTCGATCAGCACCTCGCCCTTCACGTGTGCGCCCGGAATGACTTCGTGCATCCGGTTCAGGGTGCGGAGGAAGGTGGACTTGCCGCAACCGCTCGGCCCGATGAAGGCGGTGACCGTCCGCGGCTCGATGGTTATCGAGACGCCCTCGACAGCCAGGAAGTCGCTGTAGAAGACGTTCAGGTCGTTGACTTCGATTCGCTTGGACACGTACTTGATCCGTTTCGTTCGGGTGAGCCGGATGGGCTGGGACGGTGGGGGCCTACCGGAGGCCCTTCGGAGCGAACACCTTCGCCACGATCCTGGCGATGAGGTTCAGGATGACGACGATGATGATGAGGAGGAGTGCTGCTCCCCAGGCCGACGCGAACGAGGCCGCGACGTTGGTGCCCGGGAACTTGTAGCCGGTGTAGACCATGACCGGGAGGGTCTGCATTGGCCCGCTGAAGGGGTTGGAGTTGAAATTGTTGGTGAAGCTCGCGGCCATGAAGATCGGGGCGGTTTCGCCGATGACGCGCGCGATGGCGAGCATCACGCCGGTGACGAGTCCGGCAATGGCCGTCGGCAGGACGATCTTTACAATGGTCAGGAACTTGGAGACGCCGAGTGCGTAGGATGCTTCGCGCAGTTCGTGCGAGACGAGTTTGAGCATTTCTTCGCTCGAGCGCACGACGATCGGGATCATCAGCACCGAGAGCGCGACGGAAGCCGAGAAACCGCTGAACGCTTTCGGTCCCAGAATCAGTGTGAACAGGGAGAAGGCGAACAGTCCGGCAACGATCGAGGGGATGCCCGTCATCACGTCGACGAGGAATGTGACGGTGCGCGGCATCCAGTGCCCCGGCTTCGCGTATTCCACCAGGTAGATGGCGGTCAGAATGCCGACGGGGATCGAGATGAGGGCTGCGATGCCGGTGATGATGAGCGTGCCCACGATTGCCTGAAGCGCGCCCTGGGTGATCTCGACTTTCAGGGTCTGCGCGTTGAACGTGGTGCTGTAGCTGTGGCTGAGGAATGTCCAGTTCAGGGCGCCGACGCCATTGATGATGACCGTGATCAGTGTCGACAGAAGCGGTGCCAGAGCCAGGAGGAATGCGACGGTCACGAGTCCGCGAACGACCCGGTCCGTCGCGCGTCGGCGATTCTCCACGACGGCCGAGACGATCCCGAGGCCGACGAGGTAGACGACGGCGGCGAGTACAAGCCAGCCGACGACGTTGAAGCCGATCAGTGCGAGGAAGGCGGCACTGACGGCCAGCGCGCCGCCCAGCGCGTACAGCTCCGCGAAGCGCGGCAGTTGCCCGGCCTTCAGCGTATTGGCGCGAGGTTCGCGCGGCCGGCGTGCATTGTCGATCGCTGTGGCGCTCATCAGTGCGTTCCTTCTCCGTCGGCGTCCCCGTCAGCGCGGAGATCGCTGTCGGCGGTCCTGAGTGGTTGGCGTTCATCGTCTTCGACCGGTAGCGCGCCGCCCGCAGACAACTCCGTCGCCGCTTCGTTTGCGAGGATATGCGCGGCGATCGGTCCTGCGGACGCGTCCAGTTCCTCGACGTCCTCGATGCCGAGCGCGGGCTCCAGCGCACGGACGCGCTTCTTGGCCTTGCGTCCGCGCGCATCGGGTCCGGTTCGCGCGATGATCAAGCGGGCGACCATGTTGACCGCGAGGGAGATCACGAAAAGCATGAGGCCCGTACCGATGAGTGCCTGGCGCTGCAGAGTGTCGGCGATCGGGAAGTTGAGCGCGATGTTGGCTGCGACGGTCTGAGAGTTCTGTCCGTCGGTGAGCAGCCTTACGGAGAAGATGAGCGACGGCGAGATGATCAGAGCGATGGCCATCGTCTCGCCGAGCGCTCGACCGAGGCCGAGCAGCGTTGCACTGACGACACCGGAGCGCCCGTAGGGGAGGACCGCGACCCGGATCATCTCCCATTTGGTGGCACCGAGGGCGAGCGCGGCTTCTTCGTTGAGTCGCGGCGTCTGCAGGAAGATCTCACGTGAGATCGAGGTGATGATCGGAAGGATCATCACCGCCAGGACGATCGCACCGGCGAGGATGGTCGATCCGGTCGTGCTGACCTGTCCGCCGAACAAGGGGATCCAGCCGAGGTAATGATTGAGCCAGTCGGTCAGCGGCAGAAGGAACGGGCGGATGACGAAGATGCCCCAGAGTCCGTAGACGATGGATGGCACGGCCGCGAGCAGGTCTACGAGGTAACCGAGGATTCCTGCGATCCGGCGCGGCGCGTAATGGGAGATGAACAGAGCGATCCCGATTGCTACCGGTGCTCCCATGACGAGCGCGATCGCGGAGGCCCAGATGGTGCCCCAGATCAGAGGTGAGACGTAACTCCAGAAGCTCGAAAAACCTGCCGTCGGCCCTTTTGTCAGGTCTTCTGCGGAGTGCCAGTTGGCGGTGATCGCGGGTACGGCCTGAATGATCAGGAACAGCGCGACTCCGGCGAGGATCACCATGATCAGGGTGGCCGAGGCCGTACTGAGGAAATGGAAGATGCGATCCGCGGGGCGCGATTTGACCCGCGCTCCTCGTGCGCCGCCGCCGGGTGCGCCGGAACGAGGCGCGGAGCCGCCGGCGCGGCCGGTGTTGGTGGCGACCCTCGCGTGCGGCGGGGTAGCGGTCGTTTCGCTCACGTCACTCTTTCTCGAGCTGGTGTTTGTCGGGTTCGGCGGCCGGAGCTGAGGCGGCGGTTACCGTGTCGTGGTGGTCGTGGTGGTCGTGGTGGTCGTGGTGGTCGTGGTGCTCGTGGTGCTCGTGGTGCTCGATCAGTCGATCAGTCGATCAGTTTCAGGGTGTCTTGGATCTTCGCAAGCATGCTGGCAGGGATCGGGGCGGACCCGGCGTTTTTCGCCGCCACGGCCTGACCTATCTCGCTGGCTACGAAGCCGAGATAAGCCTTGGTGAGCGTCGCCTGGTGCGCGGATGTGAAGTGCGAGCAGACGATTTGGTAGGAGAGCAGTGGAATCGGGTAGGCGTCCGTTTCGGTGATCTTCGAATAGTCGAGCTTCTGGGTCAGGTCACCGGCCGTGCTCGGATCGTTCGTGGCCACGGCATCGAACGCGTTCGTGGCACCCGAGGCGCTGTAACTCACGAAGGTGTTACTGGTTCCGACTTGGATGTCGGCCGCTTTGGCTTTGCCGATCGAGCTCTGGTCTGCGTAGCCGATGGTTCCCACCCCGGACTCGACCGTGTTGACGACACCGGTGCCTCCCTGTTGGGCGCTGGTGCCCGTGATCGGCCATGTCGTCGAGGGGACGGTGGTCCAGATGCCGGGCTGCACATCGCGCAGGTACGTGCTGAAGTTGTCGGTGGTCCCCGAGGAGTCGGACCGTGTGACGGTCGTGATCGACCGGCTCGGCAGCACCACGCCCGGATTCTCGGCGGCGATGGCGGGATCATTCCATTTGGTGATCTTCTTGGTGAAGATCTTGGCGAGGGTCGCCGACCCGAGTTTGAGGTCGTCGATTCCGGGCAGGTTGTAGATGATGGCCACGCCGGAGAGGTAGACGGGGAGATCGTATCCGCCGCGAGAGCCGCAGGTCTTCTGTGATTTCGTCTGCTCGGCGGCGGTGAGCGGGGCGTCCGATCCTGCGAAGTCGTAGCTTCCGTTGAGCCAGTTGGTCACTCCGCCGCCCGAACCCTGGGACTTGTCGTAGTTGACGGTAATCCCGCCGGACTGGGCCGTGAAGGCGGCCGTCCAGGCTGCTTCGGCGTTTGCCTGTGCGCTGGATCCGCCACCGGTGAGCGTGCCGGCGAGTGAGCTGTAGTCGACTATCGTGTGGGACGAGTCGAGGGTGGTGGGGGAGCCGGTCCCGTCTCCGCCGCCCGCGGAGCATGCTGTGAGGGCGACTGCAGTTGCGACGGCGAGGGTGCCCGTCACGGCCGCATTCTTGAGCTTCACTGTGTTCCCTTCACATCGGGCTTTCCGCGCCTCACGTTGTGCTGGACCGGGTTGGCATGCAGAGTCCAGCTTGCGATGTTCGCGCACGGGACGGTGCTGGCCCGGGTGCGACGCTAATGCCGATGCCTTACCAGCGTCCCCCGCGAGGGTAAACGGAATCTTAACGGGCAGTGACGTGAAGCGGGAACGTCACGTTGAACTCCCGTCGTTCAGGCTTGTGGCCGTGCTGGTTCAGCCTTGTGGCCCGTACGTTTCGATCGTGACGATGCCGGCGCCCGGATTCGTCTTCGAGATGTGTACGACAGAGAATCCACCGGTTTCGAGGTCGCTGGCCTCGTTGAGGTAGCCGCCTGGTGGGCTGGCCGTGGCGAGCGCGATCTCGCGAAGAATTTCGGGCAGGAGCGGTCCGTGACTGCACAGGACTGCCGTTTTGCGAGCCCGCACGCGTTTGCCGACGACGGCGCGCACGTCGCTGGTTCCCTCTTCGTACGCATCTTGGCTGATGCGCGGCTCGTGCCGCGGTTTGACGCCTGTGGCGGCAGCGAGCGGAGCGACGGTCGAGACGCACCGGACGGCGGGGCTGGTGATGATCTTCTCGGGGTTCCAGGCTTGAATCGTCGGGACGTCGCCGGCCGCCTGTTTCACGCCTCGTTCGGTGAGTCGTCGTTCGGCGTCGCTTCCGCACCAGGACTCGCGTGGCGCCGCTTTCGCGTGCCGGAGAGCGATGATGGCGAAGGTGCTGGTGACACCACTGTCGACGAGGGCCACGAAGTTGTCGAGGATCTCGATGTCGCGCGCATAGCTGAGGTATCCGCGCGCTTTCTTGATCGTGATCCACTCCAGAGCCGCGATTTCGCCATTCGGAATGAATGTGGATTTCGCTATCGCATCCTCGGTGACTTCCGCCGCCCAGTAG
>FSXL01000109.1_pt1 | contig 22253 bp, 23 predicted proteins | sample 1638241 | NCBI WGS metagenome assembly FSXL01 (sample SAMEA3914788, study PRJEB12502) | metagenome | biome: forest; material: soil | place: Canada | collected 2011-07-03 | depth 0.1 m | reverse complement strand
TACACAATCGAAACCGCGAACGCCGGACAGGTCAACCTGACCGTCGACGAGCAGGGCGAGGGTCCGGCGGTACTGTTGCTGCACGGCGGCGGCGGTCCGCAGTCGGTCGCGTCCTTCGCCGAGTTGCTTGCCCAGCGCGCGCCTGCGCGGGTGATCACGCCGGTGCATCCAGGCTTCGGGGGCACCGAGCGACCCGACGAGCTGAAGACGATCGGGCAGCTCGCAGAGCTATATCTCAGCCTGCTTGAGGAGTTGGACTTGCGGGAAGTGATCGTGATCGGCAACTCTCTCGGTGGCTGGATCGCTGCTGAAATGGCGTCGCTCGGCTCGACCGACCGGCTGGGGCGCGTCGTGCTCGTCGACGCCGTCGGTATCGAGGTGCCGGGGCATCCGGTCGTCGACTTTTTTTCACTGACGATGCCTGAGGTGTTCGAGCGCAGCTACTACGAGCCGGCGAGGTTCGCGATCGATCCGTCAACGCTGCCGCCCGCGGCGCAGCAGGCGATGCTGGGAAACCGACAGGCGCTCGCGGTTTATGCGGGTGACACGTCGATGATGGATCCGGGACTCACGCAGCGGCTCGGTGCCGTGACGGTCCCGTGCCTGGTCGTTTGGGGTGAGAGCGACCGGATCGCCGACCCGGCCTACGGTCGCGCTTTCGCGGGCGCGATCCCCAGCGCCGAGTTCGAACTCCTAAGCGAGACCGGGCACATGCCGCAGCTCGAGACGCCCGAGAAGCTGCTCGCTGCGATCACCAACTTTTCGAGCCGGCACAGCAGCCACTGACCGTCCGGAATCAAAGGAGACAACAGCCATGCGCAACCTCAAGACCAATCCTGAACCGAACCGCTGGGCCGTGCTCACGCTACTTGGTGTCGCTCAGCTGATGGTCGTGCTCGATGGCACGATCGTAAATACCGCACTGCCCTCAGCACAGGCCGCACTGCACTTCTCGACCGACAGCCGACAGTGGATCATCACCGCCTACGCACTCGCGTTCGGCAGCCTGCTGCTGCTCGGCGGCAAGCTTGGAGATCTGTTCGGACGCAAATGGACGTTCATCGCAGGGCTGCTCGGCTTCTCACTCGCCTCCGCGCTCGGCGGCCTCGCAGACTCGTTCACGGTACTCGTCCTCGCCCGCGCGCTACAGGGAGCGTTCGCCGCTCTGCTGGCCCCATCGGCGCTTGGGCTGCTGACGGTCACGTTCGCGGGAACCCCGGACCGGTCAAAGGCGTTCGGCATCTTCGGCGCGATCGCCGCCAGCGGAGCATCGGTCGGGCTCTTGCTCGGCGGCGTGCTGACCACCGCCCTGTCCTGGCGCTGGTGCCTCTATGTCAACCCGCTGATAGCAATCCCGACTGCGATTTGCGCGCTAAGGCTGCTCGTCAACCAGAGCAACCCGCGACATGCCCGCATCGACCTGCCGGGCACGCTGCTCGCCGCAGGCGGAGTGTTCGCTCTCGTCTACGGCTTCTCCAACGCCGCGATGCACTCCTGGACAGCCCCCGCCACGATCATCGCGCTCGCCGCCAGCCCACTACTACTCACCGTCTTCATCATCGTTCAGCGGCGCGTGAGCGACCCGCTTCTGCCGCTGCATGTGGCCTGGGACCGCGGACGCGGCGGCGCTTACTTGTCGGTCGTCATCGCTGCATCGGGCATGTTCGCGGTGCTCCTGTTCCTCACCTTCTACATGCAGAAGGATCTCGGCTTCTCGCCGCTCAAGGAGGGTCTCGCGTTCCTGCCGATGTCAGCGACGATCGCGGTGACCTCCGTGACCGTCCAAGCACGGCTCCTGGCGCGCACCGGCGCCAAGCCGATCTTCGCTATCGGGATGGCATTCGGCGCGATCGCGATGACGCTGTTGACGCACCTCAGCGTGAACGGCGCCTACCTCAGCCACCTCCTACCGGGACTGATCATCTTCGGGCTGGGCATGGGTTGCATTATCGGCACCGGCTTCGCGACCGCCACGCTCGGCGTCCAGCCAAACGAAGCCGGCGTCGCCGCCGCGATGGTGAACACCTCGCAACAGATCGGCGGGTCAATCGGCACCGCACTACTCAGCACACTATTTGCCAGTGCCGCCGCCAGCTACACCGCCACCCACGGGCATCTCGCGGCGACGTCTAACGCTGCGCTCGTCCACGGCTACACCACCGCATTCGGGTGGGGAGCAGGAATCTTCGTCGTCGGGCTTGTGATCGTGCTGATCGTGCTACCCGCGAAGACCGGGGTGAGGCAGCACTCCCTGGCAGCGCTCGTCGCAGCACTCAGGACCTGAGCAGGCACGGGGCGGATCAACATCGAGTGCCTCCGCGAGCGTCGGGAAGTCCCGGCGCTCGCGGTGGTTTGCGACCAGGAGACCGAGTGCTCCGCCGCCTAGGCTTCCGCAAGCAGCGTGCGTAGCAGCTTGTCGAGCGTCTGTTGCTGTGGCTCCGACAACGGTCCAAACGACTCGCGGAGGACTTTCTCCATTATTTCGGCACCAGCCTGACGGACGCGCTCGCCTTCCGCTGTCAGCTGGTGGCGTATCGCACGCCCGCGGCCCGGCATCCGCTCGATCAACCTCCGAGCCTCCAGGCGACTCGCAAGCGCTCCGAACGACTGATCTGTCTGAAACGTCAACTGTGCCAGAGCATGTAACGACGCACCAGGATTCTCATGCAGATGCCGTAAAGCGTCCCACTGCACGACGCTCACACCCAGTTCGGCGAGCGCCGCATTCGCAGCGTTGTGATGGCGCATCTGCAGACGCTTCACCATCAGCCCCATGTCGCGAACCGAAGGCTTCACAGCGGCATCCCAGCGCACGGCCAGCTCTGGTAAGGCAAGTTTGCTTACACAAGCATCATGATATAAGCAGCATGATATAGGCCGCACCATTCTGGGCGAGGCACTGACGCGAGTTGAGGGCTAACCGCCTACGGGAAGACCGGGGAGGCGGTTGTCGTAGATTCCGACCGCGTCACCATCTTCCACGAACGCACGTGCCATTGGCATCGGCATGTACGGGTAGTCGCTGGCGAACAACACCTTGTCGCTGCCGTACAGATCGATCGCGAAACCAAGCGCCCCCGGGGTCGCGCTGACAGAGTCGACATAGAAACGAGTCCGCAGGTAGTCGGCAATGGTGGGGCCGTTGGTCTTACCGGATATGCGGTCGATACGTCCGTGTACCCACGGCAGCACACCACCAAGGTGGGGGTGGACAACGATGAGGTCCGGGCACTGATCAAGCGTGCCGCTCTCGATGAGATTCAACGCCGCGAGGGCAGTGGCGTACATCCATCCGGCGCCTATGGTGCTTGTGCGTGAGACGTTCGCGGACGGATGCCAGTTGCGTGCCTCCGGATGTAAGAACAGCGGCATACCCAGAGCTTCGATGCGCCGGAACACCGGCAGCGTCGCCTCGGTGGCGACCGGCTGCCCCGCGATCGTCGGGAGCATGCAGACACCACCTAACCCAAGGCGATGTGCTTGGTCCAACACCGCCAACGCGGCCTCGCTGTCCTGCATCGGGAGCATCGCCAGCCCGAAAAAGCTGCCACCGAGTGAGCTTTGCGCTGATGCCATTAGCCCGTTCGTTGAGTTGAGCAGTTCAGTTGCTTCGAGGGCCGGCAGGTCGAGCACTTCACCGAGCAGGTTCGGGCTACTGACCAGGACGTCAATGCCGGCCTCAGCGGCCGTGCCTAGTTGCCCGCCGAGGTCCGTGTGGGCCTCCGAAAGCGGGAGGGCGGCGCTGGTGCTCAGTTCGAAGACGTAGCCGGCATCCGTTTTACGGACGCGAGGGGGGCTCGTGCGCTGCTCGAACAGCTTTAGTGCGGCTGGCGGCAGCCAATGAGTCTGGTAGTCGACGACCGTCATCATCGCGCTGGCGGGTCAGTTCGTGACGCTGTTAGCTTCGGCGATGGCCTGGGCGCTCGCGCGAGCCAGCGCCTGTTCGAGTAGGCCGTCGGGGGCTGAGAAAGACGCCGCGTTGACGTTAGGCTCAGCGAGCTTGATCGATATCGCGTGCGGCCGTGCGAACTCGAGCAGCCCTTCATCGCCGTGCTTCCGCCCAAAGCCTGAGATCCCGGCGCCGCCGCCGAATGGGAGGCTTGAGATGGTCGCGAACGTAATGGCGCCATTGATGCTGGTCATTCCAGCACGGAGTTGTCGCGCGATCTCGAGTCCGCGGTCGCGGCTGAAGACCGCTGAGCCGAGCCCGAAGCTGGTGCTGTTGGCAACCTCGATCGCCTCATCGTCGGACTCGACCTCGAAGACAGCGAGCGTCGGACCGAATGTTTCCTCGCGGGCGATTAGAGCGTTTCGTGGAACGCCGGTCAGCACGATTGGCTCCGGGAACGGGTGCGCGATTGCGGCTGGATCACCGACGGCGACTCGCGCGCCGCGCGCGATTGCGTCGTCAACGTGCCGCCGGATCGTCTCGAGGTGCGCAGGAACTGGAATGGCTCCGAGTTGCGGCGACTGGTCCTGTGCTCCGCGGATCGCTTTTACCTTCTCCACAAGATGTTGCACGAAGGCGTCGTGGACGTCGGTCACGGCGATGGCGCGCTCAATCGCGACGCACCCGAAGCCGGTGTTCGTGAAAGCGCCCCAGGTCACGGCCTCTGCCGCCTGCTCCGGGTCGGCGTCGACGGCGATGACCGCGGCGTCGCTTCCACCGAGTTCAAGCAGCATTGGGGTGAGGTTCTCGGCGGCGGCGGCCATGATGCCGCGCCCGGTGCGAACCGATCCAGTGAATGAAACCTTGTCGACCCCACCTTGAACAAGGGCCTGCCCGGTCGCGCCAAAGCCGATCACAGTCTGCAGGACTGCACTGTCTGGAACGGCCCGCCCCCATGCGTCCGTCAGCCAGGACCCGACGGTCGGTGTGACCTCGCTTGGTTTGAACACGACTGCGTTGCCGGCAGCCATCGCGAATGCGACGGTGCCCATCGGAGTCATGGCTGGGAAGTTCCAGGGACCGATCACACCGACGACACCGTAGGGGAGATATTCGACCCGACCCCCGAGGTGCGGGAAGCGTGTTTCGACCTCGTGTCCGCCCAGGACTCGGGGGGCGTTCGTGGTGGCCCACGAGATCAGCTCTAGGCACTGCAAGATCTCGATTCGCGCGGCGTCCATGGTCTTGCCGTTTTCGCGATGGATCAGGTCGGCGAGTGCTTCCGCTCCCCGTGCGATTTCTGCGCGCCAACGCAGCAGGCCCCGAGTGCGGCCTTCGAAGCCGTCGTCCCACCACGGGCCAGCGGCCTGCTTTGCCCGCGCGATGGCCGCACGGACGTCCGCCTGATTATCGACTGTGTATTCGGCGACCAGTGCGCCAGTAGCAGGCTCGATGCTCCTGAGCTGGTCGCCAGCGTTCGCGTCGTTGCTGTCGCGGTTGGCCAAGTAGGCGCTGGCTTGCGTGTCAGCAGCTGTCATGTCATTCCTCGCTCGTGATCTGCTCTGGTAACTCGCCTACCAGGTACCGACCGTGTCACCCAGCACGAGGCGTAAGGCGCCGCGCAGCATCGTCGGCTCGTAACCGGGATGGAAATGGATGAGGTGAGTCAGCGAAACGCCCGCGATGTGACGCGCGAGCTCTTGGACGGCGGTTATCTCGTCGTCGGCGCGGCAGGCCTGAAGGATTGTCTCGTGGGCGGAATCACCGACGTTCCAGTTGCGAGGATCGAGGCTCTCAAACCGGCGTCGGTACCGCCGCGACCGGTCGTAGAACGGCGCGATCTGTCGCTTCAGCTCGCTCGGCGCATGGACGGCAAGCAGATCGTGAAACCGGTCGTGGGCGGTGTCCCATGCTTGGTAATCAACCTCGTCCACGGCCTGGCGCATGTTGCGTAGCTCACGGTCAAGACCAGCAACGTCAGGATCGGTCAGCCTCGGAAACGTAATCCCCAGCGCGAGGGTCTCGTAGAGAATCCGTGAGGCGTAGATCAACTCGAAGTCGGCGGGATTGAGCTCGGCTACGCGTACACGTTGGTTGGGAGCGGCCTGCACGAGGCCGTCGCGCTGCAGCTGCCGAACGGCCTCCCTTACGGGGGTGCGACTCAAGCCCAGGCGGCGCGCAAGCTCAGCCTGAGACACGGTTGTGCCAGGGGCGAGTTCGCCCTCGATGATCATTTCGCGCAGTTGGGCGTAGACGAGCCCGCCGGCCCGCTCGTCTGATGTCTCTTCTAGTTGCGTGTTCATCGCTCCATCCAGGTTCGGTCAAAGCACCTGATTAGGCGCCCTCGCACTCAGCCTGTTCCGTCACCTAGCGGGGCCCAGTTGCGTCCGAGTCAGCGTCCCCGATCGGAGAGGTCGATCGGGGACGCTGGCATGTCGGAACTGGGCGCGCGTAGAAATCATACACATCGCAAGCCAAACAGTACACAGTCTGCGACCGATTTATGTGAGTAGCGCCCGTAGTCAAGGCGATGTGCGCGTATTGGCTCACGACAGCTTGACAAAGTGTGTACCGTTTTGCATGTAGAAGAGTCGGGCAACGAGGGAGGGAAAGATGGAGGCATCGGCGGGCTTCACGCCGATGGAGGTCTTGCCAGCGCTTCCGAAGCGGCTGCGCGAGCGCACGATGTGCGGGGTCTTGCATCTGACCGCGCAGGAGTACCCGGACGGCGTCGCGGTGCGAGACAGCGACGGCCGGGTGAGCCTGACCTACCAAGAGTTCATGGTGCGGGTGGGCGAGGCGGCCGGGTGGCTGTCACGGCTCGGGGTGGAACGCGGCGATCACCTAGCCCTCATGTTTCCGAACTGCGCAGAGTTCCATGTGATCGACGCCGCTGCGATGTTGCTCGGCACGGTGCCGTTCTCGCTGTACAACACCTCCGCGCCGAACCAGATCGCCGACGTCATGCTTGACGCGAAGTCGCGTTTGGCTCTGCGCCTCGAAGGCGGGAACGCCGCTCTCGCTGAGGCTCAGGAACTCGTAGGAGGGTCCTTTGAGCTGATGACCCTGCCGGCGCTGCCGGCGCGCCTCGCCGCCCCCTGGCCTGGCCCTGAGGCATCAGCATTGAGCGCTGCGGATCTTGCGGCGGCCGCAGCCACAGTTACGGCTGAGGACCTGATCACGTGCATATATACATCTGGTTCGACCGGTGTCCCTAAGCGCGTTGAGATCACGCACGGCAACGTGGTCGCGGAGGTAACGGCATTAGAGCTGGCCGTCGCCCCGCCAGCTGGGGAACCTCACCTGTCATTTCTGCCGGCCGCTCATATCGCCGATCGTGTCCGCTCCCACTACGGAGCCTTGATGGCGTTCGCTCAGGGCGTCGTCACGATCGCCGACATGGCGGCGTTGCCTGAAGTCTTGAGGGCCGAGCGTCCGCGCTTGTTCGGAGGTGTGCCACGTGTGTGGGAAAAGCTCCGCGCCGCCGTCGAAGCTGAATATGGCTTGGAGGTTTCAGCCCGAGCTTTCGACGATCCGGATATGGCCTCGCGGATTCGTGCCGAGATTGGCCTCGATCGCGCCGAATGGGTTGTCACGGGATCCGCAGCCACGGTTGACGGTCAGTTCGAATTCTTCGACGCGCTTGGAATCGAGATCCACGAGCTGTGGGGAATGACGGAGACCTGCTCGGTGGCGACCACGAACCTGCCCGGCGCGCGAAAGCTTGGGTCAGTCGGTAGGCCGCTACCAGGCGTTGAGATCCGGATCGACGATGACGGCGAGATCCTTGTCCGCGGAGCGACGGTCGCCCGGTCGGCTATAGCCGCTGCTGCGATCGGAGAAAGCGACGAGATCGCTGCCGCGGGTTGGCTGCGTACCGGCGACCTAGGTCGAGTCGACGATGACGGCTTTCTCTGGCTGACCGGGCGTAAGAAGGAGATCGCGATTAATTCGTCGGGTAAAAATCTGCACCCGGCGCACATCGAAAGCGTCCTTAAGGGGGCCGGGAAAGGTATCGCAGACGCGTGTGTGATCGCCGACCGACGGCCCTACGTCGCGGCCCTAATCGTGCCCGACCCGGAACTTCGCACAGACATGTCGCCTGACGCGGTGACTGCCGCCATCAGACCACTGGTGGCGGCTGCCAACTCCAAGCTATCCCGTGTCGAGCAGATCAAGCGCTTCACGGTACTGGGCGACGTTTGGTCGCCTGAGTCCGGCGAGCTCACGGGCACCTTAAAGCTGCGGCGTGCGGTCGTTGAGGATCGCTACCGCGACGAGATCGAAGAGTTGTACCGATGAGCGGCGCCGACGCGGTTTTAGTTACCGAGGAGGCAGGCTTGATGGTCGTGACGATCAACCGGCCGGAGGCTCGTAACGCTGTAAACGCGGAGGTTGCGAGCGGCATTGGCCAAGCTATGGAAAGGCTTGACGAGTCAGCAGATCTCCGAGTCGCCATTCTCACCGGTGCCGGCGGGACCTTCTGCTCAGGAATGGACCTTGGCGGGTTTCGCACTGCTGCTCGTCCATCCTACGAGGACCGTGGGTTCGGTGGGATGACCCGCAGGCCGCCTGCGAAGCCGATCATCGCCGCCGTTGAGGGCTACGCGGTAGCGGGAGGTTTCGAACTCGCGATTGCCTGCGACCTGATCGTGGCAGCCGAGGACGCACAGTTCGCTTTGCCTGAGGTAAGGCGCGGTCTGATCGCAAAAGCTGGCGGGCTGCTGCATCTGCCGCAGCGCATGCCCTACCACGTGGTTGCGGAACTCGCACTGATCGGTGCGATGCACCCGGCTCGCCGGCTGCACGAACTCGGTGTTGTCAACCGACTCGTGCCAGCGGGCGAGGCGCTGTCGGGCGCCGCAGGACTGGCAAGGGAAATCATCGCCAACGCGCCACTGGCAGTCGCGGCCACCAAGGAGATTCTCGTCGCCCAGCGCGACTGGAGCAGCGACGACATGTGGGAGCGCCAGGAGGCGATCGCCGAGAAGGCGATCTCCTCCGACGACGCGCGCGAAGGCGCGGCGGCGTTCAAGGAAAAACGTGCTCCTAAATGGCAGGGGCGATGACCACGCTGGAGGCGGAGACCGTGAAGAGCGAAGCCAAGACGATGCTCGCGGCGCGCGCGCACGAGGGCGCCGCGGATCTGCGGCTCGAGGAGGTCCCGCGTCCTACGCCAGGGGCTGGTGAGGTGGTGATCGCTGTCGCCTCTGCGGGTGTCGCGAGCGGACTGCTAAGTCTGTGGCAGAAGGGCCTGTACCCGATCCTGCCGCGCACCTTGGGCAACACCGCCTCGGGAACGATTGCCGAGGTCGGTCCTGGCGTTTCGTCGTTCAAGGTCGGCGACCGGGTGCGAGTGCACGCACCACTGTCGTGTCGGCGCTGTCGTTACTGCCTCGCAGACCAGGAACAGTTCTGCCGGCAAGCATCGGTACTCGGACACGGGATCTTTGGGCCCGACGCGATGGACCTGCACCGCCGCTACCTGGACGGTGCGCTGGCGGAGCAGTTGCTCGTGCCGGAGTGGGCAGTTGATCCGCTGCCGGAGGAGGTGAGCTTCGACGCGGCCGCCAAGATCCACGACGTCTCGGACGGGCTACGCGCACTACGCATCGCAGAACTGCCACCCGGCGCCACGATCGTCGTGACAGCTGCTACCGGTGTTCTGGGTTGCGCGATCGTGCGCCTCGCGCCGAAGTTCGGCGTGGCCCGGATCGTCGCTGTTGGGCGCTCTCGCGCTCGGCTGGAACAGACACGGGCGCTGGCCCCGGATCTGGTCGACACCCTCGCGCTCGAAGACCTGCCCGACGGTTGGCAAGAGGCGAGTCAGCTGACCGCAGCCCTTCGCGAGTTGGTGCCAGAAGGACCTGACGCGCTGTTCGATTTCTTCGAAGAGGGACAGGCCACCTGGCAGGCGATTCGGTCCCTGCGGCACCGCGGGACGGCTGTGCTGATGGCGCCCAACTCTGAGCCGATGCCTGTCTCATCGCTGGCCATGCTCGCCAACGGCTGGCGCATCATCGGAACCAGAGGGTGCACTCGACGTGACACACACGACGTCACACATTGGCTGCAGGAGGGCTCGCTACGAATTGACGACCTCATCACTCATCGCTTCCCGCTTTCACAGATCGCTGAGGCGACGCTCGCGGTGCGGGAACGAACGGAGCCGACATGGATGGTCGTTGTGCATCCGGGTGAGCGATGAGCGAGCAAGCCACAAGCGGACGCGGACCAGGCGCGCTGATCGCAAAGATGGACAACCTCGACCGGTTGCGTTTTGCCGCGCTCGCGCTCGCCCAGCCGCCCAGCTCTCAGCGACGCTGGGTCCAGCTGGGAAACATGCGCGGCGCCTGTGAGATCCTCGACATCCACGCGGGATCGATCGATCTATTCGAGCGCGAAGGCGTGCTAACGGATGAGCAGGCGCGGTCCATGCGCAAGGTCTTGGCCGGCTACCTCGACCTGCGCGAGACACGCGAGGACATTCTCGAAGAGCGGCGCGCGGAGCCACGTGACTTTCTGTGGAGTGACGCCCTGGAGGACGAGGATTGGCGCCGCCTGCGCCATCTTGCCCGTGATTGCTACCTGACCCTCAGTGAAGGAAGGCCACCCCTAATCGATGACTGAGCAAGGCGTTACCCATACCCCAAGCCTTTGGGGAGCAATGGCACCCGAGGACGCCGAGCGTTGGGGCCAAGACATCTTGGATCCCGACGAGCGCCGACGCTGGTGTATGGCGGTTCTCTGGGGCGGTCTCCCACACCTGTGGAGCAGCAGCGCGCAAGTGCCGCGGCAGGTCGCCGTCGATCAACTCGACCTACGGCCCGGCGATCGGGTGCTGATCGTGGGCGAGGCAGTGGCGGGGATTGGCTTCGACGATCAGGTACGAGCCGGTGTCACTCCGGGAGGAGAGGTAATCGTCCACGACCTACGCGGTCAGGTACTCGACATGATGCGCGCTGGGGAACGGCCACAGTGGGAATGGACGGAAACGCGGGCGTATCCCGATCATCACTTCGACGCTGTCTTCGTAGCGCAGGCGGTATCGCACGCTGAGGACTGGGCCCGCGAAGGTGCGGAACTGCTGCGGGTGCTAAGGCCGGGACGGCCGTTGGTGCTGGCGGAGATCATGTTCTCGGACGTCTTCTTCAGTCGTGCACAAGCCGATGTCCACCTTGAGTATTGGGTTCGGAAGCTGCTTGAGGGGATCGGCGAGTCCTTCGAGACGCTTGTCGGGTACGGCCAGGACGAGCTCGTCGCGGCGCTTGGCAGTGGGCTCGATCGGCTTCAGACGTTCGAGTGGCGCGGGGTCGAGCTGCTCTGGGGACGCAAACCGCAAGCGGGAAGTGTGAGATGACTGCGCTGCTGCTCGGGCATTCGACGGGGATGCTGCGCGTCGATCTCGAGACGCGCCGAGGACGCGCAGTACTTGAGGGGCCGCGGGTCATGTCGGTTGCTGTAGACCGCGGTTATCCGGGACGGGCTTACGCCGCCACTTGGCACGACGGCTTATGGCGTAGCGACGACGACGGCATGACATGGAGGCAGTGCGCAGCGGCTGCCCCAGGCCAGGCATTTGCGCGGGTGGCAGTGACGCCCCAGATAGATGGATCGAGCCCAGCGACCGTTTATGTCGGCACCGAGCCCTCGGCGGTGTTGCGCTCGGACGACGGCGGCAGCACCTTTGCGGAGCTTGACGCCTTACAGGACGTCCCCTCACGGCCGGAGTGGTCATTCCCACCCCGCCCCAACACAAGTCACGTGTGGACGATCGCGATCGATCCGTACGACCCGGACATCGTGCACGTCGGGATCGAGCTCGGCGGCGTCATCTCGACCTTCGATGGCGGCCGCAGCTGGCGTGACAGGCAGCCAGGTGCCGACACCGACTGTCACACATTGAAGATGCACCGGCTTGCTCCGGGGCGCATCTATGAAGCCGGTGGTGCCTGTTACTGCGAGAGCGCTGACCAGGGTGCGACATGGGTCCGCGACCTCGACGGTATCCCTGAGGAGCTTCGGTACTTTTACAGCCTGGCCGTCGACCCAGGCGACCCAGACACGCTCGTGCTAACAGCCTCACGCGATCCTTTCCACGGGCACCACACCACTCCGCCAGAGCGCGCCTGGGGTACGGCTTATCGCCGTACCGCGCAAAACAAGTGGCAGCAATTGACCAACGGATTCCCTGCGCCCGAAGGCACGGCAATGGGCTGGTTTGTCACCGACGAGGTCACGGCGGGACTGTTCCACTACGTCACGCCGCAGCGCCGAATCTTCGCCTCGGTCGACGGTGCCGCCAATTGGACCGAGATCGACTGGGACTCGGCGGACGCAGATGCTGATGTCGTTGTGCGTTGGGCTGAATCGACGGTCGCTGCGTGACTTCAATGGACCTCACGATGCTCAGTCGAGGACAGCGATGACACTGGTCCGAACCCGCCGCAACCGGCGGGCAGCTTCGTCGAAGCTGTCGAACCCCACTGCTCCGGTGCTTGAGCTGCGAGCGATCGAAAAGCGCTACGGCGGTGTGCGCGCGCTCACCGGAACCGACTTCTGCCTGAGCGAACCCGGAACCGTACACGGCCTGCTCGGGGAGAACGGCTCGGGCAAGTCGACGCTGCTGGGTGTGCTCTCAGGCCAGATCCGACCGGACAGCGGCGAGGTACTTATAGGAGGCGAGAGGGTTTCGTTCTCCACACCCGCCGACGCGCTCGCGCAGGGTATCGCCATGGTGTCCCAGGAGACGGCGGTCGCGCCGCATCTTTCCGTGACGGAGAACGTCCTGCTCGGCCGCCGATTTGTCCATTCGATGACCGGGATTGACTGGCCTGCCTCGCGCCGTCGCGCGGCGGCAGTGCTCGAAAGCCTCGGCCTCGACTACGACCTCGATGCTCGCGTCGGCGATCTCAGGCCGGACCAGCGGCAGATGATCGAGATCGCGCGGGCGCTCTCGATGGAGGCGCAGATCCTCATTCTGGACGAACCGACCAGTTCGCTCACCGACGACGAGGTAGAGCGGCTGTTGGCGGTCCTCGTCAATCTCAAAGAGCGCGGTGTCTCGACGATCTTCGTATCCCACCGCCTAGGCGAGGTTCTCGCCATCTGTGACGAGCTCACGGTGCTGCGCGATGGACGCGACGTCGAGTCCGGGCCGGCATCGAGCTACGACGCCGCTTCGCTGGTCGGTGCGATGACCGACGGTGCTCATGAAACCTCCGAGCGCACATCACGACCAATGTCGAGCGACAGTCGCCTCTCGATCCGCGCGCTAAGTGCGCCGGGCGTGAAAGAGGTCGACTTGGACGTGCGCGCAGGTGAGATCGTCGGCCTTGCCGGATTGCTGGGCGCTGGCCGCGCCGAACTGCTTGAAACGATCTTCGGCGTCCGCCGGGCGACAGCCGGCGAGATCTTGCTCGACGGAGAACCACTGGTGGCCGATGAGCCACGCGCCGCGGTTGAGCGAGGCATCGGCTACCTCCCGCCCGATCGCAAAGGCCAAGGCCTCGTGCTCAGCATGAGCGCTGCCCAGAACCTCGCGATGGTCACGACACTCCAACGCCGACGCCTGAGCATGCCCAACAAGGGGCAAGAGCTCGAACTCGTGACGGACATGAGTGCGCGCATGCGTCTTCGTATCGCCGATCCGGACGCGCCTGTGCGCACGCTGAGCGGGGGCAACCAGCAGAAAGTGGCCCTCGCGAAATGGCTGATCAACAAACCTCGCGTGTTGCTCCTTGACGAGCCAACGAGGGGCGTTGACGTGGCGGCGAAGCTCGAGATACATCAGCTGCTCCGTGAGGTCGCAGACAGCGGCGTCGCACTGATGGTGAGCTCGTCTGAGAACGACGAGCTGCTCGAGCTTGCCGACCGAATCGTCGTCATGTTTCGCGGCCGTGTTGTCGCATCCCACAACTCCGGGGAGGCGACCGCGAGCGCCTTGACCCGTCTCACCGCAGGAGTGCTCGAGTGATCCAGGAGACTCAACCGCAGGCCCAAGATGCGATCAAGACATCACCGGCGCGTCCGGCCCTTGCGCGGACATGGCGAGGTACGCGCCAGTTCCGACCCGTGCTCGTGCTGCTGGTCGCGCTTGTGATCTTCTTCGCAATCACCCAGCCCGTCTTCACGTCATCGGCCAACCTCGCCGATCTCGGCACCGCGGTTTCCGGCCTTTGGGTCGTCGCGATAGGCATGACCTTCGTGCTCCTGTCCGGCGGGATCGACCTCTCCGTCGGTGCGATGATCGCCTTCTTGGGCATCTTCCTCGCGAAGATGCTCGGACTCGGGATTCCGGGGGGGCTCGTGGTGCTGATGACCATCCTCGCAGGCGCGCTCATCGGCGCCGGAATCAACGGCGTGATGATCGGCAAGCTCAGACTCTCGTTCTTCGTCGTGACCCTCGCGTCGATGACCGCCCTGACCGGAGTCGTTAATCTATGGTCGGCGACCCAATCGTTCTACGTGAACGCACCGGTCTTCGCCGATCTGGCGATCAACCACTTGCTCGGTGTCCCGGTCCCGATCTGGATCATGGCCGCTGTGCTCGCAGTCGGCCTGTTCGTTCAGCGACGTACGTACTTCGGCCGCGATGTCTATGCCGTAGGTGGAAACATGACCGCGGCCCAGCTCTCCGGTATCCGCACATCGCGAACGCTGATCGCGGTGTACGGGCTGTCCGGCGGCTGTGCCGCGCTGGCGGCTGTCATCGGCGTTGGTCGTGTCGGCTCGGCAAGCCCAATTGTGGATCCCACGGTCTCGCTCGAGGCGATCGCTGCGGTTCTGCTTGGAGGAACGACTCTTGAGGGCGGCACCGGCAGCATCGTCGGCACCGGCCTGGGCGTCCTTTTCATCGGCGTCCTGCAAAACGGTCTCGGATTGGCCGGGGTCCCCAGCTTTTGGCAGGAGGTCGTCACAGGCGTGATTCTCGTCAGCGCCGTGCTTGGAAATCGGCTTGCTTCGGACCCCGGCGCGCTCACGCGTTGGCCGGTTCGTTCGCGCTCTAGGCACACGCGCGCCGCTCAGTCACAGCCCTGACCCGGCTAACTCACTCACCTTCACCCACAACCAACAGACGATGCAGATCGGTGCGAGGTGTCGTATCACGCACCTAATAAGGAGGAGTTGTAGTGCTTCATAGGTTCTCACTGAGGCGGCTGGCCTCAGTTCTCGTGCCGATGGCCGTCCTGGCCGTCCCGGCAACAGCATTAGCCATCAGCACCTCGGCTACATACAACGGGCCAGACGCGACCCTGCAGCACAGCTACCCGAAGCCGACGATCAAGAAAGGCACGAAGTTCTTCGTTGGCTTCTCGAACCTCAACGGTTCTGAGGCGTCGACGCTCGCGATTCAGAACGCCGCGAAGAGAGAGGCAGAGAGGCTCGGCGGGAAGTTTGTCGCATATGACGCAGCGGCGTCGGTCACTACCCAGGTCAACCAGGTCAACCAGATGCTTGCTCAGCACGTGACCGCGCTCGTTCTTTGGCCGATCGACCCGACCTCGCTCACACCTAGTCTCACCGCTGCCAAGAAGCAGAAGGTAACGGTTGTCAACATCGGCACCCCGCCGATCGCCGGGCAGCCGGTCCCTGCCGGCTACGCGACGAGCATGCTGCAGGGAACAGACCAGGTCGCTTTCTGCGCGGCGCAGTCGGCGGCGAAGGCAGCCCCGGGCAGCACGTTCGCGACGATCGGGGACTCGATCCCCGTCCCGTCGCTCACCTATATGGTGCAGCGCTTCCAATACTGGGGCAAGAAGTTCGGCCTGCACTTCGTCGGCAACGTCGACACGCAGGGAGACGGCCCGTCCGCCGGTGCGACGGCAATGGGCACGGTTCTCTCGCAGTGGCCCACTGTGAAGGATGTGTTCGCCTGGGGCGACACTGTTGCCGGCGGAGCCGCAACGACGGCATCCGGACAGGGCAAGAAGGTCAACGTCACCGGCGCGAATGGTTCTTCGGCGGCGTTCTCGATGATCAAGAGCGGGCAGATGCTCGCCACCTTCAAATACAACGCTGGCGTCGTCGGTAAGCAGCTCGTCGACGCCTTGTACGACGAGGTCACGCACCAGCACCGGTCCGCGATTCCGAAGCAGACCTCCGCTATCGGGACGTGCGTCACCAAGGCCAACGTCTCAAAGGTGACGCCGGTCGGCTAGCTCGGTGTTCTAAATAGAAGCCGTTGGGTCGCCGCCTGCTGCGCGCAGGGGGCGACCCCGCGGTGCTTCATAGGGACGGCCCCGGCTTGAGAGGCGCGATAGCCGTCCCCAACGTTGTACTGGAAAGGAGATGTCCATGACTGTGGAGCGCCGGTGGCCGGATGATGTTTACGTGCGAACTGCCTCGTCCGACGGTCGGCGCGTGTTTGCACAAGTGGCCTGTGGTGACGGTCGCAACATCCACGTTGCCGGCACTCTGCCGCTGGACACCGATCACAACGTGATCGGTGAGAACGACGTACGTGCGCAGACCGAAGCAGTGCTCGAACACATTCGCCGATCACTAGCCGCGTTCGGCGCAGGGCCTGGTGACGTGGTGCGCACGAAGACCTACGTCATCGATATGGCCGATTACCTCAAGCTCGGGGTCCCGGCGTGGATGAATTTCTTTGGCGATGACCCGCCGGCATCGACCACGGTGGGCGTGACAGCGCTCGCGGACCCGCGCGCACTGGTCGAGATTGAGGCCTACGCCGTCATCCCGGAGTAGGAGGAGCGGTGGCGACCGAGGTTGGCATCAAACGCTTCGTCACCGGCGAGGACGAGGATGGTGAGTCCTTCATCTGGAAGGGCGGCACTCCGACCAACACGAAGTATCCGACCCCGGCAGTCTCCTCGACGCTGCTGTGGGCGACCGATCGAACACCGACGGATTTCACGGGTTCGGAGGATGCTGGCGAATGGCTGCTCAGAACCGCGCCGCCTCCCGGAGGCTCGCGCCTGACGTACTTCACGCTCGAGCCGAACACGACAATGACGCGGATGCATCGCACAGACACCGTCGACTATGTGATCTGCGTCTCTGGGCGCATGAGCGCCCACATAGGAAGCTCCGTCGTCGATTTGGATCCTGGAGACGTCATCGTCATGCGAGGAGCGAGCCATGCTTGGTCAAATCCTCACGACGAACTCGCAGCTGTCGTCATCGTGTTACTCGATGGCGAGCCGAAGCGGGATGGGTCGTATGAATGAGCGCCACGCCATGGTGCGTCTGCCTGCACTCGACCTAGCTGACCTGACAGAAGATCAGCGGAAGGCGGTTTTGGAGATTGGGCGTTCGCGCGGAGGTAAAGCGAGCGGCCCGTTCAGTGTCTGGATTCGCAATCCCAGGCTGGCAGTGGCTGCCGGCGACTTGGGTGATGTCCTGAGAATCGAAGGCCACTTGGAGAGCCGTCTCTTCGAACTAGCGATCCTTGTCGTCGCGCGCCACTGGCGAGCGTCGTATCCATGGTCCGCGCACGTTCGCGCCGCGACCGAGGCCGGAGTGTCAGCGGAGGTGGTCGAGGCTGTGCGGCTGGGCGAAACCCCAGCGTTCGCGGACGCCTACGAGCAGGCGGTTTACGAGCTCGTAGTCGAGCTTCTGAAGTCAGGCACGCTAACCGACGCCACCTACAAGAACAATTTCGATCTCTTTGGAGCTGACGCTCTAATCGAGCTCGTTACGACGTGCGGCTTCTACACCACGGCTTCGCTCATCGCCAACACATTTGCGGTGGCGGTGCCAGATGACGAGCGACCATTCGATTGACCGCAATTCGTTTGGCGGACCTCAGGCAGCTCTTGGTACTTAGCTCGTCGCCCGCCTGCTAACGCCGCGATTAAGTCCAACTCGTGCCCAATCGACAGTCGGATTGAACTGCGAGTCAACTCTGATAATGCGAGGTGACTCGCATAAGTTGCGAAATCAGGCTAGTCTGTTCGTGAGAGTCCAATCTCATCTTGAGAAGGCACTGAGAGGAGCAGCGCATGAGCACGGCTAACTCACAAACACTGAATGTCCCCGCCGTCGGTGAGGTCGAGGTCACGGTCGATGACCGTGGCGAGGGGCAGGCCTTTTTGCTGCTGCACGGCGGCGCGGGTCCACAGTCGATGGCACCGTTCGCCGCGATTCTCGCGGAGCGCGATCAAAACCGGGTGCTCGTGCCGACGCACCCGGGCTTTGGCGGTACGCCGCGGCCGGACGGCCTGCGCAGCATCGCCGGGCTTGCTGCGACGTACGTGGCGCTGCTCGACGCGCTCGAGCTCGACGACGTGACGGTAATCGGAAACTCGATCGGCGGCTGGATCACATCCGAGATGGCGCTGTTGGGCTCGCCGCGGATCAGCGGCATCGTGCTAGTCGACGCCGTCGGCATCGAGGTTCCGGATCACAGTGTTGCGGACGTCTCGACGCTGTCGTTGCCCGAAATCATGGCGCTGTCCTTCCACGATCCTGCGCCGTTCCGCGTCGATCCGTCCACCCTGAGTGACGCGCAAAAGGCCGGCATGGCCGCCAACGCCGTCGCACTAAGTGTTTACGCGGGCACGATGGCAGACCCCACCCTGCTCGAGCGTCTGAGCGGCGTCGGCATCCCCACCCTCGTGCTCTGGGGGGCCAGCGATCAGATCGCCGACCCTGAGTACGGCCGCGCGTACGCCGCCGCGATCCACTGGGCGCGCTTTCAGATCCTGCCGGCGACCGGTCACATGCCCCAGCTAGAGACCCCAGATCTGCTCCTGCGAGCGATATGGGACTCAGGCGAGACGCCATACCACGGCACGTACACGACCTGAAGGAGCAGAGAGAATGCCATCAAGCGTCGCGATCACACGAATCACGCACAGCTGCCATCTGATCGAGATCGGCGGTCAGCGGATCCTCACAGACCCCTGGTTCAGCTCCACGGCGACCTATAGACCGGGCGAGCCAGTGTCACTCGACCTCGCCGGCCTTCCAGCGCTCGACGGGGTTCTGATCAGCCACGAGCACTACGACCACTGCGACCTCGACAAGTTCTTCGAGTACCGCGACCACAGCATCCCGCTCGTCGTGCCAAACACCGTGGGCCAGATGGCCCTCGATCACGACTTCCGCAACGTCACCGTCCTCGAGCCCTGGCAGAGCACCAAGATCGGGGACGTCACGATCACTGCCGCACCAGGCAAGCACGGGGTGTACGAGATCACCTTCATCCTGCAGAGCTTCGGTGAGACGGTCTACTTCGCCGGCGACACGATGGTCATCCCCGAGCTGCACGAGCTCCCGGAGCGCTTCGGTGCGATCGACGTAGCGTTGCTGCCGACCAACGGGCTGTGTATCCGGCCGCTCAACGACATGCAGGTCGTGATGGGAGCTGTTGAGGCTGCGGAGCTCACGGCGATACTGAAACCAAAGCTCGTCCTACCCCATCACTACGCGTTTACCAGCGGCTGGCTGGGCGATCGTCTGCTCACAAAAAAGGACAAGAATCCACAGCACTACGCGCAGGCCGCCGCCCGGCTTGCGCCGGAGAGCCTCGTCCGAATCGTCGACCCCGGAATCAGGGTGACCCTGTGAGTGCGAGCGAGGTCAGCGGAGTGGACATCGGCCCCGACATCGACCGGTCCCAGCCAAGGCCGCTGATCGCCGTGCTCGAGGCGAGGCCAGGACAAGCCGACGAGCTGAGAGCGATGATCGTAAGCCTCACCCGTGAGAACCGTCGCGAGGCTGGCTGCGTCGCGTTCATCCCATACGAGGTCGACAGGGTTCCTGGGAAGTTCTTCCTTTACGAGATCTTCGCTGACGCAGAGGCATTCGAGGTGCATCTCGAGATGGAACACGTTAAGCAGTTCCGGGCCGCTCTGCCGTCGGTCAGCGACAGCGGACCAACCGACCTTGCACAACTGGTCGAGATCCCAATCCAATGACAGCCGGCATTGACGGCGTCGGTATCCAGTTCGATGCTATCCCGCCGCGTGTGCGCGGTTCTCGCCGAGGTCCGCCTAGCGCGCCACGTTGCGATTGGCTGGCTGCGGGGGGAGGTCGCTCCCGGCAACGCATGGCAGCGGCCGTCACTGGATCGACGGAGCGCATCGTGTGAGTTACCGCAAGCGCCATAGCGGCAAGCGAGCGCTGCTCTACATCGATGGCTGACTGGACGACAATTGCTTCACTCGGAACCGCGGCCGGAACGCTGGTGCTCGCGGCGGCAACGTTCTCATCTGTGCGCTCAGGTGAACGTGCCGCACGCTTGGCTGAGCAATCGGCGGCGATCGCCGAGCGCGCGCTGTTGGCTGGAATGCGTCCAGTGCTTGCATCCGCACGAGCGTCCGATCCGGACCACACGGCCCGATTCGCGGATGGGCGGTTCTTGAAGGCTGTTGGCGGTTTCGCTGCCGTTGAGCGAGAGGGCGAGAACTGGTACTTCGTGATCCCCTTAAGGAGCGTCGGGAACGGCGTGGCGGTACTTCAGGGCTGGCGCCTGAGCTGCGAGGAACCGCACGCGGATGCTCCGCACGCCGATCCCGAGGATCATCGTCCGCAGACACTCGACCTGTACGTGCCTGGCGGCGAGGTGGCCTTCTGGCAGGGAGCCGTGCGCGGGTCCGACGACCCGTTCCGGGCTGGGCTTGATGAGGCAGTCGCGGCGCGATCGTCGCTTAGCGTCGATCTCCTCTACGGCGACCAAGAAGGCGGGCAGCCCACCATCAGTCGGTTCATCCTGACCTACCAGGACAAGGAGCGCTGGCGCGCGTCCGTGGTGCGCCACTGGGTGCTCGAGGGCAGTGATCCGCGGCGGCTGCGTGACTCGGAGCATAACCCGTCGACCATCGCACTCCCATGAAGCAGGGTCGCTCTCATAAGGGGAAGCACTATTACGATGACACCATGAGCACGCAGGCGGGCGCGGGGCGCGTCAATCAGAAACGCCGTACGCGCGAGGCCATACTTGCCGCAAGTCGCGAACTGATCCGCTCCGGTTCGGAGCTCAGCATGCCCGAGGTCGCGCGCGCAGCCCTCGTGTCCGAAGCCACCGCATACCGCTACTTCCCCGACCTGCCGTCGCTGGTCCACGAGGCGCTCCTCGGGATGTCGCCTGACCCGGTAGAGGCGCTTGCGCACGTCGATGCGTCGACCGACCCTGTCGAACGCGTCGCCAGCGCAACCGAGGTGCTCATGCGCGACGTGCTCTCCCATGAGGGCACGGCGCGCGCCGCAATCGCCGCATCGATCACACGGCCCGAGCTCGCCCGCAATCGGCCCGGCTTCCGCTTCGGGCTCATCGACGCTGCACTAGCCCCGCTCGTCGATGCGCAGCCCACCATCGGCGAGGCTGAGCTCACGCAACTCAAGCGCGACCTCTCCATGATCATCAGCGCCGAGTCCTTATTTACGCTCACTGACGTGTGCGGGCTCTCCCCCGAGGAGGCCATTGCCACGGCCATCCACGCCGCGAGGGTAGTCACTAGCGTTGCGACGGGCACCGCCTAATGTAAAAGCATTCAGTCGCTGCGGATGGCGGCGGCGAGGGCGACAGGCCGCCGCCGATCGACCCGAGGCTGACGAGCATCGTGCACGAAGGACGTCCGCGCGATACGGTGCCTCCTGATAGTGAACTCTCAGGAACGGAGGCGCGTATGACTGAGGCATCGATCGTCGGCCCCGAGGGCGGGGAAGTAGCTCTCCCTGGCCCGCTCCAGGCGCGCATCATCGAAGATGGAACAGGTACCGGCCATCGCCTAGGCGTCGCGGTTCTAACCGTCCCGCCACGCACGGATGGGCCCCCGCCGCACTGGCACCAGAAGCACGACGAGACGTTCTACGTGGTTGCAGGCGCCGCTCGCTTCACCGTCGGTGACAGCGAGCACGACGCCCCAGCCGGAACATTCGTGTCGGTGCCGATCGGTGCAGTGCACACGTTTACCAACCCCGGCGAGGAACCAGCGATCATCCTCAACACGTTCACCCCCGACCTCTACGTCGGCTACCTTCGGGATCTTGGCGAGCTCGAGGCCTCAGGCGAGATGGGCTCTGAGGCGATCCTCGCAGTGATGGCGCACTACGCGACCTACCCGGCGGGCACACTCGCGCCTGAAAACACTGACTAGGCACCTCACGACCCACAGTAGATGACCGGACCAGTCATCGCCCGCGTCGCACTTGACAGGTCAGAGTGTCCTGTTAACTGTGTGAGGCGTCTCTAACCAGATCGGACTGTCAGACGGCGCCCATGCGGTCAGGGCAGCCGGCCTGCTAGTTGTGTGCGTGACGTGAGGTCGAGCTTCCGGAAGGCCTTGCGGAGGTGGTACTCGACGGTGCTTGTGCTTATGAACAGTCGAGCTGCGATCTCTCGGTTGCCGTGGCCTGCCGCGGCGAGGCGAGCGATCTGCGCCTCCTGCGGCGT